>Ga0163199_1002546_pt1 | contig 11123 bp, 4 predicted proteins | sample PL_2010_150m_FD_113537 | JGI IMG/M metagenome (GOLD analysis project Ga0163199, IMG submission 113537) | Freshwater microbial communities from Powell Lake, British Columbia, Canada to study Microbial Dark Matter (Phase II) - PL_2010_150m | ecosystem: Environmental > Aquatic > Freshwater > Lake ...
GAGTAAAGAATAGATCATTCCCCAGAATTCAGGTGACGGAAAAGTATTTGAAAAAAATGTCATGTAATGTTCATTTAAAGGAGCGCCGCCAAATTTGATTTCATAAAAGAAGAGAGCCCACACATCAGCAAGGAAATAGACTGCAATGGCATTGGCTCCGAAAATGATTCCACCTTCCGTATACCTGTGCATTCCCAAAATGTCTATCAGGTAATAAGAGGTTCCCAGGAACAATGCGGCCACCCCCGAAGTGATCAGGACGAACGAGCTGCTCCAGATGTTTTCGTTGCACGGGAAATGAAGGTTCCATAAATAGCCAAGCATTACCGATACAAATCCTGCAACCATCAGGTACAATGCCTTATCCCTCTTTTCAAGATTACTCAGCATCAGTCTGCCGGCTAACATTCCTGTTATTCCTGTCACAAAAGATGGAAAAGTACTGAGTATTCCTTCAGGATCCCAGGTTTTCTGCCACATCGTGCCTGGAAGGAATTTTGTATCCAGCCAGGCTGCCAGGTTGATTCCGGGTTCAAGCATGGCCCTGTCGTAACCGGGAGTAGGCACAAATAGCATGACCAGCCAGTAAGCAACCAGAATGCCGAGCCCGATCCATGCCTGCTTTTTCCAGTTGGTATTTAAAAAGAGGATGGCGCAAAATAAAAATACCAGTGCAATCCTCGGCAACGTACCTGTATAGCGCAGGTCTGCAAAATTAAAATCAGGCATTAGGTTCATAAAAAGTCCGACCAGGTAAATTTTGAGTGATCGCCACACTATCTTTTTGTACATTTCGGCCTTAGGCAATCCCATTTCCAGCCTTCTGGAATAGGCAAAAGCAATGGAAACCCCCACCACAAAAAGGAAAATCGGAGCAATTAAGTCTGTAGGTGAAAGACCATTCCACCTGGTGTGGTTCAAAGGAGCATAAGAATAAAGTTCACTTCCCGGGTAATTTACAAGAATCATAGCGGCCACTGTAAAGCCACGCATAGCATCCAGGGAGATGAGTCGTTTTGTTTCTGTCATCGTACAAAGTTGTTAATTATTGACAATTGAAATAGCCACGAGAATATGCCCACACCAACCGAAAATGATTATGAGGCTATTCCATTTGGCCGTTAAAAAACAAAATATAAACAAATGAAAGTTGACAATTGTCAATACTGTTTGTAGTTAATTAAAAAGCATTCAAATTAATAGAAAATTGATGAAAATCCCTGCTTCATACATGAAACAGATTCGCTAATTTTAAAAAAGGAATACTGATCTAAATTCACTATAAAGTTAATCAACCGGTAGTTTATTCAAACACCATCAACTAAAATTGATCTATTCGATTAAATGAATGATATACTATTCTATTTCAACTATTTAACAAAATAAAAATGATAAAATCTTACTTTTTATTGTTCCTTTTTTGCTTTTCTTCCCTCCTGTTAAGTTGCCGCAGAGAGCAAAAAATTGCATTGCCCCAATCTTCTGAACTTGAAGTAAAATGGGAATTGGTGACCAATATATACCAGGGTAAGAATCAGGCGTTGGCCGCCTTTACTATTTTCAATCACAGCAAGATGACCTTCGGAAACAGTGGGTGGGAGATGTTTTTCTCCCAGATGCCCCCTACTCCGTTGATTGATGACTCCGTCCGGGCAGCAAAAGTTGTTCATATCAACGGCGACTGGTTCAAATTGGTGCCAAATAAAAATTTCAGCCTGCTGCCGGGTGACTCCATACGGATCAACTATTGCGGTACCGGATTCATGATCAAAAAAACAGATGCTGCCCTCGGAATTTATTTTGTCTTTTATGACTCCAATGGGAAAGAACTTGCCATTGTCCGGGCAGGTAAACAAACCATCGCACCTTTTACGCGTCCGGAACAAATGAAACGTACCCAGTCAGATGAAGTTCAGGTCCCTGGTCCCGAAAGCCGCTACAATGAAAATCTTCAGTTAACTTTGCTGCCAAAAGAACAGCTGTTAGAACTGATACCCTCTCCCCTTTCCATTCATATCGGCAAAGACACGGTAATTTTTGATGACAGTATGCCCATCTGCTATGGTGAAGGTTTAGAGACGGAAGCCGGTTACCTTTGTCAAAGACTGAAAGAGCTGACCGGTCAGGATTTTAAACAATTGAAAGGAATCCCCGCAAGGCTGCCTGCGATTTCTCTTCAAACCGGAGCGGACAGGTTGAAAAAGTCCGAAGCATACAAATTAACCATTAATACCAAAACCGGAATCGCAGTCCAGGGTATTGATGCCGCAGGCGTATTTTATGGCATTCAAAGTTTTTTGGCAACTCTTCCGGTTAACCAATTGATTGCACAAGAAAGGCTCATTAAAACTGTCTCTTTGCAAATTACCGATACACCAAGGTTTTCCTACCGGGGATTGCAGTTCGACATGGCACGGAATTTCCAATCGAAGAAGACGATCCTGAAAATGCTGGACATCATGGCATTTTACAAGTTGAACCGTTTTCTTTTCTATTTTATGGAGGATGAAGGCTGGAGAGTAGAGATTCCGGGTTTACCCGAATTAACGCAGGTTGGCAGCGCCAGACAACACGGCAGATTGTGCGACCCTTCGCTGCATCCTTCATATGGCAGCGGTCCATATGCCAATGCGGGCGATGGTTACGGTACAGGATATTTTACCTCGGAGGATTTTGTGGAAATGTTGAAATATGCAAAAGAAAGGCATATAACAGTTATCCCGGTAGTTAATTTCCCGGCTCATGTTCGTTCTGCGATCAAATCCATGGAATACAGGTATCAAAAACTGATGAAGGAGGGAAAGGAAGCCGAAGCCAACGAGTTCAGGCTGATTGATCCCGAGGATACTTCAAAATACATTTCGGCACAGGGTTATCAAGACAATGTGGTTTGCGTCGGACGCGAATCGGCCTTTCATTTCTATGATGCTGCGGTCAAGGGTCTCAAAAAGATGTACCAGCAAGCCGGATTGCCGATGGAAATTTTCCATACGGGTGGTGATGAAGTTGCTGCCGGCGCCTGGAACGGTTCCCCCATGGTTAAAAAGCTGCTGGCAGAGCATCCTGAGATCAAGTCGGACGATAAAAGTTTACAGGCTTACTGTTTCAGGCGAATCTCAGAGATTCTGAAAAGAAACGGTGTAAAGGAAATCGGTGGTTGGGAGGAACAATTCCTTTTGACTGGCACCGATGGTAAGTCTGAACCCAACTTAGAATTTGCTGGCAAGGGACTTCTCCCCTTTCTATGGAACAATATGGACGGAGCCGAGGATCTGGGTTACAAAATGGCCAACGCCGGGTACAGGGTGGTCCTATGCGATGTATCCAATTTCTACCTTGATTTTCCCTACGACAAGGATCCTGAAGAACCTGGCAATTACTGGTCCGGATTCCTGGATACCAAAGAATTTTATGCGTTTGCTCCCTTCGATATGTTCAAGACTACCACCAAAACTCCTATGGGCAGAAGCGTTGATACGGAAAAAGAGTACAAAGACAAAGTACGGTTAAAACCTGAAGCGCGTGGCAATATTCTGGGGGTACAGGCACAGATCTGGAGCGAGACCATCAAAGGACCGGATATGCTTGAGTACTATTATTTACCAAGATTGATAGCATTTTCAGAAACTGCCTGGTCGCCGGAAAGAAAATGGGAAACCATTGAGAACAAAACAACGAGGGACAAACAACTGAATGCAGACTGGAACAGGATCGCCAACGCTATGGCAGCCAGGGAGCTTCCTCGGTTATCCGTTTTGAACGGAGGATACAACTACCGGATCCCCCTGCCGGGAGCAATCGTCAAAGACGGAATACTTCATGCCAATGTGCAGTTTCCGGGTTTGGAAATCAGGTATACCACGGATGGATCTGAGCCAAATATGCAAAGCTTACGCTACGCCGCACCGGTTAAGGTTTTAGGAACTATAAAGTTGAAGAGTTTCGTTAAAGGAGGGAAAAGCAGCAGGACAAGTATCGTCAAAATCTGATATTGTACTTCACTTTGAAGCGCAATGCGCTTTCATCCATCACAAACCGGTCAATTGGCTTGGAAAGGTTGGAAGTCCAAACCAGGATGATTTCATTGCCCGGTTTAACGATCCATGAAAACCGGGACTGTATTCCTATCTTTTTGGAATTGTTGTCATACTGCAGGTAATTGTACAAAGTGATAGCCGGACTAAACAGAACATTGGCATTGACACCATAAATACGGGTCGTAAAATTTCCGTTAGTCAGGTATACATCGTTCTGCTTGTACCTCACCCCCACAAAAAGGGGTACTGCAACTTTGTAATTGACCCCCACGTTGATGTCGTTCCGCGATCCGTCGTAAAAACCTCCCCACGAATAAGCCATATCGCCGGCTAGGTTGCGACTGCCGGCAGTGACAAGGCTCAGCGAATTCCTGTAAAACTGGTAGGTGCCTATCGGGATAACGAATGAGGAATAAATATTGAATGGTTTTTCGAGGTATTCATAGTTTTCATTGACATTGTATGAAAATTCCTCACCCGATCTGAATCGGATTTTCAAAGGGTTGAAGTTAACCTGTCGCGATTCAAGGATATTGGAAAAATTTACCACATGATTGAATCCAAACCCGGTAATCACCTGAAGGACGACTCCTTTTTTCGGTCGCGGACCGATCTGGATGTTTCCGTAGGTCTCCTTGATATCCGTCCGGGGAACAAATCCCATTCCGGCTACAAAATTTTTGCCGATTTCGTGGTGACCAAGGCTGAAGGAGAGGAAATCATTCGGATAGGAGAAGTTTCCCCCCCATGAGAAATCGTCACCCGACATTTTCTCAGTATTGGACTTTAAACCAAACAGAATCAGCGAAATATTTTTGTTTCCTTTAAACTTCGAGGTTGCAAGTTTCAAATCCAAACCGCCAACGAAATTCTCTCCGGGTGAGACTGCATTTCCGTAAGTCCCGATCATACCCACGGATGATTCCCTGCCCAGACTGCGGGAAATCCTGGCTACCGAGAAATTTGTATTTCCAGTGGAATGATCATCATTGACATGCATCACACCGATGTTCCAGTTGTTGATTGTTCCGGTCAGCTTCGCAGCATAATTAATCTGGATTGGCAAGCCATTGTTGTCCAGACCCATCCTGCGTGAAAAAAATGGAATGATACTTTTTCCGTAGGTATTGGCGTCATCGCCCTGGATCCCAAAAGAGAAGAGACTCGCACCATCCAAAAAGAAGTCCCGTTTTTCAGGGAAGAGCAGGCTGAAACGGGTAAGATTGATCTGGCGGTCGTCCACCTCCGTCTCGGCAAAGTCGGTATTTATCGACAAAGAGGCTTTCAGGCTGGGTGTGATCTGGTAGAAAACGTCGAGACCTGCCTTTGCGTTGTATTTATTGGTCTCATCTTTTTTAGTGTTCATGCCGCCAATGACATAAGGTGAGACATCAAGACCGATTCCCTGGGTGATACCTTTTATCCCTTCCAGCAAACCCGCATCAGAGACCTGGAATTTATAGCTGTTGATGTTGGCAACGGGCCAATACGACATTTCGAGTTTCCGTTTGATGTGCCTGATAAATTTGATGCCCCAGTTCGGGTTGTATTTGTCGAATCCCATGGTTTTGAAAGGGATTGCCATTTCTGCTTCCCAACCGTCGGCAACGATTCGGGCTTTTCCTTCCCACAATCCGTCCCACTCCTTGTTGAAGACTGCCCCGTTTTCGCTGATGGTCGCGTCGCCGATCGAACCGCGTGGCCCTATCTGAAACCAGTAGCCGGTGCGGTGATCGAGGTAAGTATCCAGGATGACCTGGATCCTGTCATCGTTGCCCAGACTGACATCGCGGGCCATCTCTTTGGCAGTGATCTTTTTGGGATCATCGAAGCACTTGATACCAACATAGAGGAAATTGGCATCGTAACAGATGAAGAAATTGGTCTTTTCGGACACCGGCTGACCCCGGTTGGGTTCACGCTGGACAAATTGGTCGACTTTTACGGCGGTGGCCCATGCCACATCGTTGAGCCGACCATCAATGGTTGGAGCCTTGGTAACAAATACAGCAGGAATGGAGGGTTGGGAAAAGCAGGCAGATGAAATAAGCAGGAACAAAAAAAGTAGACGAATCGAACAATTCATTGGTTGTAAAGAAATTTTATCTGCCTGAACCCAATAAATTATCCGGTATCCATTCCTTAATCGGTAGATTCAACCAAAAATATTTGCAGGATTGCTTTGTCAGAAGATTATTTTATGAGACGTTGAAAATAATAAAAATATCACTCCCCTGTTTCTTTTCTGTTTGCTTTTATAACCGCGCGAACGCGCTTTGACTCAAGCCTCTTTTCTATGGATGACCTGGTTGGTTTTGTTTTGAATCTTTTCTTCTGAGGTGTTAGCACCCTTTCAAGTAGGGAATAAAATTTCTCGATGACAATTTCTTTGTTCTTTAGTTGGGAGCGATCCGTCTGGGCTGTGAGTACAATCTCTCCCAGGTTGTTGATTTTGTTGACTAGTTTACTTGCAATCAATGCCTTTTCTTCCTCATTGAGCCAGGCGGAATTCAAATAATTAAACCGAAGTTCAACTTTGGAACTTACCTTGTTGACATTCTGCCCACCGGGGCCGCTGCTCCTGGTTGCCTGAAAAATAAATTCATCTTTAAAATCCCTGTCGCGGAGGTTCATCACGATATTTTTCAATACTTGTTAGTTCGATTGAGGCAAAAGGCCAATAGCTGTGTTTTGATTGAGATGAATAATTTGAATAAAAGGTTGTTTGATGAGGATGAGATTCCCAGGCTCCAACGATCGATTGATGGGAATCAACTCAAGTTCAACTGACGGGGTGACTCAGAGTCACCCCGTCAGTTTGTTGAAATCGTCACGAAAGATAAGTAAATCAATGAAATAGAAAAGGGGTACTGTGAGATTTAAATCAACAGTACCCCTTTAATTAATTGAGTATTCTAAGTAGGGTTATTGCATCAACCACATTTTTGAGAATTCATCATCAACTGCGGGAACCAGGGTAGCTACACCTTTATTGTATGCACCAACGTTTTGTCCAAGTTCAGCTGTTGGATAACGATAACGTTGTGGAAATTTGTAGGTAGTAAGGTTACCATTTGTGAAGAAATTTGGAGTCATGGATGCAAATACGCTTTGACTTCTGCGAACTTCGAGATAGGCCTCACTGGCAACAGTAAAGAGGGAAATCCACTTTTGCTCTGCAATTTTTACCAATTTACCGGCGTTGTCAGCAGGAAGAGCAATGGAAGCCTGAGCCAAGTAGGTTGAGATTGCAGCAGTGCTCAAACCCCATCTTTGCATGGAATAGGTAATGCCTGTCCTGTAATAGGTATCCGCATTCCCGGAGATGTAACCTTTCACAGCAGCTTCAGCCAGATTAAACTGAACTTCTTCCTTGTTCATCACCTGGGCTTTGAGAAAGGCATGTGCATTTTGCTGGAACAATCTGGAGAACATGGATACCTTGAAGTTTCCGTTCAAACCACCGGCAGCAGTGTCGTAGTGTCCGTTACCGTTTTTGAAGTCACCGTTCATACCAGCGATAAATCCGGCATAGGTCTTATCCCAGTCAAGAATATTCGCAGCCTGGGCGGCAATCGAAGGATTGGTATTGTCAATGTATTCCCATGTTGAAGTGTATGTGTATCCATTTGGATCTGTAGTGGTGAATTTTATACCATTTTTGGTGATATCCTTGGTCCATGGTTTTTCGACAGGAGCAAACCAAACAGTCGCACGTGGATCATTGTATTTCAGAAGTGCATCAACAAAAGTCTTGCATGGTCTTCTTCTCTCAAATTCGCCGCCACCGGCCCAGTTGTTTGAACCACCAATCCATGAGTTCACATTGGTTGTTCCAACATAAGCCATGGATGCATTCTTGTCGGTTGCCTCAGTCAGCATAGGCTTTGTCAACAAAGTGGTCAATTGCGCACCAATATCGGATATTTTAGCAGATTCATGCATCAAAATACGCAGTTTAACCGAGTTGCAGAACTTAACCCATTGGGCTTTATCCCCTCCGAACATTAAATCGTAAGTTGGATTCACTACATCCGTACCTGATGTGATATTGGCCACAGCGCCATCCAGTTCAGCCAATAGACCCTTGTAGATATCGGCTTGTTTGTCATATTCAGGATAGAGAATGCCCTCACGTCCTTTTAAAGCCTGACTATAATACACATCACCATAGTAATCGGTCATGAATGAAAACATCAGTACCCTGAAAGTGGTAAAAATTCCAATATGGGTTTTTGAACCTCTGCTTTCAGCCTGTGTGATGGCAGCAGAAATGAATTTAAGCACGTTCATTGCATCGTATAGGTCGGTGGTTGGCTGCTTGAACCCCTGGTAGGTGTTGTCACCACCCTGGACATTCCGTCCCATTTGTTGCACGGCACTCGGTAGTTTACTCGCGCCAAATCCCATGTTCTGGTAGAAGAGTGATGACTGTTTGAGGATTGAAGACAACAGATAGGGGTCATTCAATGATTCTACAGCATTTTTCTGTTGCAACAGATCATATTGCCTCAGTGCGTCCTTGCTGCATGAAACCACAGCAAAGAGCATAAATAATGCGGATATTTTTGTTAAAAAAGATTTCATAGTCAATTATTTATTACAATGAAAGTCAAACATTAAAAGTCAATTCCCACTTTGAAGCCCACTGAACGAACAGCCGGCAAAGTCGCACGAAGTATACCCTGGTTTACACCAACTCCAGAGAATGCTGATTCAGGATCTTCATTGCGACCTGATTTATTCCACTGGATCATGTTTCTGCCAATCAGCGCAACATTTACATTGAAGATCTTGTATTTGCTGGTTACTGTGTTTGGTATAGTATAGGTCAATGAAACCTCCCTCAGCTTGAAGTTGGTGGCTTCAAAAGTTCTGGTTGACGTAAAGTTCCAGATACAATCGCCAAAACTGTTGTAGGTAAACTGGTAGAAGGTATTTTTGGGATCGGCGCCATTGACGATATAATCAGCATCCGTTGGTGTGGTACCTGTGAAATTAGGATTAACGTAAACACCCTTTGCATAACTGGCGTCATTGGCCTGGTCTGTACGTTGACCGTCGTTGTTGGCATTGACTGCTGCAAACTGACTGGACCCTGCTTTTGGCCACGCATAACCGCCAGTACCGGCATCACGTCCTCCACTCCACAATGGGTTGTCCGGGCCTGATGAGATCGATTCTACTGAACGACCATTGGAATCCATGTATTGCTGGTTGACCGAAACATATTTACCTCCCATGCGGAAGCTTCCGACAAGGTTTAACGACAATTGTTTCCATCTCAATGTTGTGTTCAATCCCATCAGGTAATCAGGGTTGTAATTGCCCAGCTGACCACGAACACCAGCACCACCATTCTGGAATTCACCAGATTCTCCGTCCAGGAGCGCCATTCCGGCATATTTTCCGGAAGTAACCCTAAGAATTGGGTTTTGTTCGTAAATGTTACCGATTTCTTCTCCTTCAGCCAGTTTTACAACTGTCTTGCCATCATAGTTAACCCATAGGAATCCACTTGGTGCAAATTGAGGTGACAAGCGTTTAACTTTCGCCTTGTAGTGGGTGAATGTAGTTGTAATATCCCAGTTCCAGTCTTTTGTCCTGACAGGATTCAAGGTAAGTCCCATTTCAAAACCTTTGTTTTCAACGTCTCCGACGTTCGATGTCATGCCTGTAAATCCGGTACCCTGAACGAGTGGAACACTTCCCAACTGGTTGTTCTGGTCTTTCACGAAGTAGGTAAAATCAAACGCAACCACTTTGTTCAGCATCCAGAGGTCAAAACCTACCTCTTTGGTCACAGACATCATAGGTTTGATTTCCGGATCAACCAGGGTGGCACCAACTGTTGCTGTCTTTACACTGCTTGACCAATCCGGAGATTCGAATGCGAAAGTATCGATATTTCTTACTTTGGAAAGACCGTTTCCAACATTGGCCCAACCTAACCTGACCTTCAAAAGGTCGATTGACTTTGGAAGCGCGAATGATTCATTGACAACCCAGCTCAAAGATACAGAAGGATAGAAATAATTGATTTTTTCCTCCTCGAGGTTTCCTTTCCAGTCGTTTCGTCCGGTGACTCCCAGGAATAGTTGTTTGTTCCAGGCAACATCCGCTGTTCCATACAGACTGGTTGATTTACCTGAACCCCAGCCATAACCGGCTGTAAGTTTATTAGGGTAAACATTGGTGATCTGGAATAATCCCGGAACAACCAATGCATTTGCGCTGACTGCATAGGAGTTACCACTGTTGTACGCGTAGTTTACACCGGCGTTGGCAGTGATATCAAATTTTCCGACAGTCTTGTTATAGGATACAATTGCATCAGAGTTGATACCCAGTGAACGGTTGGTATTGGTCAGGAATTGACCATCACCACTGGATGCCCTGCTGGCAGGACTGGATACGGCGCCGAATGATTTGCGAAATTCATAATTTTCATTCACATTCTCCATGCCTGAACGAATTAAAAAGGAGAAATCCTTGTTAATTTTCCAGTCCAGCTGAACTTTACCAAAGACGTTGTCACGAGTAAAAATGTTTATGTTTTCATAGGTTCTCCACCAGGGGTTCTGCATGGATATATCCACTTTATTGGATTTCCAGATTGCTGGATTCTCCCAAATTCCATCGAAACCTGTCAACCAGTAATTATGCATGTCATCAAATGACTGAATGTTGGCGGGAGTATTGAACAACAGGTCATTCAAAATACTGTTTGATCCGACCACGTTGGCCTTGTTAGGTGAATAGGTACGGATATAATTGGCTTCCGCGGTAAGTTTAACCTTGTCATTAATTTTATATTCGGTATTCATGGTTACCCCCTTCTGGTTGGTCTTCGTATTTGGCATGACTCCAACGTTGCCCATGTTGCTCATAGAAAGACGGAATGAACCCTTGTCATAATTACCGGTTACTGCCACGTTGGTTGTTGAAGTACTACCTGTTTGCAGGTAAGCTTTCATACGGTCTTCACCCGGAGAAGTCATCGCTTTGGTCAAAAACTTCTGTTGTTTTACATCCCAGTATTCCCCTGTATATGAACCGTCCAGTTTTGGACCATAGGTATCGGTA
>Ga0163199_1002547_pt1 | contig 11123 bp, 11 predicted proteins | sample PL_2010_150m_FD_113537 | JGI IMG/M metagenome (GOLD analysis project Ga0163199, IMG submission 113537) | Freshwater microbial communities from Powell Lake, British Columbia, Canada to study Microbial Dark Matter (Phase II) - PL_2010_150m | ecosystem: Environmental > Aquatic > Freshwater > Lake ...
GTAACCACGCCCTGTTCGCCGCACTGCTTGTTAACTGCCGGCCGATGACGCGTCTTTGTCTGGCTACCGACCTGACACTAAGCAGCGAACAAATCGCCACGCGCCGCATCGCCGACTGGAAAGTAGCCTCGCCACCGGACTTGGACAAGCGCCCCACCGTGTTTCTGCTGCTGGCCGACTGAGATGCTGCCCCAAGTCAGACTTCATCAAGTTCTCGACTGGGATTCGCCACGGCAAAACGCCGGATTGCGTCGGGAACTGGCCGCCGGACTGCTGAAGCCGCAGGCGCACATTGCTCCGAAATTCTTTTACGATGCACTCGGCTCGCGCCTGTTCGAGGCGATTGCGGAACTGCCCGAGTACTACCCGACCCGCACCGAAGCCGCCATATTCATCGAGCATCTTCCGGGCATCCGGCAGGCGCTGGGTGAAGATTTCACGCTCATCGATCTGGGCTGCGGCAGTTGCGTCAAGGCCGGCAGACTCTTCCACGCCGGAGTCCTTCCCACGCGCTATGTTGCCGTGGATATTTCGGTCGATTTCCTGCGCGATTCGCTGCAGCACCTGCAACGCGAACTGCCGGAAATCGAGATGATCGGCATCGGACTGGACTTCACCCATGAACTCCAGCTGCCCGACGAGCTGCCGCCGGAGCGGCGCATGTTCTTCTATCCCGGCTCCAGCATCGGCAACTTCAGCCCGCCCGAAGCCGGCCGGTTTCTGCGCCGGCTGGCCACGCAGATGGACTCCTCGGGCGGCTTGCTGATCGGCGTCGATCTGATCAAGGACCGTGCGCTGCTGGATGCCGCCTACGACGATCCGCTGGGCGTCACCGCCGCCTTCAACCGCAACCTGCTGCGGCATGTCAACACCCGTCTCGACGCCGACTTCGAAATCGTTGACTGGCAACACGTAGCCTTTTACAACCCCCTCGAAACTCGCGTCGAGATGTACCTGGAGGCCCGACGCGCCCTCAGTGCGAGTTGGCCTGATGACGCTGGCCGCAGCCGCAGACACTTCGCCGCCGGCGAGCGGATCCACACCGAAAACTCGTACAAGTATTCGCCCGAAGGATTTACGGCCCTGCTGTTATCGGCTGGATTTGCCGACATTCAGGTGTGGACCGATCCGCGCGCCTGGTTCGCGCTGTTCTTCGCCCGCCGGGCCGGATAAGGATTCAGTCAGTCACGCTCACCCGGGCCGGGCCGGACTCGAGACGCCCGATTACGGCGGCATCGGCGAAGCCCTCGCCCCGAAACACCTCGAGTACCTCATCGATCGCCGCAGGCTCGCAGGCCACCAGCAGGCCGCCACTGGTTTGCGGATCGGTCAGCAGCGCCCGCTGCATTGTGGTAATCGTCGCCTCGAGGACAACATCGTCGCCATACGCCATCCAGTTGCGCGCCGAGGCTCCGGTGATGTAACCCGCCGTTGCCAGCCCTTCGACGCCTTCCAGCATGGGAATCTTCGCCATGTCGAGCGAGGCAGACAGCTTTGCCCCGCGGCAAACCTCGAGCAAATGGCCGAGGAGACCGAAGCCGGTGATATCGGTGAGGGCATGCACCGCATCAAGAAGCGCAAGGCGTCTGCCCGGCGTGTTCAGCTTGGTGGTGCTGGCGATCATGGCGGCATAGCCGGCGGCGTCCAGCGCCCCCTTCTTCAGCGCCGCCGAGAGTACGCCGACACCCAGCGGCTTGCCCAGAACCAATACGTCGCCGGGCCGCGCCCCGGCATTCGTCTTCACCCGATCCGGATGCACCAGGCCCATCACCACCAGGCCGTAAATTGGCTCGACTGTATCAATGGTGTGGCCTCCGGCTATCGGAATACCGGCGGCGGCGCACACGCTTTCGCCGCCCTCAAGTATCTTGCCGATCACCTCGAGGGGCAGCTTGTCGATCGGCATGCCGACCAGGGCCAGCGCCATGATCGGCGTGCCGCCCATGGCATATACGTCGCTGATCGCATTGGTCGCCGCAATGCGGCCGAAGTCATAGGGATCATCCACGATGGGCATGAAGAAATCCGTAGTGGCGATCAGGGCCTGCTCGTCGTTGAGGCGGTATACCGCAGCGTCATCGGCCGTTTCAATGCCGACCATGAGTTCCTTCGGCACCGGAAAGCCGCGCGCACCGCGCAGAATTTCCGACAGCACGCCGGGCGCGACCTTGCAGCCGCAGCCGCCGCCGTGACTGAAGGAAGTAAGTCGAATATCGTTACCGGAAAGTTTCGGAAAATTCATTGTTTCGATTACCTTGTCATATCAAGAAGACTGCAAACTCCGGCGCATTCGTGCGCCGGGGTGAACAAGGATACCCGCTCGGCACAGCGCCGGGACAAATTCGCGTAGTACTCCTGATCGCGCTTTGCCGCGAGGATCAGTTGTGCCAGTCGCTGCGCATCACCCGCAGGAAACCAGCCCGGATAATCAGCACCGAGCATGCCCCGATTGCCGGGAATATCACTGCCCAGGACCGGTATGCCGCTGGTGACCGCTTCGATCAGCACGTTGGCGCCACCCTCCATCAGCGAGGGCAGCAGCAGTAGGTGGCAACGCTTGATGCGCTGACGTGTTGCCGGCTGCGACAAAGCGCCGAGCCAGTGGTAACGGCCGTCACGGGCGCTCAACTCGGCCACTTGATGCGCCAATTCAGCATCCAGCGCACCGCCGACATGAAACAGGCGCACCGGCAGGTCGGAAGACAGACTCACCAAGGCGCGGACTGCGGTAAGCGGATCCTTCTCCGGCCGCTGGTGTCCCACCAGCGCCAGATCGAAGTAACGCCGGCTGCGCCGGCCCGGCGTCAGCGGCCGCGCCGACTGGTAGATCACCATGGCCTTGGCGGCCTGCCCGGGCGACAATTCGTGAATCCCCTCCGCCTGCAACAATACCAGGCGACGGGCCAGCAACAGCGAACGCTGCGCCGACTCATCGACGCGAATGTCGCGGTACAGATCGGTGCCGGTCAGAACCAGCACCACCGGCCGTTGCGGATATCGTGCCGCAAACGCCGCGATCGCAGCGGCCGAACGCCGGGCGTGGAGGGCTATCATCAGGTCGTCGTCAGCACCGGTCCACTCGCGCTCGATGCGCACCCGTGCCTTGCCTGCGAGGCAGCGTGCCCAGCGCTTCGCGGTATGCCAGTTGCCGTTGTTGGCACTAGCCAGCGCCGGGCTGATAATGACGACGGAAGGAGATGATGTGATAGACACGCCGGATCTCAGAACTGCGGACAAGAAACTGCTCGCCGAGGCGATGCAGGATGCGCGCGATTATACGATCAGCCTCCTTGGCCAATATTCGGCCTGGACGGAATGCATTAGCATCGAAGGCGTCCGGTCGCCGGATCCGTTGCATGTTCCCTGCCTGGCCATAATCAACCCACCCCTGTGGGAACTCGGCCACGTCGCCTGGTTCATGGAGTACTGGTGTCAACGCTATCGGGGCGAAGCCACAGCGCCCCGTCCTTCCCGTCTACCCGATGCCGACCGCTGGTACGACTCGCGCCATGTACCGCATGACAGCCGCTTGGCACTTGACCTGCCAGACTGGGACGCCACCCGACATTACCTGCAAGACACACTCGATGCCGCACTGGGCACCCTGCGGCAATTGCCGGACAATCACCCGGCCCTCTACTTTCACCGGCTGGCCCTGTTCCACGAGGACATGCACGGCGAGGCATTCCATTACACCGGGCAGACACTGGCCTGGCCGGCCCCCGATGGACCGGGCGAGCTGCCGCCCACGGGCGACATCACGCTTCCCGGCGGAGAGTTTCAGATGGGCAGTTCGCCCGCAGCCAAGGGCTTCGTCTTCGACAACGAAAAGTGGGCGCATCCGCAGCACGTCGACGGTTTCACGATTTCGGCGACGCCGGTGAGCAATTCAGACTATCTGAAGTTCGTCGCGGCAGGAGGCTACCGGCAGCCGCAGTGGTGGTCGGAAGGCGGCCAGGCGTGGCTTGCCGCCAGCGGGCAGGTGATGCCGCGCTACTGGCGCAGAAAGGATGAAGCCTGGCAGCAGCGGCGCTTTGCGGCATGGGTCGATCTGGCGCCTGCAGAACCGGTGATCCACATTACGGCCCATGAAGCGGAAGCCTGGTGTCGCTGGGCCGGCCGCCGCCTGCCGAGCGAAGCGGAATGGGAATACGCCGCCCTGCAGGCCGGTTATTTCAACTGGGGCAGCCAGGTCTGGGAATGGACCGCGAGCGCGTTTGCGCCCTATCCGGGCTTCAGCCCCGACCCCTACGCCGAATACGCGGCACCGTTTTTTTACACCCACCGCAGCGTACGCGGCGCCTCCTTCGCCACGCGCGCGCGCATGCGCAACCCGCGCTATCGCAACTACTACGAGCCGCAGCGCGACGACATTTTTGTCGGTTTTCGCAGTTGCCGGATCGACTGAGAGTCAGGATCGTTGCAGCAGAAACAGGGCCAGAAAGCCGCAGCCGATGGTCAGCAAGGTGTTGCGCCACAGCGCGGCAACGATGATCGCCACCAGACCGGCCCACAGGCGAGAATTGCTGCCGCCCAGAACAATCTCGCCGTGCACCAGCAACAGCTCCGGCACGGTAAGCGCCGTCAGTGCTGCGATGGGTACAAACGGCAACAGCCGGCGAAACCAGGTCGGAGGTTGATAGTGTCCCTCTGCCGCGATGAAGGAGTATCGAATGGCGAAAGTGATCACGCCGCATACCAGCATCAGCCACCAGAGGTTCATTTGACCTTCCGCGGCGTCGCGACGCCTGCGACGAGGCCGGCGGTCGCGGCAATGAACAGACCAACCTTGTAGGGCATGGCGGCCAGGATAACAGCCACCGCACCCGCCGCCAGCGCCGCCACCAGGCGCGCACGGTCAACGATCATCGGCACTACGATGGCGATAAAGGTCAGTGGCAGGGCGAATTCCAGTCCGAGATTCGAAGGCAGTTGTGCGCCGAGCAAAACGCCCGCCAGCGTCGCCAATTGCCAGCCGGCCCAAAGGCCGAAGCCGGAACCGAACAGGATCCAGTGTGCCTGTGCAGCGTGCGGTGAATTTGCCTCGACCGCCATCAGATGCGGGATCGCCGCCGCATAGGCTTCGTCAGTCAGCAGGTAGGCCAGCAGGATTTTCCAGCGCCGCGGCAGGTGCGCCAGCACTGGTGCGACGGAGGCGCTGTACAGCGCATGGCGCAGATTCACCAGACCGACCGCACCGGCTGTGAGCAACAGCGGCGCGCCGGCGCCAACCAGTTGCGCCAGCAAAAACTGCGCTGAGCCAGCAAACACAATCGATGACATCGCCATCGCCGCCAGGGCTGGAATTCCGCTCTGCAGCGCTACCACGCCGTAGATCACCCCGAACGGCGCGACGCCGAGCAACATCGGCATGACCGATCTCAGGCCGAGGGAAAACGCCTGTGTGTGGGTCATTTGCGCGCCGGCAGATTGACCAGGACGATACCCACCACCACCATCGCGGCGGCGATGAAGAAATGCAAGCTGGGCTGGTCGCCCATCAGCAGCATGCCGAACAGGACGCCGAACAAGGGAGTCAGGAACGAGAACACCAGCAGCCGGCCCGCAAGATAGCGCGTCAACAGCCAGAACCATACGAGATAGCTGATGAAGGCAACTACCACGATCTGATAGGCCATGGCCCAGAGAGTCGGCGCTGACAGTACGCCGATGCCACGCTCGCCGACCAGCCATGACAGCGGAAACATCACGGCAGCCGACACCACCAGTTGATACAGCAGAACTTTGGTCGCCGTCACTCTTGCCAATGCCGTGGCGCGGATCAAAACCGTCGTCGCCGCCCAGAACAGAGCCGCGAGGACGCCAAAAGCGTCGCCCAGCACGCTGCCGCCCGACGCCTTGTCGATGAAGGCCAGCACCAGACCGGCGAAGGCCAACAGGACGCCGGCCCATTGCCGCAGGCCCATGCGTTCGCCTGGCACGAGGAAATGCAGGCCGAGCACCGTGAAGCAGGGCGCCGTATAGAGAAACACCACCATGCGCGACACCGTTGTGTGATCGACGCCGACAAAGATGAAGACGAATTCGAGCCCGAACAGGAGTCCTGCCAGCAATCCCGGCCGCAATGACTGATCGTTCGAAAACAATGTGATTCCGCGCCAACGTGCCCAGACGAAAACCAGCACGGCGGCAATGCCGGAGCGGAGTCCAGCCTGCAGGATGGGGCTGATGCCGGGACTGGCGACCTTGATCGCCACCTGTTGCATGCCCCAGACGGCGCACAGCAGCACCATCAAGCCAAAGGCCGCCGGACCGGGAGCAATACGGGTATTCATGCCTTATGGCGGGTCAGCGGCGAAAGGCGATCACCCGCCGCAACTCACAACAGAAATCGTCCCAGCCACCAGGCGATGGCTGCAATCAGCGCGCTGGCCGGGATAGTAAGAACCCATGCCCAGACTATGCTGCCGGCCACACCCCAACGTACATTGCCGGGCCCCTTGGAGGTACCGACGCCAACGATGGCACCGGTAATCGTATGCGTCGTGGATACGGGGATGCCGAGGGCGGTGGCCATGAACAAGGTGATCGCCCCGCCGGTCTCCGCGCAGAAGCCTCCCACCGGGCGCAACTTGGTGATGCGCTGGCCCATGGTCTTGACGATACGCCAACCGCCGAACATCGTGCCCAGGCCCATCGAGGTATAGCAGGCAACGATGACCCAGACCGGCACCGATTCATCCACACGGGTAATTCCGGCAGCCAGCAGCAGCATCCAGATGATGCCGATGGTCTTTTGCGCATCATTGCCGCCGTGCCCAACGCTATAGGCTGCTGCCGAAAGTAACTGCAGGCGACGGAAACTCTTGTCCACCTTGCGTGGCGTGCTTCGGTTCGCCAACCAGGACACCGCCACCATCATCGCACCTCCCAGAATGAAGCCGAGCAGCGGCGCGATCAGGATAAAGGCAATCACCTTGCCGATGCCGGCCCAAGCCAGGGAGCCGGGTCCAGCCTTTGCCATCGCTGCGCCGGCCAAACCGCCGATCAGCGCATGGGACGAACTTGAAGGAATGCCGTAGTACCAGGTGACGATGTTCCAGACTATGGCGCCGATCAGGGCGCCGAACACCACGTAGTGGTCGACAACTGCCGGATCTATGGTGCCCTTGCCAATGGTGCTGGCCACTTTCAACTGAAATACCGCAATGGCTACAACGTTGAAGAAGGCCGCCCAGACCACCGCTTGTTGAGGTTTCAACACGCCGGTGGAAACGATAGTGGCGATCGAATTTGCCGCGTCGTGAAAGCCGTTCATGAAATCGAAGGCCAGCGCCAGCAGCACCAGCACCACGATCACCGTCAGACTCATCTCGACCGCTTGCATGACGGTCGCTCAGGAATTCTCGAGGATGATGCCCTCGATGATGTTGGCGACGTCCTCGGCCCGATCGGTGACCGACTCCAGCAGTTCGTAGATGCCCTTCATCTTGATCAGGTGCTTGACATCGACGTCGTCGCGAAACAGCTTGGTGATGCCGGTGCGCATGGCGCGGTCGGCATCGGACTCGAGCTGATCGATCTCGCGACAGAGCTTGAGCATGGCCGGCGCATTGTCCATCTTGTGCAGCAGGATCACGGCGGACCGCACCCGATCGCAACTGGAGGCGACAATGGCCGAGAGTTGTGTAGCTTCTGGCGTCAACTCGCGGATGTCATAGAGATACATCGCCTCGGCGAAATCCTGAATCAGGTCGAGGATATCGTCCATGCGCATTATCAAATGGTGAATCTCGTCGCGATCCAGAGGCGTGTTGAACGAGGTATGCAGCAGCGCGATGGTTTCGTGAGTGATCCTGTCGGCCGTCGTCTCGGTCTCGTCTATGGCCTGCACGTGCTGCGCCAGTACGTCATGGCCTTTCCCCAAATCTTCAACCAGTGCCACCAGTTGCCTGCCGCCCTTGACTATGAGATCAGCATGGGCATTGAACAAATCAAAGAACTTAGCTTCTCTGGGCATCAATTTGGAGAACATCGGGCACCGCCGGCGGCAAAAAAACAGAGCGATTTTATCAGCTTATGGCAACAAACCCGGTGTTCAGCCAACTGGTAGAATCTATATCCCCCGGCTTCTGCCGGATTCTCTTTCTGGCCGCATTCCATGAAACGCAACCGCCTTCCGCGCCGTGCCCGCCAGACGCCGGACTCCGAACTTCTCACCCGTCTCGCCACACGGCTAAGCCAGTCATCGAACCGGGTTGAGGATGCCTACTGGGAAGCCCGCCTGGCAACTCACATAGACCACCTGCTGGCGGACAATGGCGAGGAGACCCTGGTCGCTGTGCTCGACCAGTTGTACAACGGCGGCTCGCGCGCCTATGACGAACTGGCCGACATGGTCGAATCCTGTGCCGAAACGCGTCGCGCCGACGGAAACAGCGGGCATGACGTAGTGATGATCGCAGTGCCACTGCTGGCCTGGTCGCGCTTCCAGATTCCGTCGGGCAGCATTCCACAGGCACAAATGGACGCTGTGCGTGTGCATCTGCAGGCCCATGTCCTGGCGGCCAACGCCAAGCTTGCCCTCAGCGACATCCTGTACAGCCCGGACCAGTTGCCGCAAAACTATGTCGACACGGCGCAATTGACGGAAAAGCTGGCCAAAGCCGCGGTCCATGGCCGTAACGTCAAGATCGACCCATCGCAGCTTTCCGAGACCATGACTTTCCTGTCTGATACCCGCTACCTGATTGGCGCGGTCGCCGCTTCACGCAGTGCGGCGCTATTTCGCTGGCAGGAAGATGATGGCGATCCCGCAGAATCCTTCCGCCAATGGGCTTTGCAGGGCGGCGAAGCGTTGCGGCCGCTGCTGCCCGCCTGCGCAGTCGAGTTCCTGCCTGTTCTTGCCTACCATGCCGCGGTACGCGACGCCGACCGCGCCTCGCGACCCTGGTCGCTGCGCGCCGCCGTGGCCTTCCTGCAAACCGTATTGAATCAGCCGGCAGCCGAACTTCGCGCCGTGGTGGCGCCTTTCCATGATCGCCAGCTCGAAGAATTCCGCATCGGTTTCACACAGCGCGGCAGCAGCGACGTGGTGCATGGCGTTGTGTGGCCGCTGCTGGAGAACGAGGATGAAAACCACGATGCGCCGGCGCAGATCGAAGCAACGCTGCGCGAAGCCGGAATTGCCAGCGTACTGATGCTCGACCAGCGTTTCCCGCTGGAGTTCTGCGACGACTGCGGCGCCCCGCTGTATCCGAATCCCGAAGGCGAACCGGTTCACGCCGAACTGCCTGAAGAGCAGGCCGAAACCGCCCCCCGGCACTTACACTGAAAAAGAACATTGGGTAGGGGTCAGCAGGCCGTTGAAGAACTCTCGGCACCGAAGCGGCCGATTGAATAGCGCATGGGGCCGCAATCTTCCACCGGCCGCCGAAGCGCAAGAACATTAACTTCGCGAGCTTGTCAGACACGTTGCGGCCGACACGGTCCTCAACGGTAGCGGCGCAGGTACCAGGATTCAAAGAACGCCTTGGCGCTATGCATCACGCCTATCGGCGGCAACGATTGACTGCCTCGTTCGGTCCTCCGGATGAGCATCCCCGCGTCGAGCGAATCAACGACACAGACCAACTCAACTGCGAAGCTCTTGTTCGAGGGACGTCCCTCCAGCTCGGCGAGCAGGTTCTCTGCAGCCGCGCCGGCCTGCAAATCGGCCATATGAGCCTGCTTTGGCATCCAGTCGGGGCCTGGAAAGCTGCCGGCATCTCCGGCCACGTAAATATGCTCGGGCCCATCGACCCGACAACACTCGTTCGCTTTGAGAAGGCCGCCGGGCGAGCGTGGCAGATCGGTCTTATCGAACCACGCATTGCCGGTAAGACCCGGCATGAAGATGATAAGGTCGGCGGCGATATCGCCGCCCTCGGTCTTAACCCGATCCGCTTCGAAGGCGGAAAGCTTGTGGCCCAGATGGGTCTTTATGTCGCGCCGTTTCATCTCGGCCAGGAGGCGGCTCACGGCCTTCTCGCCCAGACGGTTGCCGGGGTTGGGCATGGGATTGAAGAACACCAGTTCGATTTTGTCGCGGCGCCCCTCGCGGCGCAACTGGGTGTCGAGGCCGAACAGGAATTCGAAGATCGGGCCGCCGCGCATTGCGGTCGGCTCATTCGGATTGCCGGCAAAGCCAAGTGCAATCGTGCCGCTGACCAGCGCCTTGACCCGCTCGCGTATAGCCTCCGCCGCAGCGATGCCCTCGCATGGAGTGATGGCGTGCTCGATACCCGGCAACTTCTTGATGAAGCGCCCGCCGCAGGCAATTATCAGGCCGTCATTGAGCACCGGTCCGCTGCTGGTAACCACGGTTCGGCCTCCATTCTCAAGTCCGGTCGCTTCGCCGGCATGGAAGTGGATAGTGTTCTTCTTGAAAAAGCGCTGGAGGGGAATCACCAGATCGCTTGCCTGACGCAGTCCGGAAGGGATCCAGATGAGGCTCGGCAGGTATATCAGTTCAGGACGGGGGCCGATCAGGGTAATTTCGGCCTGACGGTCAAGCTGACGCAGCGTCCGCGCAGCGGAAAGCGCCGCGAAACCCGTACCAATAATCGTGATTCGTTTCATATGATTGTCCTGTCGCACAAAAACTAGTGACCCATCGCAAAGCTCAAAAGCCGCAACTAAAACCGGTAAGGCGCCGCGTCCAGCCCAGGATCACGGCCCGCGGCAAGATCGGCGAGAAGTCGCGCCGAACCGCAAGCCAGCGTCCAGCCCAGCGTGCCATGGCCGCTGTTCAGCCACAAGCCGGCCAGACCGGCATCTGCCATGTCGCCGATCAGCGGAACATTGCCGGGCGTCGCGGGCCGCAGCCCGGCCCAGTATTCGACAGTACTCACCGCCGCCAGCCCCGGAAAGATTTCGCAGGTGCGCCGCAACAGGGCTTGGCAGCGAGCCGCGTTGAGCGAAGTATCGTAGCCATTGAACTCCGCCGTTCCGGCCACGCGCAATGACTGTCCGAGACGCGAGATGACGATCTTGTGACCATCATCGGTTAGGCTCACCGACGGCGCCACAACTCCATCGGGCAGCGCCAGCGTCGCCGAATAGCCCTTGGCCGGGTAGACCGGCAAACTCACGCCCAGCGGCCTCAACAGCAGCGGCGCATA
>Ga0163199_1002548_pt1 | contig 11121 bp, 11 predicted proteins | sample PL_2010_150m_FD_113537 | JGI IMG/M metagenome (GOLD analysis project Ga0163199, IMG submission 113537) | Freshwater microbial communities from Powell Lake, British Columbia, Canada to study Microbial Dark Matter (Phase II) - PL_2010_150m | ecosystem: Environmental > Aquatic > Freshwater > Lake ...
TTCTTCTTCCATGATGCGTATGGTCTCGACGCCGGCGCGCATCGCCAGCGGATTGCCACCAAAGGTGGTGCCGTGGTTGCCGACCTGGAAGATGTTGGCCGCCTTCGGTCCGGCCACGACGGCGCCGATCGGCACGCCGGAACCCAGCCCTTTGGCCAGCGGCATCACATCGGGCGTGATACCGGCCCACTGATGTGCAAACCACTTTCCGGTGCGCCCCATGCCGCACTGCACCTCGTCAATCATCAGCAGCCAGTCGCGTTCGTCGCACAACTGGCGCACTGCCTGAAGGTAATCGAGGTGCATGGCGTGAATGCCGCCTTCGCCCTGAATCGCCTCAAAAAACACAGCGACGACGTTCGGATTGTTCGCCGTTGCCGCCCGTAGACTTTCCATATTGTTCAAAGGCACACGGATGAAACCCTCCACCAGCGGACCGAAACCGGCCTGGATCTTGGGGTTGCCGGTGGCGCTCAGGGTGGCGATGGAGCGGCCATGGAACGCCTTCTCGTAGACCACGATCTCGGGTCGCTCTATGCCCTTGTCATGACCGAACTTGCGCGCCAGTTTGAGCGCTGCTTCGTTGGCTTCCAGACCGGTGGAGCAGAAGAAAACATTGCTCATGCCGGAGAGCTCGACCAGCTTTTTGGCCAGCACTTCCTGATTCGGAATGTGGTAATAGTTGGAGGTGTGGATCAGTTTGCTCAGCTGGTCCTGCAGTGCCGGCACCAACTTGGGGTGGTTGTGACCCAGCGTATTGACGGCGATGCCGCCCAGCGCGTCCAGATACTGCTTGCCGTTGACGTCCCAGACGCGGCAGCCCTGGCCATGCGACAGCGCGATCGGCACGCGGCCGTAGGTATTCATGACGTGGGGTGAAGCAGCTTCAATGAAAGGGGCGGTCATGGTCTCAGGTCTTTCCAAATGAAACCGGCCCGATCAATGGCGGGCCGTTGAAGCGTGATTTTAGGCCAACAAAAAAGCCGTCTTGCGACGGCTTCCTTGCCTTTTTGCTGACAGCGCACCCGTTACAAACGGCGGATCAAAATTTCCAGAGGACTTGATCCGTGCGATTTGCCTGAAATCAGGCGGCTTTGGCGACCAGGGCTTTCACCTTGGTCGACAGGCGGCTCTTGTCGCGAGCTGCCTTGTTTTTGTGGAAGATGCCCTTGTCGGCCACGGTGTCAACCACGGCCTGCATCTTGCCAAACAATTCGGTTGCCTTGGCCTTGTCGCCAGCGACAACCGCTTTTTCAACGTTCTTCACCGCAGTGCGGTATTTGGAGCGCAGCGAGGTGTTCGCGGCGTTGATCTTGACGTCCTGACGGACGCGCTTGCGGCCCGACGCCAGGCGCGGGTTCTTTTTCTTGGGTTTTCCAGATGCCATATTGTTAATTCCTTGAGTCTGTGGATGTTGTCAGCAAAGCCGAGCATTCTAACAGGCGCTGGCTACTCTGGCTGAGTTCGCCCGTGCGCCTTGCCGAGCCGGCTACACTGCGCCTCGTGAGCCTGTTCAAATCCGCCTCTGTGGTGTCCCTGCTGACATTGGTCTCGCGCGTCACTGGCCTGGCGCGCGAACTGCTGATTGCCTCCACCTTTGGCGCCAGCGCGCTGACCGATGCCTTCAACGTCGCATTTCGCATTCCCAATCTGTTTCGGCGCTTTTTTGCCGAGGGCGCCTTCAGCCAGGCCTTTGTTCCGGTACTGGCTGCGACCAAAGCGCAGCACGGCGAGGCAGCGACCCAGTTGCTGATTGACCGCGCCGCCACGGTTCTGGCCTGGGTTTTACTGGTCATCAGTGTTCTGGGGGTGCTGGCAGCGCCGGCGCTGGTCTGGGCCATGGCCAGTGGCCTGCAGCATACGCCGCGCGGTTTTGAGGTGGCGGTGGTCATGACGCGCTGGATGTTTCCCTACATTGCTTTCATGTCTTTGGTGGCACTGGCCGCCGGTGTGCTCAACACCTGGCGGCGCTTCGCCGTGCCGGCGGCGACCCCGGTGCTGCTCAATCTGTGCATGATTGCTGCGGCCTGGCTGGGCGCGCCCTGGCTCAAGACGCTGGGGCTGGAACCGATCTACGCCCTGGCCGGTGGTGTGCTGCTGGGCGGCGTATTGCAACTCACAGTGCAGCTGCTGGCGCTTAAGAAACTCGGCCTGACGCCCCACATCGGAGTGCGCTGGAGCGCGCTGCGCGCTGCCTGGGCCGACCCGGGAACCAAAAGCATCCTCAAGCTGATGGGGCCGGCCTTGCTCGGTGTCAGTGTGGCGCACCTCTCCATGTTGATCAACACCCAGATCGCCTCGCACCTGGCACCGGGCAGCGTCAGTTGGATCACCTACGCCGACCGCCTGATGGAGTTCCCCACCGCCTTGCTCGGGGTTGCCATGGGGGTGGTCCTGATGCCGCAACTGGCAGCGGCCCGCGCCGCCGGTGATAACGCAAAATACTCGGCCATGCTGGACTGGGGTTTGCGTCTGGTCGTGCTGCTGGCGCTGCCGTGTGCTGTGGCGCTGCTCGCTTTTGCCAAGCCGCTGGTGGCGGTGCTTTACCACTACGGTGCCATGACGGCGGACGACGTACAGCAAATCACTTACGCCCTGATGGGCTGGGGTGTCGGTCTGATCGGTATTGTTGCGATCAAGGTGCTGGCGCCCGGCTACTACGCCAGTCAGGACACCAAAACGCCGGTGCGCGTTGCTATCGCGGTACTGCTGATCACCCAGTTGCTCAATATCGCTTTGGTGCCGGTGTTCCGGCACGCGGCGTTGACGCTCTCGATTGGGATTGGTGCCATGATCAATGCGTTATGGCTCTTGCTGGGTCTCCTGAAAAGAGGCAGCTACCAGCCTGAGCCGGGCTGGCGCGGATTTGCCTGGCGTGTCACGGGGGCAAGCCTTTTGCTGCTGGCTTTCCTACTATGGGCCAATAGCGCTTTTGCGTGGACCGAATTGCGTGCCGAGAGTTTCAAGCGAATCTGGCTCACCGGCGCGACGCTGTGCGCGGCCGCTGGCCTCTATTTCCTGGCACTGTGGGCGTTCGGCCTGAAATTGCGTCAACTTATTCGACGTTGATTTCTGGCGCCATTAAAGATATCATCGATGCATTCACAATGAATGCGAAGGTGATAGCATGGCAAGCATGAGTATTCGGGGGCTCCAAGATCAGGTGCTGGCGCAGCTCAAGACCCAGGCGGAGCAGGAAGGAAGCAGTCTCAACAGTCTGGTGCTCCGCCTGCTGCAGGGCACCGCAACATCAGCGTCCTTGAAGGGCATGAAAACATTTGATGATCTCGATGCTCTGGCCGGTACCTGGGATGCAGCGGAGGCGACCCAGTTTGCACGCAACACTGCAGCTTTTTCTGAAGTTGATGCGGCGCTCTGGAGTTGAGTGATGCGAGCCGTTTGCGTGGACACCAATGCTTACGTTGCATTCAAACGAGGAGACGAAAAAGTAATTGCCGTGCTGCAGCACGCGCCAACCATTTTGCTGAGCGTGACCGTGCTGGGCGAATTGCTGGCGGGCTTTGCGGCAGGCAATCGGGAAAGCGTCAATCGCAGCGAGTTGACCCGCTTCCTTGATTCAAGCCGCGTCCGACTGGCCGTCAGCACGTCCACCACGGCCGATTTGTACGCACTGGTCTATGCGGCATTGCGTCGCAAAGGTCAGCCCATTCCCAGTAACGACCTTTGGATTGCCGCCACTTGCCTGGAACACGGATCCGCCTTGTTGACCCTGGACGCCCATTTTCAAAATATTGATGGCCTGCGCGTCGGCCGTCAGTTGGAAGACTTTATTCCCTGATCTTTGCCGGCTGCAACAAGATCAACCCCAGCGCGGCGAGGCAAAAAACGATGCCGGCAAGGAAGGTGAAGGCGGCGCCCAGTTGTTCCCAGAGCAGCCCGGCCAGACCACTGGCAAGCAGCATGGCCAGACCACTCATCAGGTTGAAGAAGCCATAGGCCGTACCACGCAGATCCGCCGGGGCGCTATCGGCCACCATGGTCGCCAGCAGGCCCTGCGTCATGGCCATATGCAGGCCCCACAGTGCAATGCCGGTCCAGACCCAGACGCCTGAATTACTGTAAGCCAGCAGCGCGTCGGCGGCGATCAGCAGCAGCAGCCCCCAGGTCAGCAGCGTGCCGTGCTGCATACGGTCGGCCAGCCTGCCAAAGGGATAGGCGCACGCCGCGTAGATCAGGTTCATCGCGATCAGGACCATGGGTGTCCAGGCCAGGCCCAAACCACCTTGTTGCACCCGCAACAGCAGGAAAGCTTCGCTGAAACGCGCCAGCGTGAAGACCGCTCCAATCCCCACCACCCACCAGTAGGGAGCACCCAGGCGCGCCAGATTGACGCGACTGATCGGGTTGCTGCGCGCCACACCAGCCGGGCGTTCGGGCTCACGCACCCCAACAATCAACAAGGCAACACAAAGAAAGGCCGGCACGGTGGCGACCCAGAACACCGCACGGAAATCGTTGGCCCAAAGCAGCATCAGGCCCATCGCCAGCAGGGGGCCGAGAAAGGCACCGACCGTATCGAGCGATTGGCGCAAACCGAACGCGGCACCGCGCAACTCGGGTGGCGTGATGTCAGCCACCAGGGCGTCGCGCGGAGCGCCGCGGATGCCTTTGCCAACGCGGTCGAGCAATCGTGCGCTCAGCACCAGACCGGCGCTACTGGCCAGTGCAAACAACGGTTTGGAAAACGCTCCCAGGCCGTAGCCCAGAATGGCCAAGGGCTTGCGTTTGCCCCAGTAGTCGCTCAAAACGCCAGAAAACACCTTGACGATCAGCGCCGTGGCCTCTGCCGCGCCTTCCATCAAGCCGACCACAAAAACACTGGTGCCTAGCGTGGTGACCAGAAACACCGGCAGCAGGCTGTGGATCATTTCGCTCGACACGTCCATCAGCAGGCTGACGAAACCGAGCGCCCAGACACCAGCTGGAATGTGTTTCAGGCCTTGCATTGGCAAATGTTAACTGCTGCGCGGAATATCAGCGCACCCCACATTGTCATTGCGGGCTTGACCCGCAATCCAGTGGATGCGTGGCACTGGATCCCGGATCAGAGCTTGCCCCGGGCTTGATCCGGGGTCCGGGATGACAAGATGTCAACTTACGACGACGCTGGCTCCCTGGCCGCGTTCTGCAATCACGCCGATCTCGTAAACCTGCTCGCCAGCCGCGCTCAAGGTGGCGCTGCAAGCGGCGCTGTGGGCCGCGTCTATCACAACGACCATGCCGATGCCGTTGTTAAAGGTGCGGTTCATCTCGAAGTCGTCGATGCCGGCGGTGGCTTGCAGCCAGGCAAAGAGCTCGGTCTGCGGCCAGCTGCCCTTGACCAGATGCGCTGCCGTGCCAACGGGGAGCACACGCGGAATGTTCTCCAGCAGACCGCCGCCGGTGATATGCGCCAGCGCCCTGATCGGATGCAGTGCCAGCGCCGCCAGCACGTTTTTCACGTAGAGCCGGGTCGGCTCCATGATGGCCTCTTTGAACGGCTTGCCGTCCAGCGTGGCCGGCAGCTTGCCGGTAGCTCGCTCCAGGCATTTGCGCACCAGGCTGAAACCGTTGGAGTGGGCGCCGCTGGAGGCCAGGCCCAGCACCACATCGCCCGCTTTGACATCGGCTCCGCTCAGGATTTTTGACTTCTCCACGGCACCGACGCAAAAGCCCGCCAGATCGTACTCGCCCGCCGGGTACATGCCCGGCATCTCGGCGGTTTCGCCACCGATCAGGGCGCAGCCCGAGAGCTCGCAACCGCGTGCAATGCCGCCTACCACGGCGGCGGCAGTGTCAACATCGAGCTTGCCGCAGGCAAAGTAGTCCAGAAAAAACAGAGGCTCGGCGCCTTGCACCAGCACATCGTTGACGCTCATCGCGACCAGGTCAATGCCGACGGTGTCGTGTATCTGCCATTCAAAGGCCAGTTTGAGCTTGGTGCCCACGCCGTCGGTGCCACTCACCAGCACCGGCTCGCGGTAACGTTTGGGCACCTCAAACATCGCGCCAAAGCCGCCAATGCCGGCCAGCACGCCCTCGCGCATGGTTCTCTTGGCCAGCGGCTTGATGCGTTCGACCAGCGCGTCACCGGCGTCCATATCGACCCCCGCGTCTTTGTAGGAAAGGGCAGTGGGGGGGGTAGCGCTTGTCATGTAAAGTTCGTGGTCGGTTGAGGTGGGCCAGGGCAGCTGCCCTGTCCCTATAGAATTACCCTCATTTTACGAGGCTTCGACTAGGGCTTGCCCTAGGCCATCTGAATGCAATTTTCGACCACCCAAAAAAGAACCGCCGCCTGGGCAACGATCGCGCTGCTGATTGGCTTCGTGCTGTGGCTGCTAACCCCGGTTCTGACGCCTTTTGTCGTGGCGGCAGTGCTGGCTTACGCCCTGACGCCGCTGGTCGATAGCCTTTGCTCCGCCGGCAGGCTTCGTCTGCCACGCGTGTTGGCGGTGCTGTTGGTGGAGCTTGCCTTCATCATTGTTTTACTCGGGATTTTGCTTTTGATGGTGCCCATTCTGGCCAAGGAACTGCCGCAGCTGCGCGAGCAGATACCCGTGCTGCTCGACGGTTTCAACGGCTGGCTCAAGCCCTTTCTGGCCCAGTTCGGCATCAAGATTTCTCTGGATCTGCCCAGCATCAAGGGCTTTGTACTCAAATACCTGAGCGCCAATGCCGAGGACACGCTGGCGTCGGTGCTGAGTTCGCTGCGCCTGGGCGGCAGTGTCGCCTTTGCCATCTTCAGCAACGCCGTGCTGGTGCCGGTTGCCCTGTTCTACCTGCTGATGGACTGGCACCGCTTGGTGGAGCGCACGCTTGAATGGGTTCCGCCACGGGTACGCCAGGCCTACGACAGTTTTACCAATGAAGCAGATTCCGTGCTGGGCCAATACCTGCGCGGTCAACTGCTGGTGATGCTGGTGCTGGCGGTCTATTACAGCGCTGGCCTGGCACTCTTTGGTCTTGATCTGGCGCTACCGATTGGCATCTTTACCGGCCTGGCGGTGTTTGTGCCCTACGTTGGATTTGGCCTCGGCCTGATTCTGGCGACGCTGGCCGGCTTGCTGGAGTTTGCCGCGACAGCAGGTGCCGCCAAGGCGTTGCTGATGGTCGGCGTGGTGTACGGCCTGGGCCAACTGATCGAGGGCTTTTTTCTGACGCCCCGGCTGGTCGGTGAGCGTATCGGCCTGCACCCGCTGGCGGTGATCTTTGCCTTGCTGGCCTTTGGCCAGCTGCTGGGCTTTGTTGGCGTCCTGATTGCTCTGCCTTCCAGTGCCGTCCTGCTGGTGGCGCTGCGACGCGCGCAAGCCCATTACCACGCCAGCAAGCTCTATCTGGGCTAGGGATGCCTAACTCGCACCGGGCATGAAGCAGATCGCTCTTGACATCGGCCTGGCCACCGGACCCACGCTGGCGAGTTATTTCCCGGGGCCCAATGAAGCGGCATGGCGACACCTCGAACAATGGGCTGGGGTGGCCCGGTCGGTCGACCCCGTGCACTCACCGGTGCCAAGCTATTTGTGGGGCGCGCAGGGCAGTGGCAAGTCGCATCTGCTCAAGGCGGCGCAGGCAGCATTGCGCGAGCAGGGCGCCCGGGTCGGCTGGCTCGATGCCGGCATGCTCGATCCGCCGGAATATGACGAGGACTGGGCGGCGGTGATATTCGACGATGTGCAGTTGTACAGCGCCTCACAGCAGCAGGTCGCCTTCAACTGGTTCGTCAACGCGCAGACGCACCAGCGCGCTGTGCTGGCAGCGGGCGCCATGCCGCCAGTGGAGCTCCAGTTGCGCGACGATCTGCGCACGCGCCTGGGCTGGGGTCATGTCTATCAATTGCAGTTGCTGGGTGAGTCCGAGCGCCGCGCGGTGCTGCGCCAGTCGGCCGATGCGCGTGGTGTCTTCCTGGGCGACGAGGTGATGGACTTCATGCTGACGCGCTTTAGCCGCGATCTGGGCAGCCTGCTGGAACTGCTGGACCTGATTGACGAGTACGCCTTGCAGACCAAGCGAGCCATCACCATTCCGCTGATCAAGTCGATGATGGAAGAATCCTGAGACCATGAAGCTCACCCTGTTCGACCTGGATCACACACTGCTGACCATTGATTCGGATTATTCCTGGGGTGTTTTCACCACCACGATAGGCTGGACCGACCCGATTGACTTCAATCGACGCAACGACGAGTTCTTCGCCCACTACAAGGCCGGCACGCTCGATATTCACGACTATGTGCGTTTTGCCACCGAGGCGCTGCGCCAGCAGGGCGCTGCCAAGGCTGCCGTGGCCCACGCGGAGTTCATGCGCAGCGTTGTGCAGCCTGCCATTACGGCACCGGCGCTGGCGCTGGTGCGTCACCACCAGGAAGCTGGCGACCAGGTCGTTATCGTTACCGCGACCAACGAGTTTGTGACCCGTCCGATCGCCCAGGCATTTGGCGTGACGGAACTGATCGCCGTCGATTTGGAGCGCGACCAGAGCGTTGGTGGCACGGGCTGGATCACCGGTGAGATACGTGGCCTGCCCTCGGCGCGCGAAGGCAAGGTGACAAGGGTTGAGCAGTGGTTGAGCGAGCGCGGCCTGGCCTGGGCCGACGTCGAAAGCACCTTCTACACCGACTCCATCAACGATTTGACCCTGATGGAAAAAGTGACGCATCCGGTCGCCACCAACCCCGACGCCGCCCTGCGTGCCATCGCGCTGGCGCGCGGATGGCGCATACTTGAGCTGTTCTAAACTCGATACTGGTTACTTTGTCATGCCGGACTCGATCCGGCATCCATGCGTTCCTGTGGCATGGATTGGCGGTGCTGAAACCCCGGACTTGATCCGGGGCCGCAATGACATTCCGTTCCGGAAAGAAGATTGATTTGATTAAGAAATTCATTGAAAAGCTGCTGGGCAAATCGCCTTCAGCTGCAAAAAGCAAAAAACTGCAATTTGGCAAGCGCGAGGAAGTGGGCGTCGCCGCCCACGGCATTGACCCGAACCTGGTCGATGAACGAGCCCAAAATGTCGTGCGCACCCTCAAAAGTGCCGGCTTTGAAGCCTATATCGTGGGCGGCGCCGTGCGCGACCTGATGGTTGGCTTGCGGCCCAAGGATTTTGACGTCGCCACCAACGCCACACCAGAGCAGGTCAAAAGCCTGTTCCGGCGTGCTTTCATCATCGGCCGGCGCTTTCGCATCGTGCACGTGGTGTTTGGCCGGGGCCGTGAGAACGAGGTGATCGAGGTCTCGACCTTTCGCGCCTACATGGACAACGCGGCGGCCGAGCAGGTCGCCGGCAACGAGAAGACCAGCAGGAATGAACTCGCTGGCATGAAGCACGCGGTGGATTCCACCGGGCGCGTGCTGCGCGACAACGTCTGGGGCCCGCAGGAAGAAGACGCGGTGCGGCGCGACTTCACCATCAACGCCATGTACTACGACCCCGAGACGCAGATCGTGGTCGATTATCACAATGGCATCAAGGACGCCAAGAAGCGTGTCATCCGCATGATTGGCGACCCGGCCACGCGCTACCGCGAAGACCCGGTGCGTATCATCCGCGCCGTGCGTTTTGCCGCCAAGCTCAGCGCCCTCGGTTTTGCGCTCGAAGCCAAGACGGCGGCGCCGTTGATCCGGTCGCAGGAACTGCTGGCCGATGTGCCGCAAAGCCGTTTATTTGACGAAATGCTCAAGCTGCTGCAAACCGGTCACGCCATGGCATCGATAGCCCAACTCAGGGCACTCGGCATGGCGCGCGGCATTTATCCGCTGCTCGACGTGGTGGTGGAGCGCGCTGATCAGGTGTTCGTCAAGGCGGCGCTGCTTGACACGGATAGACGCGTCGGCGAGGGCAAACCGGTGGCGCCGAGCTTCCTGCTGGCCTGCGCCTTGTGGGCCGATGTGCGCGATGGCTGGGCGCGACGCCTGACCGAGCACCAGCACTCGCACCCCGCCTTGCAGGACGCGATCGACGAGGTTTTCAACGCCCGCATTGGTGATGTCTCGGGCCGAGGCAAACTTGCCGCTGACATGCGGGAGATCTGGATGCTGCAGCCGCGCTTCGACAAGCGCATTGGCAGCACGCCCTTCGGGCTGGTGGAGCAGCCGCGTTTTCGCGCTGCTTTCGACTTCATGCGCTTGCGCGCGGACGCGGGTGAGATTGACGAGGTGCTGGCTGACTGGTGGCAGGAGTTCAGCATGGCTGACGACAACCTGCGCCAGGACATGGTTGATCAGGTTCGCGAGGAAATGCAGCAAAGGCCCCGGCCAGCGCGCGCGCCGCGCGTGCACAAGGCACCCGCAGCGGTGCAGGGCGGCGCACCGGAAGTGGCGCCGGAGGTACCAGCTGAGTCGCTCGACGCACCTCGAAAGCGCCGGCGCCGTCGCCGCAGCAGTGGTCCGCGTGAAGGCGGCGAGCCGGCGCCCGACGCTGGCATTTGAGCTAATTCGTGCGTGAAAGCGTAACAGCCCATATCGCGCTGGGCGCCAATCTCGGCGATCCTGTGGTCAGTGTGCTCAAGGCGATGGATGACATTGCAGCGATCGATGGAATTACGCCGCTGAAACGCTCGTCGCTGTACCGCAGCGCGCCACTCGCATCCAGCGGGCCGGATTACATCAATGCCGTTGTCGAAGTTTCAACCCGCCTGAGCGCACCGGCTTTGCTGTCAGCTCTGCAGCAGATCGAACAACAAGCCGGGCGTGAGCGTCCCTACCCAAACGCTCCGCGGACACTGGACCTGGACCTGCTGATCTATGGCAACGCCAGCATCGACAGCACCGCGCTGGTAGTGCCGCATCCGCGTATGTTGGAGAGAGCTTTTGTGCTGCTGCCGCTGTTCGAGATTGCACCTCAGTGCGTCGCTGCCGCGCAACTGCAGGCTGTCCAGTCACAGGCAATCGCGCGGATCGGTTGATCTTTCCCGCAATGATGGCATGTCCATTCCTGTTTGGCATGTCGGGTGGATCAGGCTGCTGAGGCACTCAGCTCCGCGGCTGTCCCCCGTCCTGCGGACTCCTCCTTTTACAGGGACTTCCCACAAAGTCAAGCAACGGTTTTTGGTTTTCGTGGTTTTGGTTATCTTCCTTGATAAACGGTATTCCTGCATTTGCGTTCTTCGAAGTGGCTGTAAA
>Ga0163199_1002550_pt1 | contig 11120 bp, 11 predicted proteins | sample PL_2010_150m_FD_113537 | JGI IMG/M metagenome (GOLD analysis project Ga0163199, IMG submission 113537) | Freshwater microbial communities from Powell Lake, British Columbia, Canada to study Microbial Dark Matter (Phase II) - PL_2010_150m | ecosystem: Environmental > Aquatic > Freshwater > Lake ...
AAACTAATGAGCAAAGCGAATGCACCTACACCTCAGCCTGTGCTTCCTGTCCGGCGACAAGCAGGCGTGCCGCGTCGCCGACGGCTTGGACGGCCTACCAAATACACCGCAGCCGTCGTGAAGAAGATAGGCGACGCCGTGGCCGACGGCGTGCCGTTTAAGCACGCGGCGGCACTGGCGGGCGTCAGTCACGAAACTTTCTGCCAGTGGCAGCGGCGGTTTCCTGATTTTTCTGAGGCCATCCAGAAGGCCGTGGCCAAAGGCATCCATGCCCGGCTCAGGCTCATCAAACGCGCCGCCGACAAGGGCGACGTGAAGGCCGCGCAATGGTGGTTGGAGCACGTCCTGCCCGAACACTTCGCCAAGACCCGCATCCAGTTGGAGCACGTCGGCGCGTTGGAACATTCCTTTGTCATCCCGCAAGAGACGTTGAACCAGATCGCCGAAGCCCGGCACAAGTATGAGAGCCAGTCTGAAACCGAACGATCTTGAGGCGCTGAGCACATGCAACGGATTTGTCCGGGGCGTCCTGCAACTGGACTCCTACGAGTGGGCGCAGCGCATCTTTGCCGACTTGAACCGGCGCGGCGCGGCAGTCGCATTGAAGGCGTGCAACGGCGCGGGCAAGACCTGTCGCGTTGCGGCTCCCGCCGCTCTGTGGCACGCGAGCGTCTTCCCCGGCTCACTGACGATTGCAACCGCTGGCGTGTTCCGCCAAGTCAGCGAGCAACTGTTTCCCGCCATTCACGCGCACGCGCACAAGTTCCGGGGCTGGACATTCAACGAATGCGAAGTCCGCACGCATCACGGCTCGCGCATCCTCGGTTTTTCCACTGACCAGCCCGACCGATTCGAGGGCTGGCACAACGACAACCTGTTGATGATATTGGACGAGGCGAAGTCCATCCCCGACGGCATCTTCGAGAGCGTGGAGCGATGCCAGCCGACGCGGCTATTGTTGCTGAGTTCGCCCGGCGGGTGCGGCGGCTTTTTCTACCAAGCCTTCAACGAGCGGCGAAAGTTTTTCCGCCAGCACACCGTTTCGGCCTTTCAGTGTCCGCACATCTCGCCTGCTTGGATTGCCGAGCAGATCGAGAAATGGGGTGAACAACACCCGCTCATTCGCAGCATGATTTTCGCCGAGTTCATGGCCAGCGGTGAAGACGGAGCCGTGATTCCCGTGACGTTCTTGGAGCGATGCCTCGCCAGTCCGCCGCCGTTCGCCGACAACGGACAGGTGCAAGCCTTCTGCGACTTCGCGGCGGGTGGTGACGAAAACGTGCTGGCCGTCCGGCGCGGCAACCGCGTCGAGATTGCGGCGGCGTGGCGCGAGCCGGACACCATGCGCGCTGTGGGCCGCTTCATCCAACTGTTTCGCGAGCACAGCCTGAGCGCCGACACCATCCTCGCCGACGAAGGCGGCTTGGGAAAGGTGATGTGCGACGCACTGAGCGAAGCAGGTTGGCACGTCCAGCGCGTCAACAACGGCGCGCCCGCCGACAACGCCGCCGCCTACGCCAACAAAGGCGCGGAGATTTGGTTTGAGGGCCGCAGACTGATTGAGCGCCAGCAGATCACCCTGCCCGGCGACAAGGAACTGTTCGCGCAACTGACCACGCGCCGGGGCTGGCCCGACAGCAAGGGACGGCTCACGCTCGAACCCAAATCAGAAATGCGAGCGCGCGGCTTGCCGAGTCCCGACCGGGCCGATGCCGTGCTTGGAGCGATAGGAGCATCTCGCAGTTGCTCGAATAACTGCGCCACGCGCGTGCCCTGCGCAGATCGGTTGAGCGCGGAGTTTCGGTGCGTTGATGACGAGCGATGGAACCGGCGGACGGTGTTGTTGTAAGTGCGCCATGCGCTCGCGTTCTGCCGGGTCTAAAAACCCTACAAGCCTTTCTTGGCTGTTGTGGCCCCTTCTCTAGCGCGTTGGTCAATCGCCGCTTTGATTTGCGCCTCAACTTCCTTACTCGCGAAATGTGCCGTTGCAGACTCAGTGCCGAAACTGTGTAACCACAAGCAAAGCCTAACCTTGACCCCATCCCAAGCCAGATCGTCGCCGAACAGTTCCTTCTCTGGTTGCCCATAGGCAGCGATAAGTGTTTGTTTCAAGCCTTCAATGTTCTGTTTGCCTACAGTGCGAACGTTAATCTCTTTGAGCAGCCCGCCGTCGAAGATCAATGTGATGCCTGAAATCTCAAAGTCGCCCAACCGCTTGTCGAAGTTTTCTAGCGGCACCTTCCGCTCCACTCCCGGTGCAGATTCGCCCAACGGGCCAATGCCCATAATCTGATCGGCAGTTGTTCCAAACCTGTAGTCACGAAAACCATTTTTCTCATCGAGCGCGGGATACTTGCTTTCGTGAATCGGTGTTTTCGCTAAAGACGGCACAGCCATGTCCGCTTCTGATGGCTGTGCAGCTTGTGTGGTTGACTGTATTCGATCAAACTTGTTGGCAACAGCGTATGAGAAGAAGAGAGGAGCAATCAGAATGGCAAAAGGCGCCCCAATGAGATTCGTGAGCAAGAGAAGCACGCCGCTGGCCGTTCTGCCCTGAGCCATAGCCACGATGCTTAAGATCAAAGAAGCCAAGAATAGCGGCCCACAGATGTAGAGAGTAAGACTGGTGAGACCAAGAAACTCCCCAACACTTGGTCTGGTGCTGCTGGCAGCAATGCCGTTTAGCAAGAGAGAGATTGCGATGCCCAACAGGAAGCAAATTCCCCCACCACTGGCCGCGCCTTGCTTCACGTTGGTTTGGACTTCGCCGCGGTCTGGTGCTCTTGGTGGAGAGGTCACAACGTCCCGCGTGGGCACCACCAAGGTCTGGCTGCAAGTCGGGCACTGGACGGTTTCACCGGCTCCGTCTTCGTCAAAAGTGAGATGTTGTCCACACTTGTCGCAGGAGAATCGAATGCCCTTCTTCGCGCTGACTGGCGCGCTCGGTGGAGAAATCGCAACGTCCAGCACAGGCACCACCACGCTCTGGTTGCACTTCGGGCATTGCACCGTCAGGCCAGCGCCAGCCGCATCAATCACAATGTTCTGGCCGCAGTTGTCGCAATCGAAACTAACATCCATCGCAACCTTCTCTTTCAGGCTTCGCCACTTGGCGCTCCTGCTCATCCACGACTGCCGAATGTTTAGCAATATAAACCGCTGTGCTTATACCAGAAGTCGGCTGGCTGACACAGAACAATACACTGCAACTCGGCGGCAACCGATGAGCCACCTGCTGATAGCCGATGGCGGAGCCAACAGCCTTGAATCTGCCGCGATGATGGCGGATACTTGCAACAACTGAGGCGTGTCCTGCTATGGGGCGCAAGCTGGTCCCTTGCGCTGTGGCGCGGCGACTCGCAGATGTCGCGACTGCGCATGACGAGCTATTTCAAACCAGTGAACCGCTGGTAAGCCGCACGCAGATTGCGTTCAATCGTTCGCAAATCCAAAGGAGGCGGCGGGCTGACTTCCTCGTCCCGCTTGATGACCCGAAGCTTGACGCATTCGGTATAGGACACATCGAAGCGGCGGTAGCCAGTGTTGAACGCCAACGGGTCGTAAGGCAAACCGAACTCGGAAATGGCAACCCATATCGGGTCGTTCTTGCGAGCAATCATCCGCTGGTTAAATAGTCGGCCACCAGCCGCCACCCAGCGGGCACGCCAGTCGCACGGCTCCTGTTCTTCTTGAGCGCGCTTCAGTTCCCAGCAGGGCGATCCGATCAGGCAGCCGGTATCCTGCATGTAGTGCATGTAGCCGAAACCCATGTCCGAAGCTGTTTGAAGAAACAGATTCGCACCTTCCTCCGAAAACAAATCCCCAACGGTGTCCGCTACATCTGGTGCGGGGGCGTAGTTGGCTGCCTCAAGGATTTGATACAGTTCCAATCGAATGCCTGAACGAGATGGACGTTGAACCAGATCAATCACCGCCGCCAAGGCTTCTGGTTTGTCCGGCAGCGGCCACATGGCCCTCAAGGCGATTGCAGTAACTTCTTTTTGAGCGGAGATAGGATCAATCTCGCGCGACCGGCGTGACGCCCCGCCCCACCAACTTGTTTTCTCAGGAGCGACAGCCCTGCCCGCCTTTCTGTGCCGCCTTGTTTTCCTGCCGCCAACAACCAACAAGGCGTGTAGGACGCCGGGAATCCAGTAGAAGCAAGTCAAAGCCACGTTCAAGAGTGCAGCAAAGGGCCTCCCCACGAGCAAGACTGCCAGCGGTGGACAAATGATGCACAAGAGATAAGACCTCCGACCAAGGAGCAACCATGAAATCAAAACGACTATCGCGAACACTCCGCAGACCACCCCCAATTTCCCCGAGTCAGAATCCCCCTGCGACTCAGGTGGTGATGTCGCAGGAACTTGATTTGAAGGGCGCGCAAGGGTTTCAGTCGGTGGAGGTGCTGCGGCTTGCGGATGGTGTTGTGGAATAACTGGCAAATTTGCCGCTTTAGTTGTTTCAGTTGGCGGTGAGGCTGCGGCTTGGCGATTGTAGCCCAATCGTTGCTGCCACTCGGCGGGCAGAGTGACGATGGGCACCTGAGCAATTCCGTAGGCGTGTTTTATTGTCACGCGGATGGCATCTGCGCGGATGATGCTGGCGTTCTTGTAGGTCTGCCCGGTTGTGGTTGAGATGTCCTCTGCTGAAGCCAGACTTACTCCGGCCAAGAGGGCGGCCAACATGATTCTCTTCATAGCTCGCCTCCGCATTCTACTCTGCATTCACACAACCTGAACGCACTTGTATCAGATTCGGGTCGAGAGTCGAGACGGGAAAACCTGCAACCAAAAGGCAACCGTGGTAGCATCGTCCTGAACTGAGGCGTGTCCGGTGACGGGGCGCAAGCTGATCCCTTGCGTCGGGTGGCGGTGGCTGACTCCATCGCCACCTGCGCGCCGCAATGGAGTCAGCCGTTGTGAGCAATAGCACGAAGAAAACAGAACATCTTGTTGCCTCAAGCAATGCACCGAACGCAAGCTTCGGAACCATGCGCCTTCGCGTTTCTGTCCAAAACAGCGATTCAGCCACCTTGCCGAATACAAACACTGTTGGCCTATTGGAGTGGGGAAACGGGTTCTTGTTGGGCCGCCTCACTCAAGTCCGCACCGTGCAAGACTATTTTTGCCTGCGTCGCTCTAAGAAGCTGCGGCGTGTTCAAGGTAAGCTTTGTCATTGGGTAGTGGACTACGGCGAGTTCGATGCAAACAACAATCCCTTGCCGCCCAAACGGCGTTTTCCGCTGGACGCCAAGACAGAAGCCAAGGCTAAGGAAGAAACCTCGATCATCCGCCAAGCCTTTCATGCACCACTGCCGGAACCTTGCGCTGGCAAACGGCTCACGCCGCAAGAAGAGGACATTCGCAATGCGCGGTTGAAAGTCCAAGCTCAGGTTTTTCCTTCCACAGTGAAGATGTTGCGCAAAGCAGAAACCGCTACTTCCGAAGCCGAGCGCGTGGCACTACAAGAACAAGCCGAAGCAGAATACAAAGCCGAAGGCTTTGCGTGGACAGGCATTTTGCTGGACGGCACCGCCGACGAGGAAACACGCGAGCGCATGAAGAACGCTCTGCGCCGAAAGCCGCGTGGCTTCAACCGTGTTGACTATGAACTCGCGTTGAACTGGAAGGCCAAAGGCTACAACAACATGAAGCCACCAAACCTCGCCGATGCTGTAAATGCGGTGTGCTTAGCAACACTCACTGCGGCAGCGATGAAGCAACGCCGCTTACGGCTTGGCCTTGTCTCTCTCCGAAACGAAGGCTGCCCGCAAAGACTCCCATAAGACTGAAACCGCGACAGGTTTCGGCAACTTCTGTCCCCGTTTCGTGACATTGGCCGTGCATGGCGCGACTTTATGCCATGCAAATGGAACACGTGTCACAAAAGCCCGCTGGGCCAAGCGCGGAGAATTTTTTTGCTCCAAGTCCGGCGGCGACAACTGCGACGCTGCAAACTCTCACAATCGTTGCGGCACTCCTCGGCAAGTCGCGTAGCCGACTAAAGGAGATTTGCGGCGAGATCGGGCTTGAACCGATTCGCCCCGCAGGCTCGGCGGCGTGGTTGTTTGACGAGCCACGTATCCAACGATTACAGCGCGAACTGGCGCGGCGCGAGCAGGAAAATCGGCGATGAACGACTCGCAACCAACCACCTTTGCCCCGGTTCCGAACTGGCTCTTGCATCGGCCGGAAGTCTCGCCGGGCGCGAAGTTGGCTTACGCCCGATTGAAGCAATACGGGGGGCGGAATGGCACCGCATGGCCGTCACTGACGACGCTGGGGCGTGAGGTCGGTGTTTCGCGGCGGCAGGCGAAGCGTTATGTTGCCGAGCTTCGTGCGTTGAAGCTCATCACGTCCGCTCGCACCGGGGAACACGCATCTAATTCTTACCGGCTCTTGGCGCATCCGTGGGCAACGGCAACGACAGGGGACAAACATGGCCCTACTAGCAAGGACAATGATGACCCCGCCAAAGGGACAGGAACGGCACTATCACCGGGGACAGTAGCGACCCCCAAAAAGATAAGTGCTGAAGAGATTCACGAAGAGAGCGCGGCAACATCTTCTCAGAAAAGGAAACGCCGCGAACGCTGGCAAATCGAGAGCGACCGCCAGAGTGTAAAAGACCAGATGCAGCGCATCCGTTCCACGGAAGTTGCTTACGACCGACAAAAGATGAATGACGTGCTGAAGCCAGAGGGTCGGGCGAAGTTGGGGAAGCTCAATAAGCGGCTGCAAGAACTGGAAGACGAATTGCTGAACGCATGAAGGCCGCGTCTCCAACACCGCAAAGCGTCGCTCCGCGTTATCTGGACGTGGAAGCGGCAGCGGATTATCTCGGCACGACGGCGACGGCGCTCTATAAATCAGCGCAGCGTCGGCTGGTGCCGTGCCGCAAGAAGGGCAAGCGGCTGGTGTTTGATCGTGTGGAGTTGGATGATTACATGCACGCTCTGGAAGGCGTGGAGGTAGCGGAAGCAGTGGCGCGGACGTTGAACGGCGGCACGGTGTCGGCGCTGGCAAATTGAGGTGTTGACATGAATGGTATCTGTGATACTGTAAGGAACGTGAAGGCGTGGACGGCAAAACGGATTCAGGGATTGCGCGAGGCGGCGGGCATGTCGCAGGCGCAGTTGGCGGACTTTCTCGGCGTGACCGGGAAACACGTCAGCCATCTTGAAACCGGCTTCCGTCCTGCGGGGCCGCAGTCAGAGCGGCTCTTGACGGTGTTGGAGAAGGTTCACAAGGGCGAGTTGAAGGCCGCCCGATCACAGAGAAAGCGAGGCAAGCCATGAGTGTCTATAAGCGCGGTGATTCGTTCTGGTATGAGTTTGTGGTGCTCGGCGTGCGGCATCGGGGCAGCATCGGCAATGTGTCGAAGGGCATTGCACGCGAGGTTGCAGAGAAGAAACGGATTGAAGCTCTGGAAGGCAAGCTGGTGGAGCGGCCCGTCAAAGCGCCGCTGTTCGGCCACTACAATCCCGAAAAGAAGGAATTCACGGATGCCGCGGGCAAATACCTCGATTACTACCGCGCCAACCACAAGCCCCATTCAGTGCATCGCATCGTGTCGTCGCTGGGGCTGTTGTCGCGGGTGTTCTCGAACAAGCGCCTTGATGAGATCAAGCCGTTTCTGATCGAGCAATACAAACAGGAGAGGAAAGGGAAGAACAAGGCAGACGCAACCGTGAATCGGGAGCTTGCCTGCTTGAAGAACCTTTTCAACATGGGAATCCGTTGGGGATGGGTGCGGGAGAATCCCGTGTGCAAGGTGCGATTGTTTCGGGAGAACAATGCCCGCCAGCGGTTCCTGACACCGGAAGAAGAGCGGGAACTGGTGAAGTGCTGCTATGAGCTTGGCAATCTGCATCTGGCATCATTGGTGATCGCGGCGGTGGACACGGGGTTTCGGGCTGGTGAGCTTGAATCCCTTTGCTGGAAGGACGTGGACTTTGAAAGCAAGGAGATCGGCGTTGCGAGCGCATACACGAAGAACGGCGAACCGCGCCGCAATCCGATGACGCAGCGGTTGACGGAGATGCTGGCGTTGCTCAAAGGGACGGGGAAGGTTGACCCGCAAGCGGCGGTGTTCGGGCCTTATCGGTATCACAAGGCGTTCTGGAAGGCGCGGGATGCGGCAAAGTTGGGCAAGGACGTGTGTTTCCACACGCTGCGGCACACTTTCGTCTCGCGTTTGATGATGAAGGGTGTAGATATAAGGACCGTGCAGGAGCTTGCGGGACATAAAGAGATCAAGATGACGATGCGTTACGCTCACCTTGCACCAGAGCAGAAACGGCGAGCGATTGGTCTTTTGGAGAGCGAAGTCCCCACAAAAATCCCCACAGCGTTTCTCGACGCTGTTGCAAGTCTTTGCGCGCCTGTAGCTCAGCCGGATAGAGCGGAGGTTTTCTAAACCTCTGGTCGGGGGTTCGAGTCCCTCCAGGCGCGCCAGTTTTTCTTGCAGGAGTTGAAGCCGGCTCGATTGCCTTCAGACGAAACAGCAACTTTCACTTGCAATGGCCGGTCAATCTTCCTACGGTTTCCGCGGTTTTTCTGGCGCAATGCGCCTCGGCAGCAAAGAGCGCGGCGACTGGAAACTGCGTCCCATGGCTGATTCGACGACAACTGTAGGCTACGCGGGAAGGTTGGAAGACGAACCCATCATCACGAGGCTGGATGCCGCCGTGGACTGGGTGCGGAAGAATTCTCTCTGGCCGATGCCGATGGGGCTGGCGTGTTGCGCGATCGAGCTGATGGCGACGGCGGCGGCGCGGTTTGACATTTCCCGGTTCGGCGCTGAGGTGATGCGGTTTTCGCCGCGGCAGAGCGACGTGATGATCGTGGCCGGCACGGTGACTTACAAGATGGCGCTGGCGGTGAAGCGGATTTGGGACCAGATGCCCGACCCGAAATGGTGCATTGCGATGGGCGCGTGCGCGTCCACGGGCGGCATGTATCGCAGCTACGCCGTGCTTCAAGGGGTGGACAAGATTTTGCCGGTGGATGTGTATGTCAGCGGATGCCCGCCGCGGCCGGAGGCGTTGCTCGACGCGCTGATCAAACTCCAGGAGAAGATATCGCGCGAGCCGGGGCTGAAGAATCTCAAGAAGGCGCCAACCGCCAACGCAACCTGATCTACTTCAATGGCCATCGCGCTTGCAGCCATCAACACGCTCACGAAACGCTTCGGCGACAAGGTCCGGACGCCGGTGGCGTTTTCGGACAAGGTCACCGGCCGCGACGAACTGAGCGTGACGGTGGCGCGCGAGGTGATCGCGGAGGCTTGCGAGCTTTTGAAACAGGAACCGGCGCTGGCGTTTGACTTCCTTGTGGACATCAGCGGTGTGGACAACTACGACAGCGACCCGCGCTTCCGGGTGGACTACCTGCTTTACTCGCTCAAGACCGGCGCACTGCTGCGGCTGAAGGTCGGCGTGCCGGAGGAGGACTCGACGTTGCCGAGCGTCGCGAAGGTGTGGCGCGGCGCGGAATGGCACGAGCGCGAGTGCTACGACATGTTCGGCATCCGTTTCGCCGGTCATCCCGATTTGCGGCGCATCCTGATGTGGGACGGCTATCCGTTTCATCCGATGCGAAAAGATTTCCCGCTCGAAGGCAAACCGAGCAACGTGCCGGAGGTGGCGTTCACGGAGACTGCGCCGCTGCAAGGCGGGCCATTTGTCACGGTGCCGGCAGAACACGCGCGCGACCGCGAGCCGCGCAACCGGAAGAACGCGCTGCCGGCGGAAGTGCGGGACAAGGCGAAGGAATCGTAGCAGCAGATATTGGAAACGCAGTGACGACGAATAAACCAAAAGTTGTTGTCAAAGCGCAGGAGCCAGCGGCAAAGGACGCGGAGGCGAAGCCGGCTGCAACGCCCGTGCCCGCCGCTCCGCCTGCGCCTGCTGCGCCTGCGCCGAAGCCTGCGACTCCGGTCGTTGCGAAGACGGTGCCCCCGCAGCCATCCGTGCCGAAACCTGCGGCAGTGCCCGCGAAAGCGCCCGCGACGCCCTCGCCCAAAGTCTCAGCGTCGGTCGTCGCCAAACCGGCGGCTTCGCCTGTTGGCACTCAGCCGGCGGGAGGGAAACCAGCCACAACGCCTGCACCGCAGGCCCCGGAGTCGTCTGAGCCGGCACCCGCAGCGCCTGCTCCAATTCCACCGCCGCCGTGGCCAGCGGAGCAGAAGGGCGCAGAGGACATCGCCGGCGAGCGAATGATTCTGAACATGGGGCCGTCGCATCCATGCACGCACGGCGTGTTACGGATCGTGCTGGAACTGGACGGCGAGGTGGTGGTGAGCGCGAAGCCGGACGTGGGTTTCCTGCACCGCGGCGACGAGAAGATTGCCGAGAACCTCACCTACAACCAGTTCGTGCCTTACACCGACCGCCTGGATTACCTCGCGCCGCTGGCGAACAATGTTGCTTATGTGCTGGCGGTGGAAAAGCTGATGCGCTTGCAGGTGCCGCCGCGTTGCCAGTATATCCGAGTCATCTGCTGCGAGATGGCGCGCATCGCGTCGCACCTCGTCGGCTTGGGCGCGATGGCGCTCGACCTCGCTGCGCTGACGGTCTTCCTCTACACGTTCACCGAGCGCGAGCGGCTGCTGTCGCTGATGGAGAAGCTCACCGGCGCGCGCCTCACCAACAGCTACACCCGCGTCGGCGGCGTCGCGCGCGACCTGCCCAACGGCTGGATCGCCGAACTCAAGAAGTTCCTCGGTGATTTCCCGAAGATGATTGACGAGGTGGACCGGCTGCTAACGCGCAACCGCATTTTCATGGACCGCAACCAGGGCGTCGGCGTGCTGCCGAAGGAGGTGGCGATTGATTTCGGCGTCACCGGCCCGCCCGGCAGCTTGTCGCACGCCTGCTTCAGGATGCGGACCGACTGGCGCATTTCCTCCATCCGCACCAGATAGCGGTCGTAGCAATCGCCCTTCGTTCCGACCGGCACGTCGAACTCGAAATCCTTGTAGCAGAGATACGGATGGTTCTTGCGCAGGTCGAACTCGACGCCGCTGCCGCGCAGGTTCGGGCCGGTGACGCCAAAATCAATCGCCACGTCCTTCGGCAGCACGCCGACGCCCTGGTTGCGGTCCATGAAGATGCG
>Ga0163199_1002551_pt1 | contig 11116 bp, 8 predicted proteins | sample PL_2010_150m_FD_113537 | JGI IMG/M metagenome (GOLD analysis project Ga0163199, IMG submission 113537) | Freshwater microbial communities from Powell Lake, British Columbia, Canada to study Microbial Dark Matter (Phase II) - PL_2010_150m | ecosystem: Environmental > Aquatic > Freshwater > Lake ...
CGGCATTGCTTACTTCGATAACGGCCAGCTCGTTTTCACCCAAACGCGGGAACAATCCAACAACCTGGACCAGTTACCGCGTCCGGATTATGAATCATTTGGATACGAGAAATGGTTGGATAACACGAAATCAACGGACTTGTATGATGTCGTGGACTTTCCAAGAGAATATCCGATTATTACCTCTCGTTCGTGCCCCATGGCATGCACGTTCTGTTATCATCCCCTGGGAGAAAAGTATCGGAAACGTTCTGTAAACTCCATCATCCAGGAACTTGGATACGTCATTCCCAAATACCGCATCAATGTCGTTAACATCTACGACGAATTGTTCTCAGACGATCCGGAGAGGGTCATTGAGTTTTGCAAACAATTCAGGAAACTCGTTGCCAATGTTCCCTGGGAAGTCAAATGGACGTGCCAGATGCGAGTATCGCGTTTGAAGGATGCGATGCTGGATGAGATGCGGGATGCCGGCTGTTATATGGTCAGTTACGGGTTCGAAAGTTACAGCCCTGTAGTGCTGAACAGCATGAAGAAGAGGATTAAACCGGAGGAAATCCATCACGCCATTCACGCCACGCTGGACCGGAAGATTTCGATCCAGGCGAATTTCATTTTCGGAGACGTTGCTGAAACCCTCGAAACCGCAAAGGAAACGCTCGCCTTCTGGAAGGAGCATAAAGAGGCTGGAATTCTGCTGAATTTCATCCGCGCCTATCCCAACAGCGCCATCTACCAACATTGCATCCGGAAAGGATTAATCAAGGATCGGCTGGATTTCATCGAGAACCACATGTTCGGCCTGATGAACATGACGGAGATGTCGGACGACGATTTCCTGCGTTTGAGATACCTTGTCTCCAAATACACCCGTCGTTATACAACCCACGCCATTCCGCTCAAGCGGACTGCCGACAGTCTGACGATCCGGTGCCCGCACTGCAAGAATGTGGTTGAATACCGCAATTTTGTTGTGGGGGGAACTCGCATCGACAAAATAATGCATTGCAAGATCTGTCGTAAGAGGTTTGTTGCGATCAATCGATCTCACCACCTCTTTACGCGTCTTAAGGGGATGATGAGAAGCTTCCATGGATACAAGATGGGAATGAAATTCCGTCAGCAACGAAGAAACTTGAAGGCGCGTATAAAAGGAATGTTGGGGAGAACGAAGGTCACTTGACGTTCAAAACGTTGATTGCCAGGGCCGGAATTATCGTCTGGCTGGCGCCACTCCCGTAAGATGGAATAAGACCTGTTAAGAATAAGCACGTGTTGCGAAAAGCATCTGGCACGTGGATGCAATAAGGCTGCAATATATCGAACCAAAGAAGCGCGCCCAAAACGGCGGAAAAAGTTAAATGAAGATTTCCGGGTTCACATTCATCCGCAACGCGGTTCGTTTCGACTACCCCGTAGTTGAAAGCATCCGTTCGATTCTGCCCATCGTGGATGAATTCGTTGTCAATGTTGGCCCTGATGAAGATGGCACACTGAAATTAATCCAGTCCATCGGCAGTCCGAAAATCAAGATTCTCCAAAGCCAGTGGAATCCTCACCTTACCACCGGCGGTTACATCTACGCACAACAAACGAACATCGCGATGTTCAACTGTTTGGGGAAATGGGCCTTTTATCTTCAAGCCGACGAAGTGGTTCACGAGGATGACCTCCCGCGAATCGTGGAATATGCGGATCGGTATGCAGATGATGATCGCGTCGAGGGGCTGGCTCTTGGCGAACTGACGTTTTGGGGCGATTATAAGACACTGATTAATGTATATCCCTGGCGATATTCGCGCCGTTGTTGGGTGGTTAAACCACATCGTTTTGTGCTGTCGCGAGGCGATGCCGCCGGGTTCACGGTGCATCCGAAATACAAGGAGCACGGCAGAAAAATCCGTGTCGTGGACACCGGTGCGCGAGTGTTTCACTATTCATGTGTGCGTTCTGTCAAGGCGTTCACCGAAAAAACGCGGGGCGTCTTCAAGCACTGGAGCGAGAAATACAGCCCGGAACAGATTGAGCAACTAACATTGGATTACTACAATTTTCCGCGTTCGTTCCTGGAGTCTTATGGCGGCACGCACCCGGCTGTGATGCAACAGCGCATTCAAGAACACCCCATTCTCCTGGACTTGGATTCTCCGAAGTGGAAACACCGTCTGACGTACAAAGAACGGGAACACTTGGTGCGCACCTGGCTTATCCGTCGTTTCGGCGACCGATTCATTGGACGCGGAAGTTACACCTTGCTGGGCGGCCTTTCGCAGCCCTGAGAACCCCTTCATTTTCGGTGGCAGACAATTGCCACCAACCATCAGCCAGCGCGTCTTTGTGCTTGCGCAAGCGGCGTCGGGTCAAACAAATCGTCATCCACAGCGGCATAATCCAGCAAGTCCGCGTGCTTGCGCAGGAAATGCCGTCCGACCCGCGATGGAGCTCCAGAAGAACAATGATGGGGTTGCATCAAGGCCTTGAATCGGCGTTGAAGTTCCTCGTCTTCAGAAGAATACTGGATGGGTCCTGCCGCTATCTCCAACAGCTCGTTCGCCATGCCCAGAATTTCGTCTGGCGTATTATCCACGACTTTGAGTCCGGCCTTTTCATATAACGGCGGTGTAAACCGGTCATTACCTGCAGGCGAATCAAAAACCTCCTTGAAAATCAGGCGACGATTCTTGCGTGCGGACGAGAGCAATTTGGGGATGCCCACGTCACGAACACCGTAGGGCAGCACTTCTGCAAGAGGAAGCATATTGGCCAACGCCGCCGGGCGGCCAAAGACGCTCGAAACACAGACCAAGCCGGAATTGGAACCGAGGAAACACTTGCAGGCCGCGCACAAGAAAACGTCCATCCAGTCGGATTTAACCTCATGCAAGGCGTAGTCGATCACGTGACGTATCGGCGGCAGCGGCGTCATCGTCTTGTCTCCCATTCGAATACACCAACCGCCCCGCTCAACGATCATCTCTATGGCGGGAATGTAACTGCGGATGTCACCGTTGCGACACGACTGGTATTTGGAGTCGCCCCAAAAGCCTGATTCCCGATTATGAACACAGACAAACCAAGCCCCTTCCGGCACACCCAGTTTCTTTAGCGCAGCCCAACCCCGCTCGTAGTCTTCATTCGTCAACTTCAACAACGGTTCGCGATCACCCCAGGCGGATTGGATTTTCGGGAACAAAACGGTCCGGTTGTTATTGTGGTGGAATGGAACGATATAACTGGCACCCAGTTCTTCATTTTTTGCCACGGGCAATAACAGCCTGGCCAGAGGGGATTTCCATATGCGCAAGTGTTGTTCCCAATAGCGGAGCAGGTGTTTGTTCGCCGCCAGACTCTCGGGTGCCAGCCAGATTTCCTCAACCGGCGGCCGCAGGCCCAAACGGCCTTCCTTGAGAAAACAATCGGGTTCCAGCGCCATATGGCCGATGGCATGGCAGCGGAAATTTACGAAACGGTATTCCATCCCCCAAGCCTGCAACAGGCGGACCAGCGGCACCACCGTCCGTTTGGCGATAGAGTAATAATAATGCGCCATTTAATCCTGCTGCAAAAAGCTTGACCACCCGCGACTCTAACACACTAACAGACTCAAAATCATCCCAGAAATTCTATTTTGGGGGTGTTTTTTGTTTTCTCGGTTTCGTATTGATCAATACTGATCCTATCTTTCATGTACTTAACCCACGTTTCACGCCTTTTTGCTGAAATGTATCCTCTGGGAACATCCAGCCGGATGTTTTCTGCGGACCATCGGATGTCTTGAGGGTCGTAGTCAGGGAACAGAACTTGTTCATCCGCACATTTTTTGTACAAGCCCGTTCCTGGCAGGGGGTTCACGATGGATATGGAGATTCTATCAAACCCGAATTGTGTAGCCATTTCAAAGGTGTGATCTATCTGTTCTTTGCTTTCACCCGGGAATCCTACCATGAATGAGCCTTCAGTTATCAAACCAGCCGCCCGGGCTTTTTGCACCACTACGGGAATTCTGTCCAATTTGACCTTCTTATCAATTTGATCCTTTTGAATGGAGGGATTCGGACTTTCAACCGCGAGGAATATTTTTTTGAATCCTGCCCGGGCCATAAGGGATATCATTTCATCATCAATGGCATTGATCTCGGAACCACTTGGAACTTCAAATTCCATTCCCGGGAAATTGGTAATCAGTTGCCTGAACAGCTTCTTGACCCTGGTTTTATTAACGAAAAAATTATCGTCCCAGAATAAAACCTTGGAAACGTCATGCTTTTTCTTATAAAGACGAATTTCTTCGACAACGTCCTCTATCCGGCGTTGTCTATATTTTCTTCCCGACATCAAGGTCGAGGTGCAGAAATAACAATTGTGGGGGCAACCGCGCGAGGTAATCAGGATAATGAAGCGCTTGTCCTTCTGTTGATTAATTTCATAATCAAAAACCCCCGCCTGCCAGTACTTATCCAATTGAAACAGATCCCACGCAGGGAGAGGAAGGACATTGACATCCGGGTAATCCTGCTTCGGATTGATCACCATCTGGCCTCGGTCCTTATAAACGATGCCGGGGACGGAGGAGATATCTTCACCCTTGTTCAATCGCGACAGAAATTCGACCAACGAATTGTCACTTTCTCCGCGCAGGATATAATCCACGTTCTTATCGTGAATCATTTCGGGCATGCCGGAAGGATGCTGCCCTCCAAGAATAACCGGAGTATCGGGCATAACCTCTTTTACCATCGCACAGATGGACAGGACTTCGCGGCTTCGGTTGGAAATAATGCAGCTGACTCCCACAAGATCGGGTTTGTTTTTTTGGATTCTCCGGCGGATTTCATCATTATCCAGACCGTAGAGAATGGCATTGTCCTTGGTAATTTCATTGTGAAAACCATCAATGAGAACATCAAGGATCTCCACATCATAACCGTGTTGCCGGAGGTTCGCAGCCAGATACGCCAGTCCCAGATGAGGTACGGCCAGTTTTCTTTCCCGTGATCCTTCCTTGGTGACTGTGATCTTCCCCGGAGGGTTGATGAGGAGGATTGTTTGAAACTTTTTCATTCTAAACGCATCATAGCATATATCCATCACAAGCATAAATACTATTCAGCATCGAGTAGGGGGATGCGCGCTCAACGACGAGAATCGAGGCATCACGGCGTCGAACAGAATGATTTCTGCTGCCGCTCGGCGGCGCAAACTTGTTGCTGTTAACGTCCGCCGGCGACCCGCCCGAGGGTCATGCGTGGTGGAACTTCTTGATGAGGTCGGCGACTTGCTTCAGTTGGCCGGGGGGCAAGCCCTGGTGAACCGGCAGACTGAGAATGCGTTTTGCTTGTTGCTCCGCAACCGGAAAAGAACCCGGCCCGTAGCCGAGGCCTTTTGCCGCCTTGTGAAAATGAATGGGAACCGGATAATGGACGGCGGTCTCCACACCTTGGTTGTGCAGAAAGGTTTTCAACTCATCCCGCTTGTCGGTCTGGATCACAAAAGTATGATAAACAGCCTTTTCGCGAGGAAGATCGGCCGGCATTTGAAGTCCAGCGACGCCACGCAAGGCCGTCTGGTAAAACGCTGCGTTGGCGCGGCGTTTTTCCGTCCAAGTCTGCAGGTATTTCATTTTAACGAGCAGAATGGCCGCTTGGATTGTATCGAGCCTGGAATTGCCGCTCCACACCACACAATCATCCCGCGTTCGCAAACCGAGATTGCGGAAGATCTTCACTCTCTCGCAAAGCGACTCATCATTGGTGGTAAGCACACCGCCGTCGCCGCACGCATTCAGGGTCTTGAGAGGATGCAGGCTGAAACATCCGAATGTTCCGAAGGAACCGACGTATTGGCCATTATACTCGGCCATGACGGCTTGCGCACAGTCCTCGATAACATGCAAACCACAGGCCTGTGCGATGTCCATGATCGGTTTCATGTCAGCAGGTCGCCCGGTCAAGTGCACGGGCAAGATGGCCTTGGTTTTCCGAGTGATAACTCTTTCGAGTTGGCCGGGGTCCAGATTATAATCGTCCCTAACGTCCACAAACACCGGCTTCGCGCCGACGAGCAAGATGCTGCTTGTGCTGGCTACAAAAGAGTTCGGCACGGTGATGACCTCATCGCCGGGGCCAATGCCGAGCGCTCGCAGCGCCAGAATAAGCGCGTCAGTGCCGGAATTGACTCCTATGGCAAACCGCACGCGGCAAAGCTCAGCGAAACGTTTTTCGAATTTCTCGACCTCTTCCCCGAGAACAAACTTCCCGTGATCGAGAACGCTGCCGACGGCTTCCATCAGTTCCGCTTTGATGGCGGCGTGTTGGCCAGCGATGTCAATATAGGGAACGGAAATGGAACTTGGTGACATCGGTTGCGTCCTCTGTTCTTTGATCAAAACGGTCCCGTGAAACTCCGATCCGGGATATCCAAGTGGATGGCCGGTTTGTCCCTTTGCGAGTTGTTTCCCGAAGGCTTGACGCCCAGCATCTCCCTGCCGATGTCTGCCATGTGAGAAGCCAGCGGATAGTAATGGTTCGCCAAGGCCGGGGTGGTTGGCGTAGGGCAATCAGGCAACCCAATTCGTTTTGGCGCATTTTTCAAATGACCGTGAAGTTTCTCCGCAACCCGTGCCACGATCTCAGCGCTGAACCCAACGGTCTCCCAACCCGTGTCGGCCACCATCAATCGCCCGGTCTTCCGCACGGATTCCATGATGATTGCGTCATCCAATGGCCGCAGCGTGCGCACGTCCACAACCTCGGCCTTGATGCCTTCCCTAGCCAGCATCTCCGCAGCACGGAATGCTTCCAAGGTCATGTAAGACACCCCCACGATTGTCAGATCGCTGCCTTCGCGAAACACCTTGGGCTGGCCCAGCGGCACACGGTAAATCTCTTCCGGCACCGGACCGGTAATCCCGTAGAGCCAGCGATGCTCGATGAACATCACCGGATTGTTGTCTTCAATGCTCGCAACCAACAACCCCTTGGCATCGTAAGGGGTCGTGGGCATTACCACCTTCAGGCCGGGCACGTGCGCATACATCGCGTGCAAGCTTTGTGAGTGCTGAGACCCTTGGCCCCAGCCACGCCCGATGATGCTCCGAATCGTCAACGGCACTGCTTGGCGTCCGCCGGAAGTGTAACATCGTTTTGCCGCATGATTGACGATCTGGTCCATCGCCAACAGCGTGAAATCAATCCGTTGGTGCGTCATCACCGGCCTCATGCCAGCCAGCGCAGCCCCGACCGCGACACCGGTCATGCCAGCTTCCGACAACGGCATGTCAAATACCCGTTCCGGCCCGAACTGCTCCTGCAAGCCGTCCGTTGACCCAAAGATTGCCTTGGGATCCGGCACGCCTTCGCCGAAGATGAACACGCGCGAGTCGGTTTTCATCATCTGCCGGACAGCCTCGTTGAGAGCTTGGTAATATGTGATGTGTCTGCTCATCGGCTGGGTCACGGCGCGTAAACGCCTTGCATCAATTCGCTGACATCGGGAAAGGGACTGCTCTTGGCGAACGCCACGGCAGTTTCAATCTCGCTCAAGACCTCCTTGCGGACTGCCTCCCGCTGCGACGCGGTCATCAGTTGTTGTTGCGTGAGGACCTGTTCAAATTGTTGGATCGGGCAACGCGCAATCCAGGCTTTCGCTTCTTCTGGATCGCGATAACTCAGTTCTTCATCCCAATTCGGCCCGCAGTGCTCGCGCCAGCGATATGTGCGCGCCTCGATCAGCGACGGTCCACCTCCGCTTCGCGCACGGACGACCGCCTCACGAACCGCTTCAAAAACTTCCGTTACCTTGTTGCCGTCCACGCGCACGCCGGGCATGCCATAGGCTGCTGCACGCTGATAGATGTTGTCCGTCGCCTGACGATGGGACATGTGCGTGTAAACAGCGAAGAAATTATTCTCGCATACAAAGACCACCGGCAGTTTTTTCAACGACGCGAAATTCATCGCCTCGTGCCACACACCCTCTTCGGTGGCCGCATCGCCAAAGAACGCTGCCGACACGCGGTCTTCGCGGCGCAGTTTGATGGCCAGTGCCGCGCCTACCGCTTCGGGTATCGTTCCACCCACCAGCGCTGAGGCGCACACAAATCCAACCTCCGGCGCCATCAACTGCATTGAGCCGCCTTTGCCACGAGTGCAACCAGTGACTTTGCCGTAAAGCTCAGCCATCATCTGTTTCAGATCGCCGCCCTTGGCGAGGTAAATACCGTGGCCGCGGTAGGTGCCAAATGCGTAATCATCCGTCCGCAGCGTAGCGCACAACCCCACGGACACCGCTTCCTGACCGCCGCAAAGATGCATCGGGCAGCGCATCTGCTTCTCGTGATAAAGCCGGGCGATGGCCTCCTCGGTTTCGCGGATGAGCACCATCTGCCGATACATCCACTGCATCGTTTCGGCTGGGATCGGGTTGCTTGTCGGCATCAGTCCGTTCGTTTCCAAATTACGCCTGCTGATAAAACGCCTTCACCATGTCCACACAATACCGTTTCTGATCTTCGGTCATGTGCTGGTGGACCGGCAATGTGAACACCGACTTCGAGTGCGCCTCCGACACCGGAAAGTCCCCAGCTTTGTAACCCAAATACGCCGACGCCCGTTGCAAGTGCATCGGGATGGGGTAATGAACCTTGGCGTCCACGTCGTTCTTCAACAAGAACGCCACAAGTTCATCGCGCCGCTGGGCGTGAAGCATATAGAGGTGATAGACGTGACGCATATTGGGGTTGCGTCGCGGCACACGGATCTGTGGAAGCTTGCCCAGTTCCGCATCGAACTGCGCTGCTGTTTCGATGCGCGACTTGGTGATAAACTCGACTTGCGGGAACAACCACAAACCGACGATGGCTTGGAGTGTATCGAGCCGGCAATTGTAGCCGTAGATTTCCACTTCATCGCGATTTGCAAGGCCGTGGTTGCGCAGCAGCACCAGCTTGTCGCGCAGTTCCTGCGAGTTGGTCGTGATGATGCCGCCGTCACCCCAGACGTTAAGATTCTTCAACGGGTGCAGCGAAAACCCTGCCGCGTCACCCCAACTGCCGACGCGTTTGCCATCAATCTCGCCGCCGATGGATTGGCAGGCATCTTCCACCACACGCAGGTTGTGACGCTTGGCGATGCCGAGAATCTTGGGCATGTCGCATGGCTGGCCCGAATAGTGGACCGGCATGATGGCTTTCGTGCGTGGTGTAATGGCGCGCTCTATCTTGTCCGCATCTATGGCGAACTGTTCGTTAGCGTCCACAAAGACCGGTCGCGCGCCCGACTGCACAATGGCGCCCACGGTGGCCACGAACGTAAACGGACAGGTGATGACTTCGTCTCCCGGACCGATGCCGAGCGCTTTCAGCGACAAAAACAACGCATCAGTGCCCGTGCCCACACCGATGCCGTAGCGAGCGCCGCAATGAGCCGAGAACTTCTGCTCGAATTCGGTCAAAGCCGCGCCGAGGGTGAAATCGCCGCTCTGGATGAGCTTCCGAAGCTCGGCAAAAATCGGTTCCGGAGTGGCGAACTGGTCCTGGAGGTATGAGTAGGGAACTTTCACTGGAGGTGGATGGAATTCATCAATCTGACGTTGTAGTAACGCTGATCCGCAAGCGAATCGGGAATCTTACCGGCATCGAAGGCAGCTTTGAGGTCTCGCACGGCATCCTCCACTGTGTGGCGGGGCACGAAACCCAGTTCACGCCCGATCTTCTTCGACGTCACGCGATAAGAGCGATTGTCGTTGGTGGGTTCGGTTACGATTTCCACTTGTTTGCCGATGACTGAGCGCACGGTTTCAGCAATCTCGCGGACTTTGAGATTCTGGTAACCCGCGTTCCAAATCTTGCCTGCAATCTGCTCCGCCGGCCGGCCAAGCAAATCCACATAAAGATCACAAATATCTTCAATGTGTATGTTCGGCCGCCACTGGTCACCGCCAAACACCGTGATGCGGTTCCTGTTGATTGCGTGGTTGGTGTGAATGTTCACCGTCAGATCAAGCCGCAGCCTGGGTGAATACCCGCAGACAGTGGCAGGTCGGATCGTCACCGTCGTAAAACCGGGCGCTTGATACCGACTGAGCACCAGTTCGCACATCGCCTTGTAGCGCGAGTAATCGGTCAGCGGCTCCAACGAGAGGGCTTCCGTGACCTCCTCTTCCTCTTTCACGCCGTAAACACTGGAGCTGGACGCGTAGATGAAACGCTTCACACCTGCATCGCGCGATACCTTCACGAGCGGCTCAAACGCGTCAAAGTTGATGGTCTTGCCCAAGTCAGGATTCAGTTCGAAGCTCGGGTCGTTGGAGATGCAAGCCAAATGGATGACAGCGTCGCAGCCGGGCAAGATTCGTTCGAGAAGCGCGCGGTCTCGGATATCTCCCTTGACTTGCTCGATATTCGGATTGTTCTTCACCCCGTCCAAGACCTGCTCTCCGTAAATATACAGGTCAAGCACCTTTACTCGATACCCTTTAGCCAATAACTTGGGCACGAGCACTGCGCCAACATACCCTGCCCCGCCAGTAATCAGAACTTGATTGATCATTTTTTGAATTGTCGCGCTATTTGAGCAAAGATTCACGCACCGGCAAGCAAATTCGCGTGCTGGCGCAAGAAGTGCCGCCCAATTCGCGATTTGGCTCCAAAAGAATAGTGGCAGGGCCTCATCAATGACTTGAATCGCCGCTGAAGTTCCTCGTCTTCAGCCGAATGCTGAACGGTTCCCGTGGCTGTCTCCAGAAGCTCGACCGCCAGTTCTCGGATTTCGTCGGGCGTATTATCCACGGGTTTAAGCCCGGCTTCTTCATACAAGTGGGGAAGTCGGAAATTTCCTATGGGCGAATCAAAGATCTCCTTGAAAGCCAGGTAACGTTTTTGGCGTGTGGACCAGAGCAATTTGGGGATGCTTACGTCATGAATGCCATAGGAGAGCGCGCACGAAATAGGAAACAGATTGGCCAGCGCTGCCCGTCCGCCAAAGATGCTCGAAACCAAATACAACCCGGAACTGCAACCCAGGAAACATTTGCAAGCGGCGCCCAGGAAAATGTCCATCCAGTCCGACTTGACTTCATGCAACGCGTAGTCAATGACGTGGAGCATGGATGGAAG
>Ga0163199_1002552_pt1 | contig 11113 bp, 12 predicted proteins | sample PL_2010_150m_FD_113537 | JGI IMG/M metagenome (GOLD analysis project Ga0163199, IMG submission 113537) | Freshwater microbial communities from Powell Lake, British Columbia, Canada to study Microbial Dark Matter (Phase II) - PL_2010_150m | ecosystem: Environmental > Aquatic > Freshwater > Lake ...
AAAGCGCCAGGTAAGGGATTCGAACCCCTGCGTGCCGAAGCACAACCGCTACCTTGTATTTGATCTCGAGGCGGTCGCCGTTCCACTTGGCTAACCTGGCAGCCTGTCAAGACTCTGGTTTTGGTACATAAATACAATGAGGACAAGTGATCAGATGATCAAATATATAATAAAAGATATAAAGTAGACAATTTATTATATTAATAACAAATGGAGACCATTACCAAGAAGACTGTCTCAGTCGAGTTTGACGGTAAGAGGTATGTTCTTCCTGATGAGGTTACATTAGGCATGTTTTTGGTTCAACTAGGTCTCTCAGAAGATACTCCAGTCAAAATGATAATTACAAAGGAAGGATTCTTACTTGTTCCACAAGTATTGAAAAATTGATTATAGATAGTTTATTATTGATATTTGACTATTTTACAAAGTGAAAATAATTGCCAAAGACTAGAGTTTCAATAACGATTGATGATGATACTGCTAAATCTATTGAACTGTATTACAGGGAAAAGGTAAAAGTTGCAGTAGAAAAAGGTGAGCCAATTCCAAAACTCTCAAACATTTATGAAGAAATCATTGAAAAAGGCTGGGAATCTCGACCCAGTGTAAAAAAGAAATAAGCAGGCAAAAATCTAGTATCTTGTAGGGAACTATTTTGGGTCTAGATCTTAAACAACTATGTGTCAGGGAGAAAACAAATCTTGAATCATTTGCATCCAAAATAGTTGCAATTGATGCCTATAATGCAATATACCAATTTCTTTCAATAATTCGCGGTCCTGATGGCATGCCTTTATCTGATCACAATGGAAAAATTACTAGTCATATCAGTGGACTGTTTTATAGAAATATCAATTTCTTGTCCCTTGGAATAAAGCCTGTTTATGTCTTTGACGGAAAACCTCCATCTTTGAAATCTGCAGAGATTCAAAGAAGAAAACAGGTAAAAAAAGATGCCACAATAAAATATGAGATTGCAATAAGCGAAGGAAATTATGTTGAAGCAAAAAAGTTTGCACAACAGACATCTGTACTACGAGATGACATGGTTGAAGAATCAAAAAAGTTTCTAGACCTTTTTGGTATACCGTGGATACAAGCACCATCAGAAGGAGAATCTACTGCCGCACATCTTACAAATACCGGACAAGCGTATGCTTCTGCAAGCCAGGACTTTGACTCTTTATTGTTTGGTGCAAAAAGACTAGTACGAAATTTTACAAATAGTGGGAAGAGAAAACTGCCAAACAGAAATACTACAATTGAGATTGAGCCAGAACTTATTTTGTTAGAAAAAACACTTGCAGAACTTGGGGTAACAAGAGAGCAACTTGTTGATATTGGGATACTGATAGGTACGGACTTTAATCCTGATGGCTTTGAGAGGATTGGTCCCAAGACTGCCTTGAAGATGGTAAAAGAGCATGGAAATCTAGAAAACGTGCCTCAAATCCAGGATAAATTAAATGAGATAGACTATATTCAGATACGCGATATTTTTCTTAAACCCAAAGTGGCTGAAGTATCAGAGATAAAATTTGGAACTGTAGACTATGTAGGAATAACAAACTATCTTACAAAGGAGCGAAGTTTTTCACTTGACCGTGTTGACACATCATTGAATCGATTGAAAAAATCTTATGAAAAGAAGAGTCATAATTTGGACCAGTGGTTTGGCTGATCGATATTTTATATATTCATGAATAATTTCCATCACTAATCTTCCTAAAAGTCCAACTTGCAACTTTGGTAATGGTGTAAATGTCTTGAATCAATGGTTTTATTGATTTTTTGAAAGATTCTTTCGTTTCTCTTCTATTCTCTTTTCAGCCTCTAGCCTCTCAAGTTTGTATGATTTCATATCTACAAATTTGATTATGCCAGATAAATTGGGATGTACTTTGTGTATAGCCTTGAACATTTCCTGTGCTGCTTTTCTATAATCCTGGTGTCCCTGTGGAACAGTTCTTAATTCAATCAAATGCACTGCCTCTCTGAGATTTAATTTCATAAAAAATGGATAATTGTATGCAAAGTTTACAACATACTGCGCTTGCTCTGGCATCTTTGTCTTTAAAAGATCAAAGACATGTTTTGAATTATACATGCAATCATCATAGTCTTTCTTGATTCCCAGTTGTTTTATTTCATCTGGGACAACATATCCATGATTTGTTGTAAGTGATTGTCTTTCAAGTGTAAGTACACGATGTCTGTGAAAGTCTCGAAACATTCCAAAATTCGTAAGAAAATCAAAAGTGTATTCGGTCATTTCAAATGCACGTGGAGGTCGCTGTCTTCTATTTTGTCGAAGACCTGTAAATGTACTAATTATTTTTTTTCTATCTGATTGCTTTATCTTTCTGACTTGGGCAAGTATGTCTCTAAAAGAAACTCCGTTTGACTGTTCATATAATATTGATGAAATTATCTTGTCTTCTGCTTTATTCTGGGATTCATATTCAACCAAGTCTACAAGAAAATTTCTTTTTGTTTTTGATTTTTGATATTTTTTATTTAATGCACTTGATTTTATTTTGATATCTTTTAGATATTTTTGTAAGGACTTACCGTGGTTATCGTCTGCCCTTCTTACAAATGACTTGATTGTCGTGTTTAACTCTCGATGAATCTTTCCTGCTAGTATTCTCTCTTCTTCTAGGTCAGAAGAATATAGTATCGTTAGCAAGTACTCAAATGCTCTACCATTTCCTGTAATTCCTACATTAGTGAGAGTAGATGCAGGGAGTAGTCCCCTGAGAATGTCTAGGGCCTTGGCTCTAATTGTTGCATTGTAGATTCTAGTTGCAGACTTTACCTCATCTTCACTAGATAGCTTGGAGTATACCGCATCTACTCCCTTGGAATTTCTAAACTTTTGATTCTCTATTGGCTCTTGTTCTTGCATATAGTTTATCACTAGCTGGATATTTTTTGAATAAACTTCAAAGTCTAGATTGCATGCCTCTAGATATTTATCAGCATACTTGGAACTCATTATTTCTGACTCTCTGTAAAACTTGAACTCTCCATTTACTTTTTTATCCCATGCAACATATCTTGATGATTTTTCAAGATATGACAATCCTATTCTTCTATCTTCAATTTTTTTTACTGCAATGTTTGACAGACCTTCAACTGCAATCTGGGCTTCGCCAAGTTCTGCAACAGAATCGTCTCCATATTCCAGTAATACTTTATTGTAAAATTCTTCACCTCGATTTTCATTTTGTAAAAATTCGTCAAGAAATATTTTCCTCATGCTTTTATCAGTTCTGCTGTATCTTGACATTAGAGCTCCCCTGTCAACTTGCCTTGGACTGATTATTGCAAATACAGAATCGTCTACATTTGAAAAATGTTTTAGTAAACTTTGCTTTTCAGAATTTGTAAACTCGGACAACAAGATTTGATTTTCAACCCAATTATAAATAACTACTTCTTTCCAATCTGGATCAGGTCAGACGGTCCTGTCTTTGGAGCATTGTGTTTTGATTGCCACCTAAGTAAAACTTCTTTAAATGATTCAGCTTCTTGTGGATCTTCTGTATACATCAGCATTGTAACCCATTTGCCATCTCCGGCAGTACCACCCATGGAATTCATCCAAAAATCTGTTGGCATGTTTTCAAATGCTTTGTGCTTTTCATCTCTGCTCATGTCGACCCATCGTTTAGAGACAAAATGTAGTATCTGATCTAGCTCTTCTTTTGTAATCATTATTGGACCATTACTAATTCTATGATTATAAAATTACGTATTTTTTCATTTTTTTGCAGATCATTAGCTAAAATGATCTTACCAAAACTTGAAAGCTTGTTAACACTTTGCTGATTATATGAAATTTAGAACACCTATCCAATGAGCAAGGAAGAGATCGAATTTATCGGCAAGCAAGTTAAGGACATGTACGGCACCTATATCGGCAAAGTCATAGGTACCATAACTGACATCGATGGAAGTGTACAAACCGTAGGTGTTGATTGTGGTTCTGAAGGACTAAAGCAGATAGCGTTCGAGCAACTAGTCATACAAGGGCAATATGTAATCTTCATCCCTAGGTGGAGATTAGATGCCCAAAGATTATTGCGAGAGAAGGGGCTTACCATGCGCCGTATACGAGCTCTGATGGATATCGTATCTGAAAACGATGACATGAAAGAGGATGCTGAACTGATCCATGAGAAGTATAGGGTAAAACTGTTAACTCTGGATGAGACCGAAAGACAAATCAAAGAAAAGTTGGAGAAAAGACTTGCAGAACTTGAGACTCAGCTAAAGTCAATTCGGATGCTACGATTTGACGCAAAGTTGCAAAACAAGAGCAATGAAATATCTGATGCCAAGTATGACCTAGTCAAGACTCACACGGTCGAAATCATAGAACACATCGAACATGAAAAGGCAGAGATAACAAGTATCCAACGTCGCATCAACGATCTTTCAGTTGAAAGTGGAGAGCGCACCGAGAGTCCAAAACAGGACGTTCATTCAGCCGCCATTTCATATCTTGGAAAGGTAGAAGATCCTCCAACTTCAGTGCCACAAACTCCGATACCTGCTAGTCTAGGAGTTGGTTCCAGTATTCCCACTGCACCGACACCACAGCCAGTAGCAATTGGAGCTGATGGTGATGAAACCCAGCAAGATTCAGATTGGCTTAAGAGAATATCATCTTCTTAAAATAATCTGATGGGACGGAGGATTCGCTCCCAACTCCAAATTGAGCGAACCTTTTTTTTAACATACATACAACTAGACCATATTGGATTCTGCTTTTGAAATAGGTCTTGGGAACTATGATACAAAGACTAGAAGTGATGCATCTCAAGACCGCATAAAATTCTGGGAAGGACAAGCTGCTAAACTTTACTGGTTTGAAAAGTGGCATACTGCTTTAGACTGGAATCCTCCGTTTGCAAGGTGGTTTGTAGGGGGCAAGATTAACGCTTCATACAATACACTGGATGTAATTGTTAAGAAAAATCCCAATAAAAAGGCCATAATATGGGAAGGAGAGGACGGAACAAAAAGAGAACTGACATACCGAGAACTTCTGTCCGAAGTATCAAAACTTGCAAATGCATTAAAATCACTTGGAGTGAAAAAAGGTGACAGAGTTACAGTTTACCTTCCAATGGTACCTGAATTGATTATGTCGTTGCTTGCCTGTGCAAGAATAGGTGCAATTCACACTGTAATATTTTCAGGCTTTAGTGCAAAATCAATAAGAGATAGAGTAGAAGATTCCAAATCCAAAGTCATAATCACTTCAGACGGAGGGGTAAGACGCGGCAATGTTATACCATTAAAAGATATTGTTGATGAAGCAGTATCAGACCTTGACTTTGTTGAACACGTCCTTGTTTTAGAACACACAAAAAATAATATCACATTAACAAAACGAGACAAAAAATGGCATGAATTAGTTTCAAACATGTCATCAACATGTGATGCAGAATCACTTGGCAGTACGCATCCGCTTTACATTTTGTATACTTCGGGAACAACGGGAAAACCAAAAGGAGTCTTGCATGGAACTGGAGGATATCTTACTCATGTTTACAGTACATTCAAGTGGATTTTTGATATTCAAGATACTGATGTTTATTTCTGTACTGCAGATATTGGGTGGGTTACAGGACACAGCTATGTTGCATATGGTCCACTAATGCATGGTGCTACTCAGATTATGTATGAAGGTGCACTAGATTATCCAACACCTGCAAAAATATGGGAGATTATATCGCGATACAAAGTTACAATTTTGTACACCACTCCAACCGCACTTAGGATGTTTATGAAATTTGGAGATGAACTTCCAAACTCAAATGACCTTTCTAGTTTGAGGTTACTTGGAACAGTTGGAGAGCCAATTAATCCCCAAGTTTGGAAATGGTATTTTAAAATAATTGGAAAAGAAAAATGTCCTATCATTGATACATGGTGGCAAACTGAAACAGGAGCTGCGTTAATTTCCCCAGTTCCGGGCCTTGAAACAATTCCGTTAAAACCAGGCTCTGCAACAAGGCCTATTCCAGGAGTGACATTGTCTGTAGTTGATGAACATGGAAAAGAAGTTCAACCTGACTCTAAAGGATATTTGGTAGTTTCAAGTCCTTGGCCTGGTATGCTTCTTACATTGTGGGGCGATGATGAAAAATACAAAACAGTCTACTGGTCAAAGTACAAAAACATGTACTATCCTGGGGATTACGCAATTAAAGACAAGGACGGATACATCTGGATGCTTGGAAGGGCAGATGATGTACTCAAAGTATCTGGCCATAGACTAGGTACTGCTGAATTGGAAAGTGCTTTTGTATCAAACAATGTAGTGGCGGAAGCAGCAGTATGTGGAATTCCTCATGAAGTAAAAGGCGAAGCCATCATATCATTTGTTGTACTAAAAGAAGGAGTTAGACCTACAATGCAACTCAAAGAAGAACTGACAAACCACATTCGAAAAACAATAGGTCCAATTGCAGCCCCTGATGAATTGTACTTTGTAAAGAAACTTCCAAAGACGCGTAGTGGAAAAATCATGAGGCGGCTCTTGAAGGCAATGGCAAAAAATGAACCAATTGGTGATATCAGTACATTGGAGGATGAAGCATCTGTTGATGAAATAAAGGCAGCACTTGATGAACTACAACAGACACTAGACAAGTTCTAAATTATACTGAAATAATTTGCATCTTAGAATTTTCAGTAACATGGAATTTGTCTGTAAATCCAGAAGTTACTTCTAAAACATATTTTGCTTTTTTCCCATCTGCGTTTTGTACTGTACATGATGCAGTCTCTAAAGCAGATTTACATGCTGGAACATTTTTCTCAATATGTATCACATTTCCATTTGCATCAAACCAAATTATATCTAGTGGAAATTGCATGTTTAACATCCAAATTGGGACAATCTGTTCTTGACTAAATACAAAGATCATCCCCTGGTCATCTGGAAGTTCATTTTGAAACATCAATCCTCTTATCTTCTGTGCGTCTGTTTCTGCAATTTGTACATCAAGTACCTTGTCATCTATTTTTATTGTTCCCCTTGGAAAATTGACTTCATCAAGTTTTGATTCTTTGGGAATTGTAATTACACCTACTATGCCAATTATGATTGCTGCAATTGCTATTGGGATTAAAACTTGGGCTCTAGTTGCCACAAAAACCTAGTGTCAATATCTAGTTAAAAACCAATGCAAAAATAATAGAATTTTTCTTGGAACTAGTTTATCTTGTCTCTGATACTGGACATGTCTGTAAAAAAATCCTTGGTTTCCTGACCTATATCTTTGATAGTGGCACCATTGTATACTTTTTCTAAATATTTTCCAGCAATTATTGTTGGAATGGCAAAAGGAGTACTAAACGGATCTGGTGAAAAGAGCATGATGAATCCTATCTTTGTTATCTTTTTTCCTGGCGATGGAGATCTCTGGACTGACCCCATTGCACGGGCTACTCCTCTGTCATCTAATGTTCCAAGTTCAGAGTAAATCTTTGCTCTTCTGTGAAGGGAATCTCTAAATTTCTTTATTTTATCAATACCTGTCTTAACTCCTTCATCCATGGCATCCCTTTTTGAAATGATAGTTAAGATTCCACACAAAAGATCACTCACAACTGGGTTAACATTTCTGATCAACAGATTAGGTTATATGATTTCAAATGTAATTACCAAAAATATGAAAGAAAAGCGAGCTGAACGGCTAGAATCAATAAAAGAGGCTCACAAATCGACAAAAACCGATTATTCTAGAATTGAGGACTATCTTGAGGTGATATCTGAACTTGTGGAACTCAAAGGATATGCAAATACTCTTGATATCTCAAGATATCTTAACGTGAGCGCACCTTCTGTTACAAAGATGGTCCAAAAACTAGGTGACGGTGGATATCTAGAGTATGAAAAATATCGAAGAATAAACTTGACACAAAAAGGTACATCATTAGCAGATACTGTAAGGCAAAAGCACGGTACGCTGCTTGAATTCTTTAGGATGCTTGGGATAAATCATGAAATAGCAAATCAGGATGTCGAAGGAATTGAACACCATCTAAATCCACAAACTATAAAACAACTAAGAAAGTTTGTTACATTTTTAAAATCAAATCCAAAAATTTTAGAAAGTTTTCAATAACTAATCATGAACAGTTACAGTAATATCACTTTTTGACATTACGGCATCAATTAGTCTTTTACCAGCTGTAGATTTTTTTGCAATAATTATCTTGCCGTTCTTTCCAACTCTTGTAGACGAGACGTTTCTATCACTAACATAAATCTCTGCATCCATGCCTGACTTTGATATGTCAACTTCTAAAATAAAATTATTTCCTGATTCTGACATTTCAAACCATTCTCCGCCTCTTGAGGATTGCTCCTTTGGTACTACATCAATATGAACACCAAGTGTCTTCTCAAGATCATTTACTGTAGCTCCACCTCGTCCAATTATTGATGGAATGGATTCCTTGTCTACTCGCACTCGTATGCTGTTATTTGATAAAATCTCTATTTCTGCATCAGAATCAAACCTTCGAATCGTATCTCTAATTTTTGATTCTGCCAGTTTTTCTATTCCTCCACTTTTGGTCTCTTTTGATATTGGAATGACTATATTTTCCTCACCATATGTGTAGATTTCATATTCCAGGACATGGTCTTCGAAATTTCGAATTTCTATGACTGGTCTTGCCAAGTCTTGTTCTGTCATCCCGGTAGGAACCTTTACTTTGAATTCTAATTCATATACTTTGGAAACTTGACCTGCTCGAATAAAGACAACTGTATCTAAAATATGTGGAATCATACCAAGCTCAACTTTTCCTATGAATCTCTGTATTGCATCAAGGGGAGCATGTGCATGTACAACTCCTACCATTCCAACACCTGCAAGTCTTAGGTCTGAGAATACTCTAAAATCGTGAAATCTTCTTACTTCATCAAATATTGTATAATCTGGTCTGACAAGAAGCAGTATGTCTGCAGCATTTTCAAAACTTCCTTCAAGTTGCGTATACTGTGTTACTTTCTTGTTTACTGAAAGATCTCTTGGTGACTCGAACGTCTTTACTATCTTGCCTTTGTTAGAGTAAAAATCTGCAAGGCTTGATGCAAAAGTACTCTTACCAGAGCCTGGGGCTCCCGAAATTAGTATTCCCTCAGCTTCTTCAGAAATACGTTTCATTAACTTTTCAGAAATTGTATACTGTTCTAATGACATTTTTACTATGGGGTGCGTTATTGTGATTTCATAACTGCTTGAAAATGGTGAATGGGTTACTACAACTCTGAAATCTTTGTATTGGATTACTATAACTCCTGATTTTGATATTTCAATTATGCCCAATCGGGTAGCTCTTGATGCTTCCAATATTTCCTTAGTAATTCCTTCCAAGTATTCTTTTGTCAATGGCGTTTGATCAATTTCTACTAGGGAAAATCCTCCTGGCTTTCCTCGTTTTGCAAGAGGTAAAGTTCCTTCCTTGAGGTGAATGCTCATAGTTTGATTATCAAAGAATTTCTCAAATTCTAAATCTGAAATTTTTATCTGCGGTTTTGAGTAGCTTGTTTTTACTCCTTCTACTTGAGCTACCAAGGCCTGAACATAGTCTGCAGTGTAAAATATGGCACCGTTCTTTTTTGCAATGTCTTTTATTATTGCATCAATTCTACCATGTCTTGCAAGTTTGATATCCTCCATGCTGGGCCTCTCACCTTCAAATCTTAGAATGATGTTGTTTTTCTCTGCCAGATCGCGAATTTTTTTGATCTCCTCAAGGCCTACAAAACCGTAATCCTTGTGTTGTGATGCCTGTGATTGTAATTCGTCTAATACAGCAACGGGAATTATTATCTCACAATTTGTTAATGTGCCTGCTTCAATTAACTTGGTAATCTCACCGTCTATTATGATACTAGTGTCTACTACGTATTTTTCCATGTGTGGTACTCATTTTTAGCACCTTTTAACCATACCTGTATTTTCTCTAAGAATAATATAGCATGATATTGAAACAGATCTCATGTCTGGAAGAAAAAATGATGTACTAATAATTGAAGATAGCATGGCCATCACTATCTTACTAAGAGATTTTCTAAAAAAACTAGGCTATGATAATGTTGAATCATGTACTAATGGAAAGACTGGGATTCGTGTATTTTCTGATCTAGAATCTGCTGGAAAAAAGCCCATAGTTCTACTGGATTTTCATCTTCCGGATATGGATGCAAACAAAATAATGGAAAGCATTTTTAACATACGTCCCGACGCAAAAATTATTCTTGAAACTGCAGATTCCAAGTCTGATGAGCAAATTAAAAATGCTCTTAGAGGGGGGGCTTATCTCTATATTGAAAAACCCATAAGATTTGAAAATCTCAAAAATGTCTTTGAAACTCTAGAACAAGAGGGAATAATTCTTGAAGGAAAACCGTTTAATGAACTTGAACGAATCAAATCTCACCTAAAATCTTTCTCAAGGATAAGTCTCGCAAGACTCTCTGAATATTCTGATACGGAAAATGAACTATTACAAAAGTATCTTTCACAACTTGAAAATGAAAAAATTGTTATGAAAATCTCAGATATGAAAGAAATCTCATGTAATCAATGCAATTCATTAAGAATTTTTCCTAATTTCTTCTGTCCTGCATGTAAAAGTAATAATTTTGTTCAAGGAAAACTAATTGAGCATTTCAAGTGTGGTAATGTTTCAGTTGAAGATTCTTACAAGGAAAACAAATGTCCAAAATGTCACAAGGAGATTAAGATCCTCGGAGTTGATTACAAATCTATGGATAATTACTACATTTGTAAAGACTGTGGAGATAAATTTCCAGAACTATCCCAAGATTATGTTTGTGTCAGATGTAGTAATAGATTTCCATTAGAGAAAACTAAATGGATCTCAAGTCCTGGATACAAGATAGTTTAATCTCTCAATTGGCAACTTTAATGATTGTATCCAATACTTCTTGAAAATTAAATGGTTTTAGAATATACGCCTTGGCTCCTAAACTCAAACACTCTTTTACAGTCTCTTGATTATCACTAGCTGAAATCATAATTACATTTGCATCTGGATCGTATCCTAT
>Ga0163199_1002553_pt1 | contig 11112 bp, 11 predicted proteins | sample PL_2010_150m_FD_113537 | JGI IMG/M metagenome (GOLD analysis project Ga0163199, IMG submission 113537) | Freshwater microbial communities from Powell Lake, British Columbia, Canada to study Microbial Dark Matter (Phase II) - PL_2010_150m | ecosystem: Environmental > Aquatic > Freshwater > Lake ...
ATTACTTACGTTGATACGGACGGCGCAGAACAGACCCTGGCCGCAGATCAGTATCTAGTCGATGCCAAGAGCCAGCCAGCGCGTATCGAGCCTGCTTACGGCGTTTCCTGGCCTTCCACGCGGGCCCAGGCGAACGCGGTCAAGGTGCGATTCATTGCCGGGTATGGCGCGGCTTCTGCCGTTCCTGCCTGCGTCAAAAACTGGATGCTTTTGAGAATTTCGACAGCATGGGAAAATCGTCAGGCGCTAGTTGTCGGCATCAATGGAATGGTGGAACTGCCCCCCTCGTTTGTTGACGGCCTGCTTGATTCGGAGCGGGTGACGGGGCGGGTATGACGACCCGCTGGAATGTTCCAAGGCTGTTTGAAGGCCGGATGGTTGCTGTTCTTGCGCCAGGCAAGAATTTGACCCAGGAGCTTGCCGACAGCGTGGTCGATCTGCCCAGGATAGCGGTAAAACGGGCGTACAGGCTAGCGCCGGACGCCGACATGCTGATAGGGCTGGACGGGACTGCGGACGCCGAATTCTGGACAGAAACGGACGATTTCGATGGGTTGCGCGTGTGCGGGACCGAATGCGACCTGGATGTGCTTTACCTGCACCTGCCGCACGAAGTGGTGACGCTGGCGCCGGGGCACGTCATCCACATCCGCAACAACGGACTGGCCGCTATCCGGGTGGCTGCAATGGCCGGAGCATCGAAAATCCTACTGCTCGGATTCGATACCGGGCGCTATGAGGCATTCCATGGCTTTCGTGGGCTCACCGAAGGGCTGGCGCAACTAACAGCGGAATTGCAGGCGCGCGGCGTTGCGGTGGAGCGGATAGACGAATGAATCTCGGCTCTCTCAATACCCGCTGCCGGATCGAATACCCGGTAATCGCTGCCGGCGACTACGGCGAGCCGGTGACGACCTGGGCGCTTCTCGCCGTGGTCTGGGCAAGCGTGCAGGACGCGCTTCCGAGTAGGTCCGAAACGGTGCGCGAAGGGCTAACCGTGGCGCGCAATCAGACGCGTTGGCGTGCGCGATATCGCACGGATGTTGATTCGAGCATGCGGATTATCATCAACCGGCCACCCGAAACCATCTACCAAATAGTCGGTGGGCCAGCGGAATTAGGGAAGCACGAAGGGATCGAGTGTGTGCTGGAGAAATACTCGTCATGAGCGAAGTTCATGTCCGTGGCCTCGCAGAATTGCAGAAGTTCCTCGATACGCTGCCTGTCAAGCTGGAAAAGAACGTGATGCGCGGGGCGCTGCGTGCTGGAATGAGCGTGGTAACGCACACCGCGATGGCGAATATTCATTCAATATCCGAGGATTTGGCCGCGTCGCTGAATGACAAGCACGCGCTAAGGACAAAGAGCCGCGGCGGGACGGTTACCGCGATCCTTGCGGCAGGATACGGATTCGGCAAGAAAGGAAAGCCGCCTAAAAATCTGCCGATATGGGTGGAGTACGGCACTGCTGCACACACTATTACCGGCAAGGGTAAAGGCTGGCTCAGTTTCGGCGGAGTATTTGCGCGATCTGTTCAGCACCCCGGCGCGAAGCCGCACCCTTTCATGCGTCCCGCGCTTGATTCGCAGGCGCAAAACTCCGTTGTCGCCGCAGCCGAGTACATGAAAAAGCGCCTTGCAACCAAGGAAGGGTTGGACACTTCTGACGTTCAAATAGAGGTATTGCCGTGAGCGCGATCAAGGCAATCAGTTACCTGCTTTCGCACAATTCCAACCTGATCGCCGCTGTTCCTGCGGCCAAGATATTCGCGGGCCAGATACCGATAAATACGGTCTTGCCTGCTGTTGCCGTGAACGAAATCAGTACCACCGAATACCTGACCGTCGCATTAAACGAATCTAAGGTGACGGAAACGACGCGCGTGCAGGTTAGCGTGCAGACTAAAACCTACGCCACGCAGAAATCCATATTGGAACTGGTGCGCAAGGCATTGCCGAACACGCACGCTACCGTCAACGGTGTTGATGTGGACAGCATTGTTCCAGAGGGCGCAGGGCCGGACTTGCGTGATGACGACGCGAACATTTTCATGCAATCGCGGGACTTCATGGTGCGATTCAGCGTCTAGAAGTGCCGTTTTAACGTGTAGTACCGATTCCGCCGCTGGCGGATTTTTTTTACCTGAAAGGAGTCGTTCATGACTGAGCGTACAGTAATTGAAGGGATGGCAGGAACGACCCTCGCCATCAGTGCGTCGCTTCCCGCTACCTATGATGCGGCTGGATATGGCGCAACGAGCATCACCTATACCGCAATCGGGCAGGTGGAAAACTACGGCGACCACGGCATGACCGCGGCGGTGTCGGAGTTCACGCCTGTGGATACAGCGGTCGTGGCAAAGATCAAAGGTTCAAAAAACTACGGCGTTATGTCCGTGACGCTCGGATCAATCCCGAGCGATGCGGGCCATGACATCGTGGAAACCGCCGCCGAATCGACCGCGCACTACTCCTTGAAAATGACCTACCCGGATACATCGGTGCATTACATGGACGTGCTGGTGTCGAAGTTTGCGGATGTCGGCGGGGCGGTGAACGATGTGCATAAGATCGCTGTCGAGTTTGCGATCTGCCGCAAGCCGATCATCGTTCCGCAAGCCTAACCGGGCGAAAGCCCTAATCTGCACCGGCCTGGCCTGATTCGCCCTTCGTGGGGGCGGTCGGGCTGGGTACGGGCATTTCCCCACGAAAGGAATCAAATGGATATTCGTAAATTCGCAGTAGAGCCAACCGCAAGGCTGCATTTGCGTGACGCTGGCGACGAGTTGATGTATGTGGACGCAGATGAATCGAAGCCGATTGCCGTCAATTTGTTCGGGCCAGGGTCGAAACAGCACGCACGCGCACTGAATGAAAAACAAAACCATCACGTCGATCTGATCAAGAAAAAAGGCAAGACGAAGGAAAGCGCGGAGGACGCAAGGAAATCCAATGCTGAATTCCTGTCCGCGTGTACGGCGTCGTGGGAGAACATGGAGTATGACGGTCTGACGGGAGACGCCCTAAGCGTGGCGGTCTATTCGGACATCAGTATCGGCTTTATTGCCGATCAGGTCGCTTCCTATCTGGCCGATTGGGCAAATTTTACGAAGGGCTCGCCGAAGCCCTGATCCTGTACGTCCAGCAGTCTGCTTGGCTGAACACCACACCGGAGCGCGCCAAGGGCGACAAGTCGGAAGCGCCAAGGCTTTCGCGGTTGGAGAAGATCAGGGCTGATAGGAAAGATCCTGAGTTTGATCCCCACATGCCGCAGGTCGAAGCCGAATACCTGATTGCCTACCTGTACGAAATCGGCCCGACCGTGGCCGCTGGAATGGGCGCTGGACCGATCACGCAAGGAGAAGTCCGGGCGTGGCAGGACAACACCGGAATTGAGTTGACTTCGTGGGAAGCGCGCACGCTTAGGCGATTGTCATGCGTATATCTCGCGCAGTCGCACAAAGCCGAGAAAATAGACTGTCCGGCGCCGTGGCAACCGTCCGATTTCAAACCTGATTTGTCCGCCGTGGCGCGAGCCATGCAGAACCGAATATTGGAGATGGCAAAGCTATGATCGCGGGCACACTCGAGCTGCAAATGTTGGCAAACCTCGCGCGCATCAGCGAGGACATGGCCAAGGCCAAGGGCATCGTCGGCGATGCTGTCGGCGCCATGCAAAAGATTCTCGGCACAATCGGCGTCGGCTTTTCCGCGCATGCCTTACTCGAAAAGATCAACTCCGTGGCCGAGGGTATGGACAAGCTCAAGAACTCGTCCGAAAAGACCGGCGCGAGCGTTGAGAATCTATCCAAACTGCAATTCTTTGCTGGTGTGTCAGGGTCGAGCCTTGAAGGCGTTACCGCCGCGCTGGTGAAGTTGAGCAAGGGAATGTCTGGTGCGGGCAACGAAACTGCCGTGACCAGCCAGGCGCTCAAGTTCCTTGGTCTGTCCGCTAAGGACGCTGCTGGAAACCTCAAAGACCCGAGCGTCCTGTTCGGTGAACTCTCGAAAAAGCTCATCAACTACGAGGACGGTGCCGGAAAGGCCGCTATTGCCCAGGCGTTATTCGGCAAGGCGGGCGCTGAAATACTGCCCACGCTCAAGAAAATGGCAGAGCTTGGTGCGGTTGATGCGGCAGTTACGACCGATCAGGCGGTTGCCGCTGAAGCCTACGGCGTAGAAGTGGCGAAACTGAACCGACAAAAAGAGATCCTCTGGAATACGCTGGTTAGCGCATTGTTGCCCACGATGCAGACGTTTGTCGGCGTGTTGCTTGATGCTTCCAAGAATGTCGATTCCCTCGGCGGGTCAGTAAAACGGCTGGCGGCGGACAAGTCAATCGAGAATTGGGCGGACGCGGGCGCGATGGGCGTAGCGCGGCTTGTTGATGTAATGAAAACGTCTGCTAGTTTGCTCTCGGAAATCAGCGCACCATTCGAGCGGTATTTTAAGGCGAGCCAAGCTGGCATAGCAGCTATTTCAATCATGGCCGGTCCAGGCACATCGGCGCAAAAAGACCAAGCGTTGACATTATTACGCGAGGAAGCGGAGCGGGAAAACATAAAACTGCAAGCGCGCATGTCGAAAAGCGGATTCCTGTCTGCGAATGTGGATACTTCGTTTTCAGATTCGGTACAAGCCGCGATCAAACTTCGCAAGGCAAATGCCGAGGATACGGCGCGAGATTTAGAAGGGAGTTCCGGCGGCGCGAAGCTGAAAAAACTCAACTTCGAGCCCGTTGATGCTGCGAAAGCTGCAGCCGAGCAGAAACTATACGAAGGCGCTTTGCAGCGTCTTGAAATGGAACTTGGTAATGTCAACAACCAGACCGCAGAGCAGAAAATCGTATACGAACTTCTCTATGGCTCGCTTCAAAAAGTGTCTTTTGCAATCGACGCGGAAGGGAAGAGCCACGCCGGGAATCTTCTCGCAAAAGCGCGCGAACTGGATATAGACAAGGCTCGGCTTGTTGTTGCCAATTTGGGCATCGAAGCGATGAAACAGGAGTACGCAGTCGAAACAGACCTCGCGAAACAGCAGCGCGAAATAACCCAGGCCGGGGAAGCCTACATCGAGGACTTGCAATTTCAGATCGGGCTGATCGGTAAAAACACTCTGGCGCAGCAGCAGTTGAGCGAAGCGCACAAGATCGACATAAAGCTGACCGCTGACCTGTTAGCGCTGCGTGAAAAAGTGCTGACCGGCGAACAGTACGAAGCGCAAAAGGCTTTTCTCGTTTCCCAGGCCGAAGCGCAAAAGGCCATTGCCGTCGCCAGCGTTTCCTCGCGCGTGGAACTAGAACGATCCTGGGCGGTCGGGGCGAAGGGCGCTTTGAATGACTACACCGACAATGTGGCAAGCGCGGCGAATCAGTCGCGCATGCTGTTCACGAACGCATTCAAGGGAATGGAGGATGCGCTGGTCAACTTCGTCAAGACCGGCAAGATGGACTTCAAGAGCCTGGCCGATTCGATCATTACCGATCTGATTCGGATTCAGATCCAGAACAGCATCACGAAGCCGCTGGCGAAGGCGATGGAATCCGATGGCGGGTTGATTGGGGCTCTAGGGAAGTTGCTAGGGTCAGGGCCTTCGCCAGCCGATCAATTTGCTGCTGGCGTCATTCCGATGGCTGCTGGCGGCGACTTCATGGTCAATAAGCCGACACTATTCCTCGCAGGCGAGGCAGGACCGGAGCGGGCTACGTTCAGCGGCGGGAACAATACCGGCGGTAGCGGTTCGACAATTAACATCTACCCGGACTTGCGCGGCGCATCAGTGGAGGCCGTTGATGCATTGCACAGCATGGTTCGCAGTCTCAATGCGTCGGTAGAACCGCGCGCCGCCAACGTCCTGCGGCAGGCTCGCGTCAGGGGCGGCTGATGGCGATTTCGTTCCCAGTGTCCGTCCCGTCTGTCGGCGACATTGTTGATACCCGGTTTTCCATGATCGACGCCGTAGGCGTTGGCGAATCGCCCTACACATTCAGTCAGGAGGTCTACGAGCACCCCGGCAAGCGCTGGGCGATTGAGGTACAGCTTGCGCCGATGCTCCGCGCTGATGCCGAGGAATGGGTCGCTTTCCTCGCGTCCTTGCGCGGCCGGCGCGGGACGTTCCTGCTTGGCGATAGAGCCGGTGCCACGGCGCGCGGTACACCGACGGGCTCGCCACTGGTCAACGGTGCCAGTCAGACAGGCGGGACGCTGATAACTGACGGTTGGACAAATGGTACTGCCATTTTGAAATTGGGCGACTGGATACAACTCGGGACCACTTCCACGTCGCGGTTGCACAAAGTTATTCAAGCCGCAAACAGCGACGGCTCGGGAAATGCAACGCTTGAATTATGGCCTGGGCCACGGACGGCTCCTGCCGACAATGCCGTTATCACCGTTGCCAGTACGAAAAGCGTCTGGCGTCTAGCGGAAAATCTGCGCAGTTACAGCATCGGAAGCGCCTCGATTTATGGCCTCACATTTGCTGCCGTAGAGGCGCTCTGATGGCCCGCGCATTGACCGCTGGCATGATTGCCGCGATGGCTACAGGCGTGGTCAAGCCGCTGTTTTTGTACGAGGGTGAATTCTCTGGCGGCACGCTGCGCCTTTTCACCGGCTACGGCTCGCTTACATGGAACGGCCACACATGGACCGGCGACGGCGGGTTGATGCAGATCAGCTCAGTGCAGGAGGTATCCGAGCTGCAGGCGATCAATTTCACTGTGTCCTTGAATGGCGATCTGTCGTCGCTCATCCCGGTGGCGCTCGCCCAGGTGCGCCGCGGCTTGCTAGGCAGTGTCTGGCTCGGCCTACTGACTGATACGGGCGCGCTGATTGCGGACCCGTTCCTCTGTTTCAAAGGACGCGCCGATAAACCGGACATCGTGCCCGACCCTGCGCACACGGTCATTTCCGTCGCCTATGAATCGCGCCTGATCGACGCCGAGCGCGTGCGCCAGCGCCGCTACACCAGCGAGGACCAGAAGCTGCGCTATCCTGCGGATCTCGGTTTCGATTTCGTGCCGGCGCTGCAAAACAGCGTGACACCTTGGGGCGAGCGCCGCGTCGGAGTTTCGCCATCGGGCGCAGGCGGCGGATCAGGCGGTGGTCATGTCCTCGCGTAGGCTCGAAGGCTGGGAGCAGCGCCTCGACGACGTGATCGCCGGGGCGCGCGATGTACCCTACGTCCTTGGCCAGCACGACTGCCTGCGCGTGGCATTGCGCACCGTAGAGGCCCTGACCGGCGTCGATCGCTGGTCCGAGTTCGAGGGCTACGCCACCAAGCGCGAGGCCCTGGCCACTATCGCAAAATTCGGCTCTAGCTTTGAGGCGGCTATCAGCTGGTTTTTTGGCGAGGATTCGGTCGATACGCGCCTGGCGCGCCGCGGCGACATTTGCCTCGTCGAGACCGCGGACGGCGAAAAGCACCTCGGCGTGTGCCTCGGGCGCGATACCGCGCTCCTCGGGTCCGATGGGCTGGTCTATATCCCTACACTTTCGTGCCTATGCGCTTGGAGGGTCGGCTAGATGCCTACCTCAGTGATTGCCCTCGCGGCGGGCATGTGGGCAAGCAGCGCCGTGACCGTCGGCCTCGGCGGCGTCGTCGGCGTATTCTCGGCGGCATCGTTCGCCGGCGCGCTCGCTGGCGGTCTGGTGGCATCAACCATCAACGCCGCATTCTCCGACAAGCCCGGCCAGTCGCCATCGCGCGAGCAGGCGGTATCGCAAAACCAGCTCACGATGCGCCAGCCGATCGCCAACTGGCAATATATCTATGGTCGCGCCCGCTGCGGCGGCACCATCACCTACATGCACGGCGACGCCGCCGGCTATCTGCACCTGGTCATCACTTTCGCCGGGCACGTCTCGACCGAAATTGAGTCGATCTATTTTGATGACGTCCTGGTGCCGATCGACGACGATCCGACCTCGCCGACCTATCGCTTTGCGAAAGCCCCTCCGGTCACCGTGCCCGAAACCAAGAGTTTCGCCGGCCTGGCGCGTATATACAAATCGCTCGGCGACGAGGCAGGCCAGCCGTTTTTTACCGAATACTGGAACGGCTCGGCCTATGTGGCCGGCGAAGGTGTACCGAGCAATACCTACGGCCTAGTGTACGCGACCGCGGGCGAAACCTCCGGCGTCTGGACCGACGCGCACCGCCAAACCAGCTGCACAAAAATTTACGTTCGGCTCGCCGGCGTGTCCGCGTTCCCGCAAGGCCTGCCGAACATTACCGCCATCATCCGCGGCAAAAAGGTCTACGACCCGTGGACCACGACTACGAAATGGTCTGAAAACTCGAGTCTGTGCCAAGCTGATCTGATCTGCGACCAGTACGCGGGCATCGGCGCCGTCTACGCGAGCGAGATCGACGAGGCGGCGCTCATCGCCTCGGCCCATATCGACGACGAGGACGTGACGCGCGTGGCCGAGAGCGCGACATTCACCGCCGACGCGGCCACCGATACCATCACCCTCGCGGCGGGCTCTAACCGGCCGCAATTCGGCTACAGCGTGGTGCCTACCACCACCGGCACGCTGCCCGCCGGTCTATCCTCGATTGCTTACTACGCCGTGCCGAGCACCAACGGCACGCTGCGCTTGGCGACGACCTACGCCAACGCCGTCGCCGGGACGGTGGTGGACATAACCGGCGCCGGGACCGGCACGCATACCCTTACCACCACCTTCGAGCACCGCTACACCCTTAACGGCGCATTCGAGGTCAACGCAACGCCGCGCGAGACTCTGGGGCGCATGCTCACCGCCTCGGGCGGCAAGATTCGCTATATCGGTGGCCTGTGGCGCGTGCAGTCGGCGGGCGACGTCGCGCCGACCATCACCCTCACCGAGGACGATTGCCGCGCGGTGCCGCATATCTCGCCGCGCCTCTCGGCCTCCGATTCGGCCAACGGCGTGAAGGGCACCTACGTCTCCGAGGACAACCTCTGGCAGCCGTCCGACTTCCCGCCGGTCACGCGCAAGATCACCGCGCCCAACATCACCGCCAGCGCGCAATGTACCATTGTGAGCGTCGGCACCACCGACTTCACCCTGATCGGCGCTGCGTCCAATACGGTCGGGCTCACCTTCACCGCCTCTGGTGCGGGCACTGGAACGGGTGTAATCGACCAGTACCAGGGCGAGGACCAGGGCGAGCGCTCCTGGCGCGAAATGTCGCTGCCATTCACCAAGAGCGCCGCCACGGCGCAGCGCATCGCCAAGATCGAGCTGGAAAAGATGCGCCAGCAGATCAGTGTCGAGTGGCCGGGCAAGTTCAACTGCTACCGCCTACAGCCTGGGGATACGGTAAGCCTTACCTTTGCGCTGACTGGATGGACGGCCAAGGTGTTCGAGGTGGTGCAATCCGGGCTTACGTTCGAGGATTCTGGCGGCGGAATGCGCATCGGCTGCGACCTGACGCTACGCGAGACCGCGAGCGCGGTTTTTACCTGGACGGCATCGACGGACGAAACCACCATCGACCTCGCGCCCGATACGAACCTGCCTGATCCGTTCGCGGTGCCGGCCGACGTGGCCAATTTTGTGGTCACCGAGCAGGCCGACGGCACGCGCACGTTTTCCTGGGACGAGATCAACTACAGCCTCGCCAACCTTTCGCACTACGAGATCCGCGCGAGCCAGACGAATCTCGCCTGGGCATCGCAGACCATCGGCGCAGGCAACAAGCAGACGCTCAATCCGCTCAATATGCGCTCGCCCACGCTCGTTGCCGGAAATTGGTATTTTCACATCAAGGCGGTGTCGACCGCCGGGGTGTCATCGGCCAACGCGACGCCGGCGACGAATTATCCCAAGACGTTCTATCTTCCGCCCAACTTCGACCGCGCTCTCACTGCTACCACGATACCGGCAGGATGGACAACGGTTATCCCCGCCGGGCAGGAACTTGCAAAATCCGGGCGCCTGGTGGTCGATGGGCGGCTGCAAGTAGAGGGACGGCTGGTAATCTCGAACACGAATACCAGCATCGGAGTAGATGACGCCGGTCGGATTACCGGGGCGAGTAGCGGCAACCTGACCGCGATCTCGAATTCGCTGATCACGCTCACCGCTGCGGGCGTGCTGCAAAATGCGGGCGGCGGAACGATAGACCTCGCCAGTTTGACGGGCAGCGTTACCACCGGACAACTGGCCGCCAATCTCGTCGCGGCGGTGCAGGGCGCGTTCGTCAACCTGGCGGCGATCCGCGCCGATCTAGGGAACATCACCGCGGGCGAGATCGTCGTCGGCAGCACGAATAAGCTCTGGCTCAACCAGGGCGCGGATGGCATGCTGGCTATCGGTGGAACGACCAAGGCCTCGGCGCCCTTCCGCGTCAATACGGCCGGGGTCCTCACTGCAACATCGGGCACCGTCGGCGGCTGGACGCTGGGCTCTACCACGCTCACCGCGGCCGGGCTGACCATCGACAGCGCCGGCACGCTGCGCTACGGCAAGGGATCGCTTGGCAGCGCCTCCGCCGGCTGGTATCTAGGCACGGACGGCTTCGCCGTCGGTGCCGCCTCCGATGCGAGCGTGCTGCGCTATACGGCGAGCTCGGGCGCATTCGACTTCATCGGCACCGTCTCCGGGCGCAGCACCTTGACGCTGGCCAATAGCATCGATGGCTCTGGCAACGTCGTGACCGACATCGTCAACGCGCGCCTCGATACCTCGGCCAAATCGATCCTCGCCGGGTTCGACTTTGCGAGCAGCAACTACGCTGGCGCACTAAAGGCGGGCTCGATCACCTGGAACGCGACCACGGGCGCGATCACCGGCGGCTCGGGTGTGGTAATCCATAAGGGCGGCATCCTCGGAGCGGCTGCGGGCGTGGCCACGTTCACACTCGACGCCGCAACGGGTGCGGCGACGTTCGCGGGGCTATTGAGTGCGCCATCGGGAACACTCGGCGCTATTAGTGCTGGCACCATCACCGGGGCAACGATCACCGGCGGCACGATGCAGACCGCGAGCGGGACGGGTAAGCGCATAGTCATCGACGGATCGACTAACACGCTCAAGATGTACGATGCGGGCAATAACGCGGTGTTGATTGCCGAAGCTGGCGCAGCCGCCGGCGTACCGCCTCATCTACAGATTGGTGACC
>Ga0163199_1002554_pt1 | contig 11108 bp, 10 predicted proteins | sample PL_2010_150m_FD_113537 | JGI IMG/M metagenome (GOLD analysis project Ga0163199, IMG submission 113537) | Freshwater microbial communities from Powell Lake, British Columbia, Canada to study Microbial Dark Matter (Phase II) - PL_2010_150m | ecosystem: Environmental > Aquatic > Freshwater > Lake ...
CCGCGGAGAGATGAACCATGGCAGAAGTAATGATGCAACGAATACAATCCAGCCCATCGCTGCCTGCCGCCAGTGCCGTGTGTGGCTCAAAGCGCAGATCCCCTTGCTCGAGATGAGGATCACCGTCGGCAACATAAGGCGGGTTGGAAACGATGAGATCGAATTCTTCTCCGGCTACTCCACTGAACCAGTCGCTTGCGAGCATGCGCACATTGGTTGCAACGAGATGTTTGGCATTCATTCTGACGATTACCATGGCAGCGACCGAGGAATCCACTGCGGTAATGCTGGCGAGCGGACGATGTTTGGCAATGGCTATTGCCACTGCACCACTGCCGGTGCCCAAGTCCAGTACTTTGCAAGGGCGATCAATGGAAACTCGCTCCAATGTCAGATCCACCAGTAGCTCAGTTTCCGGGCGAGGAATCAGCACGGCGGGGGTCACTTTGAAGTTCAGGCTGTAAAACTCGCGTTCCCCAACGAGATAAGCAACTGGCTCGCCAGCGGCACGGCGCGCTGCCAATGAATAAAATTGCTGCGCTTGTTCGGGTGCAAGCTCCTGGCCGGGGTGAGCGATAAGATGGGCGTGACTCGTGTTGAGCACACTCTGCAGCAGCATGCGCGCATCGGTAGCATCAATATCCGGCCGTGTCTGCTGCAGCACTTGTGCGATAGTGATTTGCTGTAGCGGAGGACTCATGCTGGAGTTGCCATGCCGCAACAAATAGTCCGGGTCTGTTGGTAAGCGTGACATGCCCAACTCTAATCCGCCATCGCCGCCAATTGTTCCGTCTGGTGTTCGGACATCAGCGCAGAACAAAGCTCGTTCAGGTCTCCGTCCATGATCTGGTCTATCTTATAAAGTGTAAGGTTGATGCGGTGGTCGGTAATGCGCCCCTGCGGAAAATTGTAGGTGCGAATTCGCTCCGAGCGATCGCCGCTGCCAATCAGCGACTTACGGGTGGCCGCTTGCCTGGCCTGCTGCTCGCGTGTCTGTTTGTCGCGGATTCGCGCCACCAGAACACTCATGGCCTGTGCTTTATTCTTGTGCTGCGAACGTCCATCCTGGCATTCGACCACGATCCCCGTCGGCAGATGCGTGATGCGTACCGCCGAATCGGTTTTGTTGATATGCTGCCCACCTGCGCCGGAAGCACGAAATGTATCAATGCGCAATTCAGCCGGATTCAACGTCACATCGTCGATCTCATCCGCCTCCGGCATCACCGCTACCGTACAGGCGGAAGTATGGATGCGCCCCTGGGTCTCGGTGGCCGGCACACGTTGCACCCGGTGGCCGCCGGATTCAAACTTGAGCTTGGAGTAAGCACCCTGGCCAATGATCTTGGCGATAATTTCCTTGTAGCCGCCGGCTTCTGATGGACTTTGTGAAATCACTTCCACCTGCCAGCGCTGGCGCTCGGCGAAGCGTGCATACATGCGGAACAGGTCGCCCGCGAACAATGCGGATTCGTCGCCGCCTGTGCCGGCACGAATTTCCAGAAAAATATTGCGCTCGTCATTGGGATCCTTGGGCAATAACTGTTTCTGCAATTCTGCTTCGATTCGCACGAGCTTCTCTTTACCTTCGCGTATCTCGGTATCGGCAAATTCGCGCATCTCCAGGTCGGCGCTCATTTCCTGCGCAGTCTGGATGTCGCGCTCACCTTTCTGGTAGGCGTGGTAAAGCTCGACCACCGGGGTAATCTCGGCGCGTTCGCGTGTCAGCTTGCGGTAGTTGTCCAGATTGGCAGTGATGGTCTCACTGCTGAGCAGACGGGTTAATTCCTCCAGGCGCACGCTGAGCTGCGTGAGCTTGGCAGCAATGCTATTGTTCATTCCGGGCGATGGAGTTGATACAAGCGGTTGACCAGCCCGACCAGATCGTCGCGCTCATCGGCTGTGGCATGATTGAGCGCTTCGGAGGGGATATGCAGGAATTTATTGGTGAGACCGTTACTCAGTAATTCCAGGATTTTCTGCGGGTCTTCACCCTTGGCCAGAAGCTTCATGGCGCGTTCGAGTTCATGCCGCCGATATCGTTCGGCCTGATCACGCAACGCACGAATCGTGGGTACCAACTCGCGCGATTCCAGCCAATGCATGAAGTTGATCACATTGGAGTCGATGATGGCCTCGGCTTGCGCCACCGCACCCTGGCGCAGATCCAGCCCTTCTTTGACGATATCGGCCAGATCGTCCACGGAATAAAGAAATACATCGTCCAGCTCCGCCACCTCCGGCTCAACATCTCGCGGTACCGCCAGATCCACCATGAAAATCGGCCGATGCTTGCGCACCTTGATGGCGCGCTCCACCATGCCCTTGCCGAGTATGGGCAAGGGACTGGCGGTGCAGCTCACCACAATATCGTGCAGCGCCAATTGTTCGGGAAGCTCGTTCAACGTGATCGCCTGTGCATTGAAACGCTGCGCCAGCAACTGTGCGCGCTCGATTGTACGATTGGCGACAGTGATATGTTTTGGATGGCGTGCGGCGAAATGACTGGCGCATAACTCTATCATTTCACCTGCACCGATAAACAGTACGCGCTGTTCACTGATGTCGCCAAAAATCCGTTCCGCCAGCCGGGTGGCAGCGGCAGCCATGGAAACGGAATTGGTGCCGATTTCGGTGGAAGTACGAACTTCCTTGGCGACAAAAAAAGTACGCTGGAATAGCTTGTGCAGCAGCATCCCCAATGTGCCGGCGTGTTCGGCGGATTTCACTGCATCCTTCAACTGGCCGAGTATCTGCGGCTCGCCCAGTACCATCGAGTCCAGCCCGCTGGCGACACGAAAAGCATGCTTCACTGCCTGTTCGCGCGGCAGCTTGTACAGATAAGGTTCCAGTTCCCGCGCCTGCAGGTGATGGTAATCCGCCAGCCAGTGCGTGGCCTCCTCGGGTTTGTCGGTGCTGCAATAAACCTCGGTGCGATTGCAGGTGGAGACAATCGCCGCCTCCCCCACTGGATGATGCTGCACCAGATCATGCAGCGCGCCCTCCATTGCGTCTTCCGGGAACGCAACCTGCTCACGCACATCCAGCGGCGCGGTTTGATGGTTGATGCCGAAGGCAAATAACTGCATGGAAGATGATGTAAGCAACTGGCGAATAATCCGAAATCCGTAGATTATAGTATTACAACAGCTTGAATACTATCAATGAGAGGCATTGCAAATCTTCAGAAAAATTGCGGGAACTTCTCCGCTGGTGTAGAAAATCCGCAAATCGGGAAATCACGGAAATCCACATGGATAATGGTGGCCAAGGGCGGAATCGAACCACCGACACAAGGATTTTCAGTCCTCTGCTCTACCGACTGAGCTACTTGGCCTTTTGTGAAGCTGTCGCATCCTTGCATACACAACAGGGCTGCCTATACGCCAGCCAATTGGGAGCGCGCAATTCTAACACAGCCCCAAATTCATTGTAACATGTGGAAGGATGCTCCAATTGCCTCAAAGAGAGTTAAGCGGATGGCCTTGCTGTGATACTACAATGGTAGAATTTCGCCCACTGAAGCTTGATTAAGCTGCTGGTTAGAACAAATATGATTTATCGCTCACGTTAGGAAACCCATGCAAACACTGCTTCCTGTCGTTCTCTCCGGTGGTTCCGGTACCCGTTTGTGGCCACTCTCGCGCGAGAAGTATCCCAAACAGTTGTTGCCGCTGATTGGTGAAGACTCCCTGTTGCAGGCCACCATCCGCCGTATCGAGGGACTGGCGGGCATACGGCTCGAAGCGCCGATGGTGGTTTGCAATGAAGAGTACCGTTTCGTGATCGCAGAACAACTGCGATTGATGAACATAGCGGGCACGATCCTGCTCGAGCCGGTCGGGCGCAACACCGCGCCGGCACTCACTCTGGCTGCGCTGGCAGCGATGCGCGAGGGAGGCGACCCGATCCTGCTGGTGATGCCAGCGGACCATGTAATCCTGGATACAGCGGCTTTTCAAACAGTGGTGCGCAAGGGTATGGCGCTGGCGACAGAGGGTGCGGTCGTTACTTTTGGCATCACGCCGGATTCGCCGGAAACAGGCTTTGGCTATATCCAGTCCGGTGCGGCATTCGGCGAAGGCGGGGCTTGCCATATCGCACGTTTTGTGGAAAAACCGGATCTCGCTACAGCGCAAGCCTATCTGGATGACGGCAGTTACCTGTGGAACAGCGGCCTGTTCATGCTGCGCGCTTCGGTGTGGCTGGCGGCCATTGCCATCTGTCGCATGGATATCCTGGCGGCTTGCCGTGCAGCCTGGGATCAGGGTTCGGTCGATGGCGAGTTTTTACGCGTAAGCAAAGAGGCATTTGCGCAGTGCCCGAGCGATTCGATCGACTATGCGGTGATGGAGCGCATTGCCGCCAGTGACAGCGCATTGCCGTCGGGAGTAGTGATTCCGCTCGCGGCTGGCTGGTCTGATGTCGGTGCGTGGGACTCCCTGTGGCAAGTGTTACCTAAAGACGGCGAGGGGAATGTGTCACAGGGTGATGTATTGTTGCACGACTGCCGCAATACGCTGGTCATGTCGGGAGGCCGCTTGGTGGCTTGCGTGGGAGTAGAAGATGTGGTGGTGGTTGAAACGCCAGATGCCATCCTGGTCGTTCACAAGAACAAGACACAGGATGTGAAAAAAATTGTCGACAGCCTCAAGCGCGAAGGCAGGCCGGAAGGACAGTTGCATCGCAAGGTGTTCCGCCCGTGGGGCTGGTACGACGGCGTGGATGCGGGTGAACGCTTCCAGGTGAAGCGCATTGTCGTCAAGCCGGGGGCCGCGCTATCCCTGCAAATGCATCACCATCGGGCTGAACACTGGATCGTGGTGCGCGGCACGGCGCAAGTGACGCGTGGTGACACGAGCTATCTGGTATCCGAAAACGAATCCACCTTCATCCCGCTCGGCACCCGTCACCGCCTGGAAAACCCTGGCTGTGTACCACTCGAAATGATAGAAGTGCAATCGGGCTCATATCTGGGCGAAGATGATATCGTGCGTTTTGAGGATGTGTATGGACGCTGAAAGAATGAACCTCTGATCAGACGCTGCATCCATCCGCATCACAAGCAGTATTTGCGCCACTTTCCTGCGTCGCTGCCGAATCCTCTGCCGCACCATCAATCTCTTCAGACAGCAGCGCGCCAATCGAGAACCCAAGCATAAGGTCGTTCACATGGCCAAATTTGTGCAAGCGCACCCGGCCGGCCTTGTCGATCAGAATCAGCGTCGGAGTTCCCTGCATCTGGTACGCGCCCATGGTCAGTGGCAAACCCTGACGCTGCTCGCCTTCATATTTGTCGATACCGATCGGAAAGCGTAACCGGTATTCATAAGCGAATACCTCCAGCGCATCAGGCCCCATCACTTCATGATGTTCAAACACGGTATGCAGACCGATCACCGCGATCCGCTTCGGGTCAAATTCCTCGTAAATCCGCTGCGCCTGCGGAATGCCGACTTGCACGCAGCCCGGACAGAGCATTTGAAAGGCATGCAACACCACCACCTTGCCGCGGAGCGCGGCCAGCGTAAGCGGCTGCGGTGTATTCAACCAATCCGATATTTGCAACTCCGGGGCCAAACCTGCGTAATCATGTGTCATTGCTTTCGTCATGCCGGATCCGATATGAACGCAACGACAAGCAAGGACGGCACTCTGCGGTGCCGCTACCCCGACTTGCCGTTGCCGATTGATTTATTTTTTAGGGCTGACTGCGCGTAATGGCGCCCAGTACTGGGTAAAGACCATATCTTGCGCAGCATTGGCTTTATGGCAAGCCACGCAGCTTTCATCAGCTGCCGCATTTTGCGCTTTATCGTCGCCAAAAACAAAATAACCCCAATTGTTTGACTTGGCAAAACGCTTGCTATCCTTGACCGAAACCGCCACGGGGCCGACATAATCACCCGCAAAATATCCGCTGCCGCTGGCTGCTGACTTGGAGCCCACGCTGACCAGCTCTTTGGCAATCATGGCACCTTCGCGAAACTCACCCGTTTTTTTCCAGTGAGACCAGCTTGCGTGATCAATATAGACATAATGAAACTCGGGAAATGCCGGCTTGCCGTTGTTCATGTCTTTCGGGGTCACCGCTGCGCCGATGGAAATCCATTCCTTGATGTTTGCTGGCCGGGCCAGTTCTCCCGCCTGGTTGAATTTGGCATGGGCTTTGTGATGCCCATGTTCCGACGCACTGACTGGTGCAACCTGCGTAATTAACATGCCGGACAGCAGTAACGGGGCAATGCCGCCAAGCAGTGTTTTCCGGAAAAATCGATGCGGTAGCATAATTAACTCCTTTAAATGATTGAGGAAACATGCGGGAAACTATCTAGTCTCCATTATGAATGGTAGACAGGCTCATCTTGTTCGTCAAGGGTAGTTCCCACTGCGGCGACTGGGTAAACTTGCCTGAGACCGCCACATATGATGCCGGGTTTTCATTCAGGAATGGCAGTGGCGACTCCCCTACCCTTCCCGTCTTTTACCGGGTAGACTCTGCCCGTGCCTACCATTCCAGCAAAATTTTCTTCCAGTCTTCTACACCGGAGATGATCACGAAACCAACCGATCTCCCGCCTGATTTTTCTTCTGCTTCGCTGCTCGCCGAAGCCAACCGCTGCGTTGCCTGCGGCCTGTGTCTGCCACATTGCCCAACTTACCGCATAACCCTGTCGGAAGCCGATTCGCCGCGTGGGCGTATCTCCCTGATCAGCGGTGTTGCCAGCGGTCGTATTCCGATGAATGCACGCTTTGCCCTGCACATCGACCGCTGCCTCACCTGCCGCGCCTGTGAGGCCGTCTGCCCCAACCATGTGGCTTACGGACACCTGGTTGACGGAGCTCGCGCCATCATGACGAAGTTATCGTCCGCCCCTCCCGGGCAGGACGCTGGAATACAAAAATCTGCATTGCGGGTCCTGGCGGAAAAGGAGTTCATCGCCAAACCTGCACGGTTCGATGCGTTGCGCCCGCTCTTGCGTCTTTACCAGACCAGCGGCCTGCAGGCGTGGGTGCGCAAATCGAGGGTGCTGGGGAAAACAAAACTTGCCGTGCTGGAAGCACAGTTGCCGCTTATCGGCGCACCCTGCTCCACTTCGAACAAGACAGCCACATCATGGCAAACGATTTATCCCGCAAGCGGCAATGCGCGCGGCGAAGTCGGTCTGTTCCTCGGCTGTGTGGCACGACTGGCGGATGTGACAACGTTGAATGCAGCTATATTTGTACTCAATCGCCTGGGTTACACGGTGCATGTACCGCCCGCGCAGACCTGTTGCGGTGCACTGCACCGGCACGGTGGCGATCTGCACACGGCAGCGCAACTAGCGCGAGAAAACGCGGCGGCTTTCGCAGGGTTGAACCTGCACGCAATCATCAGCACCGCATCGGGTTGTGGTGTGCAGCTTGCGGAAGCCCCCCTTGATTTCTCCGCCAAGGTCGTCGATATCAGCGCCTTTCTGCAGAAGGCAGCGGGATGGAGCGACGTGAAAATCTCACCGCTGCCACACAAAATCATAGTGCATGAGCCCTGCAGCCTGCGTAATGTACTGCGCGGCGCAGCTCATCCCTATGCGTTGCTGGCGCGCATTCCCGGCGCGCGCATTGCTCCGCTCGCCGGCAATGATCAGTGCTGCGGGGCAGCTGGGACATATTTTCTCGATCAGCCGGAGATGGCAAAGGCTCTGCTGGATAATAAAATGATTGCAGTGAACGAAAGCGAGGGGCATTATCTTGCCACTGCCAACATCGGCTGTGCACTGCATCTGGCCAGCGCATTGCGGCAGGCGGGATCAAAAATTGAAGTGCTGCATCCGGTAACACTGCTGGCACGGCGGATGGGTATGCCGGCTTAGCTCTACCATTCATTCAGGAAATTTGCATGCCGAATATCGACAAATTCATCATCGGTTTCGACAACGCGCTGCGCACGCTGCTGACGCCTGCGCAAACTCTACGGCCGGTTCCCGGAACCGGGTTGCCGGAAGTCGAATTGACCGACGCGGAAAAAAATGAAACCATCGCGCTGATGCGCGTCAATCATGTCGGTGAGATCTGTGCGCAGGCGCTATATCAGGGGCAAGCGCTCACTGCGCGAGATGCCGAGGTACAGCAAGCCTTGACACATGCAGCGCGTGAAGAAACGGAGCATCTTGCCTGGACCGAACGGCGTATTGCGGAACTGGGCGGGCGCAAGAGTCTGCTGAATCCGTTGTGGTACGGAGGATCATTCGCCATCGGTGCATTCGCGGGCATGCTCGGCGACAAATGGAACTTGGGGTTTCTTGCGGAGACCGAACGCCAGGTGGAGACTCATCTGGCCGGACATTTACAACGCTTGCCGCAACATGACGGGAAAAGCCGGGCCATCGTCGCGCAGATGCAAGTCGACGAAGCAGGCCATGCCACTACGGCCATGTCTTATGGCGGCGCAGAGCTGCCGACACCGGTAAAGCTGGCGATGCAACTGGGATCAAAAGTGATGACACGAACAGCGTATTGGGTCTGACGCAAAGCTTCGAACGGAAAACTCTACTCCTCCACGAGTTCAAAATCGTGTGTCATCTCTGCCGTTTTTCCCAGCATGATCGAGGCCGAACAGTATTTTTCTGCGGATAGACTGATCGCCCGCTCAATTTGCTGCGGCTGCAGGTTTTTCCCGGTCAGAATGAAATGAAAGTGGATGTGGGTGAACACCTTGGGATCTTGCGTTGCCCGTTGCGCTTCAATTTCCACCACGCAATCGCTGACCGCCTGACGGCTCTTTTTCAGAATCAGCATCACGTCAAAAGCGGCGCAGCCACCAGTTCCCAGCAACAGCATTTCCATCGGACGCGGCCCCAGATTCCTACCGCCTGCCTCTGGCGGGCCGTCCATCAGCACTGCATGGCCGCTGCCGGACTCACCCAGGAAACTCATTCCATCCTTCCACTTGATACGCGCTTTCATGTCTATCCTTTTTAAATATTTTTGGGTGCCATTCTAACGACTTCAAGTTTGGTCAGGGGCTGGAAATAGCCGATACCACAGCATCCCTATCATTTCATGCATGAATAATCCGCTTTGCTGTAGCGCACCGGCAGTGGGGATAAACGCCAGCGCGTCCGTCCGGTAACGGGTAGTAAATGCTGTGGCGGCAGGGGTAACCTTGAATCCCGCCTGCTCGAACTCTTGGACTGCCCTTGGCATATGCCAGGCATGGGTAACCAGCATGATGTGCGTGATTCCGTTTTTCTTCAGCATGGCAAAACTCTTGTAAGCATTTTCACGCGTGTTGTTTGAGGCTTCCTCGACCCACCTGACCGGGACCTGGAAATCCTTTTCCAGCGCCGCTTTCATCTGCGCTGCTTCGGAAGAAGCATTGCCGAGCGGAGCACCGCCGCTCGCCAGTATCGGCCTGCCCGTAAGCCGATGCAAGCGTGCCGCATAACGAATGCGTTCCAGGCTGTAACGGCTTACCGTATCGCCACCATATTCGACCGCGTTGAAATAAGTCCCGCCACCCAGCACCACAATGGCCTGCGCCCCGCTGTCGGCAAAACCGGGAACAAACGGTGTTTCCAGCTTCTGCAGCATAGTCCCGGCAACAAAAGAAGTAGACAGCAGATAAAGCAGAATCAATGCGCTAACAACCAGAAGCTTGCCCAGCCGCGGGTGGCGCCTGAGCAATAGCACACCCAGCACACTCAGCAGGATAAGATTTAGCGGCGGCAGCAAAAAAGCGCTTAGCAGATTGGTCGCAAACCAGCCCATGATCTTAACTCAGTCTCCCGTGATCCAGATTCAAAGGCGCCTGGTGCAAAATAAAAAGCCGACGCATAAATGCGCCGGCTTTTTCTATACGATAAACCCAGGTTACTTGAGCGACAAAATCCACTGTGCCAAGGTCTTGGCATTCGCCTCGCTGACACCCGCATTCGGTGGCATCGTGATCGGTCCCCACACACCGTTGCTGCCTTTGACTATCTTCTCTGTCAACTTGGCTGCGGCACCGGCATCACCCTTGTACTTGGCGGCGATATCCTTGAGGCCAGGTCCGACCATTTTCTTATCAAGCATGTGGCAGATCATGCAGCCACTGCCTTGGGCCAGTTCCTGACTCGCTTGCGCGGTGCCTACCATCAACAGGGCTGATGCTGCAATCATTCCCATCCAGACAGTTTTCATTTTTACTCCTTTTATCCGTTAAAGTTATCGAGGAAACTTTATTCTACCTTGAACTTCGCAGACGCGCAGCAATTCCTGCAAGTCAGAAATTTCCGGTAAGCACCTAACGCCTTGACAGACCCAAGCGTTGACAGCCTTATCTAGCGGCACGTGTTTATTCAGACTCACCGGTAAGCCGACAAGTTCCGCTGGTAAGGCAAGCACCATGGCATAAGGTGCAATGGGTAGCAATGCATCTTGCCATTCTGCAAGAGCCGGCATCTGGCCACGGAGTATAACGGTTTGGGGTGGAGTAAGCGTTTCCTCCAACACTGTCAGCAGGCTGCAGCCGGAGCTGGCATGACGGAACAATACGGGATAAAACAAGCTCAGGGTGCGTTCCGCCACTTGTAAGTAGCGCAACTCGCCGAGCAGGTGGCCAAGACGTTGCAGACTGTAGGCCGCCACTCCATTGCCTGAAGGCGTAGCATTGTCATGACCTGGCTTGGGGCGGTGGATGAGTTTTTCATGCTCGTGGCTGGTGAAGAAAAAACCTCCCGCCTGTTTGTCCTCGAACTGTTCCAGCAGCACCTCGGCTAGCGCTTTGGCAAAATCCAGATCGGCTTGGCGGAACTCCGCCTGCATCAGTTCCAACAGACCATCCAACAAAAATGCATAATCGTCGAGATAGGCGTTGAGATGCGCCTTGCCATCCTTGCAGGTCGCCAGCAGGCGCCCGTCTTTCCACAGCGCGGAACGAATAAAATCCACTGCCAGGGCGGCTGAATGCACCCACTCACCGCGCCCGAAAACATTGCCTGCGCGCGCCATGCCTTTGATCATCAACCCATTCCAGCTGGTGAGAATTTTTTCGTCGCGCCCCGGACGCACGCGCAGCTCACGCTCGCTGAACAGTTTTGTGCGTGCGGCTGTCAGTCTTTGTTGCGCCTCCTTCTGACTAA
>Ga0163199_1002556_pt1 | contig 11103 bp, 7 predicted proteins | sample PL_2010_150m_FD_113537 | JGI IMG/M metagenome (GOLD analysis project Ga0163199, IMG submission 113537) | Freshwater microbial communities from Powell Lake, British Columbia, Canada to study Microbial Dark Matter (Phase II) - PL_2010_150m | ecosystem: Environmental > Aquatic > Freshwater > Lake ...
GATCTACGGCGGCTTCTCCAGCCACATTCCGGTGCCGGCCCGGGACCTGTGCCTGGTCGGCAATCGCGGCAAGGTCCCGCTGGAACATTTGTCGGTGGTGGCCGATGCCGTGACGACGCCATTTCAGGCTGCCAAGCGGGCGAAGCTGGCAGCCGGCGACCGGGTCATCGTCATCGGCGCGGCGGGTGGTGTCGGCAGCTTCATGGTTCAAGTAGCCAAAGGCATGGGCGCGAAAGCGGTGATCGGCATCGACATCAATGCGCAGAAGCTGGAATTCATGAAGGGATACGGCGCCGATTTCACCATCGATCCGCGCGGCAAGAGCGCCAAGGAAGTGAAGGAACTGATCAAGGCTTACAGCAAGGAGCAGGGCCTGCCGGCCAATTACGGCTGGAAGATATTCGAAGTCACCGGCAGCCAGCCGGGACAGGAATTGGCGCTGTCGCTGCTGTCCTTCGTCGGCACGCTGATCGTGGTCGGCTATGGCACGGCGGAGACTTCCTACATGCTTTCCAAGCTGATGGCCTTCGACGGAGAACTGATCGGGACCTGGGGTTGCCTGCCGGAATACTATCCGCAGGTGCTTGAAATGTGCGTCGACGGCCGGATCGCCCTCGAGCCTTTCGTCGATACCCGGCCGATGAGCCAGATCCAGCAGGTCTTCGAAGAAGCGCATCACGGCAAGCTGAACAAGCGTGTGGTGCTGACCCCCGATTTTTGAATTTGTCAAAACTTATTTGTCAAAACTTACCAGGAGAACGACATGGCATTGGAATGGCTGCGCAGGGACAACGAACTCAAGGACCACCAACTTTTCGACAACAGCCATTTCGGCCAGGACGCACCGACCATCATTTACGAGGAACGCCCGGTGCTGGACGACAAGGGCGTGGCGGTTGATGGCCTGTTCTCGGCATGGATCTGGCTCAACAACCCGAGCCAATACAACTCCTATACGACGGATATGGTGAAGGGCGTGATCGCCGGATTCCAGCGTGCTTCGAGCGACCGCAAGATCGTCGCGGTGGTATTCACCGCCGTCGGTGACAAGGCCTTCTGCACCGGCGGCAACACCGCCGAGTATTCCGCCTACTACTCCAAGCGCCCGAATGAATACGGCGAGTACATGGATCTCTTCAACACCATGGTGGACGGCATCCTGAATTGCAAGAAGCCGGTGATTTGCCGCGTCAATGGCATGCGCGTGGCCGGCGGCCAGGAGATCGGCATGGCTACCGACATCACCGTTTCCTCCGACCTGGCGATCTACGGCCAGGCCGGACCCAAGCACGGCTCCGCGCCGGTGGGCGGCTCGACGGATTTCCTGCCGTGGTTCCTGTCGATGGAAGATGCCATGTACAACTGCATCTCCTGCGAAACCTGGAGCGCCTACAAGATGAAGCAGAAAGGTCTGATCACCAAGGCGGTGCCGGTACTGAAGAAGGACGGCAAGTGGGTGAGGAATCCCCTGGTGCGCACCGACACCTATGTCGACGATGGCGAGATCGTCTACGGCGAGGGCGTTGCCGCCGACAAGGTGGCGGCGGCGAAAGCGCTGATGGCCGAATGCAAGACGGACTTCGAACTGCTCGATGCCGAGGTCAATCGCCTGGTATGGAAGTTCGCCAACCTGTTCCCGAATTGTCTGATCAATTCCATCGACGGCATTCGCGGCAAGAAGAAATTTTTCTGGGACCAGATGAAGTTGCCTAACCGCCATTGGCTTGCGGCCAACATGAACCACGAAGCCTGGCTCGGCTTCAGTGCCTTCGACGCGAAGAAGACCACCGGCAGGGACGTCATCGACTTCGTCAGGTTCCGCCAGTTGGTGGCGCAGGGCGCGCTGTTCGACGACAAGTTCGCCGAGCAAGTCATGGCCAAGCCGAAGGCGTGAGGTAAACTATAGGAATCGAGAGAGTTCAGGGGAGGCGCATCAAATGACAGGCAATCGTAATGCCGGCTTGCACCCGATCGAGACGGCCAGCCGCGACGAGATCAGTGCATTGCAATTGCAGCGCCTGCAGTGGTCGCTGCACCACTCGTACGAAAAAGTGCCCCACTTCCGCAAGAAATTTGCCGACGCGGGGGTACACCCGGGCGACCTGAAGCAGCTTTCCGATCTGGCGAATTTTCCGCTTAGCGACAAGCGCGACCTGCGCGACAACTATCCCTACGGCATGTTCGCCGTGCCGCTCGGCGAAGTCGTGCGGATCCACGCCTCGAGCGGCACCACGGGCAAGCCGACGGTGGTCGGATATACCCAGAAGGATGTCGACATGTGGGCCGACGTCATGGCGCGCTCGATCTATGCGGCCGGCGGCAGGCGCGACGACATCGTCCAGGTGTCCTACGGCTACGGCCTGTTTACCGGCGGTCTGGGCGCGCACTACGGTGCCGAGCGGCTGGGCGCAGCGGTGATTCCCATGGGCGGCGGGCAGACCGAGAAGCAGGTCCAGTTGATCCAGGATTTCCAGCCCACCATCATCATGGTGACGCCTTCCTACATGCTGGTGATCGCCGAGGAGATGGTGCGCCAGGGCATCGATCCGCGCCAGTGTTCGATCAGGCTCGGCATCCACGGCGCCGAACCGTGGACCCAGGCGATGCGCCTGGAAATCGAGGCACGCTTCGATTGTGATGCCATCGACATCTATGGGCTGTCGGAAGTGATCGGCCCAGGCGTGGCCTGCGAGTGCGTCGAGACCAAGGACGGCTTGACGCTTTGGGAGGACCATTTCTATCCCGAGATCATCGACCCGGTCAGCGGCGTGCCTTTGCCCGACGGCGAATTGGGCGAACTGGTATTCACCTCACTCACCAAGGAGGCGATGCCGGTGGTCCGCTACCGCACGCGCGACCTGACCCGGCTGCTGCCCGGCACGGCTCGCAGCATGCGGCGCATGGCCAAGATCACCGGACGCTCCGACGACATGCTGATCATCCGCGGCGTGAACGTCTTCCCGACGCAGATCGAGGAACTGATCCTCAAGCATCCGGAATTGACGCCGGTATACCAACTGCATATTGACAAGGACGGCCCGATGGACACCCTCGACGTGTATGCCGAAGTTCGCACGGAACTGCGAGACCGGTTGGGGCTCATGGGCATGGAGATGATCGGCGAAGAACTCCGGCACAACATCAAGAGCTATGTCGGGGTCAGCTGCAACGTGCACGTGGTCGAGGAAGGCAAGGTCGAGCGCACCCTCGTCGGCAAGGCCAAGCGGGTGGTGGATAAGCGGCCGAAGTAGCTCCGCCGGTAGGTTCACCGGCTGAAATTGAGAGCCAAGTCCTTTCGGGCTTGGCTCGCCAAAGCAACTGTCAGGGATAAACTATCGGCGGGATTCCGTCGACGCCCTATCGATTAACGTGGAAAACTACCGCCCGCCGGTGGGCCGCCAGCGCCTCCCGACGGTGGAGCCGAACCGCCCCCGGACGGTGGCGTCGAGCCACCTCCTGACGGAGGTGTTGTGCTTCCGCCAGTCATCAACGTAGTGGTAGTTGTGCTGCCAATCGTCGTCGTCGTGGTATCGCTCGGCAAAGTGCTGGTCGTGCTGTTTGGCAGAGTCGTGGTCGTGGTGCTGGGCGGACCAGTAGATGTAGTGGTAGGTGGCTGCGTGGTCGTGGTACCACTGGTCACCGGTGGAGTCGAAGTCCCACCGTCTGTCGGTGGCGTCATGATTCCGCCACCGGTCGGAGGCGTGATGGTTCCGCTGCCAGCGGGAGGCGTGATGCTACCGCCGCCGGTCGGAGGTGTGGTGTTTCCGGTTCCAGTCGGAGGCGTGGTCGTGCCGCCGCCGGTCGGAGGTATGGTGCTTCCACCGCCGGTGGGAGGTATGGTGCTTCCACCGCCGGTGGGAGGTATGGTGCTTCCGCCATCAATCGGCGGCATGGTGCTTCCGCCGCCAGTCGGAGGTATGGAAGTTCCACCACCAGTCGGAGGTATGGAAGTTCCGCCGCCAGTCGGAGGAATGGAAGTTCCGCCGCCAGTCGGAGGTATGGTAGTTCCACCACCAGTCGGGGGTATGGAAGTTCCGCCGCCAGTCGGAGGTATGGTAGTTCCACCGCCAGTCGGAGGTATGGTGCTTCCGCCATCAATCGGCATGGTGCTTCCGCCGCCGGTGGGAGGTGTGGTGGTTCCACCGCCGGTGGGTGGCGTGATGCTTCCGCCCCCGGTGGGTGGCGTGATGGTGGTCCCGAAACTTACGGAGCCGTCTTGGTTAAGCGTAGCTCCCGGAGGGAGTGCGGACGCCGGCGTACCAGCCGGCATCACCACCGTATAGCTGCCATCGGAGGCGATCACCGGCGCCTTGTAGTCAGCCGATGGCGGCACCGTATAGGTTCCGTCCGAATTCTTCACGGCCCCGGGCGGCAACGCCGCATTGTCCGGCGGAGCCGGCATGGTGACTGTTCCATTGGAGTTCAACTTGGCGGGATCGATGGCTCCGGTTATCGTGCTCCCCGCCTGGAACCCGGTCTGGGGGGTGAAACCGGCCGGTGCGCTGGCAGCACCGACGCCGCTGAATCCGCTGATAGTTCCGGAGGCGCTGACCGTGCCGATGAATGCCGGCGGCGGCAGTGTGTAGGTTCCATCGGCGTTCTTGGTGGCTCCGGTCGGAACCATGCTCGCGTCCATGGGTGCCGCGATGACGACGGACCCGTCGGCATTGACCGCCTTCGGCGCGTCCGGTGCAGCGTAACCGCTTGTGGGGGGCGGTGGGACGTAGTACGCGCCGGTGCTGTCCCTTGTCACGCCGGCCGGGGGTGCCCAGGAGGCCGGGGGAACGATGCTGCTGGGGATTTGCGTCCCTGGTACCACCACCGATCCGTTCGGAAGGACCGTCGTTCCCTTGGGCAGGCCGTTAGCCGCTTCGATCTTGGTGCCGGCGGGCAAAGTGATGCCGGGTGGAATCACCACATCCGGCGAAACCTTGACGGTGGATGGAATGCTCGCGCCCGCCGGCATTTGGGTTCCGGGTGGGATCATGTAGGCATAGTCGCTTGGAATGGTCACCCCGGCCGGCAAGGTGACTCCCGCTGGCAGGGGCATGTCCTTGGGAATCTCGAACTGCGGCGGCAGGGTAACTTCCTTCGGCATCTGGACGTCGGCTGGCGGCTTGAAGCCGCTCGGGAGCGTCTTGTCGCCGGGATTGGTTCCATTGACCAGAGGTGCCAGGACCGTCCCATCGGGGAAGGTGATGGCATTGGTGGTTGGATTGACCGACACACTTGTCGGCGCGCCGGTCTTGTACTTGCCTTGCTGGTCAGCGGAGGGTACGAAGGGAATGAACGACAGGCCGTTGCTGGTCTGGACGGTGCCATCGGCATTGAACGTCACCAGCCCTCGGGGAATCAAGCCTGCATCGACCATGTCATTGATCAATGCAGCGGGAGACTTGGGTGGTATCGTCACTCCGGCAGGGAGCGTCAGGGTGGCGGGCGTTACGAAACCGGCGGGAGGGCTGAAGTTGGGAGGCAAGGTGCCGCCAGGCAACGGGGTGAAGTTGTCCGGAAGCTTGGGCAACGATCCCGGCGTCGACTCGATCGGCACAAATTGCAGGTTTCCCGTGCCGACAAACGAACCATCGGCCTGCTGTTTGAAGTCGGCAAGCTTGGCATCGAGCTTGCTGGCGTCATAACCCGGCGGCAATATGGGAACCAGAGTCTGGTTGCCGATCTTGAGCTGGCCATCGCTGCCCACCGTCATCCCCGGGATGGCGGCGGTCAATTCGGCGATCAGGCCGGCCGGGAGTAGGGCGCTCTGGTTGCTCGTCGATGATGTCGACGTTGTGACTGGCGGTATCGTGGACGACGTCTGAGCCAACGGGTTGCCGGTAAATACGAGTGCAACAGCCGCAGCCAGAACCGTCATCTTGAATGGAGTTCTCATGACTTCCTCCTGATATCAAGGCAACTTGGACTGCTCAATTAATACTAGATCAGGTGGAGCGCTTATTCAATCTTTGTATCAGGGGTATTCATGGGCGCCCTGGATGCAGGGTCGGGTGGATTGATCGTCTATCTTGGCGAGATTCAGGCTACGGCAATGAACGACGGCCATTGCAGGGCTTCACTGGCAACGAAATAGCGTTCCGGCTGGAAATTCCAGGCCAAAGGTATGCTTGAGAACCGCTATAAGTTCATCGGCATCGGCGAGCATCCTGACGGTCTGCTTATCGCCAAGATCCTCCAGCAACTCGCGGTCGCGCAGAACATGCCGGACCTCCGGCGACAATCGTTGCGCACTCAATGTCTGCACGAAGCGCGATGACGGATGAGTCGATACGAAATGGTTGGCCATCTCGTAGTCGGCGGGCTGCTGGGGTTCCAGCGAGAAAGCGTAAAGGTCCATCCAGGCGGAGCCCCGCCGGGACTGAAGGACCCACAGCCCGTCTTCTTCGACCAGGCGATAGTTCCACGCGAAATGCCGCACTTCCCGGCTCGATTTCATCGCTATCGGCAGCAGCAAGCCCTCGGCGCCGAAGCCCACATCGGCAATCCAGCGTTCTCCGTGCAGGTCCACCAGCAGCAGCATGTGGGTGCGTGGCAGGACCGCGGTAGTGCGATATCGGACGCGCGCGGCAAGGTTCGTGACGGCGAAGCCCAGTCTGGACAGCACGGTCGAGAACAGCAGGTTCTGCTCAAAGCAGTATCCACCCCGGCGTTCACTAACCAGCTTGGCTTGCAGGCTGGCAAGGTCAAGCCGGATCGGCCGGCCCAGCAGGATGTCGAGGTTCTCGAAGGGAATGTGCGTGGCGTGTGCCAAGTGCAATGCCTGGAGCACCGCCAGGTTGGGCCGCAGTTCGCCGACGTAATCGATGCGCTGCAGATACGCAGGCAGGTCGAGGTTATCTGGTTCCGTTGCGGTACCGGTTCGGGAAGGCATGCGCAGGGCTGAAATCTGGCCAGAGAGGCATTCTACCCTTCGCCAACGCCTTCGAGCCGGCTCAGAGCTGAAAGTGGGACGCCCAGTCAGGCGCTACTCGGAGCGCATTGGCGTGTTTCATCTCGATGCGGACGATGTGTTCCGGTTTGAAATTCTGCTGAGCCAAAGCCATGCCCCGGTCGAACACTTCCCGGTAGTGACTGATCAGGCCGTCGCGCAGGTCGATGCAGGAGATTCCGTCGAAACCGACGCGTTTGCCGAGAGCTTCGGGTTGCAGCGAGTCATAGCTGAAACGATAGCGGGCGTATCCGCGACTGCCATTGCAAACGGGGTCGAAGAACTCCCAGCGGAAACGATTCGCACTCGCATAGAAATGAGCAAGCATCCCCCTGATTTCCTGGTGCCCGATCTTGGGACCGAAGAAATAGTCTTCGTAGACAGCGTCGCCGGTGAAACAGTTGGCGAGCGCGAGCTCGTCCCGTGTTTCCACGGCGTTCGCCAGCGACTGCAGCAATCGAGAAATATCCATGACTCCTCCATCGGAAGGCTGCGATCACCGGCGGACCTGCGGTGCCTGCGACCGGTTTCGGCGTTATCGACATTGTATTCGCCGTTGCGACGTCGATCGAAGTCGGCTCCCTTGATGTTGCATTGCCGCGGGTGAGCGGTGCGTTCGCAAATTCACGGCGAAGTTGATCTAGGTCAAGTTTACGAACGATCGTTCGTATATTATTGCCAACGTAGCGGAATAGAAACTATCTCAACCATTGCGGGCTGCGTGCCATGCGGCCTGCGAGGATGGGTCCGGAGGACCAATGCTTTTCGCACGGCTCCCGAGTTTGTCCCTTGCTGGTACCGCCTTGCATGAAGGCGCTGCGCCGAATCCGGCGAACGGATGTCCACCGGGTTCGCGAGCGTACCTTGTTTCCTGCCGGGGACAGCGATGGTAAGCCCGGTTTCCGCCGAAAAACCGAGGCAGGCCCGGCACGAGGCGCAGCGTCTCGAGATTCTCGAGGCGGCCGCAGTCGCGATTGCCGAGCACGGCTTCCACGGAATGACCATGCGGGGACTCGCCCGCGCCACAGGACGCGGCCTGGCGACCTTCTACAACTACTTTTCCTGCAAGGAAGAGGTGCTTTTCTCGCTCCAGACGGAAGCCTTCGATACCATGGCCACGTCGGTCAATTCTGCCCTGGAGGGCGTCGTCGAGCCGAGCGAACGCCTCTATGTCTTTGTTTTGAACCACCTGCATTTCCTGGCCGAGCGACGCGCCGTGATGCGAGTCCTGGTGCACGAAGCGTCGGCCCTGCCTTCCGGCAAGCGCAAGACCGTGCGTCGGCTCAAGGAAGCTTATTTCAATATCTGCCGCGACATCGTCACCTCGATGTTGACCGGGAGCGGCGAGGCGACTGACAACGAAACCAACGTGGATTCGGTCGAGGTCGAAAGGATCACCTACAGTGTATTCGGCATGCTCAACTGGAGCTACGGTTGGTACGAGCCCCGAATGCACGGCACGCCACAGGATGTCGCCAAGACGATACACGCCCTTGCTGTGGGCGGCCTGGTCGGCCGCTGCCAGCAAGCCCCGATATTGGGAGGTCTGGATGGTCAATTTGTTGCGGCCGCCACGCCAACGCCCGATGGGTTCCCCGGCGGCCATGCAACGGCATCGAACGGGAGACTGCAGGCGGACAACAAAGGCAGCAAGCGCGCGCACGTGGGCAAGGTATTCGAACAGGAAGCAGTCTGAGAGAGGACCAGGGAAATGCGTTACGGAGAAATTGGGTTTGATCTGGAAATTGACCTGACGCGCGGCAGTATCGACCGTGTGGAGACCGATCCGGAGGACACCAGGCTCTACCTCGGTGGACTCGGCACCAACGCCAAGATCATGTGGGACAGGGTTCCGCCCGAGACTGAGCCGTTTTCCGAAGATAACCTGCTGATTTTCAGCTCCGGCCTGCTCTGCGGTACTGCTGCGCCGGGCTGCAACCGAACCATCGTGTCGACCGTTTCACCGCAGACGCGGCTGATGGCTTATTCGATGATGGGCGGCTTCTGGGCCCCGGAACTGAAATACGCCGGCTACGACAAGGTGATCATCCGCGGCAAATCGGAAGATCTGGTCTATCTGTGGATAAGCAATGACAAGGTGGAGATCCGCGATGCCGCGCACCTCAAGGGCCTGGGGGCGACCGAGACCTCGGAAGCCATCCGCAAGGAACTGAAGGATCCGGACATCCAGGTCGCGGCCATTGGCCTGGCCGGCGAGAACCGCGTCTTCTATGCCTCCGTCGAGCAAGGCCGCTCGAGCGCCAGCCGCGGGGGCATCGGCGCGGTGATGGGCGACAAGGGCCTCAAGGCCATCGCCGTGCGCGGCACCAAGGACATAAATGTTCACGATCCCGCCAAGTACATGGAACTGTGCAACGATGTCCTGAAGTACATCAAGTGGCGCGAAGACAATCCGATCAAGGGCGTGCCGCCGATCCTCCAGGGACTCGGCTCGCCGCAGGAAATGGCCATCGTCGACGAGCAATGGCACACCACCAATTTCATGTGGGGCAACTCGCGCACCCGGCGCAAAGACTTCTGGACCCATGAAATCGAAACCAAGTGGCGCGAGACCCAGGAGAATGTCCGCACCCGCCTGATCAGCTGCCACAACTGCCCGATGAAGTGCGGCGCAACGATCTCGGTGCCGGGCTTGCCCACCTACATGATGAAGTGCTACTCCAAGTTGACCTACACCATGGCTGCATTTTCGGACCTGGATTTCGGCTTCAGGATCGCCCAGAAAGCCACGGAGTATGGTCTCGACGGTTTCTCCGCACCGCAGGCGATGGCCTTCGGCCTCGAACTGCTGGAGGCCGGCATCCTCACCGAGGCCGACTTCCCCGGCATGCCGGCCGATACCGAGGGACGCTTCTTTTACCTGCTCGACTTGATCGTGCGTCGCGAAGGCATTGGCGACTACCTTGCGGACGGTACCTACTGGGCGGCCCGGCGCATCGGCAAGGGGGCCGAGAAATTCGACCACAACACCATCAAGAAGCACGAGCAACTGCCGCTCAAGCTGGGCATGCTGAACCCGGTTTATTACCTGATGTATTCGACCGGCGAGAAGATCAACATCACCCAGATCGAAGGACAGTTCCCGCAGGAGCCGTTCGCCACGCGCGAGGCGCGCGAGGAATTCGTCAAGGACTGGTTCCAGGTACCCGATGAGAAGTTCAAGCAGTATTACGTGGATTGGGAGCCGCGCGGGGAGATGTCGAATCCCTACTATCCGACCGTAGAGGCCAGCTGCGACATCGTCGACTGGATGGAGAAAATGCACTACATCGACGACGCCACAGGCATGTGCGCCGGACTGTCGTCCTTTCCGCTCAAGCCGCCCTACCACATTCACAACTACCCGGAGTTCATCACGGCGGCGACCGGGATAAAGATGACCAAGGACGACGTGTGGCGGTCGGCCACCCGCACCCGCACGCTGATGCGCGCCCTCAACGTGCGCCGCGGCATGCGCCGTTCCGACGACAAGCCGCCGGAGAACCACTGGAAGAAGCGCTTCCCCGACCTGGAGAAACAGTTGCTCGACCAGTATTACAAGCTCAAGGGCTTCAACGAACAAGGCATCCCGACCAGGGAGTCCCTGCACGAACTGAGCATGGATTACGTTGCGGATGAATTCGAGGAGAGGGGGATCTACGGCAATGGCTAAGATCAAGAAGATCGTCAAGTCGATCACCATCGACGCCGACAAGTGCAATGGCTGCAAGGCCTGTGAAGTGATCTGTTCGTCGTGGCACGCAACCCCGCGCTACAGCAGCAACAACCCGGCGCGCTCGCGTATCCGCATCGTCCGCAGTCCGCTCCGGGACATCTACCTGCCGGTCTACGCCGGCGAATACACGGTGGCCGAGTGCACCGGCCGCGACAAGTACATCATCGACGGCAAGGAGTACGCCGAGTGCGATTTTTGCCGCGCCTCCTGCCCCTCGCGCGACCTGTTCCATGAGCCCGATTCCGGCCTGCCGCTGAAGTGCGACATGTGCGAGGAGACGCCGGCGCTGGAGCAGCCCAAGTGCGTCGAGTGGTGCCTGGCCGAGGCACTGATTTATGTCGAGCGCGAAGAGGAGGTCGAGGAGGATGACCAGCCCAAGCTGGGCGATGTCGAAATCGGCCTCGGCGCGCTCATCGACAAGTAC
>Ga0163199_1002559_pt1 | contig 11098 bp, 11 predicted proteins | sample PL_2010_150m_FD_113537 | JGI IMG/M metagenome (GOLD analysis project Ga0163199, IMG submission 113537) | Freshwater microbial communities from Powell Lake, British Columbia, Canada to study Microbial Dark Matter (Phase II) - PL_2010_150m | ecosystem: Environmental > Aquatic > Freshwater > Lake ...
CATTAAACCTCTTGATGTTGATATGTTGCATGATGTAGTTACTCGATTTGAAAAAATTGTTACGCTTGAAGAAAGTACAATTATAGGCGGATTTAGAACCGGTGTGCTGGAATATCTAGCCGAGAGAAATTTAAAGAATGATATTTTAAGAATTGGACTACCCGATAAATTTGTTGATCATGGAACTCAAGAAGAATTGCACAAGCAGATTGGTATAGATCCGGATGGTATTGTTGAAAAAATTAAAAAATTTCTCAATACAAAAATAAATCAAGGTGTGGTGGCTTAATGGAAAAAACAAAAGTTGCCGTTATCGGTCTTGGCGGAATCGCTCAGCTAGTACATTTGCCAATATTATCAAAATTGATGAATGTTCAAATTTCTGCTGTGGCTGATAGAAATAAGAACCAGCTCAATTCAGTTGGTGATATATTCAAAATTGAAAAACGCTATACTGACCATAAAGAGATGCTTGATAAAGAGGAAATCGAAGCTGTTATAATTGCAACTCCAACAAATACTCACTTAGAAATTGCTTTAGATTGTTTAAAAGCAAATAAACATATCTTGATAGAAAAACCAATTGCAAGAAGTGTTGCGGAAGCAAAACAAATAAATGCAGCATCAAAAAAATATAAAAAACAAGTAATGGTTGGAATGAACTTACGTTATCGTCCCGATGCTATGTTAATGAAAAGTTTAGTAAATAGCGGTGAACTTGGAGATATTTTTTATATCCGCTGCGGGTGGTTAAGGAAACAAAGCAGCGAACAAAAATGGTTTATTAATAAAAGCCAGTCCGGCGGCGGCGTAATAATTGATCTTGGAATTTTGATTCTTGATTTAGCACTCTGGGTTTTGAATGATAAAAAAATGAAAAGTGTTTCCGTTCAAAAATTTAATCATAATACAAAAGATGTGGAAGATTCCGCAATCGGATTGATCCGTTTCGATGACGATCGTGTTATCAGTTTTGAAGTAAGTTGGGGGTTACATTCGGAATGGGATAAATTTCATCTTGCAGCATTTGGTACAGAGGGCACGGCGCATCTTAATCCCTTACGTGCATATAAGCGAATGGAATCAAGCCATATAGATTATACAGTTGCTAATCAATCTAATCAAACAAACCTTTTTAAGAAATCTTATGAAAATGAATTGAAACATTTCATAGGTGTTGTTCGCGAAAATACGCCGGTTATTTCAACCGGAGACGATGCAGTTTCTTTGATGATTTTATTGGAAGCACTTTATAAATCGGCAAAACTTAAGAAGGAAATAAATCTTTAAAAATTATGCAGACAAAAATTCTTTTAGTTGATGATGAAAAAGATATTGTAGAATTTCTTCAATATAACTTGGTCCAAGAGGGATTTAAAGTAATCACTGCCTTTAATGGTAAGGAAGCACTGGAAAAAATTTCTCAAAAACCAGATTTGATTATACTGGATGTTATGATGCCTAAGATGGATGGTTACGAAGTATGCTCTAAAATCAGAAGCATGGAGGAATTTAAAAACACGCCAATTATTTTTCTAACCGCTAAAGCAAGTGAACAAGATGAAGTACTAGGACTGAATATCGGTGCGGATGATTTTATTCAAAAACCAATTTCTCCGAAGAAATTAGTTGCACGTGTAAAATCTAACCTTCGCAAATTAGAAACCTCTCAGACTGAAATAAGTAATGTCGCAGAAATAAAAGCTGGTCCACTGACTATCAATAAAGAAAAATATTCAGTTTCACTTGCTGGGAAACAAATTGTATTTCCGAAAAAGGAATTTGAAATACTCGCTTATCTGGCATCGCGTCCAGGTAAAGTTTTTCATAGGGATAAAATACTTAGTGATATTTGGGGCACAGAAATTTTTGTAGTGGAAAGAACGATTGATGTTCATGTTAGAAAGATAAGAGAGAAACTCGGCGATTACGCAGATTTAATTGAAACAATTAAAGGGGTGGGGTATCGGTTTAAGAGCGATGAGTAATCTCAAGAAATATTTTTTCTCCGCAAAAAGAATAATCCCGTCGGTTTCTTCTGTCACAACAATTCTGATAATTTTGTTTTCTTTTTTATTCAGCTTAACTGTAATTCAACTACTCGAAACAATTTTATTTTTTGCAATCTTAGATTTTCTATTAATTCTATTCATAAGTAAGAATAGAAATGATGAACTGATCGCGATAAAAAACGTAATTGAAATGATCAGAACAAATAGTTTTCATTCGGCTGATGAAATTCAATTAGGAAACGACTTAAAAGAATTGGAAGACGAAATCAAATCAATGTTTTTAAGGACTCAGAACGATATAACTAATCTAAAAAGACTAGAGCAGGTAAGAACTGAATTCTTGGGAAATGTTTCTCACGAACTACGCACTCCGATTTTTGCAATTCAAGGTTACATAGAGACATTACTCGATGGCGCAATAAACGATGAGAACGTGAACAAGTCATTTTTACAAAAAGCTAACCAACATACAATCAATCTAAATAATCTTCTTAATGATTTGATTAACATTTCGATGATAGAATCCGGACAGATGTTGATGAGTTTCCGTTATTTCAATATCCACGAATTTTTAGACGGAATAATTCATGAACTTAAACCAGTTGCAGAGAAGAAAAATCTTGAATTAAATCTTGTTGAATACAATCCTAAGTTACAATTATTTGGTGATAAGCAACGGCTCAGACAAGTGATGACTAATCTGATTCAGAATGCATTAAAATATACAGAAATAGGAAAAGTTGAAGTTGGTATTATTGAAGAAGAAAATACCGGAAGAATTTTTGTTCGAGATACTGGAATTGGAATATCCAACAATGATGTTAACAGGATATTTGAAAGATTCTATAGAGTTGATAAAGACAGATCTAGAGAAATGGGCGGAACTGGATTAGGTCTAGCGATTGTTAAACATATTGTTGATGCGCATGGTTCTAAGATTGAATTGGTTAGCCATTTAGGAAAAGGAAGTGAGTTTTCATTTTGTTTGAAGAAATGATAATTACATTCATTAATAATTAGACTAAAAACAAAACTTTTTTCATATAATCCTATCGTAGAATTTAATTCATCAATTTATTGACATCAATAAGTGGTTTAGCTTATATTTACGGCTCAAAAATTGAGTGTTTGGAGGAAGAATGTTTGCAGTTGTTGATATAGCTGGGCAGCAATTTAAGGTACTGGAGAACAATAAGTATTACGTCCCGCGCCTAGATGCTGAACCTAATGCGGAGGTTACCTTTGATTCTGTATTGATGTTAGGTGATGATAAATCTACTAAAGTTGGCACACCAAATATTAAAGGTGCAAAGGTTCAAGCAAAAGTTTTAGAACATCTTAAAGATGAAAAAGTAATTGTGTTCAAAAAGAAAAGAAGAATTTCTTATAGAAGAAAGAACGGACACAGACAACTATTAACTAGAATAGAAGTTACTAAGATTTCTTAGTAGCGGAGGATTTTTCAATGGCACATAAAAAAGGTCAAGGTTCATCTCGTAACGGTCGTGATAGTAATCCGCAGTATCTTGGAGTAAAAGCTTTCGGCGGAGAAAAAGTTACTGCAGGTTCAATCCTTGTTAGACAAAAAGGAACAAATTTTCATCCCGGTAAAAATGTAAAGTTAGCCGGTGATCATTCATTGTTTGCTACTGTTAATGGAGTTGTTAAGTTCGAAAGGAAAAAGAACGATAGACAATTCATTAGCGTTTACGAAGCTACTGCTTAAAGATATTTTACATAAGTTATAAATAAAAAAATCCGGCATAAGCCGGATTTTTTGTTTACTGATAAAAATAATTTTAGAAACCTAATCTCATCATCGCTTCAACTAATTCTTTAACAGCTTTAACTGAATTATCAAGAGCGGCTTGTTCTTCAGAATCAAGTTTGAATTCGATAATTCTCTCAACTCCGTTAGCTCCTAATACTGCCGGCACGCCAACATAAAATCCAGTAATTCCAAACTCGCCGTTTAAGAATGCACAAGTCGGAAGAATTCTTTTTTCATCATATAAAATAGCTTCAGTCATTGCAATAGCAGAAGAAGCGGGGGAATAGAATGCAGAACCGGTCTTCAATAATTTAATAACTTCGCCGCCGGCCATCTTTGTTCTGTTAACCATTGCATCCATAACTTCTTTTGCTTTGTTCTTATCATTGTATTTCCTTTCTAACAATTCCATAACCGGTATGCCGTTTACATTAGCATAACGAACGATTGGAACCATTGTATCGCCATGTCCGCCCATCACCATTGCATTTACATCTTTAACAGAAACACCAAGCTCCCAAGCAATGAAAGTTGCAAAACGTGAAGAATCAAGAACACCAGCTTGACCGATAACACGCTTTGTCGGGAAACCAGTAATTTTTTGAAATAGTGTTACCATTGCATCAAGAGGATTTGAAATTACAATTACAATTGCATTAGGTGCATATTGTTTTACATTCTCGGCAACAGTCTTCATAATTTTAGCATTCGTCACAAGAAGATCGTCTCGGCTCATGCCGGGTTTTCTTGGAAGTCCTGCGGTGATAATCACAAGATCTGATCCTTCAATATCTTTGTAATCATTCGTTCCTCTAAGATTAACATCAAACAAATCAACTCTTGAAGCTTCAACTATATCAAGTGTTTTTCCTTGAGGAAGGTCTTCAACGATATCAAACAAAACAACATCACCTAATTGTTTTTGAGCGATTAATTGTACAAGTACTCCGCCGATCTGTCCGCCGCCGATTAAAGCAATTTTTTTTCTTCCCATATTATTCTCCAATTGAAATAATTAAATAGATAGACAGACAAAATATATGAAGAATGGGTTCAATTTTCATTAAACAAAAATGAGTTAAAAATACCGATGGTATTACTTTAATTTAATTTCTAGAATTGCCTCTGTACCGGTAGGAGTAAAATTATATCTGAGATCGTTCAGAAAAGAACGCATGATGTGTATTCCTCTTCCGTTATCCTTCAAAATATTTTCCGGTTTGGTGGGATCAGGGACGGAATCTAAATTAAAACCTTTTCCTTCATCTTTTATAATAACGGTCATTTTATCGTTATCAACTTTGATAGTGATTTTTACTTTTTTGTTAACATCGAGTTTATTCCCATGAACTATACTATTTGAGGCAGCTTCGGAAAAAGAAAGTGCTAAGCTGTTTAATTTTTCATCAGTTAGATTATATTTTTTTGCCAATTCAATTATTAACTCTTCAAGTTCAGGCAAAAGATCAGGATCGCTCTGGATTTCTTTCTCGAAAATTATTTTCTGCAAGATTTCTCCGCAATTAATTCAATCAGTTATGTCGAAAAATATAATTACTTGTTCATTCTTACAATAGTAAATTTTGAGGATTAAAAATATTTCTAAATTTTATAATTAAGCTTAATGCTCATATTTGCCATCTCCCGGTTCGTGTTATCTTCGGACTTAATAAACTCATACCAGCCATAAATTTTAAGATTAATCCTTTCGCCAACCATGTAGCTAATCTCAGCAAGTGGTCCGATGCTTCTATAATCTGAGATTTTAATTTTTTCAATTTCTTTGTTATAATTAAATGTTTCTAATGAAAAGTAACGAATGCCTAATCCGATGCTAAGCGACTGAAATTCGTAATAAATTTTTGGATCTGCATACTGTTCGCTTAAATAACGTAACGGTTTACTCGAAAAACTTGACCACTTAAAATCACCTTGCTCTGATAATTTTAAGTAACCGGAAAAAAATAATCTGAGTTTACGATTCAATTTATAATCTGAAGAATCTCTAAAAACAAATTGGCGGAATGAGTAACTCCTAAAGTTAGGATTGAGTTCTTCATAATCGAAAACAGTATAATTTGCCGATACTTCAGCGGAGTTTGATGATGAAAAATTTCCGGTGGTAAATGTACCGCCTGAAGAAAATTTTAGAGTTCTCTTATTATTGTTATTAGAACTACGCTGTGCAAAAATGTACACTAATTTATTTAAGCTTCCTTCGAGATTAACAAAAATTCTAAAGAAGGGATTGAATTCTTTCTCAAATAGTATTCTGCCGATTGATAGCAGCTCATCCCGGTCATCATAATTAAGATTACTGGGAGTATCGTACTTTAATTTTCTGTGGAAAATGCTGAAAGTGATTTTATCGTTACGGGATAAATTTATTTTACTTAATAGTGAAATATTTGCAAACTGTGAGGTGTTATTTTTTTGTTGTTCAATTTCATTTCGTTCATCAATGATAATGTTGTTAAGTCCTTCTATAATCATTGGCTGATGCTTTTCATCTCTTTCTGAAAACGTAAAACGGAATGATAAATTAATATCATCTGTTAAATAATCCGCTGAAGATGCAAAATCAATACGCGATTCTTCAATGCGTGTATCATAATTTGTGTTTGCAACATTAGTAAATGAAATGTAGCGCGTGTTCCGGTCAATCCTACGCCATGCTATGCGACCCTGAATATCGAATGATAGTGGAGAGTTTGCGGGTGTGAATTTTATCCTGTCCTGAATTGAGTAATTGGATTCTATTCTGCTCTGAATGTTATTCGTAATATTAAATTGAGCCGCACTTAAAGGATCTGCTGTAAAGTAAAAATCTTTTCTCTGTTGTGAATAATCTGCTGATATTGAGTTGTGAAAACTTTCTTCAAATGTACTATTTAGATCAAAATTTATTAAACGCAGGTAATTCTTTCTCGGAGAAATATCTTCGTTTTGAAATTTCATGAGAGATGATAAATCAAAATCCCCGAAATTGTACTTATCAATATTAAATTCCGAGCCATATATAAGTCCGTTATTCGTTTCACCAATTTGATTGTTCTGTGAAAATCCGGCAAACGGAGTTATTACAATATTATTAATCGGAATGAATTTTGTAAATACCGTTGTCGTTAGAAGAGATGTTTTATTTATTGCTAAATCCCGATCATCAGTATAAAAATTATTGTTGATCATCATTCCCAGCTTAAACTTTTCCGATAGATCGTACTGTCCTAAAACCCAAAGGAATTGTTCGTCTTTAATGTTTTTGGTAGAAGATTTAGTAACAGTTGAGTTGAAGTTTTCTTTTATACCGAAAAATAGTTTATCCGAAACGAGAAAATATTTAAGAAATGTGCTGTAATTAAAAGTGTTGAGTTGTTTATCGAAATTATTGATAATTTGTTTATCGTTGAAACTCAATTTAGAAAAACTCAAACTGTCTTTTCCTATTTGAGCAAGAAGAACAGAGTTAATCAAAAGAAAAATAAAATATATTTGGACAAATTTTTTCAAGTAATTCATCTATTTAGTATGGAATATATGTAAATGTAAAACTTCCACTAAAACTGTTCGGATCTATTGCACTTGAAGTGTAAGTAAATACACGCCAAGTATAAGTTTTTGAAGATTCAAGTTGCACATTCGAAACATCAACTTTTAATTCTTGATCTAATAATTCCGAAGTGAAATTAAATTCCTGAACTGTTCCATAAACCTCATTGGATTGAATTACCAATTTATATGTAGCCGGCAGAGAAACTGATTTGAATCGAAATTCTGTTAACTTTTTAATAATGGAATTATCCGAAGGGAATATAAGTGTTGGAGAATTCAATACTACATCGCTAATTACGAAAGTTGGAGGACTTTTTAAGAATCCTTTATCCACAGATTTAATTCTATAGTAATACTTTGTTAGCGGTATAATGTTTTTAGTATCGAAATAAGATGTAAGCTGTGTAAAATCTAAATAATGTAAAGTATCTGCATCCAAGGATTCTGTTGTGCTTCTATAAATGTAGTATCCTTTTATATCCGTGTCCAAAGGTGGATCCCAATAAAGTAGAATTGTTGAAACCGTTGACCAATTGCGCGCATTAATTCTAACATTACTCGGAGATAATGGTGCGTAGATATTAATAGGTTTTGCATAAACAAAATCCGTCATCGGACTTTCATGACCAAATGAATTGACGACACTTATTTTATAATAATAAGTTGAATCATATTCTAAATGGTTATCAATAAAATAATTATCATTTATCTGTGTTATGAAAATGAAATTATTCGGCTTATTAATACTGCGATAAATTTTATATCCTGTAATATTGCTCTCAGAATTTTTGTGCCAATCAATACCAATTTCACCATCGTGCGCGCCAAAGATTTGCAGATCGGTTGGAATTGCCGGAGGTTTTCCGTCATCAATGGGTTCTATCAAACTCTCCCGACTGCAGCTTAAGAATAAGATAAATAGTAAAGAGAGATTTATAAATTTAAATCTTAACAGCATATCCTCGTTCAGGTATGATTATATTTTTAAATCCAACCGTCTCTAAATGATTTTTGTAAATTTCTTGCTGATCAATCTCCCCGTGTACAAGAAAAATATTCTTCATCATATTTTTATCAAGCTTTGATGTATAATCAATTAACTCGTTGGCATCCGCATGAGCGCTGAAAGATTGCATTACGATCACTTCAGCATTAACATTATACTCATCTCCCAATATATTGACCCTCTTTTCACCATCAATAAGTTTTCTTCCAAGCGTATTTTCTGCACAATATCCAACCATCAAAACAATATTATTAGGATTTTCAATGTTGTTAACAAGATGATGTAAGATACGCCCGGCTTCGCACATACCCGAGCTAGACATTATAATACATGGACCGGCAACATCATTGAGTCTTTTTGATTCTTCAACGCTTGTTATGTAAGTAAGCCGATTAAATCCAAACGGATCTTCATTCTTCAGAAGGAACTCGGCAGTTTCTGAATCAAAACATTCGGGATGAAGACGAAAAACGGAAGTTGCATTTACAGCGAGCGGGCTGTCTACATAAACGGGAATTCTTTCTGCTTTACCATTCTCAAAAATTTTATGCAATGAATAAACAATTTCTTGAGTTCTTCCAACGCTAAAAGCCGGAATAATAATCTTAGATTTATTTGTTATTGCTTTAGAAATTACAACTGCTAAGGCGCCTTCAGAATTTGTTGCGCTCTCATGAAGTTTTCCGCCATAAGTGCTTTCACAAATAAAATAATCAACACTTGGAATATTTTCCGGATCTTTTAGAATCGGAAGATTTGGTCTTCCAAGATCACCGGAAAATGCAAGGTTAATAATTTTTTCATCTTCTTTAATTATAAGCGTAACAATAGCAGAACCAAGAATATGACCGGCATCGTAAAATTTAAGTGTAATGCCTGGGACAATTTCATACTCTTGATGATAATTTAATCCAACAAAAAGATCTAATGCTTTTACAGCATCGTCTGGAACATAGAGTGGTTCAAAAAGTTTTTTCCCTAGACGCTTTCTTTTTTTGTTTACAAATTCAACATCTTTTTCCTGGATGTGTGCGCTGTCTTGAAGCATGACAACGGAGAGATCCCGCGTTGCAAATGTTGAATAGATCTTTCCATGAAATCCATTTTTAAAAAGTGTAGGTAAATTTCCGGCATGATCAATATGAGCATGAGAGAGGATTACAAAATTAATATCTGCCGGATTGAAGAAATTAAATGATCTGTTTATTTCAAAAGCATCTTTTCTTTTGCCTTGATAAAGACCGCAATCAAGTAAAAAATTTGCTTGTTTAGTTTTGATGTGATGCATTGAACCGGTTACAGTTTGTGCAGCGCCGATAAATTGAATTTCCATTTCTTTCCCTAATTTTGGTAACAAACTATCCAAAGTTTGTTTGAGATTCAATTCACAGGGTTATTACTTTTTTAGAAGGTATAGTAGTTATTTCAAACGCGTATGATCTGATAATTCTTATAACCAAGATAGATTTCCCGGGCTGCAGTCTTTACAACAGTTGCAGTAGGAACTGCGAGAAGCATTCCGAAAACTCCAAGTGTTTCGCTTCCAATAAGAATCAATAAAATTATTACGAGCGGGTGCATATCGGTACTTTTAGAAAATACATTTGGCTGAATAAATCCGTTATCAATTGCATAAATACAAGCAAACATAAAAAGAATGCTTGGTATCATTGAGAAATCACCAAATTGAATTATTGAAATAATGATTGCAGGAATGCCGCCAATTATCGGACCGAAGTATGGAATTAGATGTCCTATGCCGGCAATAAAGCCGATCGAAATAGCGTTGTTAATCCCCAGTATGGTTAATCCTAAGCCGGTTAAAATTCCAACAGCTGATGCATCAAAGATCCAACCGCGAACAAATCTTCCGAGTTGATAAGAAATTTTTCTAACTACTGAGTAAGAAACTTCAAAGTACTTGTTAGGCATAATATTTATGATACCGCGCATTAATCGTTTATTATCTTTTAGTAAGAAAAATGACATGAACGGTACGATAACTAAAATTGCAATAATGGAAACAATACTGTAAAAGATCTCGTTGATATTATTAACCCAGCTGAAAATTATATTTTGGAAAAAACTTGTGACTTTCTGTACGAAGTTTACAGAGTTGAGAAATGGAAAAGAATGCTTCAATGTTTTTTCAAATTTACCGATTACAAGTTCTAAATTTTCTTGTGATAATGTTCCTCCAAGATTATTTAATTGATTTACAATCTTGGGCATTAAAAAAGAAACTCCGCTAAAGATCAATGCACCAACCGTTATAAAAACTATCAAAACAGAAACAGTTCTATTTATTCGCCCCTTTTCTAGAAAATCTACGACCGGATTAATTATCATTGAAAGAAGAATGGAAACAACAAGAATTGCTAAAATGTTTGCATAAATGTACGAGAGGTAAATTAAAATACAAATTGATAATATAATGAGTACTATAGTTTTAATTTTCTTTATTTGAATCTCAGTAAACTGCATAACAATAATCTTATAATTACTTACACAATATTCCGATTTCTTAAGAGAAATTCAATTTGAATTACAATTGTTGAAAAATACTTTCCGGCTTATGAAACCGAGTGAATGAAATTCCATATATTTGTAATGAAATTTTCAACAATATTGGAATATGATCATGGCTGAAATTGAATTTCTTAATCAAATTAGAACAAAAGCCGCACAAAGGAAAAAAACTATAATCCTTCCTGAATCGCATGATGAAAGAGTTTTAAGAGCCGCAGAAGTCTTAAC
>Ga0163199_1002560_pt1 | contig 11096 bp, 6 predicted proteins | sample PL_2010_150m_FD_113537 | JGI IMG/M metagenome (GOLD analysis project Ga0163199, IMG submission 113537) | Freshwater microbial communities from Powell Lake, British Columbia, Canada to study Microbial Dark Matter (Phase II) - PL_2010_150m | ecosystem: Environmental > Aquatic > Freshwater > Lake ...
ATCTTAAAGTCCATGAATTTATGAAACAAAAAAATCCGACTTTTCTGCCAAAAGGAAATTTGACCAGAATGTTTCTTTCGCTGGTCTTATTTATGGTATTGATGACCGGGATGGCTCTGGGGCAACAAAGGACCATTTCTGGAAAAGTAACCGACGAGAGTGGATCTCCCACTCCTGGTGTTACGGTAATTGTTGCGGGGACTTCAATCGGAACAGTAACCGGTGCGGATGGAGCGTATAAACTCACCATCCCGCCCAATGCTGAAACATTGAATTTTTCATTTATTGGCATGGTCTCTCAGAGTATTGCTATTGGGCAGAAAAATGTTGTCAATGCCCTTTTAAGAACCGAATCAATTGGTGTAGATGAAGTTGTTGTCGTTGGATATACAACACAGAAGAGAGGCAGTATTACCGGTGCAGTAAGTTCCATCAAATCGGAGGAGTTAATCAAGTCTCCATCCGTTGCAGCCACAAGCGCTTTGATTGGAAAATTAGCGGGGGTTACGGCACGTACGTATGATGCAAGACCGGGTAATGGCGCTGCTATTCAAATCAGGAACATGGGAAATCCGTTGTATGTGATCGATGGAATACCTTATAGTACGAATGACGGAACATCTTCATTTGGTTTTAATACCAATATATCCGGGCAAAATGTATTTAACAATCTTGGATTGGAAGATATTGAAAGTATATCCATCTTAAAAGATGCCTCGGCTTCGGTGTATGGTTTAAGGGCATCAAATGGGGTTATTCTTGTAACAACCAAACAAGGGAATAAAATTGAAGCTCCAACAATTAATGTAACAGGTTATACCGGCGTTCAAAATTTCACGCGGTATTACGATGTAGCCAATGCGGGACAATATGTTACCGCTTTAGTCCAATCGAATCAGAATTTAGGTCAAAATCCAAGTTACACAAAAGAAGAAGTGGGGAAATGGGTTGCCGGGACTGAAAAAGGATATCAAAGCTATAATTACAAGGACATGATTATACGACCGAATGTTCCGCAATCGTATATAAGTGTTAATAGTACTGGTGGTACTGAACGGACAAATTATTACTTTTCAGTAAGTAACCTGAGTCAGGATGCGTTGTTGAAGGAATATAGTTTCAACCGAACAAATTTACAGGCCAATATTTCAACCAGGCTGGCCAGAGGTTTTACGGTTGGTACGCAAATCAGTGGTCGTTTGGAAAAACGCAAACAAGTTGGGGTTCCTGGACTGGACGATTATTTCAATCCCTTGTTAAGTATCACGAGCATGTGGCCAACTGAAAGTCCTTATGCCAACGATAATCCACTGTATATTAACCAGACTCATAATGTAAATGTCAACCCCGCCACCTACACAAGAGATATTACCGGGTGGATTGATGAGGTGACCCGCGGAGTAAATTTTAATTTGAATGCCCAATATGATTTTAAATTTGGGTTGAAGGCCAAGGGGGTCTATTCTTACAATTTTAGTAACGAGGATTTTGATGGTTTCGAATATACTTACCCGGCCTATATTTATAACGCTGCAACGGCCACCTATGCCGACAGACCACCGGGAGGAGCACCTTACGGAAATCAGAATCCATGGAGAGAGATTCATAAACGCAATGTCATTTCCCGATTCTCCCAATTTCAGCTGAGTTATGCGAAGAAATTTGGTGATCATAGTTTGGATGCAATTGCTGCCTATGAGCGCTCCGATATGGAGAATAAATACATTGCCATTCATTCCATCCCGCCAAATAATTATATTCCGACCATTGCTTTTGCCAATCAGGATTATCTGGGATATGACTGGAGCATTGAAGCAAGGGCGGGTTATGTAGGAAGGATCAATTACAATTTCAAACAAAAGTATTTATTGGAATTACTTGGAAGGTATGATGGTACTTTCATGTACAGAAGCGATAAAAGATGGGGTTTCTTTCCCGGTGTTTCTGTTGGATGGAGATTGACAGAAGAGCCCCATATTAAGCAGTTGATAGGGAAATACGTTACTAACCTGAAATTGAGAGCTTCATACGGTGTGACCGGAAGTGAAGTTGGTGTCAGTGCATTTAATTATCTGCCCGGATATAATTTTAATTCGGGAAATGCAGTGTTTGATGGGAACTATGTGATTGGATTACAGCCCAGAGGCCTGCCAATCACCAATCTTTCCTGGGTCCAGAACCGTTCATCCAACATAGGAATTGACTTTACCCTATGGGAAGATAAGCTGGTCGGTCAATTTGATCTTTTCAATCGCAAGCGTTCCGGATTGCCTGCAGCCAAGTACGATGTTTTGTTGCCAAGCGAGGTTGGTTATACGCTGCCAAATGAGAACTTAACCTCTGACGCTACCCGGGGAATGGAAGGTCAATTAACCTACAGCAGCCGGATTGGTAAAGTTGAATATTCGATCGGTGGTAATTTTACTTTGGCAAGAAGAAAAGATCTGACATTTTATAAACCGCGGTTTGGTAATTCATGGGATGAATACAGGAATGCCTATACGAACCGTTGGGGAAATATTAACTGGGGTTACCAGGTTATTGGCCAATTTCAATCACAAAAGGAAATTGATGAGTACCAGATTAACAATGATGGCCAAGGAAACCGTTCACAACTTCCCGGTGATTATATCTTTAAAGACGTGAATGGCGATGGAATCATTAACAGTCTGGATAACAGGCCTATCGGTTATGCCGAGGGAGCCACACCGTACATGAATTATGGTATTGTTGGAAATGTTATGTACAAGGGATTTACTTTAACATTCAATTTCTCGGGTGCGACGATGCAATCATTTTATCGTAATGTAGAATTGAAATATCCCTTTCAAAACAATGGCAATTCAGCAGAATATATGCTGACAGATGTTTGGCATCATTCGGATCCTTTTGATCTGACTAGTCCCTGGATTCCAGGCACTTATCCTGCCCTCCGGAAAGATCTTAATTCACATGTAAACTATACGAGGAGTAATGTTTGGGTAACAAACGTGAACTACTTTAGACTTAAGAATTTAGAATTGGGATATGATCTTCCCAAAAAGCTTATTAAAAAAGTCGGAATCTCCAAACTAAGGGTATTTGTCAACGGAAGTAACCTCTTCTCATTCGACAACATGAAAGGCATCGGCATTGATCCTGAAATATCGAGCAATGGCGGGTTAGTATATCCTCAGCAGAAGTTATATAACATTGGATTTAATCTAACACTTTAATCGATTTTGACATGAAAATATTATTTAAGGGCTTTATATTAAGCATGTTATTGGTTGCTTTCTCGGCTTGTAAAGATCAATGGTTAGAAAGAACTCCCCAAAGCATTATTACCGAAACACAAGTGTGGAATGATCCCAATATGATTGTTGGACTGTTGGCCAATTATTATGAAAGATTGCCTACTGATATGGGACTGGATGGAAACTGGCGAAACATGGCTGATTATGATGATGCAATGTGGTCAGGATATTCAGGTGAAGACGGAAGGAATAACCTTACGAACTATGCAACCAGCAGGTGGCAGCTGTGGGATTATGGACTCATCAGAGATATCAATCTGGCGCTCGAAAGCATCGATAAGTACAGTACTACCTTGAATACTGCTCAAAAAGCACAATTTAGCGCTGAACTTCGATTCATTAGGGCCTATGAGTATTTTGAGCTGGTGAAAAGAGAAGGAGGGGTTCCTTTGGTGCTTAAACAATTAATCTATGATTATAGCGGTGATGCCACTGCGTTGAGAATTCCAAGAAGCAAGGAATCAGAAATTTACGATTTCATTGGAACGGAAATGGATGCTATCAAAGATGTTATAGGAAATACAGGAAGTACGACCAGGGCCAACAAATATACTACTCTTGCCTTGAAGAGCCGTGCCATGTTGTATGCCGGTTCCCTGGCTAAATACAACAATCTGTTGCCTGCTCCTATTACCACCACTGGTAATGAAGTTGGTATTCCTGCATCCATGGCGACCGGTTATTACACAAAAGCGCTTGCCGCCGCTCAGGAAATTATTAACAGCGGTGTTTACCAATTGTACAAAGGGACTCCCGACAAAGGGCAGAATTTTTATGATGCGGTTTGTAAAAAAGGAACAACCAACAAGGAGGTAATCATGGTCAGGGATTTCTTGTCGGCCAAAGCCAAAAGGCATAGTTTCTCCTACGATAACATTGCCCGCAGTATCCGTGAGGATAACCTCGGATCATCCTGTGTTACACCTTCCCTGAACTTTGTTGAAAGTTTCGAGAATCTTGATGGTACCGCGGGTACCTTGAAAACCCGGACGGCCGATAATTCAGATTATATTTACTATACGAACCTGTCGGATATTTTTAACAACAAGGATGCCCGGTTGGCTGGTACAGTAATTTTTCCCGGTTCCAGTTTTAAGGGTCTGAATGTTGAGATACAAGCAGGTGTCATGGTCTGGAACTCCGCAACAAGCAGTTATACAACCAATACCAGCAGTGTTCTTGGCTCCGCATTCACGGATGGAAAACTCTTAACTGGAGCATCGGGTCCTCATGCATCCATTCAGGAGGTGACCAACACAGGCTTTTACATCAAAAAGTTCATTGATCAGGGCGCCGGAACCAGTACACGTGGCATTTTGAGTGATACGTGGTGGGTAAGATACCGACTTGGTGAAATCTATCTAAACGCGGCAGAAGCAGCTTTTGAACTTGGCCAGATTACCGTTGCGCTACCTTTAATCAATGCATTGAGAGAACGGGCGGGATTTCCGGCTAATAGTCTTGATGCAAGTACCTTAACGCTTTCCAGGCTCAGAAATGAGCGTCGCGTTGAACTGGCATTTGAAGATCATCGGATTTGGGACTTGAAGCGTTGGAGAATTGGTCATGTAATATGGACCGGTAATACAACAAATCCGGACAATATGATGTATGCGCTTTATCCCTATCGTATTATTCGTCCAGGGGATGCCACTCGCGATGGGAAATATGTATTCGTCAAATTGGTAGCTCCAAGATTCAGGGCTCCGCGTTTCTTCCAGATGAATAACTATTATTCTACCATTCCTCAGTCAGCAATTGACAACAATCCGCTAATCATTAAAAACCCATTCCAGTAAATTTTAGCATTATGAAAATAAAAAACTATCTATTTCTAATTTTTGCAGCAGCAATTGCAGTGCTTGCGGGTTGTAAATATGATAATTACGAAGAGCCTCAATCTACGTTGTCCGGCACGATAAATTATCAGGGACAGGCAGTCGGTGTTAGGTCCAATGCTGTTCAGCTTGAATTATGGCAAGGAGGATACCAGTTGTACACTAAAATCCCGGTTTATGTCCAACAGGATGGAACTTTTAAGGCCATTCTCTTTGATGGTGACTACAAATTAACTTACCTGAAAGGCGTTGGTCCATGGGTAACTAAGACTGATACGATAGCCGTTTCGGTAAAGGGTAATACGGTAAAGGATTTCCCAATTGAACCATTCTTTTTAATCAAAACTTCCTCTTTTGTTAAGAACGGCACAAACATTGTCGGAACCCTAACTTTGCAAAGGGTCAACACCACTCAATCACTTGAAGCCGTTAGAATTTACCTAAACAAGGGTACCATAGCAGATTCTAATATTAATCTGGCTAATTTTTCAATTGCAGGATCGGCGATTCCTGATCCAAACGCAACCATCACCATTAGTGTTGCCATTCCTTCCACCCTCTCAGCAAATGATTATTTGTATGCTCGTGTGGGAGTCAAGACTACAGGAGTCACCGAACTTGCGTATGGAGCGCCTCAGAAGGTAGCGTTGAAATAAGTTATTGGATTGAAAGAGGGTTGGTTGATATAGCCAACCCTCTCTTTTTCACTCAACCCTCCATGAAAATTACTCTTTTAGAGGTCTAAAATTAGCTCGATATGAAGGAGAAACTTTATTGTTTATTTTTAATTCTGTTCATTTCTTTAAAGGCTGATGCCCAGCAGGTAGAGGCCCCAAAGCAATTGCGAACCAATATCTCGGTTCATGATCCGGTTATGTATCAACAGGATAGCCTTTATTATGTTTTCTGCACCGGCAATGGGATAGCGATGTGGTCGTCGATGGATATGATTCATTGGACGCAGGAAAAACCTGTTTTTGATCCTGTGCCAAAGTGGTGTAAGGATTCCATTAAAGGATTTAGAGGCAACAGCTTATGGGCGCCTGATATATCCTATAATAAAAAAATCAATCTTTATTATCTGTTTTATTCGGCGTCCTCTTTTGGTAAGAACACTTCCTGCATTGGACTTGCAACCAACACCACCCTTCACACCAATGATCCCGATTATCGATGGGTAGATCATGGGGTGATTATTCAGTCTATTCCCGGGAAAACGAATTGGAATGCGATAGATCCAAACTTAGTCACCGATAAATCCGGAACACCGTGGCTCATCTTTGGATCCTTCTGGGATGGGCTGAAAATGGTTAAATTAAGCAAAGATTGGATGAAACTTGCCGAAAGTACGAAGGAAATCCCTACCGTTGCTTCCCGGAAAAAAGATCCTGGGAATGCGACCAATCTGCCGGCGGTGGATAACAATCCGGTTGATGCAGGTGGAAACGCCATTGAAGGGCCATTTATTTTTAAGAAATATGGGTACTTCTATTTATTCGCTTCAATTGATTATTGTTGCAAAGGAGTGAAAAGCACCTATAAAATGATCGTTGGGCGTTCCAAAAAAGTCAAAGGTCCATTCCTCGACAAGGAGGGCTTATCCATGGCAAAGGGCGGAGGGTCAATCGTTCTTCAGGGTGATAGCTTATGGTATGGTGTTGGACATAATTCAGCCTATACATTTGATGGTTCTGATTATCTTGTCTTTCACGGATACGATGCGAAGGATAATGCAAGACCAAAATTGAGAATTGAAAGGATGACATGGGATAAGGGAAAATGGCCGGTGGTCCATGTTGAATATCCTTTTATGGTTAAGCCAGGGAACTAACATATTAAATGAATTTTATAACAAATCTAATTATGCAAAAGAAAAGCCGTTTTTTGGTCATTCTTGCTCCGGCGCTACTGCTACCGGTCGTCATTATGATGATGGCGATGTCAAGTGCACAGCGCAATGTTGTTCCTCCCCGGCCAGAAGGTCCGTGTGATATCTATGCTGCTGCGGGAAACCCGTGTGTGGCCGCCCACAGTACCACACGAGCTTTGTACGCGTCCTACAACGGTCCTTTGTACCAGGTTATGCGTCAGTCGGACGGCAAGACCCTGGATATAGGTGTGGTCCAGCCAAGTGAGGGTGATCCTGGCGGTTATGCCAACGCAGCCGCACAAGACGCATTCTGCGCCAATACCTACTGCTGGATCACTACGATCTATGACCAGTCTGGTAAAGGCAACCACCTCCGTCAGGCGCCCCGGGGTGGTACAGGCGCCCCCACAGCGATGGGTGGGTTTAACAGCCTGCCAATGGCGGATATGGCGCCGATTACGATCCTTGGCCACAAGGCTTACGGCGTCTTCATCGAGCCGGGTATGGGCCTGCGCTTGAATGATACGAAGGGGATAGCCGTCGACGATCAGGCTGAGGGACAGTATTGGGTCATTAACGGTATTCACTACAACAACGGATGCTGCTTCGACTACGGCAATGCAGAGACCGACAGTCGTGACGATGGCGACGGTACGATGGAAACCACTTACTATGGCAATGCCAATGCCTGGTATTATGGACAAGCCCCGGGCCCATGGATCATGACAGATCAGGAGAACAACCTGGTGGGTGGGGTCAATCCGAATCCAAACGATAAGTACCTCCCAAACCTGCCAAGCATTACCTGGCGCTTTGTTACCGCAACTGCTGACGGCGAACCGCACCACTGGAGATCGATGGGTGGAGACGCTCAAAATGGTGATCTGCTCGTTATGTTTGACGGAACCCGCATCATCAATGACAGAAACAGCTATGATCCGATGCGCAAGCAGGGAGCTATTCTCTTAGGAAACGGGGGAGACAACAGCAATGCTTCGCAGGGTACCTTTTACGAAGGCGCCATGACAGCGCCGGGCACTTTCCCGACGAAGGAAACCAACCAGAAGATTCAGGCCAATGTCATAGCTGCCAGATACGACGTTCAGCGTCTGAGCCTGGCACCGGCCAATGCAATCGACGCACCTCCTGGACTCCAGACATTCTCACCACAGTCTTCTCAAAACACTACCGTGAAGTTTACAAATACTACAGGGGCGCCGGTGAATGATCTCACCTTGACCATTTCGGTACCTAAGGGTTGGAAATCTGTAGTAGAAAATGGCAAAGAAGTTGCGAAGAAGTTCGCCGATCCGGTCGCTCCGCATGCCAGCGTTAGCGCTACTTTCGTTGTGACCTCAGGGCCAGACTCCTTCAACGGTGATCTGGTTGGAAAAGCCTCATGGAAAAACCCAACGTCCAGTTTGCTAAAAACAGAGACATCAGCTGAAAAAGTACGCAACGTCAGCCCAATCAAGATTAACGAATTTCGTATAAGTGCCGGTTCTCCTGACAACACAACGAACTCATTCATAGAGCTTTATAACGCTGGAAACAGTGCAATAGATATCTCCAGCTGGACTTTGACTCAACACAGAACCCAATTACCTGTTTTTTCAAGCATGAAGATCCCCGCTGGGACGAAACTTGCTGCAAACGGATTCTACCTGTTAGGTCTTTCTAACTCTGGGTTGGTAGTGTCTGCAAAAAAGGGTGAATCGACTCTTTATGTCAGGAGTACGACGGGCATGTCTGTTGGCGATGAAATTGAAATAAGCAGTGGTTCCGATAAGGAAATAGGCAAAATCGCAGCGACAGGTACTGCCGCAGGCCCGGGTGCACCTGCCGCTACAACTGGCTTCGGTGGAGGCCGTCAAGGCGAACCCGGCAGCCCTACAACGCTATGGCAACCCCTCCCTGACGGTCCGGTTATTACAATCCCCGCCGGCTCGACCAGTGTGCCTGTCGCCAGCAGTTCAGGCTTTGAAGTCGGGCAGAAGATGGCTATCGGTTATGGCGCCAAATATCCCGTCGCTTTGAACACCATTGAAAAGTACGAGGTGGTCACTGTCACGGCAGTCGGTAAACCGGGTACACAGGCATGGTTGTCAGCAGATGCAAAACCCGGCGACACCAACATCAAGGTTTCATCCGTCGCCAATATTTCGGTAGGTGACAAAATCAGATTGGACATTGACAGCAAAGGTCATGGGATCGAGACCGTCACAGTTACACGGGTAGGCACTCAGTCCGTTCGTAACACCTTCCGTGGTCCCTTAACGGCTACAGAGGATGCCGGAACAGGACTCGACCTGGCAGAACCGCTAAAATTCAATCATGCTTCCAACATGCCTTTCAGTTGTTGGGGAACAGGGATCAGCTTCGAACCGGCAACTGCCTATGCTCACTCGAGCAACGAACCCGTCCTGCCGCTTGGAACCGGCATCACCCTTGACAAACCCCTGACCAAAGACCACCCGATCGATGCCATTTTACATGACCAGAAGGTGACGACAGCGGGTTACCAGGGGACTCCGGCGCCCAACCAACTTTTCGGAGGCCCGGCCCTTTCTTCTATGGCCGGTAATATGGTACTGCGTGACGCTACCGGAAATGTTGTTGATGGTCTCAATTATGGCGGAATCGTCGATCCTTGGACAGCCGAGGGTTACCAGGGCACTTCCGGAGCGGGAGAGTTTGGGAATTTCGTACCTTCACCCGGTATGAGTAGAGGCTTTAGAGGGGGAAATCCCGCTTCCGCCAGCCAGCCCAACAGGAGCTCGGGTCGCTACCCTGACGGTGCCGACAACGACAACCATCGCCGCGATTTCATGGTGCAGAGCACGCTCAACCTGTTAACCGCATCACCAGCCGGTACAGACAATATTAAAGTCACGAGTGTGGCAGACTGTAGCGCTGGTCAAAAGATGATCATCGAGCCTGGTACAAACAGTGAGATCGCTGTTATCAAGACTGTTGGCACAACAGGGGGTACCACTGTGGGAACCGCCACGACTGTGGGTGCGACCGTTATCCCTGTAGCCAGCACGGCAGGCTTTAACGCCGGCCAAATTATCACCATTGACAATGGCGGGAAAAGTGAGACAGCAGTTGTCGTCTCCGTTACTGGCTTCGGTAGAAGAGGCCAGGGTGGCCCGGACGGCCAAGGTGGCGCTTCCATCACCATCTCTGCGCCTCTCGCCTTTGCGCATGCAGTTGGAGCAGAGGTTTCGGGTACCGGCATCACCGTTATCTCTCCTTTAACCAAGGCTCATGAAATCGGTGCACTGATCACCAATTACCTACCCACGCCAGGTGCGCCCAATCAATATACTAAAAAACCTTAAAGGTTACCCCAGCAGGGTTTTGTTAGAGTAATTATAGAACTCCGCGGCACGTCAGCAATCTGAAATGCCGCGGAGTTCGTTTGCGTATTCCTGATAAGTTGATTGATAAACGAATTGACAAATCCGGATTGTCTGACTTTGTCGTCCCCAATTCAACTAATAAAGTCGTTCATCTATACTACTCCCTCCAATTATCTCCAGGCTCCCAGAATCATGCCGGCAATTCCCAACCCGATTACCATGTAAAAGCCATCAATAAGCCATAAGGTTACTGACCGGCGCTGGTAAAGATAATTGACACCCATGGTCATCATGGAGAAGAAAAAGCCTATAAAGGCGCCGTAATGCAGTCCGCTTAACAGGCTGACATTCTCCGGTTTGTGCGAATTAATCACATAATTCAAGGCCCAAACCATGAAAAGCATTGCAAGGAAACTCAGGCCAAATATCGTAGCCATGTTCACTTTCGAAATTCCCTCTTCTTTGAATCCAATTTCTTTTTGCCAGATTTTTCCGAACAATACCGGACTATACCACAGGGCGCCAAGCACCCAGAGGGCAAGCGTGCCTACCAGCACGGCCCACACATTGATGAAAGGATAAGCCATAAGTAATAGATTTAAAGGGTTAAAATTTACTTTTTACTATACGTAAAATTTATAAGATGGTTATAGCACAAGCAGGACTTAAAACCACCTTCCGATGGAGACAATTATAAAACGAAAACTGTAAATGGCGCAGAGTGGTC
>Ga0163199_1002561_pt1 | contig 11094 bp, 7 predicted proteins | sample PL_2010_150m_FD_113537 | JGI IMG/M metagenome (GOLD analysis project Ga0163199, IMG submission 113537) | Freshwater microbial communities from Powell Lake, British Columbia, Canada to study Microbial Dark Matter (Phase II) - PL_2010_150m | ecosystem: Environmental > Aquatic > Freshwater > Lake ...
GTGGATTGGGTGGAGCGCGAGCTCAAGAACTCGGTGCGCTCGATGCTGATTTCCGAGGTGCCGCTGGGGGCTTTTGTCAGCGGCGGCATCGATTCCGGCCTGATTGCGGCGATGATGCGAGACTGCCTCGACAAGCCTGTGGAGACTTTTAACCTTGGATTCTCCGGGCACGCTGCGCAGAGCGAGCACGAAGAAGCCGCTGCGGTGGCTCGACATATCGGGAGCCATCATCATTGTTTGATGATTGAACCGAAGAGCGTGCTTGATGCCCTGGACCACTGGGTCGATGTGTTTGACGAGCCCTTCGGCGATCAAGCCGCGCTCCCGACCATGTTGCTTTCGGGTTTCGCGCGACGCGAGGTGACCGTTGTGCTCACCGGCGAGGGGGCGGACGAGGTATTTGGCGGCTACAGCAATTATCAGAAGCGAGTGAAGGAGGAAAGGATCACACGCATCCTTGGCGCTCCAGGATCACCGTTTCCGGCAATGATCCGGCGCTTGCCGACCGTTGCCCGCCGCGATCGCCTGCTCAAGGCGATCGCGCGGCCCCTGGCGGAACGCTATGTGACGATTCCGAATGTTTTCGACGAGGCCGTGCGCCCTGATGTGTACTCTGCGGCTTTTCGCCAGGTCACGCACGAGCGCATGGCCAGCTATGCCGCGGACTATTTCAACGAGTGTAATTCGCGCCATTACATCGACCGGATCATGTACGTGGACAGCCGCCTGTGGCTGCCCGACGACCTGCTCACCAAGGTCGATCGCGCAACGATGGCGCATTCGCTGGAGGCACGTGTGCCGTATCTCGATCACCGGTTCATCGATGCCTGTGCCCGGCTGGATCCGCTATGGAAGCAACACGGCAATACCAGGAAATACGTCCTGAAAAAGGTGGCCGAGAAATATCTGCCGTGGAATATTGTTCATCGTCCCAAGCAGGGCTTCGTGATGCCCTTGCGGGAGTGGCTGCGGGCCGATCTGAAGCAGCATGTGGCTGCGAATCTGGGAGCCGGCGGATTGGCAGCGCGAAACATTTTCCAGCCGCGGGCGCTCGAGCGTCTGCAGCGACAGCATAACGAAGGGCAAAAAGACCATTCGGGGAGGCTCTGGGTGCTGCTGGTACTGGAGCTGTGGTTCAAGCGCTACGAGCCGGGATTTGCATTGTAAGTGGACGCCGCGCCAAAAACACGCCTGCGGATCCTGCACACGGAATCATCAACCGGCTGGGGGGGGCAGGAGATTCGTATCCTGACGGAGTCCCGGGGACTCCTCGATCGCGGGCACGAAGTGACGCTGCTGACGCCCGTCAACGCGGAGATTTACTCTGCTGCGCAGAGGATGGGTATTCCGGTCGTGGGCCGGCCGATCGGCAGGAAAAACCTGTTCTGCCTTGCAAGCCTCGCCGGCTGGATGGTCAGGCACGGTGGCGAGTTCGACGTGGTCAACACGCATAGCTCGACCGACAGCTGGCTCGCTGCGGTCGTTTGCGCCGGCATGCCCGGCGCGCCGCCCGTGGTCAGGACCCGGCACGTGTCCACCGCAGTCAATCGCGGCGCGGCCACCCGCTGGCTGTATCTGCGAGGTACGCGCCATATTGTCACGGCGGGAGAAGTGCTGCGATTGCAACTTGCGCGCGACAACGGCTATCCGCTCGAACACATGACGTCGGTCAGGACCGGCATCGATCTGCGGCGCTTCCGGCCGCTCGGCCGGCAGGAGGCGAGAGGCAGGCTCGCGCTCGATGATCAGCCGACACTGGGCATCGTTGCAACGCTGCGCGACTGGAAAGGGCATGACTTTCTGCTGGAGGCTTTCGGTGCGCTGCGCGATCGTTTCCCGGCTTGGCGGCTGCTGGTCGTCGGCGACGGTCCGAGGCGTGCGCACCTTGAAAGCCGTGTGGCTGCGATGGGACTGCAGGCCTGCGTGCGGTTCGTTGGAAACCAGGACAACATTCCGGAGTGGTTGAGCGCGCTCGATATTTTCGTGCTGCCTTCCTACGGTGAAGAAGGCGTGCCGCAGGCGATCATGCAGGCGATGGCTTGCGGGCTGCCGGTGGTGACGACGCCGGTGGGCGCGATACCGGAGGCGGTGGTGGAAGCGAAGACCGGCCTGATGGTGGAGCCCAAGAGCGCGCGGGCTCTGGCCGAAGCGCTGGCGCGTCTGATGGGCGATGCCGAATTGCGCCGGGTCATGGGTCTGGCCGGGCTCGCCCACGCGCAGGCGAACTTTGGAATTGAATCCATGCTCGATCAGATGGAAGGCGTATTTCGCAGGTACGGCAGGACGGCCTAGCGATGTGCGGGATTGCCGGATTTTTCTCCACCGACCCCGTTTCGCGGTCCACCGCCGAACGCATGCTCGATACGCTGCGCCGGCGCGGCCCCGATGCGCAGCATCAGGTACTTTGGGACGCGGCGTTCGGTGCCGCCGGAGACCAGATCCACAATGCGTTGTTGCATGCGCGCCTTTCCATCATCGATCCTCGTCCGCTGGCCGATCAGCCCATGGTGAACGATGCCGGGGATATCTGGATATCGTACAACGGCGAAGTTTACGACTGGAAGAACGACGCCGAAGAGTTGCGCAGGCGGGGGCTGAGTTTCCGTACCCGATCGGATACCGAATTCATACTCAAGGCGTACGAAGCCTGGGGAATCGAATTCCTGTCCCGGCTGCGTGGCATGTTTGCGATCGCCATCGTCGACCTGCGCAAGGACCAGGTCTGGCTGATTCGCGACCGCATGGGGCTCAAGCCGATCGTCTACAGTCACATCGAAGGCAGCCTTGCGTTCGGTTCGACACTGCGCTCCGTGCTTCCCTTTCTGCCGGCGGACCGGCGCGGTTTCTCGGGCGAGGGGATTGATGCCTACCTGGCCCATCGCTACATTCCCGCGCCGCGAACCGTATTCGAGCATGTCCGGCGCCTGGAAAACGGACATTGGCTCAAGTTCGATCTCAGGACGCGGCAGATCGAGACGCGCCGTTACTGGAATCCGCAGCCGCAGCCGGCGCAGTGGCTGCCTCTGCTCGACGAGGCGATCGCGATTCGCACCGTCGCAGACCGCCCGCTCGGCGTATTCCTGAGTTCAGGGATCGATTCATCGGTGATCGCAAGCCGCCTTTCCCGGTCCGGGATGCGTGACATACAGACGTTCACCGCAGCGTTCCCGGGGTCACCCATGGACGAGAGCCGGCAGGCAGAGGCGATCGCCCGGGTGCTTGGCTTGCCCAACCTTCCGATCGATATCCCGACCCGGATCTCGGCGGACTTCGAGCGCATCGTCGCCGACCTGGACGAACCCTTTGCCGACCCGAGCAGCATACCCACGTGGTATCTCGCACGCGAGACGACCAGGCATGTGAAGGTCGTATTGGGAGGGGATGGCGGCGATGAGCTATTCGGCGGATACAAGCGCATCGAAAAGCATCTCCGCAGCCGCTGGCGCCGGGGTTTCAAGCTTGACTGGCTTTCGCACCTTGCCGATCCTCAACCCAAGGGTTGGCGCAAGTGGAGCAGCGAATTGCGGATGAGTTGGCTCGAATCGTACAGCCTGCGATTCTCCGGATTTACTCCCGGCCAGCGCCTGTTCCTGCAACCGGACCGCGGCGCCGTTGCCAACACCTACTGGCGCTTCCCGGCGGTCGAGGCGGACAGCCCCATGGCGGCACTGCTGGAGCTGGACTGGGAAAATTACCTGCCCGAGTACATATTGCGCAAGGCGGACCTTTGCACCATGGCGCATGGACTCGAACTGCGCGCGCCGCTGCTCGACCACCTCTTGTACCAGGCTTTGCTTGCGGTGCCGGAGAACCTGCGCTTTACGCGGCCGCCCAAGCTGTTCCTCAGACCCGCCTGCACGGAATTGAACGACATCGATCCGTTCAATCAGAAAAAGCGTGGTTTCAACCCACCGCTTGCGAACTGGCTTGGCGTCGATCTGGCAGACCGGTTCCGGGACTTGGGCGAACGGCTCGCTGCGGTGACCGGGAATCAAATGAGTGCCGCCGCGGTCACGCAGTTGGTTGCCCGATACCAAGGCGGATACACGGCACTCGCGGAGCAGATGCTGCAACTCCTGATACTGGACGAGTCGCTGAGGCAGTTGAACATACTACGCAGAGACATGGCGCATGCGTAGCCGTTTCCCCGGGCGCATATTGATTGCCGCACTGGCGCTGCTCAATCTGATCAGAAGACCCTTCGGTCGTTCGAAGCCGGCGTCGCCGCGCCGCGTACTGGTGCTTCACCATTTGCTGCTCGGGGACACCCTCATGCTGACGCCGCTGCTCAAGAAGCTGCGCGAGCGGTATCCCCTCGCCGAACTGGTTATGACCTGCCCGACTGCCTTCGCCGGGCTCTACCAAAAGCGCCCTTTCGGAGTGGAAGCGCTGCCCTTCGATGAGAGAGACGTTCGCAGCATATTCGGGCTGATACGTCACGCGGGTTTCGACCTGGCCATCATTCCGGCGGAGAACCGGCTCAGCTTCCTTTGCCGAGCGCTGGGCGCGCGCTGGATCGTAGGTTTTGGCGGTGACCGGCCGGCTTATAAAAACTGGCTGATCGATGAGTTGCGAGACTTTCCTGACCAGCCCGCGGCCTGGGGCGACTTCGCAGCCCGGCTGATCGACGGGCCCGCGCCACAGCCTTACGGTCCGGAGGATTGGGCTGCGCCGGAGTTTGAACCGTTTGCGCTTCCGACCGGAAACTACTGCGTGCTTCACGTCGGGGCGAGCACGCCGCTGAAACTCTGGGAACCACAGAAGTGGCGGCGCGTGGTCGGTTACCTGGAAGCCCGCAGGCTAAGCGTCGTGTTCAGCGCCGGCGCCCGGGAAGCCCAGATCGTCGACGAGATTGACCCGGCGGGTCAGCACCTGCGATTCGCGGGGAATCTGAATCCGGCGCAACTATGGCAATTGATTGCCCATGCGCGGCTCGTTGTCTGTCCCGATACGGGCATTGCGCACTTGGCGAGGCTTGCCCGTGTACCGGTGGTCGTTATATTTGGTGGAGGGTCTGCTTTGCTGTTCGGCGGCGGAGAATTCTGGCGCAATTCAGTCGAGCACAAGGTCACGATACCCGAGTTTGCGTGCCGCAATGAAAACATCGTGTTTCGCCGTAAGCTTGGCTGGGCCAATAGCTGCGCACGCACGCCTCGGCAATGCCCTTCGCCGCGTTGCATGCAGGCGATCGGCGCTGAGACAGTGGTGAACGCCGTGGCCGGACTTCTCGATCAGGATATGCGCGGCTAGACCCCGAGGCGGGGCCGCGTTCAGCCGACAGCGAGTACGCGGGGCCTACGTCGGCGCGCGGGCTTGGCGCGATGCCAGTCGCTTTCCATACCCCAGCATCATTCCAATCAGTGCCCAGAACAACAGAGACCCGTTGCGCCCCAAGTGTGCATCCGTCATGGATTTGGCGACAGCACCCACCAGCATGGCGAGTCCCGCCGCTCCCAACTTGGAGCAGGTTTCGTCGGGCGTACGATAGAGCTTTAGGAATTCCCTGCCAATCGAAAGGAATAGAAATAGCAATGCCAGGACCCCAGGCAGGCCCATCTGGAGGCCGTAGTTGAGGAATATGTTATGGGCATGCCACAGCAGAGGGTCCTTCAGCTGCATTGCGTCCAGCACGGAATGGGTGCTGCCTACCCCGAAACCGGTTCCGATAAGGGGATGCGACCAGATGTGTTGCAGCGTGAAAATCCATAGGTCTATGCGCGGGTCACGAAAAGTTGCTTCCAACTGATCTTCCCCCAACATGCCCGCGTACTGCCGCCATTTCATGGAGGCGAACATCAGCAGTCCGGTGACGAGCAATGTAAACACAGACACCAGGGCAAGCAGCTTCAAGGCTCGTGCTCGATCGGGGCGGCGAAACAGGCGTAGCCCGACAAAGGTGATGATGGAAAGAGCGAGCGAGATCCAGAACGCACGGTTGAGCGAGATATAGCCGCCAACAATGACCAGGAAAGAAAGCGCCCACACCAGGGTCCTGTGTTCCGGTTGCGTACGCGAGCGGTCAAGCGCAAGAAACAGCAGCGGACACACCAGGATCAGGTAGGTGCTGAAGCTTCCCGGCCCGCCGTGCTTGCCGGCAAGGAAGGCTATCGAACCCTGGGTGAAGTAATACGCCGCCGTGATTGAAATGGCAACGAAACCGACCGCCAGAAACACGTTCCATGTCCGCCATGCGCGCTCGTCGTATGTGAGGGCATAGAAGGATAGGAAGGCCATAAGCGTGTAGCCGATCTCATTCTTGATTTCGACCAGCGAATAGTGAAGATCCAACGCCCATACGAGGGAGAGCGCGGCAACCATCGCCCACAGGAAGATCGGCAGTTTCAGCGGAACGGACGGCGGCGTGGCCCGGCGCCAGATGACAGCCGCAGTGATCGCTGCGATCGCCAAGGTGCTCAGACGAAGCGCTACCGTTCCTGCAAACGGCAGCATCAAGAGAAAAATGCCGGGCGCAAGAAATGCGATATTTTTCCTGATCAGGTCCGCGGCGCGGGACGCAAGCGGTTGCGGTTTCATCTCATCCATGATCGTTGATGTAAGCAGCAGGAGAGGTTTGCCTGGCCGCAGTTCATGCAGCGTCATTTTACGCCCTTGATCGCAGGTCAGGGACTTGCGCAGGGATTGGGGACCCAGGTTTCTCATTCTGGATTCCCGCTTTCGCGGGAATGACGGAGTGATAGGAATTCGTGTCACGCACTTACGTAATCCTCAATAGGTAGTTGTAACATAGGCTCATGGCAACACGCCTGTCGGTAATTGATTCAAGTGTTGTACCTGGTGTTTGAGGATCGACGGGGTGCCGTGCCGGGGAACCAGGCCGCTCGACGTATATTGGGAAGCTCGCAGTCCGTCCGTGGTTGGCCGTCGGCAGCAAGCGCGAACAACGGTAAGTTAGGGCAAGAATTGGGCATCGCACAAAAATTTCTCGTGATCCGGCGCGATAACATCGGCGATCTGGTCTGTACGACACCAATGATCCATGCGCTGCGGCAGCACTTCCGCGATGCACACATCGCTGTGCTCGTGAATAGCTATAACGCGGCCGTGCTGGAACGCAACCCCGACATCGACCGGGTCCATGTCTATACAAAAGCGAAACACCGTGCCGAGCACCAAAGCCTGACCCGGGTCTATTGGGACAGGGCGAAGCTCATGCTCGAGTTGCGGCGGGAGAACTATGATTACGCCATTCTCGCCGGCTCGGGCTTGCAGCGAAATGCGCTAAGAACTGCGCGATTTGCAGGTGCGCAGCACATCATCGGTTTCGTGCATCAGAAGGACTATCGCGGGTCGATAGACTTTCCGGTTTGGCAGGATCCCAAGGAAGTCGTCCACGAAGTGGAACTCTCGAACCGGTTGCTCGACTGCTTCGGCATGGAAGAATCACCGTCAAACTCGCGGGTATTTGCCGACCCGGCGCGGGTGAGTTCAGCACGGCAGATCGTGCACGCGAGCTTTGGGCGCCATGTCAAAAATATCGTGGGACTGCACATCAGCGCGCGGAAACCGAGCCAGCGCTGGCCGATCGAGCGCTTCGCGCAGTTGGCTCGCGAGATCGCCAAGCAGGGCGATGTCGGCATCCTGCTGTTCTGGTCGCCCGGAACGGAAACCGACCCGCGCCATCCTGGTGATGATGAAAAGGCGGAAGCGTTGACGATGGCGTTGCGCGGACTGCCGTTCGCTGCACTGCCGACGCTCGAGCTCGGTGAACTCATCGCCGGACTTTCACTCTGTGATCGCGTGATCTGCAGCGACGGCGGCGCGATGCACATCGCCGCGGCGCTCGAAAAACCCACCGTGTGCCTGTTCGGAGATTCGGACGCCGTGCGCTGGCATCCCTGGGGTGTGCAGCATGTGCTGCTGCAGCCGCCGAGCCGCAACGTGCGGGATATCGGTGTCGCGGAGGTGCTCGAAGGATACGTGAGCCTGGGTCAACCCGTCTGACGGTATTCCGAAACGAGTTGTGACAGGACCCGTTTCACGGCTTCGGGCCGCAGCGTCGTCTCCGTCAGCAGCCAGCGCTCCAGCGTTTCGAGCCAGGCTGCGTCCAGTGACCCGTTAGCCCGTGCCACGCGCAGTTTCGAGTGCGGCGTGGGCAGCGTCGTCTCATTATCGGTAAGCAGCTCTTCATAGAGCTTCTCGCCGGGGCGCAGGCCGGTGAATACGATCCGCATGTCTTCTTCGCTGAACCCCGACATGCGGATCATGTCGCGTGCCAGGTCGGCGATTTTCACCGGTTCGCCCATCTCCATGACGAAGATCTCGCCGCCTTTGCCCATCGACCCGGCCTGGAGCACGAGCTGCGCCGCCTCCGCGATGGACATGAAGTAGCGCTGCACCTCGGGGTGGGTCACGGTGACCGGGCCGCCGCGAGAAATCTGGTCGCGAAATTTCGGGATCACGCTGCCGGTGGAGCCGAGCACGTTGCCGAAGCGCACGATCACAAAGCGCGTGCCGGCATCGCGCTGGAGCGCCTGGCAGACTTGCTCGGCCAGGCGTTTGCTTGCTCCCATCACGCTGGTCGGGTTGACCGCCTTGTCGGTGGATACGAGTACGAACTCCTCGACATCGTGGGCGCGCGCCGCGCGCGCAAGGCGCAGCGTTCCCAGCACGTTGTTCTGCACGGCTTCCCAGGCATTGTCGCTTTCCATGAGGGGCACGTGCTTATAGGCGGCGGCATGGAATATCACCGAGGGCCGGTGTTGCGTGAGCACGGCATCGACGCGCATTGGATTGCGTACGTCGCCGATCACCAAAGCGATGCGCAGCGCGGGCAGGCTGCGGGCGAATTCCTGTTCGATCGCGTACAGCGCGTATTCGTTCTGTTCGAACAGCACCAGGAGCGCCGGTTCGAAACGCGCGATCTGGCGGCATAGCTCGGCGCCTATCGAGCCGCCGGCGCCGGTAACCATGACCACGCGCCCGCCGAGCAACTGATGCAGCCCGGCGCCGTCGAGCGTGACTTGTTCGCGGCCCAGCAAGTCCTCGACCTCGATGCGGCGGATCTGCGATACGGTGACCTTGCCCGACAGCAGGTCTTCATACGATGGCACCGTGAGCACCGTCAGGCCCGCTTCGGCTGCGAGGGCAGCGGCACGGCGGCGCACCGGCGCCGAGGCCGCCGGCAGCGCGACGATCGCATGTTTGACCCGCAGCCGCTCGGCGACCTGCTTCACGGAGGCGATCGGACCGAGCACGCGCACGCCGAGCATCACCTGACCGCGGCTGCCGGCATCGTCGTCCAGGATGCCCGCGGCGCGCCATTCGCTCGAGCGCGCCACTTCCCTCAGGAGGTTGAAGGTGACGTCGCTGGCGCCGAGAATCAGCGCCGGCTCGCCGGAAAACTGCAGTCGTCCATAGAGCCTGCGCTCTTTCCACGCGCGGTAGGCGATGCGGCTGCCTCCCATCATCGTCAGCAACAGCAGCGGCGCCAGAAGGTAGGCCGATCGGGGCACGCCCTCGACCCCGCGCAGCAACACCAGCACGGTCGGCATGGCGAGGGCGCCGATGATGCAGGCGATCAGGATGCGCTGCAGGTCGGGCAGGCTGGCATAGCGCCAGAGGCCGCGATACAGGCCGAACAGCCAGAACAGCAGCGCATGCAGCGGCATGCTGAATGCGATCGTGTTCCACATCGGGGCGCGAAATTCCGGCGGGATGTCGAGATTGAAACGCAGCCAGAACGCCAGCGCCCACGCCAAGGCCGACGCGACGACGTCGTGCGCAAACGCGAGCAGCGCACGATAGTTGAATTCAGCGCGTGCCATGGTGTGAGTTGGGGGCGCGCCCGCTTGCGCGGCGCCAGGCCACGTCTATCGACGCGGCAAGGCACACGAACAGCGTGGCCAGAGTCAGAATGACGATAAGTTGCAAGTATAACGGCTGGCCGAGCGCCCAGTACGACAGAATGCCGCAGAAAAGCATCAGTGCGTATTCGGCAAGCGCCGTTTTTCGATGTCCCCAGCCCAGCCGCACCAGCCGCTGGTAGTAGTGTTCGCGGTGAGGTTCCCAGAAGCGTTCGCCGCACACGATGCGCTTGACCAGCGTCGCGCTCGCGTCGACGATGAACGGCGAGAACACGGCGGCGGGATACCACAGCGGCCACAGGCCACGCTGCCAGCCGATCAGGCCGAATGCGGCCGCCATGAAACCGATGGGGATGGAGCCGACATCGCCCATGAAAATACGCGCCGGGTGAAAGTTGAAGGCCAGGAAGGCAAACGCTGCCGCGGCGATGCAGAACGCGGCGAGTCCGATCGCGTCGTCCGCAGGGTAGGCGGCAAAGCCGAGGAAACCGAAGCCGAGGGCGGCCATGCCGCCCGCAAGACCATCCGATCCGTCCATGAAGTTGTACAGGTTCGTCATCCACATCACGGCGAGTGCCGCCGCTAACTGCAGCCACCAGGGAATGGCACCGAGCGCAAGCCAGACAAACGCGGCTGCGGCGGCTGCGTGGGCAACCAAGCGGATCGGAATCGGTAGCCCGTGCCAGTCATCCGCCAGGGACACGCACGCGAGCAGGAGCGCCGGCCCAACGATTGCGATGGGTGCCGCTAGCAGCGCGAATGCGGCGAGCGCGCCCGCCATGATCGCTGCGCCTCCCGACCGCGGCATCGGCTGCGCATGCAGCGAGCGTGGATTGGGGCGGTCGAGCGGCATTCCGTCCCGCTTTCTCAGCATGAGCACGATCAGCCCCCAGGCAATGATGGCGGCGACGGCGGGCGCGGCGGAGGTACTGATCAAGTCGGACCCCTAGTCAATCAAGCGTCTCATACGGTGAATGTCAACAGGCCCTAGCGTTTGTTTGTCGCGTTCCCGCGCTGATGCAGGCGGTACCAGGCGGCCGTTTCCGCAAGCCCTTGCTCTATGCTGCAGGGCGGGTGCCAGCCGAGCGCTGCCCGGATCGGCGAAGCATCGACGAGCTGATCTCCGGTGAGCCGCTCGATCGCCTGCGCCTGTCCGGTCAGACGTCCGGCCAGTACGAGCAGCCCGACGGGAAACGCGAACAGGCGCGCCGGCCGGCCGAGCGCGCGGGCGATGCGCCGCACGAGTTCGGGCGTCGACAGGTCCTCGCCA
>Ga0163199_1002564_pt1 | contig 11082 bp, 14 predicted proteins | sample PL_2010_150m_FD_113537 | JGI IMG/M metagenome (GOLD analysis project Ga0163199, IMG submission 113537) | Freshwater microbial communities from Powell Lake, British Columbia, Canada to study Microbial Dark Matter (Phase II) - PL_2010_150m | ecosystem: Environmental > Aquatic > Freshwater > Lake ...
TCAATGAAGCAGGTGCGCGCAGGTATTGATAGTATTGCTGATAATATATATGATCTGATATACAGAGGAAAATCATTTGATGAGGCTGGAAGGAAAGTGTAAGCTTGGCAGGGCTGTTCTTAATTGAATTGCGCCGAAAAGCCGTGCATGCAGCGGGTTCCATCTTCGCTTTTGCTTATTATTTCACAGATAGAGAAACTGCGATCATTGGACTTGCTATCATCAATGCAGTTCTTATCATTGTAGAATGGCAAAGGCTAAAAGGAAATATCAGGCTCCCTGAAATACTATTGCGTCCTCATGAAAAAGAACAGGTAGGTGCGTACATATACTTCCAGGTCGCTTCGCTTATTTCCATCATTTTTTTCGAAAAAACCATTGCTATCGCCGCGATCCTTATGCTTTCGCTGGGTGATACTGCATCCGGTCTTTCCGGGGCTTTATTGAATGAGGGTAATGTCAGGCATTCCAGAAAAAAATTCACGATCAAGCCGCTGCCAATTGTTTCAGGGATGTTTGCAGTATGTGTACTTATCGGATTCATTATGGTTCGTTTGCCATTAGCTCATGATATGAAATATATTTCATTCTTATCGTATGTAGCTGGAGCGCTGGGTGCAACACTGGGTGATGCAGTGCCCATTCGGGTTCAGGGAAAACCAATAGACGATAACCTCTTGATCCCTCTTCTTTCTGGTATTTTTATGACGATCGCGAATATGTTATTGAGCAGTCCCTGAGCGGCATAAGTCTTAAATGATAGTAAACGATAATTAAATATAATGAAACCCAGAAAAATTGACAAGACTGATGGATTGATCCGCAGAAGACCAAGAGACCCTGCAAAGATAAAGATATTCTGTGAAATGGCAGTTGAAGCAGTAGAAAAGGGTGTAATATTTGATGAAAATAACCGAATTGTGAGGATACTGCCTTGGGACGACGATTGAGTAACAAATTCGATTTTTTAGCAGAACTCAGTTCACATTTTCCGGACGATAAGAAACCCATTCTGGTCGGTGGCTCTGCTGTAGAACTATACACGAGAGGTCGAGCTACAAGCCTTGATCTTGATTTGATCGGAGATATTTCGAAGATCGCCCCAATTCTTGAGAATCAGGACTTCAAGCGCGAAGGCAGGCATTTCCATAAGGGTTTGATATACATTGAAATACCGTCCGATATCTTGCATGGTGAAAGAAGTGCTGTTTTCGAATATGACGGCAAAAAAATTAGAGTGATATGTGTTGAAGATTTGATAATTGACCGTTTATGCGGATGCAAGTTCTGGAAATCCGAATATGATTGTGAACACGCCAGAATGCTCTTTGCATCTTATAAAAATAAATTGGATATGGGGTATCTTAAAGAAAGAGCAAGGGTAGAGGACGTATCTGAGCTTCTGAGTTTTGAGTTCTAATCCTGCTCAAATTAAAACGATTTTTCATTAAAAATCAGCCATGTGAATTCACGTTAGAAGCGAATGATTTATGTAGGTGCTCCCCTATGGGAAGGAGTCAAAAGAGAGCTTATTATTATAATTTCACGATTTGAGGAATCCAATGACAAAAGCTGAAATTTTATCTGAGATAAAAGTGGCAGAAGAAGAAGCAAAAGCTTCAGTTGCAAGAGCGATCGAGGCAAAAAATAAAAAGATATCTGAGGCGCAGGCACAATCGAGGGATATAATCAGGAGCGCAGATGAGGAAGCGCATAAGCATGCCGATTCTGAGGTCAGTAAAGCAAAAGCTCTGATAAAAGAGGATAGGGAAAAGATCATACAAAAGGGGAAGACAGACGCTGAAGCGATTAAAGCAAAGGCGAAAAAGAACGTGCCAAATGCCACAAAATTTATTTTAACTGAATTTGAGAGGGCAGTAGATGCTTAAACCCACAAGAATGACGCGGGTCATGATAGCTGGCACAAAAGATATCATGGAACCCACTCTTTCCGAGCTTCATAAGTTGAATGTATTTCATATCACAGATTACATTGAAGAAAATGTAGACTTCAAGATAGGAAAACCATTTAAATCTGCGTCCCGACATTCAGAACATCTGCTTTCTTTGCGGACCATAGCAAGCCAGCTTGGTGTAGCGGGAAAAGAATCATCCTGGAAGCATAGCTCCAAAGAGCTTCCCCTTAAGATCGATGAAAAGATCACAAAGCTCCAGAAAGATGTTACTGCCAGATTCGATGAATTGAGAAGTATCGAATCCAGGATAAAAGAAAAAGAAGACCTCATTTCCGGGGTCAGACCATTTTTAGGGCTACCATTATCGCTTGATTCATATCACGGTTATGATACTATAAAAGTGTTCACAGGATATATCGGAATAGATCTGGAACAGAAAATTTCAGGCATAACAAAAAATTTTGAATTATTTAACGGCGAATTCGAGAAAAGACCGATATTTGCCCTCTTCATACCCATAGCTTTCGCGGAAGAAGTTCAGAAAATATTCCAGGAAGAGCGAACGTATGTTGAAATAAAAGTCCCTGTGCTGAAGGGAAATCCGCCGGTCATTCTCGATGAACTCAATAAAGAAGTGTCAGTTCTAAAAGAGAGAATGGCTTCCGTAGATTCTGAACTGGCCACCATCAAGGCAGAATATTCAGAATTCATAACTGCGGCTGACGAATATCTCTCCATTGAAACCCAGAAGGCTGAAGCACCCCTCAGATTTGCCACAAGTTCCAATGCATTTATCATTGACGGCTGGGTGCCTTCAAATAAATATGAGAATCTGGAATCTAATTTGAAGGAGGGCACTGGCGGTCAGGCATTCATGACAAAGCTCACAGAGGAAGTTAAAGACGAAGATATCCCTATCGAACTTGAAAATCCAGGTCCAGCAAAACCATTTGAACTCCTGATAAACACTTTTGCTACTCCAAAATACAGGGAGATAGACCCATCATCTGTTATCTTTATTACATTCCCTCTTTTCTATGGGATTATGCTTGGAGACGTCGGATACGGCGTCATCGTAGCTGCTCTGGCACTATTTATTAAGAATAAGTTCAAGACCGGAGCGCTTAACTCACTTGGAATGATCCTGCTACTCTCTGCTGTTCTTTCAGTATTGTTCGGAATAATTTTTGGGGAATTTTTCGGTTTTCCGATATTCAATATGGATGTTCCCAATGAGATCGAACATGGGATCCTTGGCATTGCCGGACCCGTGATCGCTGGAGTTCATTTACCAGTCCACAGGTTTGGAGAAGTAGAGCCACTGTTGATCCTGACGTTCGCAATAGGTATTTTCCATATACTTGCAGGTCTTGTGATCGGGTTCAGGAACGTATCAGTAGAGCACGATATCAAACATGCAATTTACGCAAAAGGGAGCTGGATGATGATATTGCTTGGCGGCGTTGGATTTATTGCAAAATTAATGCCTGCAGTGATGAACAAGTTGCCGATGCCTTCAGGCGATCCGATCTTTTCGGGTGGGATAGTTCTTGTGATCATCGGAATAATACTTCTTATAAAAGGAGAAGGATTCATATCCATTCTTGAAATACCCACGATCCTGAGCAACGTATTGTCCTACTCAAGGATACTTGCCATCGGGCTGTCATCGGCTGGAATAGCTCTTGTGGTCAATACCCTGTCCATGGATCTTTTCATAAAGCCGAACGGAGTTCTCATGGGAGGCGGGATAGTTCTTGCCATTGTGGGTGTTGTGATACTCTTTATCGGGCATTTAATAAACCTTTTACTTGGAATTCTCGGACCCGGGATTCATTCATTGAGGCTTCAGTATGTGGAATTTTTCACTAAATTTTATGAAGGCGGAGGTAAAAAATACGTCCCCTTTGGTTATAATAGAAAATATACGGAGGAATAAAAAATATGGTAACAGATGCTGGAATGATAGCAATAGGAGCAGGAATAGCTGTAGGACTTTGTGGAATTGGCGCTGGTATGGGTGAACAGGCCATTGGCGCCGCTGCAGTTGGAGCAATGGCAGAAGATGAGAAATTCTTTGGTAAGGGTCTTCTGATGACCGTTATCCCAGAATCCATAGCAATATTTGGTCTTGTAGTAGCGCTGATATTATTGTTCGTATTCAATGCTTGAGTAAATAATTATGGGACTTGATGCAATTGTTGAGGAAATAAAAGCCAGGGGTAAAGCAGAAGCAGATAGGATATCTGGTGAGACCCATCAGGAAGTTTCCAAGATTATTGCAGATGCACAATCCCAGGCAGCAAAGATAAGATCAGCCAGACAGGAATCTCTGGCTAAAGAGATCGAAAGACTTAAGCAGCAGGAACTATCAAGCGCAAATCTTGAAGTAAAAAGAGCGATCCTCAATGCCCGCAAGGAAGTACTTGATGAAGTGAATGAAGCTTCTAAAGAATCAGTCAGCAAATTTGCTGATGAAAAGAACCAGAAACTTCTGGGCTTGATAATCAAGAAAAATGAAAAGAACAATTCTAAGATATATTCAAGAGAGAAGGATAAGGCTGCGGTCAAGAAGCTTACAAAACTCAATTATGCCGGTGAGATAAACTGCCTCGGCGGGGTTATTATTGAAAACGATAATGGGACAGAATATCTGGACTTCAGATACGATACTATACTGAAAGACGTCAGTGAAAGATCGTTGAAACAGGTCTATGATATCCTGTTTGGGTGAAAATACATATGGGTGCCTTAAACAATATCAAATACGCATATATCGTAGCCCGGGTCAGGGCTATGAAGGGCAAACTCATTCCTAAAGAGATGTACCCAAAATTCCTCAACATGGATATACCAGAGATAACCCGTTTTATCGGGGAATCGGGATATAAAGCGGATGTTGAAGAACTCGGGAAAAAATACAAAGGATTAGACCTTATCGAACATGCCCTGAACCAGAACTTGGCGCTCACATATCGCAAACTGATAGAGGTATCGCAGGACGAAGCAAACTATCTGATAACTGAATATCTGCGCTCATGGGATATATGGAATATCAAGACTATCCTTAGAGGGAAATTCTCAGGGGCAAGTGAAGATGAGATACTTGAGGATGTAGTTTCTGGAGGGCAGTTGAGATACGGGGATATATCTGATATCGTCAAGATAGGCACAATGGAGGGTGTGATCGCGGCTTTTGCGAAAACGCCTTATTATCCTGCGCTTGAAAATTACAAGGGTGATCTTGCAGAGATCGAAAATGCACTGGACATATTGTACTATTCCAATCTCATTGAAGCCGTAACAGCGACGGGGAATAATTTATTCTTAAAATTCCTCAAGACCGAGATCGATCTTAAGAACCTCAAGATGCTTTTCAGGATGAAACGCGCAGAAATGGAACGGGACGAAATAATCAAACTGCTTATTCCCGGAGGAATGGAACTCAAAGACAGCGACCTGTCCAGACTTGCAGCTCTGCCCTTAAGTGAGTTCGTTCGCGCTCTTGAAGAGTATTCTTACTGGAGCGCGATATCAGACATCAGCAATGAACTGACCTCTTTGATCAATATCGAAACACGGCTTGATAAATACGGTCTGTTGTACGCTTCAAGGATATCACACTATTATCCGCTTTCGATCCTGCCTGTTCTTGATTATATCGTCAGCAAGAAGCTGGAAGTTGATAACATCAGGATTATCGTGCGCGGAAAAGAAACAAATCTTCCCGAAGATATAATAAGATTCCATCTGGTGATGTAAATGGAAATTGCAGTAGTTGGAAACAGCGATTTTGTACTCGGATTCAGGCTCGCAGGTATCAGGAAAACCTTTGATGCGACATCTTCAGGTATCGAATCCAGGATACATGATATCCTGAATGATAAAACAGTCGGGATACTTCTAATTCACAACGATGATATGAAAAAACTATCCCCGCAGATGCAAAAAACCCTGGATGATTCAGTTGAGCCAACAGTAATATCCATCGGAGGAAAGGGAGAAAGCACGAATCTAAGGGATAAGATAAAACAGGCAGTAGGTGTTGATCTCTGGAAATAAGAAGGTGTCTTTGAAAATGAATGCAAAAGGTAAAATTTATAGAATATCAGGGCCAGTTGTCATTATAAGCGGTTTAAATACCAGAATGTACGATGTGGTCAAGGTCGGTAATGAAGGATTGATGGGTGAAGTCATAGGCATAGAAGGTGACAAATCCACAGTACAGGTATATGAAGAAACGTCAGGTATCAGACCTGGTGAACCTGTTGAGAATACAGGGATGCCACTTTCGGTCGAACTCGGACCAGGTCTTTTAGAAAGCATATACGATGGCATTCAGCGTCCTCTCCCTGTTCTGATGGACAAAATGGGCGATTTCATAAAACGCGGTGTGTTCGCAGATGGTCTTTCACGGGAAAAAGAATGGGAGTTCGTCCCCACAGCAAAGAAGGGGGACAAAGTAAAAGGCGGTGAAATAATTGGTACTGTGCAGGAAACGCAGAACATCCAGCACAGGATAATGGTACCTCCTGATGTTTCAGGTACGATCGAGGAAATAAAGAAAGGCAAATTCAAGGTCGATGAGGTCGTCTGCACACTTTCTGGCGGGAAGAAACTAACGATGATGCAGAAATGGCCGGTCAGAAAACCAAGACCTGTCGGCAAGAAGCTCACACCGAACAAACCGCTGATCACAGGTCAGAGAATACTTGACGGTCTGTTCCCAGTTGCAAAAGGCGGGACAGCTGCAATCCCTGGCCCCTTCGGGAGCGGGAAAACGGTTACACAGCAGCAGCTTGCAAAGTGGAGCGATACAGAGATAGTAGTTTATATCGGATGCGGCGAGCGCGGGAACGAAATGGCTGATGTTCTTAACGAATTCCCTGAACTTGAAGATCCCAAGACCGGAAGACCGTTGATGGAAAGGACAGTGCTTATCGCAAATACATCCAATATGCCAGTAGCAGCAAGAGAAGCATCTGTTTATACAGGAATTACAATAGCAGAATATTATCGTGATATGGGATACGATGTATCCCTTATGGCTGATTCAACCTCAAGATGGGCAGAAGCCATGAGAGAGATATCATCAAGACTTGAAGAGATGCCCGGTGAAGAGGGGTATCCAGCATATCTTTCGGCAAGATTATCAGAATTTTACGAGCGTTCAGGCAGGGTGCAGGCGCTTTGCGGAAAAGAAGGATCGATCACAGTGATCGGCGCGGTCTCACCGCCTGGCGGTGACTTCTCGGAACCGATCACACAGAACACGCTGCGTATCGTGAAAGTCTTCTGGGCGCTTGATGCAAAACTTGCTCAGCGCAGGCATTTCCCTGCAATAAACTGGCTTAACAGCTACTCATTATACTCCAGGTCCCTTGGTGACTGGTACAACGAAAATGTATCTCCTGAATGGGTTAAGCTCAGGGACGATTCAATGGAATTACTCCAGAAAGAATCTGAACTCCAGGAAATAGTCCAGCTTGTAGGCTCTGATGCATTGCCGGAAGATCAGCAGTTAACACTTGAAATAACAAGAATGATACGCGAATATTTCCTGCAGCAGAACGCCTACCATGAAGTTGATACATTCTGTCCCATGGATAAGCAATTCAAGTTGTTAAAAGCTATTACCACATGGGGTAATCGTGCTCAGTCAGCTCTTGAAGGCGGAGCGGCGATCGAGGAGATCATGAAATCAAAATCAAAAGATGACCTTGCAAAAGTAAAGTACGAAAAGGACTTTGACAGCGCGCTTGGAGTTATTCAGAAGACTATGGACGAAGAGTTCAAGAAACTCGAGGGCAAATAATATGACCAAGGAATACAAGACAATAAGAGAGATCGCAGGTCCACTTATCTTTGTTGAAAAAACTGAACCTGTCGGGTACAATGAACTGGTCAATATTACACTTCCAGACGGAACTACAAAGAGAGGTCAGGTACTTGATACATCAGAAGATATTGTCGTAGTACAGGTTTTTGAAGGTTCTGGCGGACTGAATCGAGATTCAAGCGTCAAATTCACAGGTGAGACTATTAAACTCCCTGTTTCGATAGACCTTCTTGGCAGGATACTATCAGGGTCAGGCGAACCACTTGACGGTGGGCCGCGCATCGTGCCGGAGGACAGGCTTGATATCACAGGCGCTGCGATCAATCCTTACGCGCGTCTTCCTCCAAAGGAGTTCATCCAGACAGGTATTTCCACAATAGATGGAATGAACACGCTAGTTCGAGGTCAGAAACTTCCGATTTTCTCAGGCTCAGGTCTTCCACACAACGAAATAGCTCTTCAGATCGCAAGACAGGCAAAAGTGCGTGGCTCGAAAGAACCGTTCGCAGTGGTCTTTGCAGCTATGGGTATCACCAACGAAGAAGCGCAGTATTTCATGCGCGACTTTGAGCGCACAGGCGCTCTTGAGCGAGCAGTAGTGTTCCTCAACCTTGCTAATGACCCGGCTGTTGAGCGACTTATCACACCAAGACTTGCGCTTACAGCAGCAGAATATCTTGCATACGAGCACGACATGCATGTACTTGTAATTCTCACGGATATTACGAACTATTGCGAAGCCCTGCGTCAGATGGGCGCTGCAAGGGAAGAAGTGCCAGGAAGGCGCGGTTATCCCGGTTACATGTATACTGACCTTGCCTCGCTTTATGAACGTGCCGGTGTCATTAAAGGAAGAAAAGGCTCTGTGACCCAGTTCTCCATATTATCAATGCCTGGCGATGATATCACGCATCCCATCCCCGACCTTTCAGGATATATCACTGAAGGTCAGATTGTTATTTCAAGGGAATTGCACAGGAAAGGCATTTATCCGCCAGTCAACGTGCTTCCGTCACTATCAAGATTGATGAATTCAGGCATCGGCGCTTCACGAACAAGGGAAGACCACAAAGCAGTCTCTGACCAGTTGTATGCCGCATACGCAGAAGGCAAAGACCTGAGAGGTCTTGTTGCTATCGTAGGTAAGGACGCATTATCTGACAGGGACAAGAAATTCCTTGAGTTCGCAGATATGTTCGAGGACAGGTTCGTCAGGCAGGGTATGGATGAGAACAGGGATATTGAAACCACGCTTGACCTTGGCTGGGAACTCCTCGCTACATTGCCAGAGGCGCAGCTTACAAGGATAGATAACAAGTACATCCAGAAATACCATCCCGCCCATAAGGCAAAGAAAGAGTAGTATGGCAATAAAGGACAATATCAAGCCCACGCGTTCTGAGCTTATAGATCTCAAGAAAAAGATAAAGCTTAGCCAGAGCGGTCACAAGTTACTCAAAATGAAGCGCGACGGGCTGATACTTGAATTATTCGAGATACTTGAGAAAGCAAAGAACGTAAGGGCTGAAGTTGAGAAGCAGTTCGCTATGGCTTCGCAGAAGCTTGCTATTGCCAAATCTGTTGAAGGTGTGGTCGTGGTAAAATCCACAGCTTTTGCACTTAAGGATACGCCAAGCCTGAAACTTGTGAGCAAGAACGTAATGGGTGTCGTGGTGCCAAAGATCGAAGCTTCCAGCGTCCATAAGAGGCTTGACAAGCATGGGTATGGTATCATAGGGACAAGTTCCCGTATCGATGAAGCAGTGGATTCCTATGAGATACTTGTAGAGAAGATAATCCTCGCAGCCGAGATCGAGACCACGATGAAGAAGCTGCTTGAGGATATAGAGAAGACAAAGCGAAGGGTGAATGCGCTTGAGTTTAAGGTGATACCCGAGCTTACGGATGCGAAGAACTTTATCATGCTGAGGCTTGAGGAAATGGAGCGAGAGAATACGTTCAGGCTGAAGAGGATTAAGGGGTAATACTAAAGGCACAAAGATTTCATTTTTTCATAAACTTGCGTCCGATTATCGCTCCAATCACTGCGATTACTGCTCCAACCATAACATTGATAATACCCAGAATCAGTACGTTCAAAAGCAAATCGAGTTGGGATGCATAACTCACTCCAAGAACTGGTTTATGCATGATAATCCCGATAAATAGACCAATGCAAACTGTAATAAATGATACCAGCGTTACAATGCCGCCTTTTATCGCAGCTTCTTTGAAGCTAAGCCTTGAAAATATCCATCCCGTATAACCAATAATTGCTGTGTTGGCAAGTAGAAACAACGTGTTGACCGAAGAATTGACGAAAAAAGGAGGCAAAATCCCGCCAAGGATTAATACTGTTCGTATGCCTGTTAATGCAATCATGAGGGCAATGATGCGAGTCTCTTTCATAATCCCTTATAATGATTTATTATAGTAGTATATAATTCCATTGGATAAATACAATAACAAATGTAAGAAAAAAGGAAAAATCAATTTAAGCCATCATTTCTTTGGTGTTGGTATTGGTTTTGGTTTAATGGGTTTCTTTTTCTCCTTATTTGGCATGCTTGTTCGCCTCCTGACACTTTAGGGTCAATGAATAATTTGATTTTCAGAACTTTATCTTTTCAATATCCTTTTCCCTCAAATTGTTTTCCATCTTCCAGAAATGCGCTTCACCAGTGTATATCTGGAATACAGCAAGAATGGGATCGTCAGGCTTTCCAGTGCCTATCGCTTTCAGGAAAGGTCGCTCTTCCATCAGCCTTGCCTTGAGGGCGAGGTCATCCAGGAATTTTATTTTACCTGCTACTCTCATCATTCTTGATTCCATCTGATTCGGATCAGGCGCGAAGAAAACCACCTCTACCTTTGGATTTTTCTTCAACTGCTTGCAGACATTCTTGGTCGTTCCAGTATGGAAATAGAATCCGTTTTCATCTGCGTACCACAACAGGAATCCCCTCACTCTTGGCTGGTCGCCATCCATAGTGGAAAGCCAGCAGACAGGGTTCTTGTTCGCAAATTCGATGCAGTCTTTTATGTTCATAATACCTCGGGGTTGAATTGGGTTGTGGGGTTAAATTGTTTTTCTATTGAGAGAAAGAATGATATGAAAAGCCTGTAGTAACAGGATAGAACATTTGTCTTACATCGTTAAATCTGAAAGATACAGGATTGGTGGATAAAACATGAAAAACATCTCAGAAAAAAATCATATACTGATAGTCGGAATTGGGCAGTGTACCAGTTTAGACCGCATAATAAACTACTTTGTTAAAACAAACACTTTTTTGGGCTACCGACGTTGATTTTAATTTTTTCTGA
>Ga0163199_1002565_pt1 | contig 11080 bp, 7 predicted proteins | sample PL_2010_150m_FD_113537 | JGI IMG/M metagenome (GOLD analysis project Ga0163199, IMG submission 113537) | Freshwater microbial communities from Powell Lake, British Columbia, Canada to study Microbial Dark Matter (Phase II) - PL_2010_150m | ecosystem: Environmental > Aquatic > Freshwater > Lake ...
AACTTATACTTATATCACTTTGATTTTTATCGTTTCAATGATCCGCAAGAATGGGATGAAGCAGGCTTCCGCGAGTATTTCAACGAAGCTTCGGTGTGTCTGGTGGAATGGCCTGAAAAAGCCGGCGATTTGCTCCCAGCGGCGGACATCGAAATCGCCTTGCGGGTCATGGACCGCGGGCGGCAGGCTGAAATTACAGCCGGAACCGGGAAGGGCAAGGAATGTTTAAGCCGTATGACGAGTGGAGCTGGAATGGCGTAAGCGCCCTGCTGCGCGCCGCCCTGCTCGTCGCTGCGCTGGTGGCGGCGAATCTGGCCGCAGCTGCCGGCATCCAGATCGCCTCGGTGCGGGTCTGGCCGGCGGCGGAGTATACCCGCGTCACGCTCGAGTCGGCAGCGCCGGTCAAGTTCAATTTTTTCTCGATCAAAAATCCCGAGAGGCTGGTGGTCGACCTGGAAGGCGTGGAGCTAAACGCCGTACTGGAAGGGCTTTCCGCGAAAGTGGGGGCTGACGATCCCTATATCAGGCTGGTGCGTGCCGGGCGTTTCAAACCCGGCGTAGTGCGCTTGGTGTTCGACCTCAAAAACGAGATCAAGCCGCAAGTGTTCACGCTCCCGCCTTACGGCAGCTATGGCCATCGTCTGGTGCTGGACATTTACCCGTTACGCCCGGCAGACCCGATGATGGCCTTGCTGGAGCGCAATGCGCTGCCGCCGATGCCAGCGGAAAGCCGATCCGAAGCGCCCTTACTGACCAAGAATCAGGAAAGCAAAGCGGCTCTTGCGGAGAATCCGCCAAGCCAGCCGGAGTTGGCTTCCAGAGAAAAACTGACGGAAGACGACAAGTCCGCAGAGAAACCCGCCAAAGCGGAAGAATTAGCCGGCAAACTCAACGTGGCTCGCCTGGTCACCATCGCCATCGACGCCGGGCACGGCGGCGAAGATCCCGGCGCCCACGGCAGGGGCGGCGCCAACGAAAAGGAAGTGACGTTGGCAATCGCCCGCCGCCTCAAGGCGCATATCGACCGCGAGGCCAATATGCGCGCGGTGCTGGTGCGCGACGGCGACTATTTCATCCCGCTGCATCAACGCGTGATCAAGGCGCGCAATGCCAAGGCCGACCTGTTCGTTTCGATTCATGCCGATGCGTTTATTACCCCCGAAGCTTCCGGTTCGTCAGTGTTTGCACTCTCCGAACGCGGCGCCACGTCAGCCGCGGCACGCTGGTTGGCCAAGAAGGAAAACGAAGCCGACCTGATCGGCGGGGTCAACATCGACGTCAAGGACGTGTATTTGAAGCAAACCTTGCTGGACTTGTCGCAGACCGCCACCATCAACGACAGCCTCAAGCTGGGAAAGGCGGTGCTCAACGAACTCGGCGGCATCAACCGCCTGCACAAGGGCAGCGTGGAGCAGGCCGGCTTCGCCGTGCTGAAGTCGCCGGACATCCCTTCCATCCTGGTGGAAACCGCCTTCATTTCCAATCCGGAAGAAGAAAAGCGGCTCAAGGACGAGGCTTACCAGGACAAGATCGCCCACGCGATACTCTCCGGCGTCAAGCGCTACTTCACCAAGAATCCGCCGCTGGCCAAATCGAAATTGGCCGGGGTGGAGAGGAACGCGGTCACGGATTGAATCCGCGTTTCGCCCTGTCGGGCGAGGGTTAATGCGTCAACTGCAGCGCCGCGCCGGCGGGGCGTAGATTGCCGCCGAAATAAACCGGACGGCAGAGGAAGTCGATATAGGCGACCACCCCATGCAGGTCGACACGCATCACTTCACGTTCAATCGCCGTCACATGGCCGACACCGTGGAGCGGGAAGTAGTAGCATTCACCAACCCGATATTGTGTGTTCATGATCGTTCTCCTAAATAACCGTTCGTCGAAACGGTGTGATCAACCTCAAGCAGGCGGTGTCATAGTAAGCGGGGGCGGAATATGAAAATATCGGAGTCATTCTGAAAATCTAGTAGGACAGAATCTGATAGCGAACGAGAATAACCCTCGTGGAGGTCAATTCCCTCTCCCGCAAGTGGGAGAGGGTTAGGGAGAGGGCATCCAACTGCCGTTTCTAGGATAAAATACGTGCATGTCTTCCATTCGCATCCTTCCCGACCTATTGATCGACCAGATTGCCGCCGGTGAAGTCGTCGAACGTCCTGCCTCCGCCCTCAAGGAATTGCTGGAAAACAGCCTCGACGCGCAAGCCGGCGTGATCGACGTCACCCTGGCGCAAGGCGGGGTCAAGCTGTTGCGGGTGGCGGACAACGGGGGCGGGATCGAGAAGGAGGAGCTGGTATTGGCGCTGGCGCGTCATGCCACCAGCAAGATTCAATCGCTGGACGATCTGGAACGGGTCGCGAGCCTGGGGTTTCGCGGTGAGGCACTGGCCAGTATCGCCGCAGTTTCGCACCTGACCCTCACCAGCCGGCGCCGCGCCGAGCGCCACGCGTGGAAGGTGGAAGCCTCCGGCGGCGCTGCCAGCGGCATCCAGCTCGCCGCGCTGGAGCCGGGCACCGTGGTGGAAATGCAGGAGCTGTATTTCAACACCCCGGCGCGGCGCAAGTTTCTCAAGTCCGAGGCCACCGAATACGGCCATTGCGAGGAAATGTTCCGGCGCGTGGTCTTGAGCCGCAGCGACATCGGCTTCTCTCTGCAACATAACACCCGCAAGGTCTGGCACTTGCCTGCCGTGGCCGTTGAACGGCGGGTGGCGCAATTGTTGGGCGAGGAGTTCGCCGCCGCGTCGGTGGCGCTCGACGAGCAAGCCGGCAACCTGCGCCTGTGGGGGCTGGCGAGCCTGCCCGGCTTCACCCGTAGCGGGCGCGATGCCCAGTATTTCTACGTCAACGGCCGCTTTGTGCGCGACCGGCTGATCAGCCATGCGATCCGCGAAGCCTACCGCGACATCCTGCACCACGAGCGTCATCCGGCATTCGTGCTGTTCCTCGAACTGCCGCCGGACGAAGTGGATGTGAACGTCCACCCGACCAAGATCGAAGTGCGTTTCCGCGATGGCCAGGCCATCCACCGTTATATCTATCACGCGCTGAACAAGGCGCTTTCCGCGCCCATAGCGCAACGCCGGAGTGCCGAGACACCGCCAGCGTCACCGGTTCTGCAATCGAGGACGGTTTCGTCATATTCTCCGCCGCGTCAGGCGGCAATCCCGTTGGGGGTGGCTGAACGCGACAATCTCTACCACACGCTGTTCGGCCAAGTCGGCCGGCCGGAACTCCCCGCCGCCGAGCCCCAACCGGAAACCGCGCCGCCGCTCGGTTTTGCGCTGGGGCAGCTGCACGGCGTGTACATCCTGGCGCAGAACCAGCAGGGGCTGGTGATCGTCGATATGCATGCCGCCCACGAGCGGGTGACTTACGAAAAACTCAAGGCGTCGCTGGATGGGCGCGCGTTGGCGATGCAACCTTTGCTGATCCCGGTGACCTTCCATGCCGAGGCGCTGGATGTCGCCGTCGCCGAGGAGCACGCTGCGGCCTTGCACGGCATCGGGCTGGAATTGGCGGTGCTCTCACCCACTACCCTGGCGGTACGCGCCTTGCCGGTGCTGCTGGGCGGCAGCGATCCGGTGCTGCTGGCGCGCGCGGTGCTCAAGGAAATCCGCGAGTTCGGCGCCAGCGCCATGCTCACCGAACGGCGCAACCAATTGCTGGCGACCATGGCCTGCCACGCCTCGGTGCGTGCCAACCGCCAGTTGACCCTCGCCGAGATGAACGCGCTGCTGCGCGAGATGGAAGCCGCCGAACGCGCCGATCAGTGCAACCACGGCCGCCCGACTTGGCGCGAGATCGGCATGGCCGAGCTGGACGCGCTGTTCATGCGCGGCAAATGAGCCTTGAAAAATAAATTGAACCGCAGAGACGCAGAGGCGCAGAGGGAAAACAATGAATTCTAGCGTTGTGCGGTCTCACCCATTTGGCGTGGCGGAAAATTGCTGTAACCCATTTTTTCTCTGCGTCTCTGCGTCTCTGCGTCTCTGCGTCTCTGCGTCTCTGCGCCTCTGCGCCTCTGCGGTTAAGCAGTTGCCGTTTTTGAGATGAACGCTCCGGCGATTTTCCTGATGGGCCCCACCGCCAGCGGCAAGACCGGCGTGGCGGTCGAACTGGTGCAGCACTTGCCCTGCGAAATCATCAGCGTCGATTCGGCGCTGGTCTACCGCGACATGGACATCGGCACCGCCAAGCCCGACGTGGCGACGCTGGCACGGGCGCCGCATCACCTGATCAACCTGATCGCCCCGACCGAAAGCTATTCCGCCGCGCAATTCCGCCGCGATGCGCTACGCCTGATGGCGGAAATCGTCGCGCGCGGCAGGATTCCGCTGCTGGTCGGCGGCACCATGCTGTATTTCAAGGCTTTGCTGCACGGCCTGAGCGATTTGCCGGAAGCCGATGCGGCGCTGCGTGCCGAGCTGGACGAAAAGGCAAGGAAGCTGGGTTGGCCGGCCATGCACGACGAGCTGGCGCGGCTCGACCCGGTTACCGCCGCGCGTCTCGCGCCGGGTGACAGCCAGCGTATCCAGCGCGCGCTGGAGGTGTGTCTGCTCAGCGGCCAGCCGATGTCGGCCTTGTTCGGGCAGGCGGAGAAAGACGTTTTGCCCTATCGGGTGATCCAGGCCGCGCTGGAGCCTAGCGACCGCGCCGTGCTGCACCAGCGCATCGCCGAGCGGTTCGATGCCATGCTGGCCGCCGGTCTGGTCGAGGAAGTGCGCCGCTTGCGCGCTGCCTATCCCCTCGGCCCGGCGCTGCCTTCGATGCGCTGCGTCGGCTACCGCCAGGCGTGGCAATACCTCGACGGCGAATTCGATCTGGCCGAACTGCGCGAAAAAGGCATCGCTGCCACCCGCCAACTGGCGAAGCGCCAACTGACCTGGTTGAGAAGCATGGCGGAAGTGCGGCGTTTCGATTGCCTGGAGCCGGATTTGGCTAGGCAGGTGTTGGGCGTGTTGAGTGCGTCTGTAAAAAGCGGCTCAGCCACGGATTAACAAGGTGTCCGTGGCTGCACTAGCACCGCGACAGCGACTTAATTCAGCTGTGAAGGATGGTTTCTGCAGGAAACATGAATAATCGGCGAGGGGCGGCTGACATGGTAGCCCTGTGCATAATCAATCCCTAAACGGCATACTTCCGCCAGGGTTTCGCCATCCTCGACATATTCGGCAATGGTCTTGACGCCCAATTCCTTGGCCAGGGTAACGATGCTCTTGACGAAAGCCAAGTAGACCTCATCGGTCAGCATATTCCTGATGAATTCGCCTTCAATCTTGATGTAATCGACGGGGAAACGCTTGATGTATTGGTAGGATGAATATCCCGAGCCGAAATCGTCTATCGCAAAGCTGAATCCCTGAAGTTTGAGATCGAGCACGAATTTTTCCAGCAAACTCAGGTTGCTGACGGTTTCCCGTTCGGTGATCTCGAACACGATACGGCTCGGCGCGATGTCGAACTCCACCGCCAAACGGTGCACGCGCGCCACGTATTCCCCGACGATGAGCGCCTTGGGCGAGAGGTTGACGAACAGCATGCCCTGGTAGCCCTGTTCTTTGATCTGGATGAAGGCCTTCTCGATCAATTGGTAGTCCATTTTGTGGGCGACCCCCATAATCTCGGCTTCTTCGATGAAGTCGTTGGCGGTGACGATTTTGTCGCCCAACTGGATGCGCATCAGCAGTTCGTGGATCACGATTTCGCCGGAGGCGGCGTTGCAGATGGGTTGGAAATAAGGCACGATTTTCTGCTGATCCAGGGCGTTCTGGATCATGATGCTCTTTTCGCCTGCCTGCCTGAATACCTCCGCCATTTCTTCTTCGCTGGGAATGGCAATGGCGTTTTTCCCCGACTTCTTGGCCTTGTACATCATGTTGTCGGCGACCAGGAAGAGATCCTTGGGGTTGTCGCCATGAGTCGGGAAGATGGCGATGCCGATTGAGGTCGTGGGCTTGAGCTTGTTGCCATCCGGCGTTTCCATGGAAAAACCATCAAGCAGTTCCGCGATGCGCTGCGCCACTAAGTGGGCCTGGGTATCGTTTGCCTCGGGCAGGATGACGCAAAATTCGTCGCCGCCGTAACGTACCAGTATGTCGCCATCCCTTACCGCCGTGTGCAGCAATTCGGCGAACGACCGCAGAAATTCGTCGCCGAAGTGGTGACCGTAGCGATCGTTGACCGCTTTGAAGTTGTCCATGTCGAGCATCATCACGGCAAATGGCTGGTTATGCCGTTTCGAGCGGCCGACCTCGTAGCCCAGCAATTCCCAGAACATGCGCTGGTTATAGAGATCGGTCAGCGGGTCGCGGGTGGCGTAGTGTTCGAGATCCTTGGTGTACTTGTAGATGGCCTTGACCGATCCCACCAGATTGAGCAGTGTGGTCAGGATGCTGCCGATAACCATGCAGCGCACATTATCCATCGCCAGAACCGATTGCACGCCGATGCCGACAATACCGCCGATTTTGGGCGTTTCCAACAGCAACGATTTGGTTTGCAGCTCAATATCCTGAACACTTAACTCGGGAAGCGTGCGCGTTTCGTCGGCGATGTTGTGGGCAATTTGCAGGAGCGTGGCACCACAGAAAAATGGGTTTTCCTGAAGCTGTTTATGGAGGTTTTTCTCGAATATTTGAATGGTTTGATCGGAGGGAGTATTGCGCCAGAAAATCTCGCATTCATAAGCTTCTTCCTCGACCCGGAAAATCGTGACCAAGGCGTAGGCGTCGATGATCGGGTTGATGTCCAGCAGCAGATCCTTGATGAATCCGCGCCAGTCTTGCACGATATTCGAAGTGATGATGAATTTTTCGAGAAGTTTGATCTCGAATTCGAGAACCTCCTTGTCGACGGAAACACATTTCATCTTTTCGACCAGCAGTGCGACATGCTCGAAAGTCTGGTTGAATTCCTCGAAGCCGAAATTGACCCGGCTGATATCGAAATGGTCGAAATCCTTGACGGTATTGACCGACTCGACCTTGCTGCGGAATAAGTCCACGGAACGCTTGATCTTCCTGGCGGCAAACGCCGATACGGCGGCGGCGAGCAGCAATACCAGCAATCCCAATCCCAGGAACAGCTCGACGTAATAGATGCGCGCGGTGGTGGTGACCGTTTGCAGATGGTGCTGGATGACAATTGCGCCCAACACCTCGCCGTCTTTGGCGTTGGTGTGGCAGCGCAGGCATTCTTGTTGCGCCGCGAGCGGATGGATATAGCGGATATGGCTGCCCGACAACTCTACCGATTCCTTGCCGCTATCCAGGGCTTGCTGGATCGTTTCGGACGGGGTTAACGCTTGCGCTTCTTTCCCATACTGGGATGCTACGGTCTTGCTGCGATAGAGGGCGATTTGATCCAGGGTGGTGGAAAAGGCGGATTTGCTGGCGGCCGCCACCTCATCCCGTTTCTGGCGGGAGGCGCCGGTGCGCAAGGCTTGATAAAGCGCATTGAAATTCTGCTGGGAAATTTCTTTGGAGGTCTCTAACGAACGTTCTGTCAGCAATTTTTCGTAAAGCAGCGAGGAAGCCAGCGTCGCGCCGAGAAAGACCAGCAGGGCAATGCCAACGGTAGCGGAAAATACAAAGCCTTTAAGCGTGTTAAATAATTGCAAAGCTTTTTTGAGCACGGCTTTCTCCGAATTAGATTTTCTTGGCGTCGGGGAGCATCTCGCCGAGCGGCAGGCCGTCGCGCAGCAAAGCGGCGAACCGATCGGGGGGGAGCGGCTGGCTGAAATAGAAACCCTGCACTTCGTCGCGATGCATTCCCTTGAGGAAGGTCAGTTGCTCTTCGGTCTCCACCCCTTCGGTGATGACTTTCAGCTTGAGGCCATGCGCCATCGCGGCGATGGCGGTGGCGATGGCGTTGTCGCCGGAATCCGGCGCCAAATCCTGGACGAACGACTTGTCGATCTTCAGGGTGTCGATGGGGAAGCGCTTGAGGTAGCTGAGCGAGGAATGACCGGTGCCAAAATCGTCCATCGAGATGCGGATTCCCATCGCTTTGAGCGCATGGAGCTTGGTGACGGTGTCGTCGGCGTGCTCCATGGCGATGCTTTCGGTAATTTCCAGTTCCAGGTATTCCGCATTCAGCCCGGTTTCCTCCAGGATTTTCCCGACCACTTCAACCAGGTTCTTTTGCTTGAACTGGCGTCCGGAAATGTTGACTGCAACCCGCATCGGCGGTAGGCCCTCGTCCTGCCAAGCCTTGTTCTGGGTGCAGGCTTCGCGCAGCACCCACTCGCCGATCGGCACGATCAGGCCGGTTTCCTCCGCCACCGGGATGAATTGTGCCGGCGCTATCCATCCCGCAATCGGCTGCTGCCAGCGCAGCAAGGCTTCCATGCCGCTAATCCGGTGGGTGCCGATATCCACCTGCGGCTGGTAGTGGAGGGAAAATTCGTCGCGTTCCAGCGCTTTGCGCAGTTGGCCTTCGACGGTCATGCGTTCGAAGGCGCGCGCATTCATTTCCGAGGTGAAAAACTGGAAATTGTTGCGGCCCTGTTCCTTGGCCAGGTACATCGCCGCATCGGCATGTTTGATCAGGGTTTCGGCCAGTTCGCCGTCGTCGGGATAAACGCTGATGCCGATGCTGGTGGTCACCACGATTTCATGGCCGTCCAGCATGATCGGTTGCGATAGCGCACTGATGATTTTTTGGGCAAGGGACGGGAGGTTGCCGGGATCGGAAACATTTTCGATCAGGATGGTGAATTCGTCGCCCCCCATCCGCGCCACGGTGTCGTCTTCGCGCACGCAGTCGGTCAGCCGTTGTGCGGTGGTTTGCAGCAGTCGGTCGCCAACGGAATGGCCGAGGGTGTCGTTGATCAGCTTGAAGCGGTCGAGATCGAGGAACATCACGGTTATTTGCTGTTGGCTGCGATGGGCGTGGGCGATGGCATGGTTGAGGCGCTCGGCGAACAGCATCCGGTTGGGCAGGTCGGTGAGGGCGTCATGGTGGGCCAGATGCCGCACATGATTTTCCGCAGCTTTGCGTTCGGTAATGTCGGAGAAGATCGCCACGTAATTGCTGACTATCCCTGCGGCGTTCCTGATTTCGTTGATGGTCAGCCATTCCGGGAAGATTTCGCCATTCTTGCGGCGATTCCAGATTTCCCCCTGCCAGTGGCCAGTGGTGCACATTTCATCCCACATGCGCCGGTAGAATTCGGGGTCGTGCTTGCCGGAAGCCAGTAGCGCCGGGGTCTTGCCGATGACTTCGCGGGCCTGGAAGCCGGTAATGAAGGTGAATGCCGGGTTGACCGATTCGATGACGTTGTGCGGGTTGGTGATCATGATGCCTTCGAAGGTGTTTTCAAATACCTTCTCGGCCAGGCGCAGGTGCTGGTTGGAAATCTCCAGGCTTTGCTCGCGCTCGCGGAGCGCCTCCTGAAGGCCGCGCACATAGTCGTATTCGATGTTTTCCAGAATGCCGGAGAAGGTGACCAGGCCGATCAGTTTGCCATCCTCATCGGTGACGCCGAGATGGCGCACCTGGTTTTCGGTAAACAGTTTGCGGGCGTGAAACAGGCTGGCGTTGAAAGGGACGCTGATCAGCGGGAAATTGGCCAGCTTGTCGACCGTCAGCGACGCTCTGTCCGTCCCGATCATGCGCACCACGTCGCGTTCGGTCAGAATGCCGAAAGTGTCTTTTCCCACCTCGACAATCAGGGCATCGGTGCGCTCTGCGCGCATGGTTTTTACCGCTTCGTTGAGCGGCGTTTGGCCGGGGGTAATCGAAAGCTGTTTTTTGAGTACCGATTTCACTTCGCGCAACGAGATGAAATATTCGATACCCTGATTCAGCACAATGTCGGATTGGGTGATGATGCCCTTGTGGGAACCTTGATCGTCAACCACCAGGAAATGACGCACCCCTTCTTCGCGAAAGCGCAGCGCAGCTTCGCCCACCGAGGTCTGGTGGTAAATGGTTTTGACCGGCGAGCTCATGACTTGCGAGATCGGCACGCTGGAATAGGACGGGTCGGAAAAATCCAACACTAACGCATCCTGCTCGGTCCAGATGCCGAGCGCTTTGCCTTCTTCGACGACCAGGATCGAGCTGCAATGGACTTCGGCCATGCGTTGCGCAGCCACGGACAGCGGGGTGTGCGGCGGACAGCTCAGGATGTGCGGATGAATAATGCGTTCTATGGTGATGTCAGCGGACATCGTTCACCCCTATGTCATATTTTTATCTCAGCGCGAGTTTACCCTACATCCTTGACTTGTGCATGGGAGATGCCTCTGGCAAAGCGGATGCGCAGGGTTTCACCGATGGTCAGAGCGCTGCTGTCGCGCACGATTTCCCCCTGTTCATCTTGCGTCATGCTGAACCCGCGTTCCAGCACGCTTTGCGGATTGAGGTGCTGAAGATGATCGGCCAGCCGCTGGAGCGCGGTGTGCCGGACGTTCAGGTGCTGGTCGACGGCGCGGCGCAGCCGGCCATCGAGTTTTTCCAGGCCAGCTTGCAGGCTGGGAATGTCCGGTTTGACTTGCTGCAACTGGTGGCGCAACTGGCCGAGGCGCCAGGTTTTTTCCCCGAGGGCATGGCTGGCGCCCTGTCCCAGCCGCTGGCGCAAGTGGCCGAGATGGCTGCGGCGCATAGCGAGGCGCTCGCCGGGGTGAACCAGGCGGCGCGCCAGGTAATCGAGCTGTTGCATCCGTTGTTCCAGCGCTTGGGTCAGCTGGCGCGTCAGGCGGCTTTCCAGGTTGCCCAGGTGGCGGATCAGTTCGAGCCGGTCCGGGCTGGCCATTTCCGCAGCGGCGGTGGGGGTCGGCGCGCGCCGGTCGGCGACGAAATCGGCAATGGTGAAGTCGGTTTCATGGCCCACCCCGCAAACCACCGGAATAGGGCAGTCGGCAACGGCGCGTGCGACGATTTCCTCGTTGAACGCCCACAGGTCTTCGATGCTGCCGCCGCCCCGGCACAGGATCAGCACCTCGCACTCGCGGCGTTGCACGGCACTGCGCAGCGCGTCGGCGATCCTGGCAGCGGCGCCTTCGCCTTGCACCGGCGTGGGGTAGAGCACCACCGGGATGCCCGGCATACGGCGGCGCAGGGTGGTGAGC
>Ga0163199_1002566_pt1 | contig 11079 bp, 10 predicted proteins | sample PL_2010_150m_FD_113537 | JGI IMG/M metagenome (GOLD analysis project Ga0163199, IMG submission 113537) | Freshwater microbial communities from Powell Lake, British Columbia, Canada to study Microbial Dark Matter (Phase II) - PL_2010_150m | ecosystem: Environmental > Aquatic > Freshwater > Lake ...
CTCTTCAAATTGCATCGGTTCTCCTTCAAAGGGGATGGACGGGAAGATTGCAGGTGGCCGCCATGAAGCTGCTGCGCATCTCGTCCGAGAGCTCCAGCATCTTCAGGAACGCGGCATCGGGAATGCGGGGCTGGAGCAGGAGGTACTTCATCACGCGCATCCGCTCGATTTCGTCCAGGGTCAGTTCGGCAATTACCTTGAGGAGGTCCTTGGACAGGCCGGTGATCTGCGCCGCGCGATCGAGGTTCTGCTGGGCCATTGTGCGTGTGACCATCAGGTACCGCCGGTTCAAGCTCTGCAGTTCGCGTTCGTCCGTCATGTCAGATCCGCTTTTGAAGATTACTGACCCAGACCCAGGCGGCGATCGCCATCACCCCGAGGGCCATCGGCATCAGCAGGGGCCAGACGTGCAACGGCAGGAGGAGCGAGACGCCGGCCACCGCCGCGAATCCGGTGGCGATCTTCACGCCGGCGCGGTGGCGCACCGAGCTTTGCTGCTGGAAGATGTATTTGCGCCCCTCGCGCACCAGGTAGCCGTCGATGAACGAGGCCATCAGGAGCGGCAGCATGACGAGGAGCCAGACGTACAGGAGCGTAAACCTGTAGTTGATAATCTGGCCCCAGATCGTGAGGGTGACGACGCGGTCGCGGGCCCAGGCATTGATCTTCTCGCCGTCGCTGAGATAGGCGTCGCGTAGCGGATCGTCCGCGTCGTCCAGGCGCGCCTCTCCGTATAGGGCCTCCTCGTCCTCATCCTCGGGCAGCAGCGCCTGAACCGAGGCGCGATCGTCGGCGAGGACCCTCTGCACGTGCGATGCGGGCATGAGCGCGGCGGTGAGCGCCACGCCCAGGACCACCAGGCCGAAGAGGAAGGAACCGCCACTCGATTGGTGCGTGGAGTGCTTGGGCATGATCAGTTGGTCTGGAGGATCGGGATGCGGCCCTTGAGCATGCGGCCGCCGGAGAGCCGGGCGATGTAGTGGAGCTTGGGCAGGTCCCCGAGCATGGCTGCCGGGAACAGGTCCGCCTCCTCGGAGGTCATCTGCTCCTGGTAGGACGCGGAGAATTCGTCATGGATGCGCGGGTCAACGTTCTGCCCGTAACGGATGCCCATCGACTTCACCTTGAAGGGCGGGATGCCATCGACGATGTATTTCTGCGTCTCCGCATCGAGCACGCGGAAGGTGATGCGGTTGTTGGCGTTGCCCAGAATCTGGCGCGCCTTGTACTCGCTGCCCAGACGCGCGGCAAAGTCCGCGAAGGTCTGTGTGTATAACGTGACTTGGAAACCAGAGCTGCCACCTTTGTTCATCAATTGGACGGTAGGCTCGTTTAAGCACTCGACCGCCTCGTCGATATGCACATTGATCGGGTCCGGCGCCTCCTGGTAGTTCTGGCGGCTGCCGGCGACTGATGCGAGATCAGCCAATAACATCGAGCCGATTGCCGAGCCCACAGCGGAATCCGCGAGGGCGTTGAGGCCAAAATAAACGACGGCGCGCGAGGTGATCAGGCTTTGCATGTCGACCATCGGACGGGGGTCGGCGACGTCCATCGGGTCCGGCGAGAGCAGTTCGCCCAGCACGCCCGTGGTGAGCTTGGTGAGGATCGGCCGCAGGTTGGCGATCATCTTGGCGGTGTGCTCGCCCGGGTGCCGATGCACCACGGCCAGCGCGTTCGCCGCCTCGCTCTCGCAGCCGCCGGCGGCGATCACCTCAGTGTAATACTGGAGGAGCAGGCCCGTCGCCTGGCGCGGGATGATCTCGCCTTCGGACTCGCCGCGCTTCTTGCCCATGCCCCGCTGCTTCGCCCAGTCGATGACGTTGGCCTCCCAGTCGGACGGCTGCGTCGCATCCATGTGGCGGTTCAGCACTTCGAGGAGGAGTCCCCCGATGCCGTTCTCGGTGTAGTAGCGGTAGCGCTTCAGCGTCGGCTTCTCGCCGATGGCGAGCATGCCCAGCGTCTCGGCGTTCAACATGTCCCAGGCGAAGCTGGTGAAGGCATCATTGCCGGTCTCCGAGGGAATCAGGGTGGAGATGCGGCTCGGCAGTTCGGTCGGGCTCGCCCAGTTGCGCAGCGGGTCGATGCGCACCGACTCCTCCGGGAAGGCGAAGTTGAAATAGACGAAGCGCTCGGGGCAGCCCATCGCCTCGCACATGCGCTTGGCGTTCCCGGCAAGGCCGCGCATGCCCTCGTTCTTCGGATCGAAGATGAATGTCGCTTCGTTGCGGATGATGCCCTGGGCGATCTGTAGGTCGGCATAGCGACTTTTCCCGACCCGTGTGGTCCCGACGACGATGGTATGGCCGACCTGGTTACTGAGTTCGGACTCGAGGTCGGTTTCATCGCCCAGCCCGTGAAGCCACCATGCACCGTCGGATTTCTTCGCCGTCTCGCCCAGCACCTTGACCGCGCCCTCGCCAAGAATGCCGTGAAGCTTCGTGGCCTCGATGTCGGTCCAGGCAAAGCCCTTGCCGATCCAGTATTTCTGCTTGGCGATCGCGGCCTGTGCTTTCTTCGTGAATTCGTCGATGGAAATAAATTCGATGCCATCGGCGGCCATCTTTCCGCGGGTCATTTCGCGGCGGTAGCCGACGTATCCGCGCATCACCCCGAAACCCAGACACAGGACGGCCGGCCCCAGCCCGAGCTTGGGCTGCGGCGCGGCGAGCGATACTAGAAGGGTCGCGATCGCCGCGCCGAACCACACGATCGCCGAGCGCAGTTCGAAGTTCTTGCGCCACTGGAGTTCGAAGAGGAATGGATCAGACATCGACGACCACCTCGTTCAATTGAATTCCGGAGAGTTCCAGGTCCCGCACGGTGCAGATGTAGGAGAGAAACTTGACGAGCACCGGCCCCAGCGGGAGCAGCCGTTCGCGTTCCTTGACCTGCACCGAGGCGCGGCCGTGGAACAGCATCAAGTCCTGCAGCGGCTGGTCGTAGCGCCAGACCGCCCAGTGCCCCTCGGCAGTCCGCACTGACATGCGCGTGCGGCACAGGATCGAGGCCTGATCGGCAATCGCGCGCAGGAAGGCGCGGGCCTGGGCGGGCGGCGGTCCGTTCGGGTGGGAGAGATACGCCGCGACGGCTTCGCCGATTCCCTTGGCGAGCAGGTTCTGCCCCTCGAAGTCGATGTGCGGGGTGACGAACCGGGTATAGCGCAATGCCACCCGGTAGAGGCTCGGCCATGTGTCGAAGATCTCGAACGCCGTATCGCGGCGGGGTCGGAGGCTACGAATGGCGTTTTCGAGCAGCAGCACGCTGTCGGTAGAGTCGAGGCGTCGGTCCATGGTCGGTCAGTGGCTCGCTTGAGGTTGGGCGCCAACCAGGACGAATCCAAGGGCACGGGCAATGTCAGCCTTGATGATGATGACCGGCACGCGGCCGCCGCCATGCGGGATGGAGTGCACCTTGCGGGTGGGTTTAGTCTTGTCGATCCACAGCCACTGGCGCGCCGCGAGCTCCTCGATGAACACGGTCGGCGGCTGGCCGTGCGCCGATATTTCCTCGTTGGAGATGCCGACCCCTTGCGGCAGGCTGCACACGAGGCCGGTGGTCGTGCCCTCGCGCTGGCGGTTGATGATCTCCTGCATCAGCCACGCGTTCTCTTTCTTCAGGGTCGCCATCAGGCGCTCCGCGTGCCGTGACGCGGCGCTGGGTTCGGGCACAGAATCGGTTGCCCCCTCGGCGGGTGCGGCGGCAACGGACGGCGGGGGCGCATCGTCAGCGGTAGGCGCGAACGGCGGCGGCGCGGATTCGGCGGCCGGCGCCTTCGGCAGGGTGGCGTCCAGCGCTTCGGGATCGGCCGCGAACTGCGGCAGAGCCGGCGCAGATCCTGCGACCGCTGGCATCTCGAAGTGCAGCGGGAAGATGATCGAGGGCGTGGCGAGTTTGACGTACGACACGTCCGCTTCCGGCGTCGCGCCAAGGGCCGGCCAGTAGCGCAGCTGGCTGTTGCGCTCGAAGACGCCCGATTCGCACAGCATGTCGGCCAGCGTGTCGATGTCCTTAGGCAGGCCGACGAAGTTGTCGCGGGTCATCATCGCCTGGATGCGACCGGCCGCTGCCTCCCATGCCAGGAAGATTCCGGACGGAGTCACAAACACTGTTCCGCGCTCGATGTTGCAGCGCCACTCGCCGGTCTTCACGCAGCGCCGCATGCAGTCGATGATGTAGGGCTCGAGGTGCGCGCCGAGCGTAAAGCTGCCGTACTTGGTGGAGGAATGCTTGATGTCCTCAGCCACCACGCGGCTCGTGATCGGAGCGATGATGCGTGACAGCGGATTCTCCTCGGCGCCGATATCCGGCGCGCCGGTGATCGCGGCGGTCATCGCGGGGATGATGAGGTTGTTGTCGACCGCGAGGTACTGTAGGCACTCGCGCGGCACGATCTGGGTGATGGCGAAGGCGGCGTTCGCCTGCGCTTCGGTGGAATGTTGCCGCGCCTGCCAGCGCACGTAATAGCGGTCTGCCTGCACCTCCTCGGCCCAGTCGAAGAGCGGCGTGGTCAGCGCCGGCCACTGTGTGTCATCGGGTGAGTGCACTGTGATGTTGATGAGGGGCCGATAGATCTGGCTGCATACGCCGCCAAGAAAAGCCGCGAAGCGCCAGCGCGGCTGCATGAAGTGGCGGCGCTCGGTGCTGCCGCCGACCGGGAAGATCGTGCCGGTCGCCGACTGCAGGCTGAAGAAGCCGATCTCGAGCACGAAGCGGAACAGGCCGCCCGAGCCGACGTGGTTGTAGTCGCGCGTCGCCGGCAGGAGATGGACGTAGCGCGCCAGATTCTGGATGACGGGATCGACCCGCCGCACGAAGTCTTCAGGCGACAGGCCACTTGCACGGAAGATGCGCCCGATCAATTCGACCTGGCCGCCGATGACCTGACTGACCGGCACGAGCGGAATGCCCGGATCGACCGGCGGGTAGCGCACCGCACCGGGAGCGTCCTGCGCGTCCGCGGCGGGCATATTCGACAGGGTGATGGCGGCGCTCGGAAAGCGCGCCCGGATCCAGTTCAGCATGGAAACGATTCTGCGGCTTTTGGCAATTCAAGTCGGGCATATTCCCCCCCGAAAATTTGAGGGATGCGACGGAAAAGCTAATTTCCAGAGTGCGGGATCGGCCCGAAGGGCAGACGCGCGCGTCGAAGTTCGAGGGACGCTAGACAGTATCGGTGAGGACAGGACGCCGGCCCCGCTACGGTGGGGGCTCCTGGCGATGAAGGAATCAGGCGGCCGTGCTTCTCTTGCGGGCCGAGCGGGACTGGACGGTGAGGCGCTGGCAGTTTTCCGACATGGTGTGGATCGGACACTTTTGCGACATCGTCTCGAAGCTCGTGTTTACGAGATAGTCGACCCCGCACTCAGGGCAGGTCTTCAACTTCAGCTCCGCGGATTCGGGAATGGTGTTGACCGCCGCGAAGGCAAGCAGCGCATAGGCCTGGTTGATGTCGAGACGCATGAGGCGTTCCTCGGCCGTGGGCTTGTCGGGGCTCTTGGTTTTGAAGTGGGCCGCCAGCTTGTCGGTGGCCTTGAGGTAGGCGTTATAGGTCGTGAGGAGCAACCAGCCTTCATGCGGCATCACCTCGCAGGATTTCTTAACCTGACCGTAGATGCTGAGAAAGGTTGCGCCCTGCAGGTTCCAGGCAAGCCCCGAAAATCTGGCCGAGTCGCTAGCATTGGTAAAGTAGGCGGGATTGTACTGGCGGATTGGTCCGCTCGCGGGGTCGTGGCGATGGATTGCGCGGTGCAGCGCCGTGGCGGCCTGGGCCTTGATGCCCGTATACCTTATGACCAATTTCCGCTTCGCCGCTGCGCGGGTGAGGCCGATGGCAAGTTCGTGGAAAACGCCGCGCAAAAGGATGTTACTCGGGGTCGCGCTGGCTGGAATGAACGGAAGGTTGTCCATCGCGCCCCCACATCAAAAACGGACCGCCGCGGCGGTGTGGAACAGCGCGGCGCGCGAATGCACGACCTTCGATCCGGCGAGGCGTGCACCATTGAACTTGAACACGGTGCCTGGCCAGTGGCGGGCAATCGTTTGCAGGTCGGCGTAGGACAGGTGCGCGAGGGCGACTGCCTGGGCGCGCGTGAGTCCGGTCTCGACCGTGGCGAACACGTCCCCAGCCAGGAGATCGTGTGACGAATCGCGCAGGTACTCGAGATACTCGCGGTTGATCCCCACCACGTCCAGCGGATTCTCCTGCTTGTGCGCGCTGCGCTTCAGCAGCGATGCCAGATCGTCGGGAGTGGGAGTGAATCGCGCGAGGGCGACCGTCGTCAGGTTGAGGTACTCGGTCATCCGCTTGTCGAGTTCGCGGTGGACGTGGCGTGCCAGACGGATATTTATGGCGACGACCTTGTCTTCCCCTTCGCTTGCAAGCCCCGCTGCGGGCGGGGAAGCGCGCTTGCGGGACGCGACGACCAGAGTGCTCAGCATTTCCTTCTCCTCAGAAATAATGACGAACAGCGCGGCCGAATATAAAACTACTCTTTACCTTTGTAAAGGGGTTCGGTAACAAGACAACGATTTGTGCCTTATGTCTTTAACACTGTAAAGACGGCCTGTGGAAAGGTAAAGTGGTCCTTTAGAAACCTAAAGACCGCCTGTAATAAATGGTATACTTACTCTATGAAACGCCATCGCTATAGGTGTTTGGGTTTTTGTTTTCAGGCAGTTATAATAAAAATGGGTGGCTCGCTGCACCGGGCCGCCAGGCAAGGGACCTTACAGGATGACCACCCCCTCCGATCGCGACCAGACAAAACCCGTGGCTCACGCCGGGAATTCGCCGGCGGGGCGCGCGAATCTCGCGTTGGTGGACGCATTCGCGCAGCGGTTGCATGCGTGCATGAACCAGGCGGGCTACCCAGACAAGCCGGAAGCGCGGTATAAGAAGTTGGCCAAGCAGTTTGGGGTCGGGCTGAGTACGGCGCGCAAATGGGGCACGGGGCAGGGGCTCCCGGGGCCGGTGCACCTGATCGCCATGGCGGCCGAATTCCAGACATCGACAGACGATCTCCTCAATCCCGACACGCCCATCAGCCCGCCCAAGGTGCAGCGCCTTTCCGTATACAAGCGCCTGGACGATGGGCAGTTCGAGAAATATTCCTCCTTCTTCATCGACCGGGAGGCGTTCAAGGACCGGGGCGCGGTGGGTGTGATCTGCTGGGTGGACGCGCCGTTGCTGGGAGTCCGCAGCGGGGATATGCTATTCGTCGATACATCCTGCAGGCAGCTCGGGCCGGACGGTTTCTACATGATCCGGGACGACGCCAACGATTTCATCTGCCGAATCACACGAAGGGTCAAGAGCGAGTTCCTGCTTTCCTATTCGTTTCAGGGATCCGACGAAGTCGTGCAGCAATCCGTGACCATGAAAGACTTCGTGTTCCGCGCCACGTGGGTTGTGAACGCCCAGGCCAACAAGAAGCTGCTCGTCCTAGGGCAGGTGACATGGGTCCAAAAGCGACTGACCTGACGGGTCCTTGCTCCAAGCTGGAATCGCGGGCTCAGATTGCCTGCCTCCATTCCGGTAATTCCCCCACCCCTGCGGCAATCCCCGACCCATCCAAAAACAGACTGGTTGGCACGGAGCACCCGTCCAGAATTTGGACTGGTTGCATCAAGAATGAGCGGGCGGTCCACTGTTTACGGTTCGAGTAGTTCAGATTTTGGACCGGTTCAGAATCCTTTGTATATGGAACACGTCCAGCCTACGCGGGTCTTCGCCCGGAAGCGGATTCCGCGCACGAGGCCGACCAGTCCACGAAGTGGACCCTATTAAGAAGTGCTTTGCGACAAGGGCTTGCCTCAAACACCTCGTTAGAAGCGGTTGAGAAAAGCCCCAACCTCCGCAAGGAGGTTGGTTGAAACAGCATCACTTACGGAGCATCGCGCCTCTCACGAGTTTCACGATGTTGCCCGCCAGCTGGTCCGTGTTGTGCATGGCCGTCGAGTAGGCCTCGCCGAAGACCCCGGAGGGATCCACGCCGATACCGAGTCCGACGACGACGACGCCGGCGTTGCGCAGTTTCCCGATCACATCGCGTGTTTCCGCTTTGTCATTCGGGTCGCCGTCCGTCACCACCATCACGATCCTAAGCGTTTCCTGTCGTTGCAGGATGCTGACACCTGCAAACAGGAGCGCTTCGGCCATGGGGGTGCCGCCGGCCACGGTCATGCTGCCGATGCGGCGCGCCAATGCCCTGGGCGATTCCTCCCAGCGCTTGATCACCGACACGCCCTCATCGTACGCATCCACGCCGTTGCTTCCGTAGACTGGGAAGACGCTGACTTGCGTCACAATCCCCGGCACTTCGAAAGCCAGCATTGAGGCGAGTGCGGCCGTGCAGGCCCGCTTGATTTCGCCGCTCATGGATCCGGAACGGTCTATGACGATGTCCATCGCTGCGTTGAGGTCGATTCCCTCGGATTCCTCGATGAAGATGTCGCCACCGATGGGCACCGCATACAACTGCGTCGGGTCGATCGTGATGCCGGTACGCGCAGTCCGCGTGTCCGACTCTGCCGCTGAGGACATCCAGGCCAGCGTCTTCGTGCGGATTGCATTGATGCTGCCGCGTACCGTGGCCAGGTCCGCCGTGCTCTCTGCGAGCGGCAGCGGATGGATGTTCGGCATTGCGGTCCCGCGCGAGGCGGTGGTCTCGGCAATCGCTTCGACCGCCTGTTCGAGCATCTCGCCGATGCCTTCGATGATGTCCTGTTCGGTCATGCCCAGAACCTTCTCGAGACCTTCCGGCTTGCCCCCTGCCCCACTCACGCCGGCGGCGCCTGCGGAATCGTTCTGGCCACCGTCCGCCGCGTCGTCTTCCGACCCGGCTTGCGGTTTGCCCTTCCCTTTGCATTTGGACTTGCGGTGCGGCTGCTGCGGCGGAGATGTACCTGCGGCGGCGTCCTGCGACTCGCCTTCGGACTCTCCCCCCGCTTCAGCTGCGCCATGACCGCCGGCGCCTTGCGGTTGCGGTTGCCGTTGCTCCTCCTTCTTCTGCTCTTCTTCCTTTTCCTCGGCGATCATCTTAATGATCTCGTTGGTGAGGTCGAAGACTTCGGCTTCTGAAGTGCAACGGGTGACCTGAAACATCAACGCGTCCAGCTTGACCAGCATCCCCGCCGGGAATTTCTTCTCAGCGACGTCCACCGCCGTTTCCAGCAGGGGCGAGATCGTGGTCTGCTTCAGCACGTCGTGGCGCAGGCGGTAAAGCATATACCGCTGCAGCACCTCGCCCTCGGGCATCGCCTCCGATACTTTCCCGAAGGAGATACCTGGCTTGTTACCCAAGTCCGCCTCAACGAGGAAACGAACCAGTTCGCCCAAGTATTTCCGGGCGGCGGGGAACGTGTGAATCGCGCGATGCTCGATCCTGATGTCCTCCAGCACGCCACCCATCGCCTTTTGGAGGGGCGTTGAATAGACGACGGTGAAGTCCGACCACAGGATGTGCGCGCACTCGTGGTACAAGTAGGCAATGACCTTCACCACCTCATCCCAGACGAGCCGCGTATCCGGCAGGCGCGGCAGATAGACGCACTTGCCATCGGTCATCGGGCGCGACCCGCGCACGACCTTGATGCCGGTCATGCTGGTTATGAATCCCGCGATCGATCCGAGGGCGCTCCAGAGGGCGCCCCCGCGTACGGTTTGTGTGCTCATCCTCTGCCCCTAAAAGAGGGCAACAAGTTGCATCCCCGCCGGGATCCGCGGTGCGATATTCTGCATTGACGGGAGCGGCGGGAGGCCGGTGCCAAAATTCGGCAGGCTGGGCATCACACCGGGTGGGGCGACGGCCGGCGCGACCGCAACAGGCGCTTCCGTGGCGGACTGAATCACAACCTCCGGTTCGGTCACGATCGCTGCAGGCGGCGTGGGAAAGAGAACCTCCTTCACCTCGATGCCGTTAGCGACCTTCGACGCGGCATTGACGAGTTCGTCCGTGTCCGCGCCGATCGTGACCACCAAGCGGTAAAGCGCCTGGTAAGCCTCCCCCTCGATGTAGCCTTCGACCGGCATGTCCGCCAGCACCGCCTTGAACAGCTTCACCGCGCCTGCCACCGTGGCCGGGTCGAGGAATTCCAACCCTTCCAGTTTCTCGATGGCTGCACGGATCGGCCGCAACGTGCGCTGCACGCCACGTCCGTTCTTGGTGAAGGTGTCGCTCTCGGCGAGGATCACCATTTCCTTGGAAACCTCCTCGAACAGCTGACGGCCGAGACCGGAAACGATCGACCGCAGGCCGCTACCAGCCTCCTCCCCCTCGCGAACGACGGGTTGGATGCTGAACACAGAGTGTGCGAAGAACAGGCGGCTGATTACGTCCAGGCGCGAGAATTTCTTCGCGCAGATGAGTGTTTCAGCTTCCTGGTTCTTGGTCACATGCGCCTCGAATATCGACTCGTAGTTGGCATCCAGACTCGCCGTTTCCGACTTGAAGTCGGCCTCAGAGGACGTGATCTGAGTCATGATCTTGTCCAGCTTTGCGCGCGGAATGGCGAACACCCGGGAACTGCCGAGCGCCTTGATCCCGCACTTCTGCAACGCACTGAAGAGCGCGCGGCGGATGGCGAGGAAGGGTGCGAACGCGTCGTTGTCGAAGACCTTGAGGCTGCCTTCGGTCACGGCTTTCGAATCGGGCAAACTGCCGCCCAGGGCCGCGATCTGTCCGGGCGTCAGGCGGCGATAGCATCCCGGGACCCGGATGGTCAAGCTGACCAGCGCGATCTTTTCGTCCAGAACGGACGGAACATTGGTATTGCTCATCTTGATTCTCCTTCATACATGGTGGAAACCCAGGACGAACCGATACCTCTTCCCCATGCGGGATAAGTATCGGCCCGCAGAGGATTTGATTACTGGGTGCGTGAAAGCGCCCAAACGAGCCCGGCGATGTTCCGACGGGTGGTTCCGGTTGCCCGGACGAGTTGCCTTAGACTACCGGCGCCCCTGATGAGGGGTACAACGAAAAAACCTTCCGTTTTGCGATGCCAACTCAACGAACCGGCATTGGAGAAAAGAAGTGAAGCGAAAATCCCCGGAGGGACTTCCGCTTCAGTGGAACA
>Ga0163199_1002568_pt1 | contig 11077 bp, 9 predicted proteins | sample PL_2010_150m_FD_113537 | JGI IMG/M metagenome (GOLD analysis project Ga0163199, IMG submission 113537) | Freshwater microbial communities from Powell Lake, British Columbia, Canada to study Microbial Dark Matter (Phase II) - PL_2010_150m | ecosystem: Environmental > Aquatic > Freshwater > Lake ...
GCGAGAATGCGATGATAACGCCGCAGACTGGCGACACTGCCGACATCAGACCCGAGGTAAAACCCCAAGACAAGGCTGGCAGAAGCAGTGAGACTGGCGGAAAAACCAAGCCGGAGGTAAGACGGCTTATCATCATCGCAATTGACCCAGGCCACGGTGGCGAGGATCCCGGGGCAATAAGCCGCAGCGGCACCCAAGAGAAGGACATCACGCTGGCCATCGCCCAGAAACTCAAAGCCAAGATAGACAAAGAACCCAACATGCGTGCGGCATTGACGCGGGACGGGGATTATTTCATCTCGCTGCCCATGCGTCTCACCAAGGCGCGCCAGTTGAATGCCGATCTGTTCGTATCGGTTCACGCCGATGCTTTCATCAAGCCGCATGCGCGCGGCTCGTCGGTGTTCGCGCTATCCGAGCGCGGCGCGACTTCTGCCGCCGCCCGCTGGCTGGCGAAAAAGGAAAATGACGCGGATCTGATCGGCGGGGTCAATCTTGACGTCAAGGATCACTATCTCAAGCAAACCCTGCTGGATTTGTCGCAGACCGCAACCATCAACGACAGTCTCAAGCTCGGCCGGGAGGTGCTCGCGGAGATCGGCGATATCAACCACCTGCATAAAAATGAAGTGGAGCAGGCAGGATTTGCCGTACTCAAATCTCCCGATATTCCCTCGATCCTGGTGGAAACCGCGTTCATCAGCAATCCTGAGGAAGAGAAGAAGCTGAAAGATACCGCCTATCAGGACAAAATGGCCGAAGCGATGCTCGCCGGCATCAAGCGTTATTTTGCCAACAACCCGCCGCTGGCGCGTTCCAGAATGGTGCGGTTGGAGTAGCGCCCCCTCTGCTGCCTGGAATAGGCTGCTAAAGATCATCTCTGCTCCGCTGCTATCGTACCCATGTGGAAACCCCATTGACCTTGGCGACGTTCCTCGAAGTAGCGTATCAACGGCTCGCGGATGACGCGGAAAGCCAGCGTGTCCCAGGGAATCTCCGTCTCGCTAAAAAGCTGAACCTCCAGACTTTCGATTCCGGGTTTGAAATCCAGATCCAGCAGCCGCGCCCGAAACAGTAGGTGTACCTGGTCGATATGCGGCAGATTATAAATGGCATAGAGAGGACCCATCTCCACTCGGGCATTGGCTTCTTCCAGGGTTTCACGTGCAGCGGCCTGAACCAGGGTTTCGGCATTTTCCATAAATCCCGCTGGCAAGGTCCACAAGCCATGGCGTGGCTCGATGGCACGGCGGCATAACAGTATCTTGTCTTCCCATTCAGGGATGCAGCCCACCACCATTTTGGGATTCTGATAATGAATGACGCCGCATGCGGGACACACGTAACGCGGCAGGGTGTCACCAGCGGGAACACGCAACTCCACCGGCGTACCGCAATTGCTGCAATATTTCATAAGGACACCTCTAAAAATCCGGATTGCATCACAATACGTTATTGCCCATAAAAATATTTCCTTGAATATCAACGACATGCCGCGTCTACATTTTTGTTCCGGCCTTGGTTAATTTTAACATGGAGGTGAATATAACTGACTGGCGGTCAATAGATTCCGGCGCAGCCCAGTATCCGCGAATGGAGGCATATTCTGCTATGATCCAGCAGGCTGTTGGCGCAGGCCGACTACGGAAGCTCCTCCCCTCATTATGAAACTTGCATGAAGCTCGCCATTGCTCAAATCAATTGCACAGTCGGTGATCTCGCCGGCAATGCCGCAAAAATTCTCGATTTTGCTGGCCGTGCCAGGGACATGGGAGCCGCACTGCTCGTCACGCCGGAACTGGCACTGTCCGGCTATCCGCCTGAAGATTTGCTGCTGCGCGAAGGATTCCATCAGGCATGCAAGAGTACACTCACAAATCTCGCCGAAAAAATAACCGGCATCACGTTGCTGGTGGGGCATCCGCACCTTGTCGACAGCGGACTTTACAATGCCGCTTCAGTGATACGCGACGGCCAGATCATTGCCACCTATCACAAGAACAGGTTGCCCAATTACACTGTATTCGATGAGCAGCGCTACTTCGAATCCGGCACCGATCCGTGTGTTTTCGATGTGGCAGGCACGAAATTCGGGATCAATATTTGTGCTGATGTCTGGGAAGAGGGTGCGGCCACCCGCGCCAGAAAAGCAGGAGCCGATGTGCTGCTGGTGCTGAATGCCTCGCCCTATCACATGGACAAGCAGACTCTGCGCTACCAGTTGATACGCCGACGCATCAGCGAGACGGCTATGACTATCGTCTATGCCAACCTGGTGGGCGGGCAGGATGAACTGGTGTTTGATGGCGCCTCATTTGCCATGAATAATAAAGGTGAATTGACTCACCAGTTTGATGAGTTCAGTGAAACCCTTGGGCTGATCGAGCTGCAAAACAGCATGCCCGCAGCGGGGGAGATCATGCCGCGGCAAGTGCTGCAGGCAAGCATCTATCGCGCACTGTGCCTCGGGGTGCAGGATTATGTCGGCAAGAATGAATTCCCCGGTGTGCTGCTGGGGTTATCCGGCGGGGTTGATTCAGCGCTGACGCTGGCGATCGCGGTGGATGCGCTGGGTGCCGACAAAGTGCGGGCGGTGATGATGCCGTCGCCATACACCGCCGACATCAGCCGGCAGGATGCGTACCTGATGGCCCAGACGCTGGGGGTACGTTACAGCGAGTTTCCCATCAAACCGGTATTCGAGCAATTCCTGGGTACCTTAGCGGAGGAATTCAAGGGCCTGTCAACAATCGGGAGTGCGGATACCACCGAAGAGAACCTGCAGGCGCGCATACGCGGCACCCTGCTGATGGCGCTATCGAACAAATACGGCTCGATCGTGCTCACTACCGGTAACAAATCTGAAATGGCGGTGGGTTACTGCACCCTGTACGGCGATATGGCCGGCGGCTTTGCAGTATTGAAGGACATCAGCAAGACCATGGTGTACCAGCTCTGCCACTACCGCAACAGCTTGGGAACAGTGATCCCGGAGCGCGTCATCCAGCGCGCGCCTTCCGCCGAATTGCGCCCCAACCAGACCGATCAGGATAACCTGCCGCCGTATGCAGTGCTCGACGCCATCATCGAAGCCTACATGGAGCGCGATTTGTCATTGCATGAAATCATGCGCATGAATTTTACCGAAGCCGATGTGCGGCGGGTGGTGCATCTCATTCGCGTGAGCGAATACAAGCGTCGCCAATCCCCGGTTGGCATCCGCATCACCCGCCGTGGCTTCGGCAAGGACTGGCGCTATCCGATCACATCGAAATACCGAGACGAATTTTAACCGCCATCAGAAATATTCAACCCAAGGAACGCATCATGAAAAAAATCGAAGCCATCATCAAGCCCTTCAAACTCGACGAAGTATGGGAAGCCCTCAACGAAATAGGGGTGAGCGGGTTGACGGTCACCGAAGTGAAAGGCTTCGGCAGACAGAAAGGCCATACTGAACTGTATCGCGGCGCGGAATATGTGGTGGACTTTCTACCCAAGGTAAAAATCGAAATTATACTGGCCGAGAAACAGGTAGACAGCGCTATCGAAGCCATAGTCAAGGCTGCGCGCACCGGCAAGATAGGCGACGGCAAGATTTTTGTTACCAGTGTTGACCAGATCGTGAGGATACGCACTGGAGAAATGAATGAGGCAGCGATTTAGCGGTTCCTCAAGCTGGACGCTTCGTGCGCAGGACTCCTTGACCATCATGGAACTTAGCCCGCAAACGGTTATCATATCACCATGAAATTGCGCTATCTGATGGCAGCGATGCTGCCGCTTCTGCTTGCTCTGAACGTTTCTGCTGACGAGTTGCCCGAACTGGGTGATGTCTCCCAGGCCACCATCTCGCCACGCCAGGAACGGCAGCTTGGTTTGCAGATCATGACCGAGATTCGCGCCGACCGCAGCTATCTTGACGATCCTGAAATAGCCGCTTATCTCACCAGTCTCGGCAACAGGCTGCTTGCCGGCACCAACGAAGATTATCCCGACCAGGAGTTCGAGTTCTTCGCCCTGCAGGACCCGTCCATCAACGCATTTGCGCTGCCCGGCGGTTTCATGGGTTTCAACAGCGGCCTCATTCTCGCCGCACAGGGCGAATCGGAATTGGCCGGTGTGATGGCGCATGAAATCGCGCACGTCACCCAGAAACACCTTGCGCGCATGATTTCCGGGCAGAAATACGGCATGCTGACCACGCTGGCATCGCTGGCAGTGGCGATTCTGGTTTCGCGTTCGAACCCGCAAGCCGGACAGGCGGCCGCAGCTGCTTCCCAGGCACTTGCAATCCAGTCGCGGCTGGACTTTACCCGTGACCATGAGAAAGAAGCCGACCGTATCGGACTGAACATACTGGTCGATGCCGGGCTTGATCCCAATGGGATGACGGAATTTTTCGAGCGCCTGCAAAAAGCCGGACGGTTTCACGAGAATGGGGCGCCGTCTTATTTGCGCACCCACCCGATCACTTATGAACGCATTGCGGACATTCAGAACCGCACGCAAAGCATGTCTTACCGGCAAGTCCCTGACAGTCTTGATTTCCAGTTGGTGCGCGCCAAGCTGCGTGCACTCCAGGGAAAACCCAAAGATGCGGTAAGGTATTTTGAATCCAGTATTCGGGACAAGCGCTACAACAGCGAAGTTGCAGAGCGCTATGGATTGATCAACGCCTTGTTGCGCGACAGGAACTATGTGCGCGCGGACAAGGAGCTGACTCTGCTCTATGAAACTTCACGGGCTGGCGGCATGATAGAGATGCTGGAGAATCACCGCCTGGGTACGGCGATCCGGATTGAGCGCAAGATTTCGCGCTCCAGTCCCATGATTGAAACGCTTGCAGCGCGCGTCAAACTGGCGATGGGGCAGACAGCGGATGCCCTCGGCATTTACCGGACCGCATTGCGGATTTATCCGCAGCACCGGGCGTTGACCTATGACTACGCCGAGGCACTGCTGCGCAGCGACAGCGTCGATGCCGCACTCAAGTTCATTAACCAGCAACTGCTGTTTACGCCCAACGATATACGTCTGTACAACTTGCAGGCACAAGGTTACGCGGCGCTGGGGAGAAATCTGTTGCAGCACCGCGCCCAGGCGGAAGCCTACATCCGGCAGGGCTATCTCGCCGCCGCGATTGATCAGTTGCAGACTGCGTTGAGAAACAATGACGGTGATTTCTATCAGGTATCCAGTGTTGAAGCGCGCCTCAAAGAGCTGCGCGAACTGGCTGCTGCCAATAAAAACTAGGAGATCGCTGCACAAGTCCTCCGTGGAAGACTTGTGCAGCGGTTCCATAAACCTCCCACACTCAGGTAACATTCGGCTTTCGCTCTGTGCAGTCTGGCACAGAACATAACCTGGCCGCTCATGATCACTATTTCCCGCACCAAGCTGCTCGTCATTGTCGCAATGCTGCTACTGGCCGTTATCGCTATCTGGTACTGGGGCGACAAACCGGAATCCAAGCAGGAGCGCTATAAAACTCAAGTGGTTGATCGTGGGGACATCGTGCAGAGCATTTCCGCCAACGGCACACTCAACCCGGTGGAGCTGGTTAATGTCGGCACCCAGGTATCGGGTACGATATTCAGGATGTATGCTGATTTCAACGACCAGATCAAAGTGGGCCAAGTGTTGGCTGAACTTGATCCGGCATTGTTCCGGGCGCAGTTGCAGCAATCCGAAGCCAACGTGATGAATGCGCGCGCCGTGCTGAAACTGGCGGAAAACAAGATGGCGCGTAATCTCGCCCTTAAAGAGCAGGGCTTTATTTCCAGTGACGCATTGAATGTGTTCGAGCAGCAACTGGACGCCGCCCGCGCCCAGCTTGCACTAAGCGCCGCGCAACTGGCGCGCGACCGTGCCAACCTCGATTACAGCGTGATCAAATCACCGATTTCCGGAGTGGTGGTGGCGCGCAACGTGGATCTTGGCCAGACCGTAGCGGCGAGTTTCCAGACGCCCGTTTTGTTCCAGATCGCCAAGGATTTGCGCCAGATGCAGATCGATACCAGCGTAGCGGAAGCGGATATCGGCCAGTTGCGTCTCGGTCAACAGGCGAATTTCACGGTGGATGCTTTCCACGAGCGCGAGTTTACCGGCACAGTAAAGCAGGTGCGGCTCAATCCCACCATCCAGCAGAATGTGGTCACCTATAACGTGGTGGTGACGGTAGCTAACGACGACGGTACGCTACTGCCGGGCATGACCGCCAATGTACGCTTTGCCGTCAATCAGAAGAATACGGTGCTGCGAGTATCCAATGCGGCGCTGCGCTACAAACCGACTGATGCCGATGCCGACAGCGCGCCGGCCAGGCAACCGGGCAAGCCCGTACTTTACCGGCTGGAGAATGGCAAACCGGTTGCGGTCAGCGTCAGAACCGGCATTGCTGATGGCAGTTTCACCGAAATCATCGAAGGCGGAATCAAGGAAGGCGACAAGCTGGTCGTGCGCGAGACCGCCAACAAGGATAAATCGGGCAGCAACTTCAAGCTCAGAATGTTCTGATGGGTGGCCTGATGGCGTCAGTCCAGCCCGATTCTTCCGTCGCGCCGTTGATCAGGGTAGAAAACCTGTGCAAGACTTATAGTCTGGATAATGGCATCAACGGCACGGTCAACAGCCAGGTGCTGTACGACGTAAGTCTCAATATCAATCGCGGAGAATTTGTTGCCATCATGGGGTATTCCGGTTCCGGCAAGTCCACTCTGATGAATCTGCTGGGCTGTCTTGATACCCCCAGCAGCGGGCATTACTGGCTCGCCGGGCGCGATGTGGCAGCACTTGCGGAGAATGAACTCGCGCGCGTGCGCAACCACACCATCGGTTTCGTATTCCAGGGATTCAACCTGCTGAAACGCATGACGGCGCTGGATAACGTGGCGACACCACTGCTCTATGCCGGGGTGGGCCGCGCGGAGAGCCGCCGGCGCGCGCTGGAACTGCTGCGTCAGACTGGTCTCGGCAATTTCGCCGCGTATCAGCCCAATCAGCTTTCCGGCGGCCAGCAGCAACGTGTTGCCATCAGCCGTGCGTTGGTCAACAACCCGCAGCTTATCCTGGCGGATGAACCCACCGGTAACCTCGACACCCAAACCAGCGGTGAAATCATGGCGGTGTTCGAGCGGCTCAACCGCGAGCAAGGCATCACCATCGTGCTGGTCACCCATGAAAACGACATTGCTGCTTACGCGCACCGGCTGGTGCGCCTGAAAGACGGACGGGTGGTGCATGACGGCGGAGTGACGGCATGAACCTGCTGGCCATCATCGGTGAAGCATTGCGCGCGCTGCGGCTCAACCGCCTGCGTACCGGTTTGACCATGCTCGGCATGATCATCGGCGTGGCGGCGGTGGTATTGATGCTGTCCATCGGTCAGGGTGCGCAGACTACCGTCAATCAGGCTATCGCCTCGATGGGCAGCAACCTGTTTATCGTGCTGCCTGGCGCCACCTCCTCGGGCGCCATGCGCCAAAGCAGCGGCAGTGCGCAAACCTTGACTCTCGGCGATGCGCAGGCTGTCGCCAGCCTGCCTTCGATCAAGGCGGTCGCGCCGATCATAACCGGAACGGCGCAACTGAATTTTGGCGCCAACAACTGGAGCACCGTGGTCACTGGCGTCACGCCGGATTATTTCAAGGTGCGCAACTGGAGTACGGAAGATGGCGAGGTATTTTCCGATACTGATTTCCGCTCTGCCGCACGCGTTGTAGTCCTGGGCCAGGTCATCGCAAAAAATCTGTTCGGTGATGAAGACCCGACAGGCAAAACCATACGCATCAAGAAGAGTCCTTTTCTGGTCACCGGGGTGCTTGCCGCCAAGGGGCAGAGTCTGGACGGGCGTGACCAGGACGACAGCGTGTTCATTCCGCTTACCACCGGCCAGCGCCAGATTTTCGGCAGCCAGTTTCCCGGAACCATCCGTTTCATGATGGTGCAGGGCAAGTCAGCGGAAATAATGGAAGAAGCTGAAAGCGAGATCAATCAGTTGCTGCGGCAGCGCCATCGACTCGCGGAAGGCATGGATAGCGATTTCACCGTGCGCAACATGGCGGCGCTTGCTGCTGTCGCCACCGGTGCGGCCAAGGTGATGTCGCTGATGCTGGGAGCGATCGCCTCGGTATCGCTGCTGGTCGGCGGCATCGGCATCATGAACATCATGCTGGTATCGGTGACTGAACGCACCCGTGAAATCGGCATCCGCATGGCCGTCGGCGCCAATCGCCGCGCCATCCTCACGCAATTCCTGCTGGAAGCGCTGGTGATCTGCATCCTGGGTGGCCTGGCAGGCGTGGCGCTGGGCATCGGCGGCGCCTGGGCGGTGAGCCAGGCGGCAGACATGGTGGTGGTCATCACCCTCGGCATGGTCGGCCTGGCATTCCTGTTTGCGTCAGCGGTGGGGATATTCTTCGGCTTCTACCCGGCCAGGAAAGCGGCGGCACTGCGGCCGGTGGAAGCGTTGCGCTACGAATAAGGTTTATGATAACAACGGGTTGTACTATATTATTTGCATGTGATCGGACTTGGTGGCATGACCTGGCACGATTGCTGCTTATACTGAACCAAGCACCTCGAGTGCGTGTCTTAAAACCCTAAAGGAGAATTAATCATGCAACAAGCACAAAAAGGTTTCACCTTGATCGAACTGATGATCGTGGTCGCGATCATCGGTATTCTGGCGGCGATCGCGATCCCGCAGTACGGTGATTACACCTCGCGCACCCGCGCTGCAGGTACCGTGGCCGAACTGGCGGCGTACAAACTGGCAATCGCCGTGTGCTACCAGGATACTGGATCGTTAACTGGCTGCTCTGCGGGCTTACTTGGCGTTCCGACAGTTACTAACTCAACTAATGCCACAATTACTTCTGTCACAAATGGCGTAGTGGTTGGAACCAGTACCGCAACTAGCGCTGCCGGAGCCCCCTTGGCTTTTACATTTACACCAGTGCCCACAGCCGGGGCATCCACTCTGCCGTGGAAAATGACAGGCAGTGCAATCTGCAACAATTCACGTGGCCTGAAGGAGGGTATCGGTCTCTGCGCGTAATAGCACGGGCAGCGCGCAAGCGCAGCCCGGTAAACCAAAAGCCCCTCCAAGTGACCAGCCGTTCATAAAAAGTGTTGAAACGATGACAAGGGAGTTCTTGGCACCGTGAGACAAAAGAACAGAAGGGCCAAAGGCCAGATGAAATAGAAGAGCCCCGCGATTGCGGGGCTCTTCTATTTTGGTGTTTCGTTCTGCATGTTTCCCAGATTACATGCAGGAAGCCATTTTTTTGCCAAGCCAGCCAACAGAGCGGCATGGTGCAGAAAACAAGCCCCTATGTTTGCGGTATGTCTTTGAAAAGGGCCTCAAACGAGGCAAAGGGAATCTTGACCGACTCCCAACCGCCGTTGCCGGAATCGACGGGAACGTGCTTTACCATCGCAGCGGCGTCGATGATGGCTAGCCTTGGAGTCACCGATGATAGATTCCACAAGTGGAAGGCATGATGCATGGCGTTCCCTGCCACGTCCCATTCGTTCCTCGATACATGGAAGAATCCGTTTCGATATTTGGTGGTCTTCACCTCAATCATCAGACGCAGAGTCCCGCTCTCAAGCGTTTGCAGGGATAGAACGTCATAGCCATCCGAGTTTGACTCCAACGCGACCCAGCGCGGTTCGATTCCCGTTCGCTTGTGTTCGTATCTTATTGTCAATCGCTCACCCTCCCTGCCGATTTCAGTGAGCGTGGAGTCTTTCTGACCTCTGGCCAATGCGGCCAGCGAGTCCCAAAACGTCACCGTTTCAGAACTGGTCCCGTGGGCCAAACCCGAGTCTATGAATATTTGCCTTATTTCGGGATCCGTGTGTCTCAACAGGTTGCGCCTTCCGTTTGACGCGAGTTGAACCCAAGGGGGCGAGTGCGTTTCCACATAGTCGAGCAGCATCCATCTCATGGTTTGCCGGATGTTGCCGTCCTCACCCGCTCGCGTGCCTCTAGGCGTGGGCGAATAACATCCGTCCCCATCGACCATAAGCCAACCAAGGGAAAGGGATGCGGTGAGGGCATCCGGGGCATCCCTCCCCAGTGCGTGAGAAATATCCCGCCATCCAGCGACCCTGCTGTGCCCCACTATGTCGAGAAGGTCGGCACATTTGTAGGCCAAGGTCGGAGATAGGCGGGGTTTTGTCATGCCCGTCCTCCAAGCGACGCCAACAGGGCTGCGACGTCTTCCTCGTCCAGTCCTCCGGCTCCTCCCCATTCCTCGTCACTCTCGTCGGCGTCCATTGGAATGGGAGAGATACGCAACTGGTTGTCGTTCAGCACCGTTGCCATTCTTTCCACCTTGAACTCAAGCCGTTGCCTCACGGTCTCATCCACGGATCCCTCGCACTCCACTATTTCAATGACAGTCTCTTGGTTGGGATCAAGGCCTAATCTGTGGATTCGGTCTTCCGATTGCAGGTATTGCGCGGCATTGAAGTTCCTGTCGAGGTATATGGCGTGATGGCACACCTTGTGCAGGCTTATGCCTTCGCTCGCGGCAGCGGGGTTGGCGACCATGGCCATCACGGAGGGGTCGTCGTGGAATAGCTTGATTTTCCCCTCGCGAGTATCTTCGTCTCCATCGTCACCGGCATCGACGCCCCCATGGATGAACACTGCCCCTAGGTCTTGGAGTTCTTCTGCGATTTGCTCCACGTTTTTCACAAAGCATGACCAGATGAGAACCTTCTTGCCCTCCTTGGCGAGTTGCCTTGCCCTCTTGACGACATAGCGTATCTTCGGGCCAGGTCCCTCAGCAATGGCGGCGGAAAGTTCTTTCGAGTGGGCGAACCCAATATCATTGGCCAAGAGGGCTGGGTTGGACACGAACTTCAAAATCTTGGCGACTGAACCGCCGAGCTTTCGAAACGCCTGCCTGCTCCGCTGACTCAACGCTTCGGCAGCGTCACGGGAGATTTCGCTCTTCATCAACTCGTAGAGTCGGGCCTGAAGCATGTCCATCGGAATCGACTTGCGAAGCCTCGTGACTGGGGGCAGACCCAACTCGCTCTTGTTGGTTCTCACGTATAC
>Ga0163199_1002569_pt1 | contig 11073 bp, 6 predicted proteins | sample PL_2010_150m_FD_113537 | JGI IMG/M metagenome (GOLD analysis project Ga0163199, IMG submission 113537) | Freshwater microbial communities from Powell Lake, British Columbia, Canada to study Microbial Dark Matter (Phase II) - PL_2010_150m | ecosystem: Environmental > Aquatic > Freshwater > Lake ...
AAAAAGTTCAGACCTAATCTTTTCCCACGTTTCGACGCTTGTTGCCGTTTCAACGATCGTGATTTCGTCTTCCAGAATGGCCGTACACACTTCGAGCGCGAATCCGTGGGATTTGCGCTGCCCGTCATCATCATCGGCAACCAGAACCTTGTAGGGCATCTTCAGCTATTTCCTTCGGGATAACAACCGTCTTTGCTCGAAACCTACAACTTTTTCGGTGTAAAAACAACCCTTCCCGGTGCAGTCAATTGTCCTTTGCGCTCTCTTGTGCGCGGGCGTACACAAGCTTGCCTCCGACTATTGTCTTCTCCACAACCGTCTTCGGGATATCATGAGTCGCAATTTTCATTATGTCTTTCGAGAGAATGACAAAATCTGCTAATTTGCCTTTCTCCAAAGAGCCCAGGAGCCGTTCTTGGAAAGCCGCGAAAGCCGCCCAGTTTGTGTACGCTCGCACTGCTTCCTCGCGAGTCATCGTTTGTGACGCGTACCATCCATTCTCAAATGCGGCAGAATCGCGGACACCCTCGGATGAAAGCTGGAAGAAAGACCGTACATCCTGAGCATTCCTCGGCCTTCCCTGCAGATCCTGCCTCGTCACCGCAGCATAAATCCCGAAGATCGGATTGGGATTCTCGACAGGAGAATCCGAACCACCGGGGATGATCACGCCGGTATTTAGGAGCGAGCGCCAGGCATAAGCACCCAGAATCCTGGTTGCTCCCAAGCGCGCTTCCGCCCAATACATGTCTGATGTGCAGTGGGTTGGCTGCATGCTCGGTATGACACCCAGTTGCTTGAACCGAGGGATATCGTCGAGCGACACCACCTGTGCGTGTTCCACCCTCAACCGGGGATCAGCGGCGGGGTGATTCTTCAGGGCGGCTTCATATACATTAAGAATGATACTGTTCGCCCGATCTCCAATCGCGTGCGTGCAAACCTGGAAACCGTTGCTCAATGCTTCCTCAACGACCTGACTCAGGGATTTCTCATCGGTGACCGTCAAGCCTCTGTTCCCTGCATCGTCGCTATATGGTTCAAGAAGCGCCGCTCCCCGCGACCCCAGCGCGCCATCGACGTACAACTTTATGGTTCTCACCCAGAGGCGGTTATCCCCATATCCGATCAGCGGGCCTTTCGCCGGGTTCGTAGCAGTTTTCTTCGTGTATTGATCCCAGGTATCTCCAGGTCCATCGATTGCTGCATATACTCTGAAAGGAAATTCGTTTCTATCAATAAGATTCTTGTAAACCTCAATGTCCTTCGAATCTACTCCCATATCATCCATACAGACAATGCCGTACTGCAGAAACTCCTCAATTGCCAATTTGATTGCTTCTTCTGATTCCTTCACTGATGGTGGAGGCAAAAACTTGCTCACCAATCCCATCGCATTGTCGACGAACAGGCCCGTTGGGTTCCCTGATGCGTCCCGAACAATTTGTCCTCCTACCGTGTCAGGAGTTTGCCTGGAAATCCCGGCGATTTCCAGTGCTTTCTTGTTGATCCAGGCGGCATGTCCATCAATGCGGACCAGATAGACAGGATTGTTGGGGGCAATCTTGTCAAGAACCTGATGCGTCGGGAATCGCTTGGTCGACCAGAGGTTTTGATCCCATCCTCTGCCGCGAACCCACTGACCGGGCTCACTTTTCCGGATTCTCTGCTCAACAAGACCTGCAACCGCGGTCTCCGACAAAGCTCCAACCAGATCAACAGTAAGCTTTGCCACACCAAGGCTCATCAGGTGAGCATGTGCATCGATGAAGCCAGGCAACACTGTCTTCCCTTCAAGATCCACCACCTGCTTCGCACGGACACGGTCCTGAAGGTCGTTCTGCGCGCCAATTGCGACAATACGCCCGCCGCGCGTCGCAAGTGCTTCAGCCACATTCATCTTCCCGTCCATCGTATAGATACGTCCATTCACGTAGAGAACGTCGGTCGGCTCGGGAACAGTGCGAAAGAAGAGATACGTGCAAAACGCCACGCAGAGCAGAAAGAACATAAACCAAGCGATCTGGGTATTCATAGTTTTTCCGTGTAGTGTGTCCAAGATTTGGTTGAGTTGTCCATCCGCTCACAATCGATGGGTGGTGTCAGGAGACGGACCTCGGCCCTTCTGTCGCGTCCATTCGACACGAAGAGAACTTCTGGATCTGTCGCGCAAGCAAGTTTGCGGATTCGGCCGGAGATGGACACGGTCGTAAACAACAAATCAACAAGACGTTGCAAGCGGTGGTCAATGTAGCAACCACGAGGTGGAATTGCAACCAAAAAGCCCGTATAGCGTTTCCGATTCTTTTGGGAACTCTCCATCAGGGCGGAGAACGGTCACTCGTCCTCATACCTCAAGCGCAAGTACAATCAGGTATAACTAAAGAACGGGAGAACCATCCATCTGACGAGTCCCGGGTGAAACTCCGGGAATTGCAGGCGGATGGTCGCGTGTCATTGTCGTAAAAAATGAAACTAGAAGCTATGCCTGCGATCAATCTCTCCTCACTCAGTTCCCCAGGCCTGTCCTTTCATCTCGTAGTACTTCTTGAGAGACGACGCCGTGTCAGATTCACCAAGGTCCACTCGCGGCCTATCACTCGAATGAAAGCCCAAATTGGGTCTAAATATGAAGAAACACCTTATGCAAGGGCCTTAATTAGTTGGAATTAAACGGTCTTGACATGTCGCTCAACAATCCCTATTTTCCACCAGCCTTTCGTAAAATCACACTTAGGACTGCAAATTTGAGGGAAACTACAGGTTCAATGCACGTCGATCTTCTAGTCCAGACGCTCCCGTTTATAAAGAGCCACATTCATCCGGCTTCTTTTCCGTTGTCAGACTGGAAGCTGAAAGAAGGTGAACTCCCGAATGGTGGTTCAACGTCGTTGAACGACACCATTTGGTGGAACTACACCATCCCTGCGCCGTGGGGAGGATACGACAAGACAGTCTGGTTTCGCAAGAGGCTTACCATCCCCCAGGAATTCGCAGGAAAGCGGTTAGGCCTTCTTTTCGATATTTCTGACGCTCACCTGTATGTGAATGGGAAAGCGTATCAGGGAATCGACAAGTATCATCAGGAAGCGTTGCTGACAGACAAGGCGCGCGTCAATCAGTCATTCCTCCTCGCACTTGAGGCTTATAGCGGACGAAAGAAAGAACTCAGCACATTCAACTCGGCCCAACTCGTCGTCATCAATCCAATCGCCAGAGCGCTCTACAACGGCCTGACCGCGCTGCACGATCTCGAGAAAATCCTTGGGCAGTCTTCACCTGAAACCAAAGACATCAAGGAACTGATCAGGCAATCGCTGATTTTCCTCAAGTACTTCAAGCCCGACGGTGAAGAATACCCCAACGCAATTGGGAGAGCCTTCAGTTTTCTCACACGGATGCTTGAGACAGAATACAAAACCAGTATTCCGGGGCTTGTCCATCTCGTTTCTCAGTCCCACATCGATGTCGTATGGCTATGGAGACTTCAGGAAACAAAGAAGAAGTGCGGCCGCACGTTTTCGACAGCCCTGAGGTTGATGGAGGAATATCCGGAATTCAACTTCAGCCAGAGCCAGGCGTACCTCTACCAATTGACAAAGGACCATTACCCGGAGGTGTTCAAGGAAATAAAGCAAAGGATTGCCGAAGGGCGATGGCACGCGATCGGTTCGATGTGGGTCGAGCCCGATTGCAATATCCCCAATGGTGAGTCGCTTGTACGCCAGGTTCTCCATGGCAAGCGATTCTTCAAAAACGAGCTCGGGGTGGACTCCGACATTCTCTGGCTTCCCGACACATTTGGATATAGCTGGGCGCTTCCGCAGATCATGAAGAAGTCAGGCATCCGGTACTTCTTCACGACGAAGCTGACCTGGAACGACACGAACCCGTTCAAACATAATACATTCTGGTGGCGAGGCATCGACGGGAGTAAAGTGCTCGCACACATTCCCGCGGTCGGTCTTGAAGGATCTGTCACTCCGAAGGACCTGAAAAAAAGCTGGGATGGTTACCACGAGAAACAAAAGAGCCCTCACACAATTCAGACATTCGGCTATGGTGACGGCGGCGGCGGACCGACAGCGGAGCAACTGGAGACCGCGCGCGTCCTGAAGACGATGGTTGGACTGCCCACATCCACCATCTCGACCACGACGCAGTTCTTCAAAACAATTGAGGAACACGCGAAAGAGTTTGAGACCTGGGGCGATGAGCTATATCTTGAAAAACACCGCGGCACATTCACGACCCACGGCTGGGTGAAACGAGAGAATCGCCAGTCAGAAGGACTCCTCTATGCTACGGAGTTGCTCGCCGTGCTTGGGATGCTCCACGGGAACAAAGGTGCTTCGAGAAAATATCCGCAGCAACAGATCGAGCAGGCATGGAAGAAACTCCTCCTCAATCAATTCCACGACATCGTGCCCGGCACGGCGATCGCAGAAGCGTACGATGACGTCCGCAATGATTTTGCAGCGCTCCGGGCTTCCTGTCATCACATCCAGGAGCAGTCTCTTTCAGGACTGGTGGAGAAGGAAGGAAGAAAGAAACCGCAGAAGGATTCCCGTTTTTCGGTCTTCAATCCGTTGAGCTGGAAGCGGAGCGAGTACATCGTTGTTGAAACGAAATCACAGGAGAAGTCTTTCGTCGTGACCGATGGCAGCGGAAACGCTGTCGACCACCAGGTGCTCGGGCGAAGAAAAGGGACAGTCCTTATTCTTTGCTACCTCGAGAACATACCTCCTCTCTCGTTCTCGCAGCTTCTCATCACACCCTCGGCGGCGAAGCCGATTGTCCCGGCCCACTGGAAGATCACCAACCGCTTGGTTGAAACTCCCCGTTATCGGGTGCGATTCGATTCACGCGGCCAGATTTCCTCCTTGCACGATAAGTCGCTGCGACGAGAGCTCGTTGCCAAGGGAGCACGCATCAACCATTTCCAGGCCTATAAGGATGTTCCGAAACAATGGGACGCCTGGGATATCGATGCGGACTATACGAATAAGCCCATCGATCTCTTCAGGTTCGAACGGCTCCGCATTGTTGAAGAGGGGCCACTTCGGGCGACGCTGCGGCTTGAACTGAAGTCGGATAACGGATCACGGCTCACTCAAGACATTCACTTCTACCACAAGTCTCCCCGCGTCGACTTTCAGACTTCCGTCTCCTGGAAGGAGAAGCAAACCCTTCTCAAAGTCGCGTTTCCCTTGAACGTCAAGACGCATGCGGCAACGTACGAGATCCAGTTCGGCGCGCTGCGACGAACGACCAAGCCTGTTGACAGCCACCAGAAGGCAAAATTCGAGGTCCCGGCACAACAGTGGGCTGATCTCTCGGAACAGAAGTTCGGTGTGAGCCTCCTTAACGACTGCAAGTATGGGTACGACGCTTCCGACACAACCATGCGACTCACCCTGCTTCGATCCCCTCACTATCCACACGCACTCGACCCCCTGCGCCTCAACGACGTCCGGCTTACGGACCAGGGAGAGCATGTGTTCACGTACGCGTTGTATCCGCACAGCAGCGACTGGCGTGGCGGAGAGACCCTCCAACGCGCGCGCGAACTCAATCAACCGCTTGTCGTAATCCCGGGCACAGCCGGGTCTGTGCCATCCCTGGTTTCAATTTCGAGTCCAGGCATCGTGATTGACAGTATCAAGAAGGCAGAAGACTCTGATGAAGTCATCATCCGTCTCCACGAGGCGTATGGACACTCGTTGAAGACGACCATGACGTTCGGTATCCGTGCTGATGCCGCTTCCGAGTGCGATTTGCTGGAACAGGATTTGACAGCGCTCAAGATCGCCAAGTCGAAGCTGTCGCTTAAATTCTCTCCGTTCGAGATAAAGACATTGAAGGTGAAGTTCAGGACGAAACAATAGTTCCTCGCAAAGCAAGAGCAGGATCTATGAGAAGGGCCGGGTCATCGGATCTTGGACCCCGGCTCGATGATGGCCTGCCTCCTCTTCGAGCGTTTGTTCACCTCCGCAGTGCTACGCGTCAGAGTACCGTGTCACAATACTCCGGATATTTCTCAAATGTTCACGTGAAACAGCATATGAACGCTCACTGGATTGATCGGTTCGGTTTCCTGCTCGCCGTCTCGCTGGCATTCTGCTCCAGCACCTTCCCAAGGGCTGACCAGTCGGCAGAATACGTGGAGGTTCGGGTCGGGGCCGACAGACTTCTTCCCGAATACAGCCACCTGATAAATGGAAAGAGACTCGCGCTCGTTTCCAACCACACTGGACGACTCTCGGACGGCACACATATCGCCGATGCGCTGTTTCGGTACCCCGGGGCTCAACTCAAGGTCCTTTTCGGGATGGAATTCAATATCCGGACGAACGACTACTCGATTCCCAGAGACAAGGAAAAGGATATCGACAAAGAAACCGGTCTCGTAAAATACTCGTTGTATGGGGAGATCCATAAGCCAACACCCGACATGCTCAAAGACATCGACGTCATTGTGTTCGATATTCAGGAAGTTGGAACACGGTTCTACGAGCATGTCAACATCTTGGGCTTTGTGATGGAAGCGGCGGCCGAAAACAATATCGAACTCGTGGTTCTGGATCGTCCGAATCCGATGACCGGCTTGAAGCAGGACGGATTCGTTCCCGACGATGAGTTCCTCTACCGGTTCGGGTCATTCGGAACAATACCGGTTCTGCATGGAATGACCATGGGGGAGTTGGCACGCCTCTACAATGGCGAAAAGATGCTCCATGGCGGCGTCACCGCGACACTCCATGTCGTGGAGATGAAAGGTTGGAAGCGATCGATGTGGTATGACGAAACCGGTCTTGACTGGCGAAAACCCTCACCCAACCTGCTTACCCTGAATTCGGTTATCGCTTACACCGGGACATGCCTGTTCGAGGGATTGAATATCTCCGAAGGACGCGGCACCGACAAACCGTTTGAGTATGTCGGCGCCCCCTGGATCGATCATCGCAAGGCTGCGGATATGTTGAACGGACTCAAACTCCGGGGAGTCGTATTCGAGCCAGTGGAATTCACGCCGGTACGAAAACCGCACCTGGGTCGTGATCCAGAATTGAGCGGCCAGCTCTGTAAGGGTATTTTCGTGAACATTACGGATCGGAATCTGGTCGAGCCGTACAGGACCGGGATTGCACTCGTCTGGGCCTTCCACCGACTGCACGCGGACAAGATGGTATGGGACGAAACCGTCATCGAACGGCTGACGGCGACAACGAGGTTGGTGAAGATGATCAGGGATGGAAAGCGCCCCGAAGAAATCTTTGCGTCCTGGAGCGATGAACTCGCTCGGTTCAAAGGGCGAAGCAAGAAGTACATGCTCTACAAGTGATCTCGATTCAACCGGGGTACATACAAAGCGGGCGAGGAATCCTCGCCCGCTTTCGTTGTATCGCTGCTCGCTGCTCAGCGCAGCAATGTTGCCGGATCGAGATTCGGCGCTTCGATGTCCTTGAAGTACTTCACCGTTCCGACCTTCAGCTCAAGCGTCGCCTCGTCGTCGGTCACGATGATGCCGTGCGGATGAAGCTGGAGTGCGCTTACCGTCCACATGTGGTTGACGCCTCCTTCAACGACGTTGGCAAGTGCACGCGCCTTCTTGTACCCGTTGATGATGATCAGGACTTCCTTCGCATCGAGCACCGTAGCGACACCGACCGTCAAGGCGGTCTTCGGCACCTTGGTGATGTCGTTATCGAAGAATCGGGCGTTCGCAAGAATCGTATCCAGCGTCAATGTCTTCACGCGTGTCCGCGAGGAGAGCGACGATCCCGGCTCATTGAATGCAATGTGACCGTCCGGACCGATGCCGCCGAGGAAGAGGTGGATTCCGCCGATTTTCTTGATTGCTGCTTCGTAGTCGGCGCATTCCTTCTCAAGATCTTTGGCATTGCCGTTGAGAATGTTGACGTTCTCTTTCTTGATGTCGATGTGATTGAAAAAGTTGTTCCACATGAATGAATGGTAGCTTTCCGGATGATCTTTGGGAATGCCGATGTACTCATCCATATTGAACGTGACGACGTTCTGGAACGACACTTTCCCAGCCTTGTGCATCGCCACCAGTTCTTTGTACGTGCCCAGTGGAGATGACCCGGTGGGTAGGCCAAGCACGAACGGCTTGTCCGGCGTCGGTTTGAAATCGCGAATCTTGCGGATGACGTACGACGCAACCCACTTGCTGACTAAGTCATACTCTGATTGTATGATGACTCTCATGCTAGTTTCCTGCCTTCCTTAGTTCTTTTTGTGTTTGTTGTAGTACTCCGGTAAGTGAATCTTTACCTGGTCTTCCAGCTCCTGATCTGTGACGGACGACATCCTCCCATCCTTTTCGTACTGATCCATCACCCATCGGAAGATCTTTGCCACTTTCATCACGGTCAGGCGCTCCTCACCTTTGAGGCCAAGGAACTCGTTGACCCAGAGCGCAACGCCATCGGACCCTGATTTGTCTGTAATGGAGACGCGTGGCGGACGGTTCAGAAGCGCCGTCGTATCGAAGATATTGTAGATCTGCTCGAATTTCCTCAGACCCCCCGCGTGTATGCCGGCCCGTGTAGTGTTGAAATCCTTCCCGACAAACGGGTAGTTCGCTGCAAGCTGAGTCCCAATGACTTTCTCGTAGTACTCCGCCAGTTCCGTAACGACCTGGAGATTGACGCCGTTGAGCCCTCCCTTCAGGGCAACATATTCTATGGTGGCACCCTCAAGCGGCGGATTCCCCGTGCGCTCACCGAAGCCGAATAGTGTTGTGTTCACAGCATTCAACCCGTAGATCCACGCGCTCGCTCCATTGACGTGGACCTTGTGGAAATCGTTGTGACCATGCCACTCGAGCCGATCGGCCGAGACGCCGATTTCGTTTCTCAGGCGCCAGATCAGCTTCGGTATTGACCGGGGTTCTGCAGCATTCGGGTAGGAAATGCCGAATCCCATCGTGTCGCACAACCGGATTTTCACTTTCATATGCTCCGGCACCTGTTCGCTCAGTCGCTCGAGCTTCTGGACAAAAGGAAAAACAAATCCAGGAAGATCAGCGCGAGTCACATCTTCCAAATGGCAGCGCGGCCGAACACCTGCCTCAAACGCGGCTTCCACGACTTCAACGTACTGATCCATCGCCTGCTTGCGGGTTTGGTTCTGCTTGTGAAAAATGTGGTAGTCCGACGATGACGTCAGCATACCGGTCTCCTTCAAGCCCATCTCCTTCACGAGGCGGAAATCTCCCTTGTTCGCACGAATCCAGCCTGTGATTTCCGGGTAGCGAAGATTGAGCCCCCGGCACGCTTCGATGGTCTCGCGATCGTTCTTCGTGTACAGGAAGAACTCGGATTGCCGGATAACGCCGTTGGGCCCGCCAAGACGCGACATCATTTCAAAGAGCCTCACCATCTGCTCTTTTGTGTACGGGGGCCGAGCCTGCTGGCCGTCACGGAATGTCGTGTCGGTGATGTGGATATCCCGCGTCTTCACTTCGTTCGGGTCGAACTCCACGACCGTTCCGTCAATGAGCTCGTGGATCTTCCCGTCGAATGTGATCAGCGGGGGAAGCGAATACGGAAACATGCCTTCAAGAAGATTAGGGGCTGCAACATCCTTCAACTCATACGTCTTCATCGCTACTCCTCCTGTGGTTGGAATGACGAGCCATCGCTGATCCGGCAGCGTTCACCAGGACGGTGCCGCTGAACTGCCGCCCGATCATCGAAATTGGCTCTATGCCGTAGTTGATGTTAACAGGTTCTTGAATTGCTCTTTCCGCAGTCGAATAGCATCTCCCTCGGCAGCAAGCTTCTGAACCACGCCGTTCGTTTCGATTGTCCCCCGGACGGCCTCGAAGTCTTTCTGCACGTTCTCTTCAGTTTGATCGAGTCCGTACCCTATCCGCGCAAAGGCGCCGAATTCCTTCTTCGAATCCTCGGTGACCATTCCCTGGAGAGAGGAAGCCGCCTTCTCCCAGTCGTCTGCCGCCGCGAGCAGCTGTTCTCTCGTCACAGCATTCAGCTGGATTCCGTATTCTTTCGAGTAAACATCATAGATGTATTGCCACTCGTCGTTCCGGTAAGAATCGTACATTGCCTGGAACTCAGCGAGGAGCTCGTCATAGGAAGAGCACGTGCCGCTCGCGACCGTCTCTTCAAGTGCAGCCAGGCGTTCACGCGGCGTCAGCAGGCCGCTGACATCGGTCCATTCCTCGGGCTTCTCAAGCATCGACAAAGGCTTCAAAGAAGCGATGGCAGCGCTCCATTGTTTTTCTTTCGTAAGCGCTTCACGCACTCTGTCCAGCACTTTCTCCTGCAGATACCGGGCGATCCCAAGCGAGTAGTATTTCGCCCCCTTTTTCAGCAAGAGACGGCTCAATTGCGCTCCGCCATACATCACAAACGATTTCTCTCGTGGCACCTTTTCGCTGAGCGCAAGAAGCTCGTTCCTTCCCCGTCTCATCTTTTCTATCGTGTACGGAGAAAACACATCGAAGATGATAAGATCGCGCTTCTTTGGGGCTTTGCGGCCATCCCTCTTCGGCCATTTCTCCCCGTCGCGCACGGTGCCGACAGCGGGCAGGTTCATACCGGGCACGATTTTCGAATTTCCTTCCTCCTCCGATATGTACGAGAACGGAAGGTTCGGGAGATCGAGGTTTGCATAATGCTTGCCGATAACGACGCTGAAGGCTCCGATATGAGCCTCAAGCAGCAGATACGAGAACGAACCCGTTTTGCAGCCGCGTTCCAGCACGCCCTGATGGACGGGCCCAAGCTTGTACATGTGGTTGCTTTGGTTCGTTCCGCTTCCTGCATTGTAGAAAGAGAACAATCCGGCAATCAGGAGTGTCGACTTGTGATGCGTCACCGTATAAGGCCCGCCAAAAAGCGATACCGCTTCACCGTGGAATGCTTCACAGTTCGCGAAAAAGAGAGAGCTTTCCGCTGAGAACTGCTTTCCCATCTTCACACCCTGACCCACATACGCTTTGTCGAGAACAGCTCCGCTTTCAACGCGCGCACCTTCTGAGAGAATGAATGATTTCGCCTGGACTCCTTCGCCAACTTCCGT
>Ga0163199_1002570_pt1 | contig 11068 bp, 14 predicted proteins | sample PL_2010_150m_FD_113537 | JGI IMG/M metagenome (GOLD analysis project Ga0163199, IMG submission 113537) | Freshwater microbial communities from Powell Lake, British Columbia, Canada to study Microbial Dark Matter (Phase II) - PL_2010_150m | ecosystem: Environmental > Aquatic > Freshwater > Lake ...
AATCGCCTCCCATACAGCCAGGTGGTTTATATCTACCGGACCGCCCTGTCCCATGATCCACTGATTCTGCACGAGGGAGTAAATCGTTATGGCGTCCTCGTTCTCATCGAGCATTACCGGCCGGCAGGTATCGCAGGGCGGCTCCTGCGGCGGATCACGGCGCCCGTAGAGGTCGCGGCAGGCGTCACAGTTGGGTTGATAATCCACCCGCCACTCCGCGACCTCTATGAGTTTTTTTCCGCCCCCTCCGCCGCTCCCGCATCCGCCCCGGTGATGAGCTGCAGGCATCGTCCGACGAACCTGGCGAACATGGGGATGTTCATCAGCTTCAACTTGTTCTCCAGCGTGCAGGGAATCTCCATCCCATCCTTATCGAACATCCCCTCCCACGCCTGGATCGCATGATCCCAAATCAGTTCCCGCTCCCGCTTCTCCTGCGCGGGCGTCTGGTCGAAATACACAACCCGCTCCATCGCCCGCGTCGACGAGTTGCGGACGAACTCCGCCGTCTTCTTCCTCGTCTGCGACTGGATGGACTCGATGACTTCCGGGGATGCGGTCCGGAGGCAGACCCTTCCCGCATCTGCCTCCGGCTCAAGGTACAACGTCTCCCCGTTTTCCTTGATCTCAGACCGGAAGAACTTGAACCATTCTCCCTGCGTTTCTTCTGATAAGTCGAACCGCATAGACCCTCCTCGATTGAATTAGACGACGCGCTCCATCGCCTTCGCGGAAACCTTCCCCTCGAAGGAAACCGTGGCAAGGGCGTTCTTCGCCAGCTGGATCCCGCCGAACTTGGTGATGATGAGCTTCCCGCCTGCCGCCACCCTCCAGAAGACGGAGGTGGACTCGTAGAAGTACAGGTTCGTCAACTCCGCGCCCGTGTTCGCCAGCGCGTTCAGCGCGACCTGCCCGTTGGTGTCCGCCGGATCGTAGTTCCCGGAGAAGGAGAACGTACCGCCGTCGCCGATCCCCGCCTCCACGAACGTCTTCACGGTGTCTCCGAACGCTGTCGCCTCCAGAACGTCGGGGACGAAACCGGAAAGCGTCCAAGTTCCCATTCCTGCAACCAGATTTGCGCCGTAGCGCACAGCGGCCAGACGGCCCCCAATCGCGGACATATTCGTACCTCCTTATTTAGTTGTTGAACTGCGCCGCAAACAAAAAGGGCCACCACCGGGCGACCCTCGGGATACTTGAACCCTTGATTATTAAGCCTGCACGCCCCCCAATGCCTCCTCGTGCGCGATGATTTGTTCCGACAGCGCCTCTTGCGTCCTATCCCACCGGGGAGGATCTCCCTTCTGAGGAACGCCGAGGACCGTTGTGTCGATCCGTGGCGCATCGGGGAAGCGAGAATGAAGCCACAGGAACGATTCCTGAAACGCCTGATCCGGATACCACTCAAACGACCTCATGCAGTAATGTTCGCAAAAGGCGTCGATAACCCATGCGGAGCCGCCCGTCTCCCACACCTGTAACACCGCCATCGTTCCGTACAGGTCGAATCCTTTAAGCCGCGTATCGAACCGGAACCCCTTCTTCATGTTCACGAGGATGACGCACTCGTCGAAGCAGCTCGCCGGATGCGGATACTCATGCTTCCCGATGAAATGCGACGGGGTGCGCATGTCGTGGAACTTGCCGCAGTACCTCCCGCCCATGTCTTTCCCGATAGGCCCAGCGACGGTCCAGTCTTCCGGCAGTTTCGCCAGTTGTTCCTCTACCTGATCGATCCACCCGTGGCGGAAGTACATGTCTTGATGCGCCAAAACCGCTATATCCGACCCCTCCGCCTCGATCACGTCGAGGAGCCTGTTCAGCCCCTCCGTCGCCGAGTCCGGCATCTTGATCGTGTGGCACGGGATGGACGGGTCGAGTTGCGACTGCCGGAATACCAGGTCGAGCCGCATGATGTCGTTTACCAGAACGCCGAACGAGAACTTCGTCCCCCTGGTCGCGCTGTAGCGTGGCGCCTTCTTCCGGATGACGACCGTGAACCCGTTGCCGACCTTGTCATCTTCGTTGTGGACCTGAACGACTTCCCACCGTACGCCGGTTTCGTTCTTCATCCACCGAACCAGTTCAAGCAGGTCGCTCGGTATCCAAACGTGCTCATGCCCGTTCGGGTCGCCGTGGGATTCCGTTGTTCCATTCTCGTAATCGTCGATCAGGTGCTGAAGCGGAGTGCGCTCCCTCTCGTGGTCGAACGTCCTGTCCTTGTGCGGGACGATCATCAGGATGATCCCGCCGGTGCGGATCAAGCGATCCCATTCGATCAGGGCCTTGATTGGATCGGTGAAATGTTCCAGCACGTGAGAACTGACGATGAAATCCTGGCTATCATCCGGCACGGGGATCGCATCCCCGGGAGCGACGATATCCACGGGGAGTGCCCGTCCGCATCGGGCCATCTCCTCCCGCTTGAACGACGTGTCCATCGAATCGGTGATGTCGACGTTCATGGTATTCAGCCCGAAAGGATTATGCGCCGACCCGCCGATTTCCAACCCTTTCCCCACGCAGTATTGATGCGCGAGTTTAGACTCGGGGTATGCCCCCATCGGACCTCCCTTTATGATTTCTGCATGGAGATTTCGTAATCCACATCCGCTTGCCAATACTTCCCGGCGCCAGTCGCAACATCCTCCTCGCCGCTTACAAGTGATGCATTCTGCCGGTCCATTTGAATATGCGTATTACCGGCGATCGTCAGGTAGCAGTTGTCGTACAGGCTTTTCAGGTTCGCCACGATGTCCTCTATCTCCGTGGACCCGGAGGCCTGCGAGAACACCGAGAACTGGATCAGGACCTCTTCCAGCTTGTCCGTGAACGTATCCCTCGGCATATCGGAAATGATGTAGTACACCGCATACGGCCACGTAGGATTCTGCTGCGCGCGGTGCTTATAGAGTCGCCCGCCGACGGACGTGGAGAAGGCGGATCCGGTGAATTTCGTGAACAGGGCTGACGACAGATTTTTCAATCGTCTTCCCTTCCACGAAAGTTCTTCTTCACGGTGCGATCTTTCTTCGCGACGCAGGTGCAGATAAGGAACTCGGGATGAGGGTCTACCTCGCTCGACAGCACCGTGAACCCCGAACCGCGCACGAGACCCGTCAAGTCTTCCTCTGAATAGTTCCGATACCACGGCGGGCTATGCAGCGGGCCATCGGACGGGGCCTGAAGGATAAGCAACCCCCCTGGCTTCAGCAACTCGCATACCTGCAACAGCAATGCTGCGGGATCCTCCACGTGCTCAAGCGTGTTGCCCGAGATCACCGCATCAACGCCCTTCAGCGCATCCCATTCCGGCGACCCTACGATCACATCGACGTTCGGACCTGGCCGGAGGTCGGATCCGACATACCCGTTATCGAACAGCGCACGGAACGTCCCGTTGACATCGAAACTACCGACATCAACAACCGTCTTGCCGGAGCGCAGCCCATGCTCGTTCACAACCTTCCGCATGAGGTTCATCGACAGGTCGTTCACGCCATCACCTCCCGGCAGAGAAGATCCATCTGGACGTTCCGCTCTTCATGGTCCACGATGGAGACGATAGAGAAGTACCGCGCCCCGAACTTCACCCTCCACGCAGCCGAGACGCCGGGCAGATATCGGATCCTCACGTTATGCGTCCCGACCATTGTCTCCGCTCCCGCCCGGACCTGTTCCTTGACGGACACCGGCCAGATCGCCGCGCGGACAGTGGCCTGAGTGCTCCAGGTCAAAGTATCACCCCCCATGCCGTCCGGCACGGAGGCTGTAGATTGCAAATCGACGCTGTGTCTGAGGTCCCCGGATCGCATCAGAACTGAATCGCCTTGTATCTATAATTCTTCACGAACTGCCGTAGGATCTTCTCGATGATGTCGTCCAGCGGGATCATCTGTTGCCCGCCGATCATCCCCTGCGAGTTGTCGTAGGTCGCGCCGACGATGGACTTGATGCAGGTCTTGATGTCCTCCGGCACGTCGGCCTTTGCTCCGAACCCCGCGACGTACCGCACCCGGACCGCGTTGATCTCGTCCCGCGTAGCGGGCCACGTCTCCCCGTAGGCCGGGACGACCAGCGCCGGGATAGAGTCCGAATCTACGGCGTACAGCAAGGTGTCCAGCGTCTGCTCCACACCGTCTGTGTCGATGTACTTTATCGACGCCACCGATTGCAGCGGAGGGACGGGGATCTTAATACCACCGGTCGGGAACCCATCGAGCACAAGTTCCCACGTCTGCGTGACAAGCGCGTGACTGGTGTAATCCTCCACTTGCATCCGCGCCGTCGCGATGAGAGATCCGATGTCCGTGTCGTCGGTCGCGACGGCAACGCGCAGGGATGGAGACGCCTTCGCCTCCGCGACGGTGATCGGCTCTTCGGCTGCGGGTGTTATCAAGGTCAACCCCATTTAATGCCCCCTGTACCGGTTCGTGGGAGTGCTTGTTTTTCTCCAACTGGACGACTTGATGGACGACTTCCTATCGGCGTTCGTCGCGGCGGTCGATGTACGTTCCGACGCCTTGAAGCGAATGGTGCCAGAAGTCTTGTCGACCCCGGTCCCAGCCGCGGTCATCTCATGGATCTGGACTGTCGCTGCCATGCCGGTTCCCTCCGTTTTTCGATCGTAACCAGGGCGTCAGGGGTACCGCCCCAGCTCACAGGCGGATCACTTTTCCTACCGGATGGGCCGTACCTGCGGATACCCTCGAACGGCAACCGCGCCAAACACTGCGGAGGTCGCAATGCCAGGTGTAATCGTGAGACGCAAATAACGCTTGTTCCCGATATATCCAAGATACTTAACCGTGTCGTCTTCCGTACCGACGAACGAGGCTAAAGCCTCGGTGCCAAGTAAATTCGCATCTGTAACGGCAGCGGCATCGGAACAATTGGAGGCCGCACAATCCTCCAGAAGCGGAGTCAGGGTGTCCGTGTTGTCGGTGATCGTTCCCGAATAGATGATGAACTCGGTAGCGCCCCATCCATTGGTATCGATGATGGCCCCGACAGCCGGGGTATTATCTGTCGCCGTGGTTCCGGCGATGACGATGGCGGCGCTGATGTTGTGGTGCAGGTCGCTCCCGCCGCCGGCGGCGTATACGACCGGGGCGATCAGCAGGAACGCGAGAAGCAGGATCAGATATTTCCTCGTATCGATTCCTCCGGTAAATGGAACGGGGGCCGGACTGCGCCCCCCGTCGTCAGGATGGTTGACTACGCCTCGCACTTGACGATCTTTACGGCCTCGGAGTCGAGCAGCATCGAGCCGACCCGCTTGGTCGTGTAGAACAGGACATACGGCTTCGAGGTGAACGGGTCACGAAGCACCCGCACGCCGGGGCCGATGTCGTAGATCCCGAACGCCGTCCGGAAGTTCCCGAACGCCGCGACGAGCGCGTTGGAGCCGATCCCCGCCATGTCCTCGTTCTCGATGAGCGGATACCCGAGAAGCGTGGACGGCTGGCCGGCGGCGATCGACGGCTGCCAGATGTACGCGCCATTGACGTAGTCCTTGAACTTGCGGCAGATGCCGAGGGTCGCCCGGTTCATCATCCAGGACCCCCCGGTGCGGTGGCCCTGCTTGAGCGCCTGCACCGCGTCGATCAGGACGTCGGCGGGGTTGACGGTCGCCGTGGCGGTGTCGAAGTCCGCAGCGGCGCCGGTGGCGACGTGCTGCAACACTCCGAACGCACGGGAAGCGTCGGCGGTCAGCGCCGTGGTGTACGCGAACAGGCCCTTTGGCGACGTTCCCGCTACGCCCGTTCCCGTGGTGAACGCGGTGTTCTCGTAGGTCGTGAGCGTCTTTGCGACCTCGTCCGCCAGCCACCCCTCGACATCGAAGAAGATGTCGTCCAGGGACCGCTGCGTCGCAGCGGGGTTAGCGTACACCTCGCCGAACACGGGGGTAAGGGCCGCGAGGCCGGGAGCGCCGGTCTGTGCGCGCGCACCGGCTTCCGCCACCCACCCTCCGGCAGCCACGCCGGTGGAGAACAGCTTCGTGTACCCGGCGCCGACCCGCATGACGGTCGACACCTGCCGCATCGGAGAGGCGTTCAGAAGCAGCATCCCGATGGCCCGGTCGAGTTCCTGCGGGACGCCGTACCCGCCTTCGTTGTCGGTCGTGATGTTGATGTCCTCGTGGGCCGCCTTGATCGCGAGGTCCCGAAGTCCCTGCTCCTGCCCCTTGCGCATGAAGGCGTTGAACGCCTTCTTGTGCTCGGCCTTGACGACATCCTTTTCGGACTGCCCGTTGCCTCCGCCAAGGGCTAAACGCTCGACCCTCTGCATCCCGGCCTCGATCTGCGTCTTGAGCGCGGTCAACTCGTCTATCCGAGCGTTGACCTTCTCGACCTTCTCCACCAGGAGGGGATCGGAGTGCCCCTTCGCGGCGATCTCCTTCAGCCGCTCGTCGTTGGCCCTCTTGAAGTCCTCGAAAGCCTGTTTCAGTTCCGCGAGGATTTTCTCCACGGTTGGTTCCTTTCCCGGGCTATGCCCGAAAGAGATTTATGAGTTCCCCGGCCATTACTTTTTCCTTCACGAAGGGTTCCTCCGCATCCCGCTGATAGATCCTCCGCGCCTTCGCAACCGCTTCGTGCGCCGCCGCCCTGCTCGCTCCTGCATCCCGCAGGTACTTTTCCAGTTCGCGCTCCGTCCCCGGTTCTGCCCTCTCGCCTCCCGCGTTCAGGTTCCCCGGCACATTGCGGAACTTCGTCAGGTCGAACGATGCACACGCCGCCGCCGCTATCTGATCGCCGATTCTGTCGGCGAATCCGAACTCCTTCGCCTCTTCCGCGTTCATCCACGTTTCGTCCGCCATCATCTGCCGTATCCTGGCCTGGTCCTGACCCGTGCGCTTCGCGTACACCTTCTCCATTTGCGTGTCGATCTTGTCGAGCGTCTCCGCCATCTTCGACATCTCGCCGGACGACCCGATGGCGAGCGCCCATGCGTTATGGATCATGAAGAAGGCGTTCTCCGCGATGTTGATTTCCTCGCCCGCCATCGCTATGATCGACGCGATCGACGCCGCAAGCCCGTCGACCTCGGTCGTGATTTTCGCCGGATGATTCTTCAGCGCGTTGTAGATCGCCATGCCGTCGAACACATTCCCGCCGGGAGAGTTTAGCCGAAGCGAGATCGACTTCGCCTTGACCACGTTCAGGTCTTTCACGAACTGCGACGCGGTGATGCCCCACGAGGAAATCTCGTCGTAGATGTAGATCGTCGCGGTTTCGTCCTTCGCCTGTATTTCGTACCAGCGGTTACGCATTGTCGGCCTCCATGTCCTCTCCGTCGTCTGGCAGGTCGCGCCCGTCTCCGTTCCCGGGTTTCTTCGGGGCGCTCGGCGCCTACACCGGCGTATCCGCCGGGACCGTGTTCGCGGACCTCATGTACCGATCCCCGAGTCCATCCCCGCGGGGGTTCATGTTCTCCTTCGCGCGGACCTCGTTCGGCGACATGATCCCTTCGTTGATGGCGGTCTGATACGCCGTATACCTCGACGAAATGTCGCCCCGCAGAAGTCCGTCCACGAGGAACTCGAAGTAATACTTCCCTTGCTCCCTCGGCGTTAGCAGGGAGTAATTCATCGCCTGTTCCCACCGGACCAGATACGACATCAGGCAATCCTGGACGTACTCCATCGCCTGTTGCTCGATGTTCGTGAACGTCGCCCGCTCAAGGTCGCCGATCTTGTGGGGCGGCACCCGGAAGATACCGGCGATCTCCTGCCGCTGGAACTTCCGCGTCTCCAAATACTGCGCGTCCTCGGAGGTCATCGACGCCTTTACCCACTTCATATCCTCTTCGAGGACGACGGTCTTGTGCGCGTTCTCGCCGGATGTTTTGTCGTCGAAGTCCGCCGCGAGTTGATCGGCTCGCTTTGGATCCTTGAACCGGGCCGGGGTCATCAGGAACCCGCCCATCTTCGCGCCGTTGGCGAACACCTTCGCCCCGAATCTAGATGCGGCCATCGCGAGGCCGATGGTGTCCCGCTGGTAAGTGATCTGCGACACCCCGGTAACACCATCGAACGTCAGCCCGCAGACGTGCAATACCTGGTCTTGCGACAGAACCATCGGGGACTTGTTCGGTCGCCGGTAGGTATACTTGATGGAGAAGTCTTCATTCTGCTCAACCGTCATCCGGTCCGGATGCATGGGGATGACCGCCGAGACAACGCCGTCCAACGTGCCCCGCTCGATGTAGGCGTACCCGTTGCCGCGAAGGGCGAGATGCCCTGTTCCCATCTCCCGGAAATTGAACGATGACATCCAGGGGTTCGGGCGGGTGTTCATCAACCAGTACAGCGGATGGTCCGTGGCGCGTTCCTTCCCTCCGTCCTTGCGGCGCCGGTACAGGATCAGGGGAAGTTTCGCCACATCCTCGGAGATCACCTTCACGCAGGCGAACACGGTGGAAAACCTCATCGCGGATTCCGGCGATACGTGGATCCCGGCACCCGACCCGCCACCGATTCCGAGGAGGAATTGCTCCAGGTCCCGGGAGGTAGTGATGGTGCGCGTCGTACCTCCCTGTCCGAATACAGACGTTAAGAAACCCATTACCGACGCGCCTTTACATAAGAGATCGCCATAAGGATCGCTCCTGCGACGACGAAAGCCGCCGGTTTATACGCTTGGAAAAGCCCGTAAAAAAGGGAGGAAAAGCCAATAAACCCGAGAATATCGGCCAAATCCGGGAGAAAGCGGGAGAAACCGGGTTTGTTTTTCTCAGACAACCTGAAAACCCCTGGTTTCGTAGACGCTCGACGTTTCGGTGTGCACCATAGCCCTTGATAGGGCGCAGATCACCGCGACACAGCCGTCGATCCGCTCCGTGGATTTCTTCTTCGACGGTTTCCACAACTCCGGCTCGGAGATTTCCAGCATCGTATTGCTCACATTCCACCGCAGCACGGGATTGCCGTTATGCTCGAATTTCCTTTCCTTGACCAGCTTATGAAGCAACTGTGTCGGTTCGTTGAAAGTCTTCACTCCTTGCCGTATCTGAACCAACTTATCCGGGTCGAATCCCTCCGACTGAAGGTCGGATACAAACTTCGTCGAGTTCCACGGGTCGTATCCAAGCTCCAGAACCTGAAAATCTTCCGCGCACTTGAATACGCGCCGCATGATAACGGACTGGTCTACTACGTTTCCTGTAGTCGCCTCGATAAGTCCGGCGCGGGTCCACATATCGTACGGAACCCTGTCCCTGCGAGCTCGCAGGGCAATGTTGTCCTGCGGGACCCAATAGAACACCAGCGTCCTGAAAGTGTCATCGGGCATCCTGAAAACCAGCGCAAGAGCCGTCAGGTCCGTCGTAGATGATAAATCTATGTGCGCGTAACATGGCATCCCGCGCAGGTCATCGTAGGAGAAACTCCCCTCGCATGAATCCCAATCGGCCATGTCGATGTATTTCACATCCGAGGTCGTCCACTCGTTCAGCCGCAGACGGCGGAACGAGTTTTCAAGAGCGGGAGTCTCCTTCGCCTTGCGGTACGCGTCCCGGATCTTCTCAAGGTCAAGGATCTCTCCGAGAGACGGGTTCGCCGCCGCCCATTCCTTCTCGTCCTCCCAGTTGGCGCCGTCCCTGAGACCGTAGATCACCGGAAGAAACGTCGGGTCGGATATGATCCCGTCCCGGACCTTCTCCGCGTAGGTTCGCTGCTCGTAACAGATCGAGTGCCGGTCGAATCCAGCCGTGGTGATGGCAAAGATAATCTGCTGCTCCCTGGCGTCCCCGGATCCAAGCGTCAGGACATCCCAGAGGTCCCGGTTTGGTTGCGCGTGCAGTTCGTCGAATATGATCCCGGAAGCGTTGAACCCGTGCTTGGTCGCCACGTCGGACGACAGGGCAACATACACGCTCGCAGTTTTCGAGTAGATAATTCGTTTTTGAGAATCAACGATTTTACATCGCTTCGACAGAACGGGATGCTTTCGGACCATCTGCGCGGCAACATTGAAAGCGATGGACGCCTGCTGCCGGTCTGCGGCGGCGGAGTAGACCTCGCCTCCCATCTCCTTATCCGAACACAGCAACTTCAGCGCAATCGCCGCCGCCAATTCCGTTTTCCCGTTCTTCTTCGGGATCTCACAGTAGCAGGTCCGGTACTGGCGCTTACCCGCCGCGTTCAATGTACCGAACAGTGGACGGACGACGTCCTCCCACTGCCATTTCAGCAAGTGAAACGGATGGCCCGCCCACCTACCCTTCGTGTGCCGCAACCCTTCGATGAACTTCTTCGCCTTTTCCGCAGCCCGCGCCCCCGAGTCAGTCGAGGAGGTCTTCGAACGCCCCATCTTCTCCCGCCCCTGGAACTGTTATCCTCCCCCGGCTCGAGGGGCTCATGCCGAACTCGGTGCAGAATCCGCGAATCGTATTGAGGGCAAGCCGCTGCTGCGCAATCAGCGGACTGATCTTCAGTTCGACCGCCATTACCTCGTCCGTCCGCCCCTCGTCCGTATTCTTCTCCATGAACGAGTGCTTCTCAGCCAACACCCGATACCCGCTGTCCCGAAACGCCCTATTGATCCGAACCAGCGTGGAATGCGCGATGCAATACCCCGCGAATGTGGCCCCATCTACTTCCGTCAGCAAGCCCAGTCGCTCGAGAATATGCGAGAAACGTTTCCATTCGGCTCGGGCGATCGGGTCAAGATGCGACGGGGGCGCAGGAGACACGGGGCGAGGCTTCGGCTCCCTCTTGTTGATCCGGTCCTTATTCTTCTCGCCCTCTATGAGCTTCAAGGCGGTCGGCTTGCGCTGACCCCGCATATGCCCCCCTGGTATGGAATGGTAAAGATGGGAAATCTAAAGCGAGCCTCACCACACGGTTAGGAACGACCAGACTCTAGAGATTCGACCACCCCCCCTCCGTGCCTTTTCCCGTGGCATGGAACGCAAAGGCTCATCATGTTCTCGAAGTCGAGTCGCTCTCCGCCCTCGCTGATGGGTTTGATATGGTGCACGAGTGCCGCGATCCCCTTGCAGTCAAAGCATAACGGGTTGCGCCGCATGAACATGGCCCGTGCCTTGCCCCACGTCCAGTCATACC
>Ga0163199_1002572_pt1 | contig 11066 bp, 7 predicted proteins | sample PL_2010_150m_FD_113537 | JGI IMG/M metagenome (GOLD analysis project Ga0163199, IMG submission 113537) | Freshwater microbial communities from Powell Lake, British Columbia, Canada to study Microbial Dark Matter (Phase II) - PL_2010_150m | ecosystem: Environmental > Aquatic > Freshwater > Lake ...
ACGGCGACTTCGAGGATGTCCGAAACGCCGTCGGCCTTGGAGATGATGACGTTCTCGATGGCGTCCTTGCCGTAATGCCGGTGAATGCTGCGGGCGGTTTCGAAGATCGCCAGTTCGCCCCGGGTTTCCTCCGAGTAATTGATGTCTGGCGCCGCCAGCGGCCGCGGCGTTGCCAGTTCCTCCAGTAGCAGCGCAATCCGGCCATTTTCGTCGAGCGCCAGGTAGTCCGTTCCCGGACGGGCGATGCCGAGCAGTTCCGCCACGGTGCGCGCATGCACGTCCGAGTTCTGGCGCAGGTCGAGGGGCGCCAGGTGGAAGCCGAAAATGGCGACGGCATGGCGCAGCCGACGCAGGCGACCGCGCCCGAGCAGACCTGCTTTGTGGCTGATCAGCGAAACGTGCAGCACGTCGAGATCGGCGGCGAATTCGGCGGCCGAAAAGTAGGGCTCGGCCTGCGCTACCGCATGGCGCGGCGCTTCCAGCTTGTCGAGCTGCAACGCGGTGGCCGCCAGCCGCGCGTAAAAGCCGGTAATGGCGCGACGATAGGGTTCGTCGAGGCGGTGCGGACTCTTGTCGGGCGATTGTTCGGCGAGTTTCATCAGCTCGACGTTGTGCACCGAAATCAGCGAGGTCGTGGTTGACAGTTCCGCGCCCAGCTGGTGCAGCTGTTCCAGCAGGTAGCCGATGGCCTTGCGGCTTTGCGCGCGCATGGCGTTCGCCAGCACTTCGGCGGTGACGAAAGGATTGCCGTCGCGGTCGCCGCCTATCCACGAGCCGGGGTGCAGGAAGGGCGGCAATTCGACGATGCCCTGCGTATTCCATTCGGGTATGGTCCTGGCCAGGTGGTCTTCGCAGGCGTTGTAGAGTCGCGGCAACTCGCGCAGAAAGGTGGTGTCGTAGAAGGACAGCGCGTTGGCGACCTCATCCATCACCGAGAGCTTGGCCCGCCGCAGCATGCGCGTCTGCCACAGGCGCAGCACGGCGCGGCGCAGGGCTTCGTCGTGCTCCGCCTGCTCCTCCGGCGCAAGCTGGGTGCGGTCGTGTTCGTCGAGCAGGCTGGCAATTTTCCACTGGCAATCGAGAATGCTCTTGCGTTGCACCTCGGTCGGGTGCGCGGTCAGCACCGGCCGCACCTGGGCGCTGGCGAAGAACCCGGCCAGCTGTTCCGCATCGATGCCGGCGGCGAGCGCGCGTTGCAGCGAAAAGGCCAGGCTGCCCTCGCGCGGCTTCGATCCGGCACGGGCATGGGCGCGGGCGCGGCGGATGTGGTGCTGGTCCTCGGCGATATTGGCCAGATGCGAGAAATAACTGAAGGCGCGCACTACCAGATTGGTGCGCTCGCGCGGCAAGCCGTGCAGCAGTGCCTCCATCTCCACCCGCGCGTCCGGATCGTCGTCGCGGTGGAAGCGCAAGGCCAGCTTGCGGATTTCCTCGACACGGTCGAATACCGCGACACCTTCCTGCTCGCGCACGGTGTCGCCGAGCAGACGGCCGAGCAGGCGGATGTCATCGCGCAGGGGCTGATCCTTGTCGGGCGCGGGTGAACTCATGATCACTTCCGGTGCTGGAGTCGGGCCCGGCTTTCCTCGATCGCGCGTTCGAGGTAGGCGGCGTAGAAGTCCGCCAGGCGGAAGCCGACAATGGGTTCGGCCAATGCCGCCCCGTCGGGGCCATGGAACATCACCGTCGGTGCGAAATGCGCCTGCATATGCCGCGAAAAGTCGGCGCTGGTGGTACGGCGTCCGGCGAAATCGACAAGGGGCGTGGCCCGATCCATGTGCAGTTCGCGCACCAGAGCCGGGGCTGCCGGGTCGCGAGAGAGCGGGCCGAGGTGCTCGCGCCGCAGCTTTTCGCACCAGTTGCAGTCGTCGCGGCTGTACAGCACCACCAGCGGCACGCCCTTTGCCGCCGCGAGGCGGCCATCGGCGCCGAGGTCGCGGCTTTCGGCGAGGGTGCCCGGCGCAACGCTCTGCGCCGTGGCCAGAGGACTGGCCAGAAGCCAGAGTACGGCTCCGAGCCAAACCGGAATGATCCGCGAGATCATGGCAGCAGCTTCGCCACGCCGTGTTCTCAGTGCGACAGGATCTTCGACAGAAATAGTTGCGCACGCTCCGAGCGGGGCGTGCCGAAGAACTCGTCCTTGGTCGCGTCTTCGATGATCCTGCCCTGATCCATGAAGATCACGCGATTGGCGACCTTGCGCGCGAAGCCCATCTCGTGCGTCACCACCATCATGGTCATGCCTTCCAGCGCCAGTTCGACCATCACGTCTAGCACTTCGTTGATCATTTCCGGATCGAGCGCCGATGTCGGTTCGTCGAACAACATGCAGATCGGATCCATGCACAATGCCCGCGCGATTGCGACGCGCTGCTGCTGGCCGCCCGACAACTGCCCCGGATGCTTGGCCGCCTGCTCCCTGAGCCCGACGCGGTCGAGCAGTTTCATGCCGCGCTCGGTGGCCTCGTCCGCACTCCGCCCCAATACCTTTACCTGCGCAATCGACAGGTTCTGGATAATGGTCATGTGCGGGAACAGCTCGAAATGCTGGAACACCATGCCGACATGGGCACGCAGTCGTGGAAGGTTGGTCTTCGGGTCGCCGACGGAGGTTGCGTTGACCAGTATCTCGCCTTGCTGAAATGGCTCGAGGCCGTTCACGCATTTGATGAGCGTGGACTTGCCCGAGCCTGAGGGGCCACAGACAACGATGACCTCGCCCTTCTCTACCTGCGTCGTGCATTCGGTCAGCACCTGGAACGTGCCGTACCACTTGCTGATGTTTTTCAATTCGATCATGGGCATGTTTCGGGTTCCTACTTGACGATGGCGATGCGCTTCTGCAGTATCCCCACCAGATTTGACAGGCCAAAGCTGACGATGAAGTAAAGAACGGCGGCGACCAGATAGGTCTCCACCGGTCGGTTGAAGTTCTTGCCGGCGATCTCGAAGCCTTTCAGCAAATCGTAGGCGCCAATGGCGTACACCAGCGAAGTGTCCTGAAACAGGATGATGGTCTGCGTGAGCAGAACCGGCAACATGTTGCGGAACGCCTGCGGCAGCACGATCAGGCCCATGGTTTGTTTATAGCTCATGCCCAGCGCGTAGCCCGCGGCGACCTGCCCCCTGGAAATGCTCTGGATGCCGGCGCGCATGATTTCCGAGTAGTAGGCCGCCTCGAACAGCGTGAAGGTGACGATCGCCGATATTTCGGCGCCGAGCGGGCGGCCGATAACGATGGGTATGAGAAGAAAAAACCACAGGATCACCATCACCAGCGGAACGCTGCGCATGGTGTTGACGTAGCCTGCCGCCGGCATGACCAACCAGGTTTTGCCGGAGAGGCGCATCAGCGCCAGGCAGGTGCCCAGCACGATGCCGCCGAGCATGGCGATGAACGTCAGCTGCAGCGAAAAAAAGAAGCCCTTGACGATATAGCCGGAGATGACCGCCGGCGTGAGAAAGGAGAAGTCCAGGGCGAGCATCATTGGCCGCCGCCGATCATGCCGGGAACCCGCACCCGGTTTTCGACGAACAACATGGCGCGGTTGATCGCGAAAGCGGAGATGAAATATAGCCCGGTGACGGCCAGATAGACCTCGATGCCGCGCGAGGTCTCCTCCTGAGCTTGCAGGGCAAACAGGGTGAGTTCGGAAATGCTGACCGCAAAGGCTACCGACGAGTTCTTGATGATATTCATCGACTCGCTGGTGAGCGGCGGGATGATGATGCGCAGGGCCATGGGCAGCAGGACGTGGCGGTAAGTCTGCGGTAGGGTGAATCCCATTGCCAGGCCGGCCATGCGCTGCCCCCCCGACAAGGACTGGATGCCGGCGCGCACCTGCTCGGAAATACGCGCCGAGGTGAACAGACCTAGGCCCAGCACGACCAGAATGAAGCTGGGCACCGCCCGCAGGGGAGGGAACAACGCCGGCACGACGTGGTACCAGAGGAATATCTGCACCAGCAGAGGAATGTTGCGGAAAAGTTCGGTCCAGGCTTCGCCCAGGAGTACCAGCCCGCGGTGGGGCGTGGTGCGCAGGACGCCCATTACCAACCCCAGCACCAGCGCCACGAGCAGTGCCAGCGCCGACACCGAGAGCGTCCAGCCCCAGGCCGAAAGCAGCCAGTCGAGATAGGTGACGGAGCCCGGCCCGCCAAAGCAGCCAGGCACGATCTGGCCGTCAATGGTGTCCTTGCAGAAGACCTGCCAGTCCCAGGTTGTCAAGTCGCTCCCTCTCGATTCAATTGCCGCGGAAATGACTGAAGGCGCGGCGTCGATCCATTACCGCCGCGCCTTCGTCATCCGGTCTCGATTACGCCCTATTTCTTGGCGTAGTCTTCCATCGGCTTGTCGTTGGGGCTGGCCCAGGCCGCCTTGGTGGCGTCGGAAGCCGGCAGGCCGATGCGCGTGTTGGTCGGCGGAATCGGCTGCATGAACCACTTGTCGTAGATCTTGGCGATCTCGCCGGACTTCATCATCGACTTGAGGCTACCGTCGACCGCTGCCTTGAAAGCCGGGTCGTCCTTGCGCACCATGATGGCGATCGGCTCGACGGAGAGCACTTCGCCGACGATCTTGAAGTCGGCCGGATTCTTCGCCTTGGCGATGTTGCCCGCGAGAATCTGACCGTCCATGACGAAGGCGTCGGCACGGCCCGATTCCAGGAGCAGGAAGCTGTCGGCGTGATCCTTGCCGAACACCTCATTGAACTTTACGCTGGCAGCGCGCTCGTGCTTGCGCAAGTGCTGAACGGAGGTAGTACCGGTCGTGGTGGCGACGTTCTTGCCGTTGAGCTGGCCGATCGACGTAATGCCGGAATTGGCCTTGACGGCGATACGAACTTCCTCGACGTACGTCGTGTCGGCGAACGATACGTCTTTCTGCCGCGCGGCGTTGTTGGTCGTCGATCCACACTCGATGTCTATTGTGCCGTTTTGCATCAGCGGGATGCGGTTCTGGGAGGTGACAGGCTGATATTTGACGTCCAGTTTGGACATGCCAAGTTCCTTCTGGATATCGGCCAGCGCTCGCTCGCATAGTTCGACATGGAAACCGACGAATTTGCCATCGCCGAGGGTGAACGAGAGGCCGCCGGAGGACTCGCGTACGCCCATGGTTGCGGCGCCGCTGTCCTTGATCTTCTTCAGGGTTCCATCGAGTGCGTGGGCCAGATGAGGAAGCACCGAGAAGGCGCCAGCCAGGGCCAGAGTAATAGGGAAGCTGCGACGCATGAATTTCTCCTCGAACATGGGTTATGGTTGGACGGTCATTCTATGCTTGCATGGACAATTTGTCTAAACCTCCTGCTCCCTCTCTTCCTGCTGCAATGCCCACATTTGCGCATACATGCCCTTGCGGTCGAGCAGCGCGCGATGGGCGCCGCGCTCGACGATGCGCCCGGCATCGAGTACCAGAATCTCGTCGGCGTTCATCACGGTGGACAGCCGGTGGGCGATGATCAGCGTGGTGCGGCCGACGGCTGCCTGATCCAGTTCTGCCTGGATGGCCTTTTCGGTTTTCGAATCGAGGGCCGACGTGGCTTCGTCGAAGATCAGGATCGGCGGGTTCTTCAGCAGCGCCCGCGCAATCGCGACGCGCTGCTTCTCGCCGCCTGAAAGTTTCAGGCCGCGCTCGCCGACCCGGGTCTGGTAGCCCTCGGGCAACCGTTCGATGAACTCGTGGATGTGTGCGGCTTTCGCTGCGGCGATGACTTCCTCGCGCGCCGCCGTTGGGCGACCATACTGGATGTTGTAAAAAATGGTGTCGTTGAACAGCACCGTGTCCTGCGGCACGATGCCGATCGCGGCGCGTACCGAAGTCTGCTGAAGGGCGCGAAGGTCGGAGCCGTTGATCCTGACCGAGCCGGATGTGGTGTCGTAGAAGCGGAACAGCAGCCGCGCCAGGGTCGACTTGCCCGAGCCGCTATGCCCTACCACGGCCACCGTCCTGCCGGCGCCGACTTTGAAATCGATGTCGTACAGGATCTGCCGGTTCGACTCGTAGGCGAAGCTGACGTTCTCGAATTCGACCTCGCAGGGGCCGCCCTCGCCGGGAGCGAACAGCGTCCGCGCGTCCGCTGCGTCCTGGACCTCGCGGTTCTTGTTCAGCAGCGAGAACATGCGCTCGATGTCGGTCAGCGACTGGCGAATTTCGCGATACAGCACGCCGAGGTGATTGAGCGGCATGTAGAGCTGGATCAGGAAGGCATTCACCAGCACGATGTCGCCCACCGTCATGTTGCCGGCCGCGACACCGACTGCCGCGCGCCACATCATCAGCGAGACGCCTGCGGCGATGATCAGGGACTGGCCGAGATTGAGCCACGACAGCGAAATCTGGCTGCGGATCTGCGCCGCCTCCCATTTCTGCATCTGCTCGTCGTAGCGGTCGTGTTCCCAGCGCTCGTTGTTGAAGTACTTGACCGTCTCGAAATTGATCAGGCTGTCGACGGCGCGCACGTTGGCCGCCGAATCCAGCTCATTCACCTCGCGCCGCAGGACGGTGCGCCAGTTGGTGACGATGATGGTGAAGACGACGTAGATCACCAGCGTGCTGACCGTGATCAGGGTGAAGTCACGGTGGTAGCGGAACGCCAGGATGCCCAGTACCAGAGTGATTTCAACCAGCGTTGGCAGGATCGAATACAGCGTGTAGCTGATCAGCGAGCCGATCGAGCGCGTGCCGCGTTCGATGTCGCGCGTCAGGCCTCCGGTCTGGCGGTCGAGGTGAAAGCGCAGGGAGAGCGCATGCAGGTGCTCGAAGACTTGCAGCGTGATGGTGCGCACCGCGCGCTGGGTGACGCGGGCAAAGAAGATTTCGCGCAGCTCGGTGAACAGCGCCGTCGAAAAGCGCAGCGCGCCATACGCTGCCAGCAGGCCCAGCGGTACCAGCAAAAGGGCCTGGTCCATCTTGTTCGCGGCGGGCAGGGTAAAGGTGTCGATGATGTCCTTGAACACCAGCGGCACCGCGACATTGGTCAGCTTCGCCAGTAGCAGGCAGGAGAGCGCAAAGACGACGCGGCCCTTCCACGCCCACAAGTAAGGCAGCAGGGTCCGGATGGTCTGCCAGTCGTGGCGATGATCAGGGATGGGGCCCGGCAGGGCCATGGCGGGAGCGTTGCGGCGCATCATGGCTTGATTCTAACAACTTGGGGCGGAGCAAGATTCCTGCCGGGACCTCCGGTTATGCCGAGCGCCTGTCTCACCGGGTTGCGGGCAATAGCGTGCAAAACGGATCCGCGATGAAGAAAGGTAACGCGGTCAACCAAATACCAGCTTGATCGTTGTGGTTATTGGGGGCCAGGGTCCAGCGTAATGATCCTGTTTTCAACAACATTTCAGGAGGAAGCCATGCGTATCCAACCAGCTCTTGTCGCAATCTTCACTGTTGTAGTGTCAACCGCCGCGTTTGGACAGGCATCCCAAAGCAGTCCGCGTCGTGGCGTTACCGCCTCGGCGAACGACCAGGGCGTTCGGATTCAGGGCAATACTGATATCCAGGCAAAGCAGGAAAACGTGACGGCCATCGCCGGCGGCCAGGGCAACGAAGCCAGAAACACTGCGGGTGCGATCAAAGGCGACACCGAGATTCAGGGCAATACCAGGATCAAGGCTTCGCAAAAGAACATGGCGGCCGACGCCTTCGGCAAGAACAACATCTCGGTCAACGAAGCCGGCGTGGTGGGCGGCAAGGGGCCGGGCGTCGCCAAGCGCACCAAGATTCAGGGCAACACCCAGATTGCGGCCAAACAGGAGGACGGCATGGCCTGCGCTTCCGGTGAAGGCAACGAGACGCGGAATACCGCCGGCGTCATCAAGGGTGCCCAGATTCAGGGCAACACCAAGATCGATGCAGCACAGAAAAAGATCTGCGCCAACGCGCGAGGCACGGGTAACTTGTCTGCCAACGCCTCCGGCCAGATCGGCGGCAATTAACGGCAATGTAGATTGCCAGTCCAAAACCCGGGGCACCCCGGGTTTTTTTTCGACGTTTCCCGCGCCCTTGTCGCGTTACGCCAATGCGGGGCCCTAGCCTAGATTAAGTTTCAGAGTGGTCGCGGCCTCGTTGCCAAAGTTGTCTCGCGCCTTGACCCGGATCGAGATTTCTCCGCGGACGCCGGCCGGAGGCGTGCCCGAAATTTTGCCGGTTTGCGAATCGAAGCTCATCCAGTTCGGCAAGGGCTGTCCGTTGGCCTGCGTGGCCGAAAGTTGCACAACCGCATTCGTACGGGTGTGGGTGAACGTGTCATCCGGGAGGGTGAATTGAATGCGCCCGTTCGACTGCGTCGCGGTCCCCGAGATGAGATCCCTTGCCGTGAGGACGGCTTTGCTGTCGGTCGAAGGCACGCGAACCATATAGGCGCCCTTCTCCGGGCTGGTATAGCTCCCTTCCGTGCCTCCCGTATTGGTGGTGGTAATGGTAGGGGTAGTAATGAACGCGTCAGGTTTGGTTTCTGATCCACAGGTCTTGCCGCTCAGTCCGCCGGGCTTGCAGCTATCGTTCCCTTCCTTCTTGTCGGACTCGGATAGCACCACCGTCTCGACGGCTCGTGTCGTGGATGTCGGCGTACTGGTTGTCGTGGTCGCTGCCGCGGTGATGCTGCTCGTGGTGTTGTTGGCGTAGCTGATGTTGTAGTTGCCGGCGGCGCTGCTGACCGCGGCGGCGCTCGGGGTGAGCGTCTTGCCGGTGCCGACCGCCGCGGTGTCGAAGGTGAGCGTTACGCCCGTGACGGTTTCGCCCCCGACCCCGAGCTGGCCGCTGAGGACTGTTAGGTCGGCGGCCAGCGGCGTGTAGCTGGTATTCCCGTCGAAAAGCTTGGTCGCGGCCTGTGGCGTCAGGGTGACGTCCTTGGGTGAGATGGTCGCGGTGGTGCTCGCGGTGTAGGTGATCGTGTAGTTCGTGACGCCGTTGTTGATTGTGGCGGCGCTCGGCGTGAGCGTCTTGTTGCCGGCCCCCGCAGCCGCGCCGGTATACACGAGTGTGATCGTGTCTACCGTGTCCCCGGTGACGCCGAGTGCAGTGCTCAGCGTGGTCAACTCGCCGACCGTTGCCGTGTAGGAGGTGCCTCCGTCATAGGGCTTGCTCGCTGCCGGTGCAGTCAGCGTTACTGGCTTGGCCGTGATGGTCAGTGTGCCGTTGACCGGGACCAGCAGGTAGCCCTGCTGGTCGTTCTTGTCGGCAGGCGCAAGCCCGGAATTCCCTGTGCCGAACGACGTGGGCTGGACCACATTCGGCGTGATCGTGCCGGAATCTCCCACATTGGTTGCGGTGGCCGCCGCGCCGCCGAAGGTCACGGCGCCGGCGAGGTTCCCGCCGACGGGCGCGGCAATCGAATACGTCTTCGTGAACGCGACGCCGGCGCCGGCCGTTCCGTCGTAGGTCGCCGACTTGTTGTCGGCGTAGACGATGAGCGGCGTGAGGAAGGTCCGCAATAGCGGGTAGGTGACATCCTCGTAAATGACCCAATTGCCCGTCGTATTGAAGTCGTACGTCCCTCCGCCGGTAAAATTGGCCGCCTTTTTCATGTCGCCAGTGGCATAACCGGTGAGTGGCGCGCCGGGGAGAAACGGAGGCGGGCTGCCCGTGCCGATGCCGTCGTTCTGCGCTGACGTGCTGGTGTCCCAGTAGCCGTCGATGATCTGGTCCTGCATCCCGTTCGAGGTGCCGACCAGGCCGCCGGTCGCCGGGTCAGAGGTGCCGTTGTTTACCTTGCCGCGCGCGTAAACGGCCTGAATCGAGCCCACCTGGTGGTAGCCGACGAGGCCGCCAACGTCCTTCAGGCCGTCGACGTCACCGGTGGCATAGCTGGCGTAGATTTTCGGCGCGCCTCCGGACTGTACGCCGACGAGGCCGCCGATGCCGCCATCGGTCCCCATGCCCGTCGTCTGGATGCCGCCCGTCGCCACCACATTGGCTGAACTGAAGGTCTCCGAAATCTCTCCCTCGTTCTGACCGACCAGACCGCCGATGGCGAGCACCGTGTCCGCGCCGTTGGTCGACCCGGTGATCAGGCCCTTGGAATAGGTCGCGCTGATATTGCCGGCGTTCTTGCCGGCCACGACGCCGACGAACTGGGCGCCCTTGATGCCGGCGGCGTCGGTCTCCACGCCGAGGTTCTTGACCGTCCCGCCGGCATCGACGGCGCCGAACAGGCCGACATAGGTCGCGCTCTCGTTGCTGGTGATCAGCTTGGTGACCGCGTGGCGCAGGCCATCCAGGGTGCCGGTGAAGCCCCCTCCGCCATTGCCCAGCGGTACCCAATCCGCGCCGCTCGCGTCGATGTCGGCGCCGAGGGCGTACTTTGCGGTGAGGTCGCCGGCAACGTTGACGAGGCCGAGCTTCGTCGTGATGACCGTGTACGTGTCCGTCGCCCCGCCGCTGCCGTCCTTCGTGGTGAAATTGCTTCCGCTCGGCAGCGTCACCGGAGCGTAGACGCGGTAGGTGCCGCCGCCGTCGCCTTGGTTGTACTCGAGCGCAAGCTTGCCGGTCGTCGCCGTTATCGGTGAATTGATGTTCACGTCGCGCCAGGCCGAAAGCTTCAACTCGCTGGCCTTGGTCCAGCTGACTTCCTGGTTGACCAGGATGTCACCGTTACCGGCGGCGTTTCCTGCAAGGCACGTGGCGTTTGTACAACTGACACTCGCGTTGGCGGCCGTGATTGTGACGTTGGTGCCGGCGACTCCGGTATCGAGCGCGGTGGCGAGTGCCGCGCCGGAGATGTCGCCGTTCGGAGCAATGGTGAAATCAAACGGGTCGAGCAGCCACTGGCCGCTGAGGCCGCGCGGGGCACCAGCGTCGATGCGCGCGCTGTCGGCTATGGAGAGCCGGTGCGCACTCGTCTCGATGAAGCCGCCGTTGCCGCTTTCGCTGCCGCCGCGGGCGGAGATGCTGCCGCTGACATTGGTCACGCTTGCCGAATTGGCAAGCTCGGCGAGGAGGGTCGCGGAGCCGCCGGAGCCGTTGGCCGCGCCGTCGACGGAAAGGCTGCCGCTGTTCTCGACCGTGCTGCTTGCCAGCAGCCGGATGACGCCGCCGTCGGTGGAAATGCCGTTCGCCTCGATGG
>Ga0163199_1002573_pt1 | contig 11065 bp, 21 predicted proteins | sample PL_2010_150m_FD_113537 | JGI IMG/M metagenome (GOLD analysis project Ga0163199, IMG submission 113537) | Freshwater microbial communities from Powell Lake, British Columbia, Canada to study Microbial Dark Matter (Phase II) - PL_2010_150m | ecosystem: Environmental > Aquatic > Freshwater > Lake ...
CTTATGACACGATCTTATACTAGGGTTTAAAGCACGAAATTCCTCAATCATTCCACCATAAATTCGTCTTTTAATATATGAGTCAATTTGTTTAGTTGAGTTGTCTTTCCAATTAATTTTATCCATAATTAGTAGGAGAGCAACGTATCCGGCTTGGACCAAATCTTCTATCTCAAGTTGAAAGGGATACTTAAAACAAAGTTTGCTTGCTAAGGCATATAAAAACCCCTTATATTGTAAACAAAGGCGTTCCTGTATTGTTTCGTCATTCATTGCCCGCAAGAATAGGGGAGCAGTCGAAGCCCTGTAAATCTTCCAGGAACCGCTCCCCGGGCCTCAATAAAATCCCTCATGCCAGGGTCTCGAGTCCCACAGGCGGCATGAGTCGTGGCTTTGGCTGGTCTGTCCAGGCTACCCACCACAATTACCCTTTCCTGCTAAGGTCCGCACGGCTCATTAACTTTCCCCCAAAGCAAGAAGGGGCGCCCGGCTTGGCTGCCGCGACGCCCCAGACACCATAGAGAAGGAGGAATCGTGTTGCATGATGATATTGAGACACAATTACGATAGGTTGGCAAGGAACATTTTAGGGTTATCCACATTTCGCCTGTATTCATGGGGGTTTGCGGGGGTTCTGAATTATTCAGGTCAGACAGAGAAATGGGGAAATAAACCAGGTTCCCCGCATATAACGATTTTTGTCGCTTTTTCGCTTTAGTTTTTTTCTAATCCGCCTGTTTTTAGGGCAGGCTATCCCATTTTTGTTTCGTTTATTTCCGAAATGTGCATGGTTATCAACTCTTAGCCTATTTAATTATTTTGTTGACAGGGTATCTGGCTGTGATACAGTGAGAACAAATCAGACACATGATACCAATTTAAAGGAGGTTGCGGGTTATGATGTTTTGGTTTTCCATAGTATTTGCGTGGTCAGTACCGGCGCAATATCCGGCTATTGAAAAATGGAACGCAACCACTCAGCGGCTTGAATTTTATCTAAACCGCAAAATCCCTTACGCGGTAAAAAAGCGACTTATAGATTTGGAATATATTTAACCCCTTAACTTCTCCCCCTGGCAACGGGGGATAGGAGGACAGGACAATGGAATTTGTTTGTGACGACTTTATTCGAGAGATTGATTAACAGGCACACGATACCAATTAAAAGGAGGATGCGGATTATGACCCGAACAGAATGTAAAGAGAGAATCAATGAAATGTTGCCCGATGTTTTAAAGTTTCTCGACGGAGAAACTGACCGATTAATCGGGTGTGGGGGCATTGATTTGGAAAGCAAAGACACTGAAACCTACGGGGCAGCCAAAAGTATTTTAATTGTCGCCCTGGAAAATGCTGCTAAACAGTATTTTCACAAGTCCTTCAAGAAGATCGTGGCCAACCTGCGCCACTACTAACCCCTTTCCATTCCCCTTTGAGGAGGGGCGTGGTAAGTGGTTAAATCTGAGAGTGGGAGGGCGATATGGCTGCACAAGAAATACAGTTTGCTAAATGCGCCGTTGGTTATCGGGTCCGCTATGAAGGCGCGGATTTTAGGGCAGAGACTATTTTCTACGATAAGGCGTTGGGAGGGGAGAAGTATTTATCTTTTTACCGCCTTGTCTGGAGTAGCCCGGTCTTGCGGATTTGGTTGCCCGATAGGTGGAACACAACAATCTAAAACGAACCGGCTTAACTTTTGGGGAGCGCCCCTGCCCGGGACACTTCCTTGAAGTCAAACTAAAAGGAGGGAAAGACCCATGCAATATAATACTATCTACCATATCAAGGCTGACAGCACCAATCGGTTTAAGAAAACCTTGTGCGGCCTATCTTATGAAGGCAGACATTTTGAAATTGCCTACCCGAAGGATATTTTTGGTAAATCATGGGAAACTATTTTGGGTGGGCCTATTGAGAAAGACGAAATCTGCAAACGGTGTCTTAAGGTTGTCCATGCTTAACATAACCCCTAACCGCCCCGGGTCGGCGCGTGAGCGAGCTTACAGTGCGCCGGTTTTCCGGGGAAGGACTAAAATTCAAGCGATTGGAGGATGAGGTTATGGCTACATTTTATGTTGAAACCGGCCTCGGCTGTAATTTGGTAGAGGCCAGAACGATTGAGACGGCGCGACGCTCTGCTCTCAAGGAGGTTGGCGCTTACCTTGGGGTTCAACTTATCAGAAAAGCATCCCAAGAAGATATAAATTGGGTACGAACGATGCAGGGGGCACCACCAAAGGAGGCTTAAATGAAAGCGAAGCATACGCCGGGGCCGGTATGGATCATCAAAGAAGCTGAAAATTATCTCCATATTGCGGGGAAAGCGGGTAATATAGCTTCTCTGAAAACAGGCAACTATAATGAAATTTGCGGCCTACAGGCCAACGCCCGCCGGATCGTGCTGACCTGGAACGCCCACAATGAACTTGTGGCGGCTTTGAAAGAGGCGAAAGAAGCTCTGGAAATAGCGCAAGGTGAATGGGCCGGGGTTCAGGTGCCCTACGCACCCGAGTGGGCTTCAAATCTCGCTAACATTGTTGAAGAAATTAACCAGGCCATCACCAAGGCTAGGGGGGGCGCATGACCCCCGCCGAACTCCGCAGAATCCGGCGCGGCATGGACCTGTCGCAGACAGCGTTTGCTAAACTGGTGGGGTGCTCGATGCGGGCCGTTTCATCTTGGGAGCGGGGAATCAGGCCGATACCGCCGTGGCTGCCGATTATGATAGGGCTGATAAAGGACAAAGACGCGGCGGCACCCGATTAATCGGCGGACGATTTAACCTGTAATTTCTCTCACAGTCCCGCCTTACCTGGCGGGGCTTTTTGTTTGTCAAGTTTCTTTAATACCTCTTTCGCAGCAGCGCGTTCCCACCGCCCCACTGAATCGCGGCGGGTTTTGTTCACTTCGATTAATTGGCGCAAGAGTTGAGCGTATTCAGCCGGGTCGCGCCGCTTAACGGCGTCAACTTCATTAACAAATGTCCAACAGCCAAGATACTTAATGTATCGAACTGCATCGAGTTTGGTATAATTGTGTTCACTATTTTTTTGAGGCATCCCCCCCCCTCCCCCCTATAATATTCCAAGCGTTTTTATGCGCCTTTGTTTGTCACAGTCATGGTGGGCAACAGATTTTTTATAAATCTTTAAGTTTTCGGGGTCGTCATAATTTTTGCATACCCAGCATTTCCTCCAGGAGGCATGACCACAAGCCTTATAAGCTCTCATACGTTGGTGGAGTAATTTATGGTAGCTATCATCCTGACAGATAACCAAAGGGCCATTATTTTTGCTTCCATTCACATGGTGCACCACTGCACCAAGGGGAAGAAAATAACCTAATGCTTTTTCGGCTATCAAAATATGCTCACGAATTCGGCTATTTGCCTGGCAACGAGGATGATCCGGTGCATAAACGTGCCTATATCCGTAAGCACACAAACCTGATCCGCCTTTCCATGATGGATTCTTATTGCCAGCCAATCGAGCATTATGTCCTTTTATAAATCCTATTAATGCCTCGCCTTTGATCCATCTCTTTGATTTATCGGTTTTTAGCGCGACCTTGGTTCTTCCCCCACAGCCACAAGTACAAAAACCCAAAGGAATAAGTTTGATAGGGCTGCCATTTATGATAATTTCTGAATAGCTCATGATCGAACCTCCTGTAAAGGTTGATTGTGGGTTAGGGCCGATTCGGGACTCCCATCCTTCATCGGCCTGATTATTTATAGCATATTTACCCTGTAAACTCAACTATTTCCACCTCTACACGGGGATTTAGTTTGTCAACTCCGGCAATCCTTGAACCATCGACTGAGTGGATAAGGCTATCGTTTACAATCACACCGCAATGTTCCAAGACATCATGACTTGCTGCGAGTAAATTGGTAAGGTCGGGGCGGCGGGACGTAGCAAGCCAGTAAATACAAGTGACTCGGATGGGGGTTTCGATAGGCCATTCAGGGGACACTTCCCACCGGGCCAGAGCAAATTGCTGCCTGGCCATCTTTTCGTAAACCCGGTAAGCCTTACTCTGAATTATGCAGGGCCGCTTACCAGCCATGATGATCATCTGAGAGTTCTTTTTTGTGATCGGCTGACCCAGGATCGTAAACTTCATACCTTACCCCACCCTCTGGAAGTCTTTCGCCGCGTTTTTCAAGGCAACCTCAGGTGTCGGTGTTTTCCTGGGCCTCAATCCCTGTCCCCCTTATGCGCTGCGCCCAGGATCGCCGCTATGATTAGGCCGATGCAAGCGCCCACTACCAGGCCAAAACCGAAAATTAAATAATTCATTCCTTTTTCTCCCTCATTTCCCTAAGCCAGGCTGGGGCACAGTGTTCCCATCCGCCGGGGGATGCGAGTTAGCGCCTGGCCTATATTTTTCTCTTGACAACAAAAATTAGGTGGTTAAAATATATGCACGACTCAGCAATTCCTCCCCACTCCATGCTTGATTTCCTTCGGGGATGACAGCCTCGGGTGGGGTTATTTTTTTGTGCTCCCTTCATGTGGAGACACAGATGATCCAGCAGCAGCCCAATCCTCATCCTCCAGCCTTTCCCAAGGCCATTGCTGTTTTTGATGGTCAAAACCTCTATCGCTCTGCAAAAAGAGAGTTCGGCTATATTCATCCCAATTATGACCCCTTAAAACTTGCCCATCAGATATGTCTCGACAAAGGCTGGCAATTAACAGGAACTCACTTTTATACAGGGGTCCCGGATATCTACGAAAATCCTTTTTGGCATCAGTTTTGGAGAGCAAAGTTTGTTCAAATGAAGCGAGATGGCATTGTCCTCTTTTCAAGGGCATTGCGGTATCAAGAAGAAGAGGTGCAATGTCCAAATGGCCAAACCCATCTTGTACGGGTAGGGAAAGAAAAGGGAATAGATGTTCGGATTGCTATCGATGTCATACGGTTGGCGCACCGAAAAGTTTATGATGTAGCCGTCATTTTTAGCCAGGATCAAGACCTCTCAGAAGTTGCGGAAGAAATTAGGGTCATCTCTCAAGAGCAAAGCCGTTGGATCAAGATTGCTTCTGCTTTCCCCTGGGCCTCAAACCCTAAGAATCGCGGTATTAATCAAACTGACTGGATAAAATTTGATAAACTTACCTATGATCTCTGTATTGACCCCAGAGATTATCGCCCCAGAAGACCTTAATTTTAAATTCCAGATTAAGGCGGCCTCCGGGCCGCTTTTTTATTCCTTTCTAGCCATCAATCACCTACGGTCAATAATTGACCGTAGGTGATTTTCCGATCTAGTTTTCAAAATAACCTCAAACCTTTTGTAAAATTTTATAGCTCACAACCGCCATTTGTGCTATCGTGAACCTATGGCCCACGGCCAAAAGGAGATCAGATCATGGCGACAAAGCCCACGGTGAAACCGGGAGGAATCGTTGAAGATTCTGGAATTTATCAAAGTAGCATTTCTAAAATAAAAGCCACCATGGTTAAAGGAGAAAAAGCCCCGCCCACACAGGAAAAAGGTGAAGAATGGAAGCAAATCGTGGATACCAATCCTAAAAATTAGTTTTTGATTATTTATCTGGTTCCTTCTCATTCATAAGGTGTGACCAAATCACGCCAGTGGCAACCCACGCGATGGCCTGCATTTCGTCAGGACGCAGTAGCAAGACTGTGGGATCAACTCCATCTTTTTCTAGCCGTAGGAAGATTGTATCTACTTCTGGTTTGTTTTCGCCTTCCACAAAACCTGCCCTAACGACACAATGATTACCCCCATATTCTTGACGGACTACCTCCGTAAATTCTAGCCCATTTTCTGACCAAGAGATAGAATCTTTAAGGGAAGGATTTTTTAATTGGGAATGCTTCTCAGTATCCATTTTCAATCTGACCCACTACCAATTTGCCCATTCCAGAACATCGCCAATTGACCACAGGCGGTCAGTCACCCCCGCTTCCATGGCAGGAGTAACCCTGAGTGTGCTATGCACCATGACAAAATTATAATGGGCAGAACGCAGACACGTTTTGCAGGTGGGTTCTTTAAAATAATGGGTAAAAGCTCCAGGTTGCCACCTTTTACCGCAAAAGGTCCATGTTTCGTTACGAAGCAAATGAATTTTCAATCATCCACCTCCTTATCCAACTCCCCTACCCGCTGAGCCAGGAGTTCGTCGGGGGAGAGTAACGGGGCCTTCCAACGCCCCTCACCATCGTCCGCCGGGCAAGGGTATCCAGCCCAAGGGCACACATCGCCGTTATGGGGACTCAGGAGTTCGCTGCACATCCCTTTGTAAAATTCAAGGCATTGGTTAATGAGCACCCCATGATCCATCCACGACGTGTAGTTCTGGCAATGGTCATCTGTCATTGCGGCGGTTCCTCCTTGATGCCCCGTTCCTGCTTTAATCGATTATCTTTAGATTTTCTTTCTTTTTGATATTTAGTTGCACAAGATTTATGATATGGTGTTATTTTAGACCCTATAGTTGCTCTCGATAAAGTCATATTATCTATAGAATCATATTTGTGACAATAGTGACACTTTCTCCAATTGGCGTGACCACAGGCTTTGTAAGCACGCATTCTCTGATGAAGTAATTTGTGATAAGAGTCATCTTGACAGACAACTAGGTTTCCAGAAGTTTTGTTATCGGATGGTTGCTCATTATGGTGATGGACTTGAGCCCCCACCGGCAGTGGCTTCCCTAATGCTTTTTCAGCTATAAGGATGTGCTCATAAACATAACCGTCACTTAAAGCCCTATTATGGCCTGGCATTAATATCCGCATATAGCCACAGCCATGTTTTCGTCTTCCATTATTCCAATTATAGTGGTTCTCCCCTCTCGCATTATGCCCAACAATAAAACGATAATGTTCACCGCTTAGATAATTAGAACATTTCTGGGGTACTATTTTTGTCTCCCCACCACAACCACACCGGCATAATCCTTTGGCAATCATTTAATCTTCCTCATCTTTAATGCCCCACTCGGTTTTTAATAGCCTGTAAAGCCCCTCGGCGCATGAAGGCAAAAAAGGAGAGTCCATCTCACACCGGATACCTTTTAGTTGTTTCAAAATCAACTTGCGGGGAATTGGCGTGAGTTGACGCCGCATTACAGTAAGCAAGCCCTGGATAACCTGGAGCATAGCTTGTTGACACGACCCGCCTTTCCCTAATATAAGCCTAACTTCTTCACAGTCGGGATCGGTACTAAAGTGCATGTAAAGAGTCTCGCAGGCCACGCGGATTCGCGGCGATGCGTTTGGTAAACTGTCTGGCCTGGGCGTTATTACGGGCTCTCGGGACATCACCCTACCTCCGGGTAATAAGCCTCATAATCAGAATCTTGAACTCCTACACACTCTCCACCAATAAAGGTTCTGGCCCTCTTTATTCGCAACTGCGCCCGCCGCCGCCGCGCATCTTGCTTTTCCTTGAACCAATGAAGGCAATCTTGGCATTTATCACTATTCACCGTTCGTTCCTCCTTCACTTGAGGTCGTAGGCGGTTCCGCCGGTTTCTATGAATTTTGCGCAAGCAATGGTGGTTGGGCCTATCTTTAAACCTGGGCCATAACCGGCGATCCGACATTCACCCTTTACCTTGCGATTCTGTCCTGTCCATTGGCGACAATCCCCACATTTTAGCCGCGGCCCTTTTTTAGAAGCCATGTTCAGCCGCATCCGTGCAGTTGCAAAGGGCATGGGGCGCAAACTTCCGGGTTACAAGATTACCGTCCTCGTCTCGGCGCACCGGCCAGTCCATAGGGAATTTATAGAGACCCTCGCCGACGCATATTTTACAGTCCGCCTTGGCATATCTGTCGGGGTGCAGACGGCGCGGGTGGATGGCGTATTGGCTGGTATCTGAGTCCCGTGTTTGCGAATATTTGGAACGCAGGAAGTTGGGAAGGTTTTTGGGCCAAACCTCCAACTCCTTCACAAAGCCGGTAAGGACATGAAATGCCGAGTTTGGAATAGATGACACTTCCGGCAACCACGACTGAAAGGTAGCCTGGTTTGGTGGTTTGCGCTCAAAGTACAAACTGAGTTCGCTAATTAGCTTTGCGAAAGTTGCCGCATCCATTCCGGTTTTCCCCCCTCTGGCGGTTCATCATCCCAACGGCCTTGATTTAACCATGTGGCAGGGTTTGGGATAAACTGCCCCTCGTCTTTTTGCCATTGCTCCCAAGTTTTCTGGTTTTCGATTGCAGACAACACGGTATCTACGGGCGGTAATTTCCCAGTTCGCTTTAACCCCTCCCATTTTTTCAGGGCTGCCCCCTTGCCGATCTTTTTAGGGTAGGCTTTCCAAAAAATATCAAAAATAGCATCTCCCCCTTTTAAGGGGGTAAGGGGGTTATTACTTTCCTTTACTTTACTTTCCTTTACTTTACTTTGCGGATTCCTGGGTGTAGTTATCCCGTTGCTTGCGGATTCCTGAGTGTAGATTGGGGGTTTAATGGGGTTTTCTACACGCCTATTGCGGTAAACATCGGACAATCCCTTCACGAAGTTATCAGACCAAATGATGCAAGAAGTTTCCCATAGTTGCGTGTCAATAGCTTGGAGATTTGATAGAAGATTGAGGATTTCGGTGCAGATATTCGCGTCAGTTCGCGTCACTGATTGAAGATATTCCCTGGTAGATAAATCATTGCAATCTATAAAATGCCCCTCAGACGTACCCAATAATTCCAACAACTTAAACCAAAAGGCATACCCATCATTCCCATATCGCTGTTCTAAAATAAACATCGTTTTGGCGTGTTTACAGATATGGGGGAAATAATCGACTGTCTGTTTCCGGCGCCTGGTCATATATGGCTCACAAACGCCTCATTGATCTTCCGGTAAGCGATTTCATAAGCCTCGCACGTCTGTAATTCCCGTGGGGGCAATTTACGCAAGAAACCCACAAAATATTTGAACCGCGCTTTATAGTCTTTGTACCAAGACTCCCGCGCCCCCGCTTGTTTAGCTTCCTCATAGATAACTTTTAATTCTGGTTCCCATACAATCATCTTTTTCCAAAAAGATTCTCCTTCAAGATAAGCAATAATACCTTCCGGGTAAAACCATTCTCCTCTTACCCGGTAATGATCAAAAATCGTGTGATAGTATTTTTCTTTTTTCCGGGCGAGTGCCTTGTTATGTTCTTCGGAGTGGATTAATTTGAGGTGATGGTGTGAGGCAGTCTGGAGGCCGCAAATTCTGCGGTCAAGATTTGATGCCATGCCAATCTTAATCGGGCCATTACCTGCTTGAAGGAAATAAATATAACTCATATCACTGCCCCCCACTCCCCCGCGTAACTCGGAAACAACTTCCGATTAACCCTGCACCGCTCGCAGAAATGAACCGGCCCCTTGGGTATCATCGTGGTGCAGTAGCTCCCCAGGCACTCGCGCATCGGGATTGATTCGCGCCGGGCCTTGGCGTTAGCCGCCTGCTCGCGCCCCACGCGCCGCCTTAGCTCAAGGCGGCATTTATCTTTCCCACAGGTCTTAACCGGCTTGGAGTTCGGGCGCGGGTTTCGGGCGATAGGGGTTTTGCAGATGACACAGTTAGGCACTCAATACCTCCAAATTAACCAGCATTCCCAACCCCCCTACAATCCGCTTCCGGCTCATCTCGACGTACTCCGGGTTCAGTTCAATTCCGATGGCGTCCCGGCCCAGCTTGGCGGCGACTAAGGCCGTGGTGCCCGCGCCGGAGAAGGGGTCCAGGACGGTGCAGGGGATAGGAATAGCTTCAGGCTTATCCATAAAGGCCCCATCAGGTACAACCCCATTAGATTTAGTTGGAAACCTGCATTCAGTAAAAGAGAAACAGGTGCAGGTGGGGGTCCAGCCGGTGGTGGTGACATCATTGTGGCCCACGAAGCCCTTATCCCCCATTGTCATTGACTTGGCATGGAGGTCTCCCGACTTCTGTTTGCCCCGGTTTCTCTGAGGGCCTTCCTGCACAAAGGTTTTCTCCACCACCCGCGTCCACGGCGCCAGGCACTTCTTACAGGCTCCCCTCTCACTCGTTCCCGCCTTGATGCACCGCTCCGGGATCGCCGGGGGGAAGGTGGCAAAGTGCGCACCAGGGAAAGACCGAGTTGCTATCTCCCAAACTGTGCGAAGATTGCGGCCTGATTGGTTCACGTCATGTTGAGCGTTGCGCCCAAAGTCGTTTCTATCCTTACCCCCATCTTTGTTTCCATAAATCTTTAGGGGAGACTTATATCTTTCTAATGATTCAGGTTTATGTGCCTCTCGTACCGCTTCTTGGTCATAAAAATACTGCGCACTCTTGGTCAGCAGGAAAATATGCTCATGCGCCGTCGTGGGCCGGTCCGTGCAGGACTCCGGCATGGGGTTGGGCTTGGCCCAGATGATGTCGGACCTTAGCCACCAGTCGTCGGCCTGAAGCGCCAGGGCCACGCGGGCGGGGACCATGCAGAGGTCTTTGGGCTTGAGGCCATTCACTCGCCGCCCAGGGAACTTCGGCTGCCCTTCCTTGAGGCCCCCAGGGTTGTAATCGCCCCCTGCCCCGCCAGAGCCATTGTAAGAGTCGCCAAGATTGAGGAATAAAACCCCATCGGAGCGCAGTATCCGCCTCACCTCACGGAATATCTCAACCGTGTGCTCAACGTAGAGTTCGATTGTCGGCTCCAGGCCGTAGGAACCCTCCCAACCGTCCCCCCACACCTGCGCCTCAAGGCCATAATTCCGGAGGCCCCAATATGGGGGCGAAGTGCAACACATCTGCACACTCTCATCCGCCATACCAGCCAGAACCTCCATAACGTGCCCCTGATGGATCTTTACCCGGTTCACAGCCCGCACCGCCTCTTCAAAAAGGTTTTCATCTCCCCCACACCCTCCTAGCCACAAGCCCAATGAAGAAAATCGCCGCCAGCACCAGTAGGATCAGAGGCGATAGGACGGTCAGCACCACGTCGATTAGTCCGGGGCCGGTCTTGGCGGGCATGGAGACTCCTGGGGTGAGTTTTCATGAGTACATTCGTGAGGCGATGCCCCAAACACCAGGGCATAAACTGGCACCATCTGACAGTATGAC
>Ga0163199_1002574_pt1 | contig 11062 bp, 11 predicted proteins | sample PL_2010_150m_FD_113537 | JGI IMG/M metagenome (GOLD analysis project Ga0163199, IMG submission 113537) | Freshwater microbial communities from Powell Lake, British Columbia, Canada to study Microbial Dark Matter (Phase II) - PL_2010_150m | ecosystem: Environmental > Aquatic > Freshwater > Lake ...
AGTAGTGCCTCGCTTTTTCCACCAGTTCCCCCTCGTCGGAAAAGAACACCGCCCCGATTCCGTCCCCGAAGAGGAACTCGTGCTCGGCGGTACGCTCCGCCAGGAGGAACGTACCGATCGACGGGATCTCAAAAGACCGGCCTGTTGACTCGTTCCGATTCATTCGGGACAAGAAGCAGAGGGCAATCCGCGAAGAGGCGATTATGTTCACATAATCCGAGTGGGGAAGAGGTTGGGCGGAGCGAAACCGCGGATCTTTCGCCTTCCGCCAGTTATGTCCCCAAACCTTCACGTCCATCCCCGCCTCCCGCAGAGCGGTGACGTACCGCTCGGAATGCGGTTCCCAGTGGCCGACGAACACGATTTCGTTAGGACATAGAAGATTGCTTCCGGAGGGAGGAATATGGTGATCCTGATCGTACCCCATTCCGACCCGGAATATGTTTGAGTTTCCTTTTCGTCTCATTTCCAGAACATTCCATCGATTCGTCGTCATGTGGAGGTCATACAATCTCATGCCCATCCGGTGCAGCCAAAAGTAGGAACCCTTTGCATGTATGTCGTCGGTGTGTTGATGGATTACAAAGCGGACGAACTTCTTCAGCCGCCAAAGGGTCACCGGGTGCACCCATGTGCCTTTATCGATCCAAACTACGTCCGGAGCGCTCTGCGCCGTCTTCCTTAAAAGTGCGATGTTCATCTCCATCGCGGAGGGGGTCATGTAGGTCCTTACGGTCAGAGAGTTAAGTGCCCGGATTCGGCTGGATGCCATGGAATTCGTGTCCAAGGTATCGACATCAAGCCCCAGCGCCTTAAGTCCGTTGACCCGAGGTATGCAGGAACTCCCCTCGTTAAGGAGACCTATGTATAACATCTTTTTCAATTTCATTTTCCTATCAGGTGGGGACAGGAATATAAAGTTGATTCAGAGCCTTGACCGGCAACAGGATCGGAATGTTCAATGTGCTTATTTCAGCATTATTTATTACTTCCAGAACAAAGAAATACCCGGCTAAATATTCCGCTACCAGTATTACTGGTTTCTACTATGTTCCAAAATTTCAACACTAATCGAATTACATGCCACAAACAATAACGTATTGTGGATTTCAAACTGTACCCAAAAGGAATGGGGCCCTGTTCGCGGGCTTCGACGTCCTGAAAACCACAAAGATCCATGACACGGGCAAGAGAGTTCGAGTTGAAGCAAACCTCATGTGTAAAATCACCGTAACGAATTACACCTCCCCATGGACTGTCGGCGTTTGGTGTCTGCAGGATTAACCGGCCACCCGGTTTCAGGGCGCCACGACATCCATCAAGGAAACCGAGTACTTCGTCCTTCCGGAAATGCTCGATGATGTCCAAACCAAGGATCACGTCGAAGGAATACTGATGGCGGGCAAGGAACTCGATCGCATCTGATTCCTCCACGTCCAGAATGACCTGCCGTGCCAACCGGACCTGTTCCGGACTGATATCTACCCCCTTCAGACATTGATACCCGCGTTCCTGGAGGAAATGCAGGAGTTTTCCCCCTCCGCAAGCTATATCAAGAATCGTCGCCTCTTTGTCCACCGGTAACCAATCACGCAAATAGTAGTCATACGCCTTACCCCATCTTTTGGAACCAACCCAATCAAAAACATCCTTGGCATCTTGGAAACGGCTTGCGTAATCCGCATAAATACGTGATCGGTATTCGGAACCGCTCAACGACTTTTCCTTGTATCTGAGATTAGAAGAAAAACCATCGTTCCCCCTCGTCGCATACAAGTTTATATTTGGCTTTCTTTCGTTTCGAGTAGTTTGAGGGCCTGATGCATTTGAAACTCTCCGAGGCAACCGGCCACGGAGAGACTTTCGATGAACGTCACTCCCCTCTATCCCGCATCCAATCACGTACCTGCTTGATCGTAGGCCTTATAAGTTTGAAGAATGGCCCAAATATTGGGTAACGTTCAATACTCTCTAAACGCCTTGCGCGCAAATAATATGGGTTAAAACTACGTTCGACCCCGCGGTTAACGAAACTTGATGCTTGAGCGATAGATGCTACATGCCACCGCGTCTGACACGCAACCTGCTGCTGATAAGTAAGTTCCATAAGGTCTAATCGCATACCCTCTCTGTATGGGCCAATGTCTTCGCAGAACTCTCTACGCTTCAGGTGCGGTCGATCCGAGTATGCTCGAGTAGCAGTACCCCTTAACCGAGGAATCCCGTCATTCTCATAAATAAGATACTTAGTTCCGTTTTCCAGACAACGTACTTCATGTGGTACATCAGGCGTCTCATTATTTAACTGGATTATGCCTACATCATGATCCGCTTCCAGAATTCCCAAAGCCGTAAAAATTAGCACTTTATCACCGATAAACTCAAAATCATCCTGAATTTGTAAAATATACCGTCCCGACGTGGCAGCGATACCCTTGTTTTGGTTGTTACCCAAGCCCCTGTTTTTCTCGGCGATCACAAACTTGTCAAAGGGCATCGATAAGATTTTTGAGTGATGCGACGTATTACTTGCATCGTCTGAAACAACATATTCTACGCGCAGACTTCCAAAGTCCATTCTCTCTCGAATGGATTGAAAGGCAATTTCTAGCAGGTCGGAACGGTTGTACGTTATGAAAAGAACTGATATGTCCACATTAGGCTCCTGCATGTTATCTCGAATTTACCAACGCAAAAGCATGAACTCCATTGGCCTATACCACGCGGATAGCATTCGATGTATCGAATTCCACATAATGATGCAAAAACCATTGGCGAGCATCATCATGCACAATCACAAAGTTGGCCTCGAAAAATCTTTCCAGTTCAGGGTGCCACTCTGAATAGAATTCAACAAGACTGGGGGTAACTTTCCCAATCGCATAAGGTAAATCCGCGACCAGATCAAATACATCTTTCAAGAAATTGCGCGAAAATACCCATCGATGGTTGTATTCGAACTGAAGTACGTAAATAAATTCGTGCCGAAGAGCATTCTGAGCACCACGCAGTACTTCCATGTCATGACCTTCGGTATCACATTTGAGCAGATGAACCGTCTTGATATTGTTTTCCTTAAGATAATTGTCGACGGTATTAGTTTCGATGGCAATCGATTGCGTATCAATTGCCGTCGAATCTTTATGCAAAGAATTGATCCCTACACCATCACCCACAACGAACATGGAAGCACTACCTTGCGATGAAGACATCGCCAAGCATTCAGGCTTGGTCACAGCGACAGCGGCCCGTTGGTCATTCTTAATCATGTTAAGCAGACGCTCATAGGTTGCGGGGACCGGCTCGAATGCGTGTACATCCAGTTGGCTCAGGAACCCTAACCGCTCGGCGACATCAAGCAAGGATCGCAGCCAATCACCGATATTGGCGCCGATATCAAACACAACAACGCGACCACTATTATTCTCACGGCATGTCTTCAGCACACAGGACTGCACCCATTTTTCGCCGTTCTCGCTGATACGATCCGTCACGTCGTTACGTGCGGTCATATAGGCCCATCGGCCAAATCGAAAAAGTTTTGTGCGACCAAGCAGCCTTGAACCACAAGTTGCCAGAAAATGAGTTAGATTATGCATCACGGACGACGGTTTTCATCGTTTCTCGCGCATTACGAAATACCATGATTCTCCTGATGCGACTAAAAGTTGATTAGACTGAGCGGCCAAGACTATTTCAGTCCGAAATATGTTCAGAACGATCGAAAGAGTGTCTTGGCCTCAGAGATGACACAATCGCGAATCTTACTGACAAATTTTCTATACGGCGGTGTGTCATCGCCTCCTATTGCGCTTGGCAGCATTCCTGCTACTAGGCGGCATGCGTCATGCACATTGCTCACCATATCGACAGGTGCCTTGAAACTGAAAGTATTCTGCCGGATGCCCAATGGTGCTGCCAACCTGGCCGATGGAACAACCGTATCGGGAATGGAGGCCGACAGGCCAACTGCTCGCGCGGTATGCGCGGCAGATCGAAGAACTTCGTCCGGGAAGAAAGAACTCTTGGCGTTTTTTATCATCGCCCTGATATAGTGACCCCAGTGCGGCTCCGGAAGACGCAGGCCTGGAAAGAATTGCCTCGCCAGAAGATACTCTCCCATTACGATGGCAACAATAGAAGGCGTCATCGGAATGCGAGGATCGTATGCACGTGGGATTTCCGACATGAATTTCGCGGCCGGAGTGTCTTCGCCGTTTGCTGGCTGCCTCCCGAAGGAGGTGCCAATGCTGTGACGAGAGGCGCCGCTGACTGAAAACGGATAGTCCGTGAGCAGATACCCGTCGACAATCATGGACAGAGCAATGCCAGAAAATACGTCCGGTGAAATGGAATTGAAAAACAACCCATTCGTTGATAAGGCGACGACCTTGTCGAGCAGTGTTCTTCGGACGATGCCGTTATAAATGCATGGCAACCGGTTGTACACTTCGTGGAACAACATCACCATCCGAAGCTTTTTCCGACCATCGGCCATTTGCACTACATTCCCGTCGGTCTGCAATGAGAACCAGTTCCTCCAGTTCTCATCGATGTAATCAGGCCAGGCATATTCAATCTTGCTCCAGACCAAGGCATCCACCGGCGATTGTTCCAGCAGTCGCATAGCTTTTGTCAGGGCACCCGGGATGAATCCATCGTCATCTCCAATGTAAGTTACGAAGTCTCCCCGAACTCGCTGCAATGCGTACTCCCAGTTCTCGGACATGCTCACGCGCTTGCCGGTATTCTCGTAGCGGATTCTGGAATCGGAAAAGGACTCCACGACCTGCCTTGTATTGTCCTTGCTCGCATTATCGCTGATGAGGATTTCACAATCCTGGTAATCCTGATCGACCAGCGTTCTGATCGTGTGAAAAAGAGTGTCTGATCGCTCTCTAGTTGGAACAACAATGGATAACGTGGGCATTAGTCGGAGATGATCGACTCAAAGGCGGTGAAGGTTTGAGCCAACAGGAAATCCAGTTCCTCACGGATGGAATTTTCACCGTTGAATACCGGCATGCCGATGCTGATTTTTGGAATTCGTGAATTGTTCCCGGAGGGTGGTTGAGGCGTAAGATCAGCTTGCACAGGATGCCTTCCACGTTGAAATCCCGGATTGCATCCAAACACGAGTAACAGGAGTGGCCAGCGCTGTGGCGCCCAGCGTGACAGCGGATATTACGACAATATTTGCGCCCAACGCGAGATTATTAACCGGCATCGGCAGGACAAGACGAAAAGCGCCGGCAACCAATAAAGCCACCCCAAACGGCAACCCGACATCAATGGAGTACCATCGCCATTTCTCTGTGGGCAACAATCGCCGATGCATGATCGGAATAGCAACGAGTATGTACCCTACGTTCAGGACCACCCACACACACGCTGCCCCCACACCCCCGTACCATTTTGTGAGCGAAATCAAAAGCGGCACCAGAATCAGTACGGAAACAAGATTACAAAGGAAAGTGAGCCGTGTCCACCCGTAGGCCAATTGCAGCGCATATGGGATGTTCATCAGGCCATTGATGGCTGTGCCCATGATAAGAATGCTCACCAGCAAGTGAGTATGCTCAGCAGTCTCTGGATTCTGAGTCCACAGCAACAGTACCTCTTTAGAGAAGAGCGCGACCACGAGCGCGGCAGGCAGTATCAGCACTGAAACTAACTGCGCGCTCTTGTGATAAAGATCTAATATCTCCTCTGCGGCACCCAATGCCACAAGATTGGTCAGTCGTGGGTACGTTGCTGAGAAAACCGGGGCAATGAAGCGATAGAGGGTCATAGCAACGACACTGGCCAAGGTATAGTAACCAAACATCTCCAGACTTAACATACGGCTCAGGATGACCTTATCCAGTTGCATGAGGATTGTTACCAACACGGTGATTCCGGTCATACCTGCGGCGAATCGCCAGATATTCAGCAACAGTTCCCGGCGGAAACGAGGCGGCTCAGCGGCATCAGGCAGGCTTCGCCAGAGGAAGAAAACTATCAAGCCAATATGGACGACGCTGACGACTATCTGCCACGAGAAAAACGCATCTATTGTGGGCGAAACTAACCACAAGACCAACACTGCCCCCACTCCGCGGAAAGTGGCCATCACAACGTTGATTCCGTTCAGCAGCACCTGCCGCTGGAGGCCCATCAGTCCGCCCGAATAAAGACCTATCGGCCATTGAAAAGCCACCGCCAATCCCATGATCATGATCGCGGTTTGCACCGTATTGGGAGACAGGTTTTCCGCATTCACCCAACGATGGGCAATAAACGGGGACAACACTATGACGATGACACTGATGAGCAGACCTACAGCCCAGTAAGGAATCTCCAAAGTCCTCAAGAGATCCCTCATCTCCTGGGCCTTTCCATCCTGCACAGACAATCGTGCCATTTCCCGGCTCAGGGTGTTGCTCAGCCCCATATCGAGCAATCCAAAGATCGCCAAGAGAGTGGCAAAGATGCCTATTAGCCCGTACGCCTCGATACCCAAGAAATGTATATAGAGCGGCACAAAAACCAGCCCCATCAGCCCAGTCCATATACCGCCGCCAAAGTTGGCTACTATGTTTTTCTTAAGTACACTCACGTAAGGCAACTTACTGTCGCAAAAAAAGTGTCTATCATACCCGCTTCAGATATCCATCAGGAGCCACTGTAATTAGCAGTTTATTCTCGATCATTTTATCGATCTCGAAATTGAGCGGCTCGCCATCGGATGCTTTACGACCTTCGTCTTTCATGCGCTTCAGGTATTCCCACACGGCGGTTTTGGGGTTGTTGCCCTTGCCCCAGGAGCGGTCGGGGAACATTTCGGCGGGCATGTCCTCAACGATCGTGTCGAAGACGACGCAGTAACTGCCCTTACTGGTCAGCGGTGCATAGGCTTCCAGCTCTGCCAGCACGTGATCATGGGTGTGATTGGAATCGAGGATAACTAGGATGCGCTCGTATCCTTTCGCGTGTTCGTATACCTGGGTGATCACCTCAGGGGCGATGCTGGAGCCTTGGATCATGTCGATCTTGTGCGCCAGAGGATGGGCTTCAATCGCGGCCCGGTTGTGTGCGCGGATATCAATATCCAGCCCCAGCACCCGCCGACGACTTGCGGCCGGGGCAATCACCTGCCCTGTATCGACAGCGTCGCAGTAGTCCAGCAAGGCCAGCATCGAAGCACTCAAGATAAGGGAACCGCCGTGAGCGATGCCGGTTTCTATGATCAGGTCCGGCTTGACCAGCCAGATCAGTTCCTGAATAGCAACCATGTCCTGCGGAAACTGGATGATCGGGCGTCCCATCCAACTGAAGTTGTACGTGTACTTGTGTGGCGAGGTCTTGCTCACCCACACACGCGAAAGCGCCTGCAGGTCGTGATCGCCGCGCAGCCCCTTGATGTTCTCGAGTACTTCCTCGCGAAACCGCTCATGCGGGTTGGTTGACAAAACTCCTCCAGTCGATGGATTCGGCGGATCTTCTATTACAGCCTGTTTTTCTTGAACCGGTCCGTATGCTGTTCACTCGTGACTAGGCTCACCTTGACGGGCACCTTGTAGCCTTGAAGGCGCTGCCTGCAGAAACACCGGAGTCTCCGCGAAAATGCTTTTGCATCCTCAGGAGACAGCAGGCGCACTTTGGCGCATACGATGTTGCCGACCAACGGATGTTTCTCGCCGTAAACCGTGACTTCAGCGACATTGTCGAGTTCCTGAATGACGCTTTCAATTTCCGAAGGGGAAACTTTGTCGCCGCCGACATTGATCATCTCCGACTTCCGGCCCAGGATCTTAATGTATTCCCCGTCCGTTTCGACAGAGTCGCCCGTGATAAACCAGCCATCTTCGGTGAATGGGTTGGGCGCATTGAGGTAACCCAGCATCGCGGATTGGGCCCTGATATGCAGGATACCGTCAACCACTCGAGTTTCGTAACCCTCCCCGCCCACCTTCACCCACAAAGATTCATCGTCTCTAGATTTCGAGCGCAGCACGCCCAGTTCAATGAGCCCGTAGGTTTGGTGCAAACGCACGTCAGGGAATGCTTCTCGCAGTCGGCTTAGCGTGCTCATGGGCATGGGCTCCGTGCCGTAGGTAATAGCACGGAGACTGCTCATGTCATATCGGCTATAGGACTTGCCGAGGAGCATCAAATTCAGAAAAGTGGGTGAGGCGGGCAGCAACTCGATGCTGTGTTTTTCTATGAGGGCGCAGACGGCCTCAGGATTTCGATCATACACTGGGATGATCTCGCCCGCATTGGAGAGCGTATGCAACATCGTGTTCAAGCCGCCCCAGTGATCGAACAGCAGGAAGTTGATCGTCTTCAGCGCACGTCTGCTTACCTTGAATTTCTCGAGCAGTCCTAGAAAATCATGGACCGCGGCCTTCGGTTTGCCCGATGAGCCAGACGTGAACAGAACCAAACCAGGATGCCGCCGTTCTCGTAGCGTGTCGTAAAGGCTGTGGCTCTGCTGTTGAGAAACGACTCCAGCCCCACCTTCGTCGTGCTCGTTGAACGAGAACCACCGTTCCACCTGCGCCGTCTCGTAGCGGTAAGCGCGTTCTCTCGTATTCGAGAAATTGTGAGGCACGACTATGCAGTCTTTTTCGATCAACGCAAGAAACAGGGCGATTGTTTGCGGCGTGAAATCGCCCTCAAGGCCTACGACTTCGCCACCCTTGATTCCATGCGCGTCTAGAGCCGCCTCCCATTCATGCACATGCTCAAGCAGCCACGCGTAGGAATAGGCTGTGTCAGCCCAACAGATGGCCGAAGCGGAACTGTTCTGACGAAAGATCTCTTTCAGGAAATCAGTATGCATAATGCAGCGGGGAACCGATCACAGCCCCCCAAGAAAAATGTTCTGCCCGGTTATGAACGCGCTTTCGGGTTTCAGAAAAAAATCCACGACGTTGGCGATATCGTCGAATGTTCCAAAACGATGAATCGCTTGACGTGCAAGCAATTGATCCATCTTCACCTTCGGCACGGATCGCGTCAGATCCGTTTCGATCGGCGTCGGACCAACGGCGTTCACGGTGATGCCGTCTCCGGCAAACTCCCTCGCGAGAATCTGTGTCAGACTGAGAACCGCGGCCTTTGAGGCTGCATAGATAGCCTCCCCTTCCAGCCTTAGCGGTATGGCGACCGTCGTGAAGTTCACGATTCGCCCGCTCTGTTGCTTACGCATCAGCTTCGCCGCCTCGCGCGAGAACAAGAATGTCCCCGCGACATTCGTCCTGAGAATATTGTTGACCGTTGAGAGCGGGGTGAGAAGGGAGTGGTTCATCGACGCGATCCCGGCATTGTTGATCAGATTGTCGAGCCTGCCGTACTTCCGTCTGACTGCCGAGAATATCTTCCGGGCTGCGCCTTCGTCAGCGACATCCGCAAGGTGATGCTCGTAGCCGGGGAGTTCCCATTCGGGATTTTCGCGGCTACAGCCGATGACCGTGTGGCCAAGGCATACATAGTGTTCACAGAGGAATCTGCCGATTCCCTTACGCGTCCCCGTGATGAGCGTGATAGGACCGCTCACGGTTGTGATCCGGACATGCGAATGAAGATGTGCTCGGCGAGGGTTCCCACTGTCCTGAAGGGGCTCCGTCGTTGCGACAATGCTTTTTCATCCGCGAGAGTGACGTCTGTGCCGAAACGATCTGCGATCTCCTGCTCAACCGCGACGATGAACGCAACGAGATTCATTGAGTCCAAGACACCGAGTTCACCGAAAAGCTCCGCATCACCGCCGTGTTCGACGGCGATCTGGTGCTCCAAATCCTCATTGAATTCCCTGGCCGTATCCAACACCAGCTGGGTTATCTCGCCCATATCGCTCATCCGGTAAGTCCTTTCGTGGTAAAGTTTCTGCGATGCAGTGTGATCTTCTGCGAATACAAGCCATCCGGACTTTCCGTCCCCGGCGAACCCAAACGATAGAGCGTCTCGGTGTCGTTCAACTCTTTGTACAATGGTATGCGTTCAGCGTTCTGAAAGCCTATGCGTGCATGCAACTCTAGTGCCTGCCAGTTTTCCGCAAGCACGTAGCCGTACAGGTTGCTGATCTCAAACGTGGAAAAGAGCCATCGAACCAGGGCAATCTCCGCAAAGTGGATCAGTTGGGGATGCCCGCCACTCTCTCCACGAAGGAGGCTGTCAACTTCAGCCGACTCGGATGAGAGATTCTTGAAACCATAGTGCCCTATGAGTTTCGAGGACGAGTGAATGAGAAACAGAAGCCGCGCGGGGTCTTTAAGCACAATATCTTCCAGCCATCGTCTCGTGCGCGTCGAAGTCGCCTCGAACTGTGTCAGGAAGGATTTGCTGGCGTTGTTCCGCCAACGGGTCATCGCTTCCATCAACGCGTTATCATCCAGAGATGATTTCGTCAAAGGCGACAGGCGTCCGATCAAATGTCCGTGCGCATCCATGATTGGAAGCGTCAGCGTCAACTTCTCGGTGACAATATCCGAAATGAGATTCGTGGTTTCCTTCATGTGGCCCCCCTATGTACCCCGGCGAATACCCGCCGGATATTAGGTCGCCTCGTCCGCGACAACACGGAGAACCTGCGTCAAGACCTCGGCGCAAGGCGATAGAGCCGCCACTTCACCGAAATTGTCGATTGAGAACATCCGTCACTCGGTCGAGATCGCTGAAGGTCAAATCATGGTAGCTAGGCAGATTAATGGAGCGTGTTGGAATGTCCCATGCCAGTCGATTCGGCAACTGATCTTCAAACATCGACAAACCGGATAGGGGGTGGAAGAACACCCTTGCATCAATATTTTCACCAGCAAACGCAGCTTGGAGCTTTTCGCGGGAGACACCAGTTTCCGGTTCAAACACCACTGTCGGCATCCAGGCGCCATTCACTATCCCGGGGAGCTCGGGGTTCATTTTTACGCCCGGCAATGTTTCCAAGCGTTCGCGGTAGTACCGTAAGATTTCCCGCTTTCGTTTGACGAGTTCTTCAATCCGCTCCAACTGGGCACAACCAATCGCAGCCTGAATGTTGGACATTTTGTATTTGAAACCCACCATATCGGGCCAGAAC
>Ga0163199_1002575_pt1 | contig 11060 bp, 8 predicted proteins | sample PL_2010_150m_FD_113537 | JGI IMG/M metagenome (GOLD analysis project Ga0163199, IMG submission 113537) | Freshwater microbial communities from Powell Lake, British Columbia, Canada to study Microbial Dark Matter (Phase II) - PL_2010_150m | ecosystem: Environmental > Aquatic > Freshwater > Lake ...
GTAGTCGGAGTGTACGAACTGGCCGACCGCCGCCTTCTTCTCGAGGATGCGCTGCACCTCCCGGGACAGATCGAAGTCGCCGATCACCGAGACGGTGCTGGCGCCGAGGTCGTTAAGCCGGTAGCCGTTGCGCACCCGTCGATAGAACTCCGCGCTGTCGCCGACCTGCGGCAAGGCATCCAACACGCCCTGCACGGCTTTCTTGGCGTGGCCGTTGTCGGCGTTGTCGACGGTGACATGGAGGGTGAAGTAGTAGGGGTCGATGCCCAGCTCGGTCAGCTCGTAGGAGGTAATCAGCAGGTGCAGCGGTAACTGTTCGTAGCCCAGGTTGAAGCCGATCACTTCCGGCAGGAACTGCTCGGCATGCTCGGCCAGTGCGAGCTGGATGGCCCCCTGGACGAAGTGCTCGTCGTCCAGCTCCTGCCAGTCATCGCAGCCCTGGCTGGCCAGCAGCTTGCGGTAGAGCACCACATGGTTCTTCTCCGGCAGGCCCTCGCCGAGCTCTTCCAGATAGGTCTGGATCAGTGCGGTGAAGCGCGCATCGTCCCAGCGCTGCAGCAGGCCATAGAGCCATGCACCATCGACCAGCTTGGTCGGTGCCACCCCGCGCAGAAAATGCAGAGCATGGGCCTTGCTGGCGAAATAGCGGCGCGGACCGCCGGCACGGCGTTGGTCCAGGTAAACCTGATACTGGCGACCGACCGTTTCGGTGCGCTGCATGACCCAGGCTTCCAGGCCGGCCGGGTCCTCCGGCAGGTCGGACGGCAGCGCAGCGGCGGCCTCGAGCTGCGCACGCAGGTACTCCGCAGCGCTGTCGCGTGATTGCGCGTCGACCTCGCGGGCAAGGTCGAAGTAGAGCGCCCGTGAGGGCTGATCCTGCGTGGGTTGGAGGGCAGGAATGATCGGCAGGCTGCGAGAAGTCAGTTGCATGATTCTGTTCTATGGCAGGTTCTAGTCCAGTTTTGGCTGCCGGGCCTGTGGTTTAGTTCAGCTGCACCGCCGAGCGGCCATCGGTCCAGAATGCACCGCTGCGCTGCAACTTCCGCGGCTACGTCTCCTCCCAACCGATAGAGCCATCCCGGACAGGCCGGGGCGTGGCTACAGATACGCGAGGAGCAGCTGATGAGTCAGAACGACCAGGGTCGCGAGAGCATCGAGTCCATCGACCAGGGCGGCGATGCCCACGAGCAGAATCCCGAAACCACGTCCACCCACGGCGAGGTCGCCGGTGGTGACGAAGCCGACGTACCCGGCGGCGCCTACAACGTGCCGCCGGGCCTGGCCGAGGAGGTGAGCGAAGAGGACGCCTCGCGCGAGTCGCAACGCAAGCCTTGATTGTGAGCGCCGATGTCAGACTCAGCCGGCACGCGGTCCGGCTGGCCTGCTGCTAATACCGCCGCTCGGCTTCAGGGTTTGGCAAGAAACTTGATGTCCGACGGGCGCTCGACCGGCAGGGTCTGCAGCGTCTCGCCGAGCTTTCCGCTTTCCGGATCGCGCCCGATCACCACCACGTCATCGCTCAGCTGATTGGCGATCAGCAGGAAACGCCCGTCTGGGGCGATGGCGAACTCTCGTGGTTCGCGGCCTTCAGTGGGGCGTCGCTGGATTTCCCGCAGGGCGCCGTCGCTGTCGATGGCGAAGACGATGATGTGGTTGTAGTCGCCGCGGTCACTAACGTAGAGGAAACGGCCATCGGCCGAGGTATGGATCGCCCCCGGTGAATGACGCACCTCGCTAGCGGCATCTTTCAGGTCCAGCAGTTGCCGGCGGATCAGGTTGCCGTTCGTGTAGTCGAAGCTCGCCACCTGGGCGCTCAGCTCGAGGGCGAGATAGGCGTGCTTGCCATTGGGGTGGAAGACCAGATGGCGCGGGCCGCTGCCAGCTGGCAGCTCGATGCTGGCGGGTTCGTCGGGTTGCAGGGGACGTTCGGCATTGCGCGGGTCGTAGCGGTAGACGAATACCTGATCGGCGCCCAGGTCGCTGACCAGCAGGCGCTTGTCGTCCGGGCTCGGTACGGCGGAGTGCACATGCGCGGCCTGCTGTCGCTCGGGGTGCACGCCGCTCGGCTGATGCGCAAGAAGCTGCGTGACCGGCAGCGGCTGGCCATCCTCGGCCAGCGGCATCACCGCCAGGCTGCCGCCCGGGTTCGGTCGCGCCCCGTAATTGCTGATGAACAGGTAGCGCCCGTCATGGCTGAGGCTGGCATGGGTCGGTTCGTCGCCCAGGCTGATGTTCTGCCCGATCAGCTGGTGTTCGCCGCTGCTGTCGAGTTGCCAGGCGCTGACACGACCGACCGGGTCGGTGTGCGTTGGGCTGTTCTCGTTGGTGGCATAGAGGCGTCCGCGCTGCTCGTCCAGCACCAGCCAGGAGGGATTGTGGCTGGCGAGTGTCTGCAGCGGTTGCGGGTTGATCCGACCTTTCGCCGGATCGAAGCGCAGGCGCAGAACGCCCGGGCTGTCGCTGTCGTGCGTGTAGCTGCCGATCAGGATGTGCATGTCGTCGGTCTCGGCTCGCGCGCCGGCAGACAGCGTCGCGCCGACCAGCACAGCGAGAGCGAGGCGAAGCAGTACGGGGCGTTTGCGCGCGGTCATTGATGTCATGCCACTATGACCACCGTGGGCGCCCAACGCTCCCTAAGACGTTGTTCGAACAATACCCGACTGTCAGGGTCTGATATGCACCTGGGCGGACGCCAGCCACCCGCGAATTCAGGAAGATTCATGGACCACTTGCTACCCGTTCAGCTCGTCGAATTGCAAAACGTCGCCGCCGATCTGGCTGAAACCGTCATTGCGCCGCTGGCGGCCGAGGTTGATGCCGACTGCCGCTGGCCCGCCCATTCGCTGCGAGCACTTGGCGACGCCGGGCTGCTCGGGCTGCAGGTGCCGAGCGAACTGGGCGGCCTGGGGCAGGGGCTGCTGGGCTTGTGCGTGATTACCGAAACCATTGCCCGCGCCTGCCCGTCGTCGGCGCTGTGCTACGGCATGCATTGCGTGGCGACCGCGGTGATCGCGGCCAAGGCCACCGAGCATCAGCGCGAACACTACCTGCGGGAGATCGCCGCGGGACAGCACATCACCACGCTGGCGCTCTCCGAGCGGGGCACCGGCGCGCATTTCTACCTGCCGGAAACCCGCCTGGATGCCGACGGCGAAGATTTCCTGGTCGACGGTACCAAGCAGTTCGTTACCAACGGAGACCATGCTGACTCCTACGTCGTGTCCACCGTCGCGGCGGGCGCCGAGGCGGGGGATTTCAGCTGCCTGATCGTCGACCAGGGCAGTGCCGGCATGAACTGGCTCGAGCCCTGGGCCGGCTTCGGCATGCGCGGCAATTCCTCGCGGCCGCTGCAGCTCGATCGCGTCCGGGTACCGGCGCGCAACCTGCTCGGCGAGCCGGGCGATCAGGTCTGGTACGTGTTCGAGGTGGTCGCGCCGTTCTTCCTCATGGCCATGGCCGGCACCTATCTGGGCGTTGCCCAGGCGGCGCTGGACGAGGCGAGCCTGCATCTGCGCTCGCGGCATTACAGCCATTCCGGCGAGTCGCTGCGGGATGTGGAAAGCCTGCAGATCCGCTATGGCGAACTCTGGACCGAGCTGGTCAAGACCCGCGCGCTGGTGCGCGAAGCCGCACGCCGGGGCGATGGCGCCCACCCCGAGGCGTTGTCATTCATCCTGGCGTGCAAGGCTGATGCGGCGGAGACCGCAGTGCACTTGGCCAACGAGGCGATGACTCTTTGCGGCGGCGCGGCCTATCGCGAGAACAGTCGTGTCGCCCGTCTGCTGCGTGACGCGCGGGCTGCGCACGTGATGACCCCCACCACCGGCCTGCTCAAGCTCTGGACCGGTCGCAGCCTGCTGGGGCTGCCGCTGCTATGAGCGAGCTGCTGCTCGATCAGATCGCGCTGCTGGAGGCAGGCGATGCCGCGTTGCGCGAGCAGATCGACAGCTGGGCGGCCGCCCACGGTCTGCAGGTGCGCAGCCTTGATCCAGGCGCGTTGCTGCCCGATGAGAACGAGCCGGCGCTGGTGCTGCTGGCGCCCGGTCTGCAACGCCCGGTGGCGCAGGCCCGGCAGCTGCGCAGTCGCTGGAAGGCCACCCAGTTGCTGTTCCTCAGCGATGAGGCGGGCGTCGACTCGCTGCACCGCGAGCTGGGCCCGGCGCCGTTGCTCGGGCCTCACTGGTCGATCGTCACCCTCGGCTTCAGCGCGCTGGCGCAGCTTGATCAGGCCTTGGCCAGCGTGCGGCGGCGGGCGCGCCTGCGCACCACGTTGGCGCAGGCCAACGCGATGGTCGATGGCGGCCAGTTGAGCAAGCGTTCGTCACCCACGGCAGAGCTCTATCTGCATCATTTCATCGACGCGGCACGCGACGCCATCGTCGGTCTCGACCGCGCCGGGGCGGTGCTCTACTGGAGCGCCGGTGCCGCTGAGCTGTTCGGCCTGGGCCGTGGCGAGGTGCTACGCCGTGCGGCGAGCGGGCTGCCGTTCTGGAGCGACGAGCTGGGCCAGGCCCTGGCGCAGGTCCAGGATTGCGACACGACGCTGACCCTGCAGCATGAAGACGCTGATAACGGGCGAACGCTGGAGATCGTCGTCGCCGCCGTGTGTTCTGCGGATGGCGCAGTGGTGGGCGCGGCACTGACCTTGCGCGATGTCTCGGCGCTGGTCGCGGAGCGTCGCGCCAACGAGCTGCATGGTCGTCAGCTCAGCGAGGAGCGCGCCCACCTGCAACGGCTTTTCGACCAGGCGCCGGGCTTCATCGCCATTACCGAGGGGCCGCAGCACGAGCTGAAGATCGCCAATCGTGCCTTCCACCGGTTGGTTGGCGCCCGCGAGCTGCTCGGGCGTTCGGCGCTCAAGGCGTTTCCGCAGCTGGAAAGCCGCGCGTTGTCCGATTTGCTGCAGCAGGTCTACGTCACCGGGCGGCCCTATATCGGTCGCGACATCGCCGTGCGCGTGCGCCCCCAGGGCGGCGGCAAGGCCGAGCGGCACTATGTGAATTTCATCTTTCAGCCGGTTTTCAGCGAGGACGAGCAGGTCAGCGGCATCTTCTGCCAGGGCCATGATGTCACCGCCCAGGTGCTGGCGCAGCAGGCGCTGCAGCGCTCCAGCGAGCAGCTGCAGGAGCTGGTCGAGGAGCGCACCCGCGAGCTGGAACTCAGCCGACAGGCGCTGTATCAGTCGCAGAAGCTCGAGGCCATCGGCAAGCTCACCGGCGGCGTGGCACACGACTTCAACAACGTGCTGCAGGTGATCGCCGGCAATCTGCAGTTGCTGCAGCCGCTGGTGGAGGCCAACCGTGGCGCGGCGAAGCGGGTCGATGCGGCCAGCTCCGCCGTCGAGCGCGGTGCCAAGCTGGCGCGGCAACTGCTGGCCTTCGCCCGTCGGCAGCCGCTGCGCCCGCAGCCGACCAACCTTAGCCGGCTTTTGCGCGACCTCGACGAGCTGCTGCGCCAGGCGTTGGGCGAGCGCATCGAAATCGAAACCGTGGTGGCGGGCGGGCTGTGGACGACGATGGTCGACCCGAACCAGCTCGAACAGGTGGTGCTGAACCTGGCGATCAATGCCCGCGATGCCATGCCTGATGGGGGCAAGCTCACCCTGGAGCTGGGCAACGCCATGCTCGACGAGCACTACACCGGTACCCAGATCGACGTCGCGCCAGGGCAATACGTGTTGCTGGCGGTGTCGGACACAGGCGTTGGCATGCCCGCCAACATTATCGAACAGGCCTTCGAACCGTTCTTCACCACCAAGCCAGAAGGGCAGGGCACCGGGCTGGGGTTGAGCATGGCCTACGGCTTCGCCAAGCAGAGCGGCGGGCATATCCGCCTTTACAGCGAGCCGGGTGCCGGCACGAGCGTGAAGCTCTACCTGCCGCGCACCGAGCAACCCGAGGTACAGGCGCAGCCATCCACCGTTGGGCCGGTGGTGGGCGGCAGCGAAACCATCCTGGTGGTCGAGGACGATCTGCCGGTGCAGGCCACGGTGATCGAGCTGCTCACCGGCCTCGGCTATTCGGTGCTGCGCGCCAACGATGCGCAGAGCGCCCTGAGCATCCTGCAGAGCGGCCTTTCCATCGACCTGCTGTTCACCGATGTGGTCATGCCGGGGCCGCTCAGCAGCACCGAACTGGCGCGCCAGGCTCGCGTGTTGCTGCCGGATATCGCCGTGCTGTTCACCTCCGGCTACACGCGCAATGCCATCGTGCATGGCGGGCGCCTCGATCCGGGCGTGGAGTTGCTGAGCAAGCCCTATCGGCAGGAAGACCTGGCGCGCAAGGTGCGCCAGTTGCTGGGCACGCAGCACAGCGACGACAAACCCGTCGAGCAGCAGTGGGTGATGGTGGTGGAGGACCAGCCGCAACTGCTGGTGCTGGCCTGCGAGATGGTCGAGGAGCTGGGCTACCGCGCCTGCGGCTATCCGAATGCTGAAGCGGCCGCGCAGGGGCTGCACGAACAGCGCTTCGATCACCTGTTGCTGGACGTCAATCTGCCGGGCCGATCAGGCCCCGACTTCGCCGCCGAGGCCTTGCGAACCCAGCCATGGTTGCGGCTGGTATTCGTCTCCGGTGAAGGGCGTATCGAAAGCAACCTGCCGGCGCGCTCGCTGCCCAAGCCGTTCAGCTTCGACCAGCTCGCCGAGATCCTGCAGGGGTAAGGGCCTCGCCGCGTGCCTGGGGGCGGGCGCCGCTGCGTGACAAGCCATGCAGGCCGATGGCGACGGGCGTCGCCAGGGCCAGCCAGCTCAGCCAATCGCCCGCGCCTTCGGACACCAGCCCGGCGATCAACCCGAGCGTGCAGAGCACGCCGATCAGCACCGGCCACAACCAGATGCGCATCATGAGCGCACCTCAGTCGCGCCGCGCTTGATCCACAGGTACAGACCGCTGCCGAGCACGACGATGGTGAGGATATCCAGCAACGCCCAGAGGACCTTCAGCGGCAGGCCACCGTAATCGCCGAAATGCAGCGGCTCGGACAGTTGCAGCGCGGTGACGTACCAGGGTCGCGCGCCGGCTTCCAGTACCTCGCCATTGGCCGGATCGACCAGCAGCGCTTGGGTCAGGCGCGAGGTCAGCGGCGTGTCGCCGCGCAGGATCACCGCGACGTGCTCCGGCGTGGCGCGCAGTGTGCCGGGGTAGGCAATCATCGACACCGCCATGTCCGGCGCCGCAGCCAGCACGCGATCGACCGCAGTCTGCAAGGAGCCATCAGCGGCAGGCGCATCACTGGAATCGGTGGCCAGCAGTACCCGCGTTTCACCGGCTTGCAGTGCGGCGACCTGTTCGGCCTGCCAGGCCTGGAAGATCAGGTCCGCCCAGGTATTGATCACTCCGGTGAAGCCCACCGCCAGGGCCCACACCAGGGTGACGATGCCGAGCAGGTTGTGCAGGTCCAGCCAGCGGGTGCGCGGCGTGCGTTCCTGACGCACCTCGCCGAAGCGCAGCTTGCGCATGAAGGGCGCGTAGAGCACCACGCCGGAGACGATCGCCACCATAAGCAGCAGCCCCATGAAGCCGAGAAACAGCTTGCCGGCGAGCCCCGCGTAGAGGTCCACGTGCAGGCGGTACATCACGCTCATGAAGCCTTCGTCGAAGTTCGGCGCGCCGAGTACCTCGGCGGTGCGGGCATCGGAGAGGATCAGCGTCGATTCGCTTTCATCGGTGTCGACGCGGGTATCGAGCTTGACGTACCAGACGTCCGGCGCGTCTTCCTCGGCGAAGAAGTACAGCGGCACCAGACCGGGGTAGGCCTTCACAGCTTCGGCCGCAACCCGGTCGACCGCAGCGCGCGGCGTGCCCTCGGGCATCGCCGGCGCCTCGATCTCGTTGCCGGTGAGGTGATCGATCTCGTGGGAGAAGATCAGCGGCAGGCCGGTCAGGCACAGCATCAGGATGAAAAGCGTAGAGACGAGGCTGGACCACTTGTGGACCCAGCCCCACCGCCGCAGGGTGACTGCCTGCATCAGAAATCGACCGTAGCGCTGACCGAGAGCGTGCGCGGGGCGCCGAGGACGAGGTAGTTAGAGCCCGGATAGCCACCGGTGGAGGCCCAGTAGTCACGGCCAGTGGCGTTGTCGAGACGGGCGCGGAGCGTCAGGTCGCGGCCCTGCACTTTCATCCCGTAGCGCGCACCGAGGTCCAGACGAGTCCAGGACGGGATTTCTCGGTTATTGTCGATATCGGTGTACTGGCTGCTGGTATAGACGACGCGACTGGTCAGCGTGAGGCCAGCAAGCCCGGGCACATCCCATTCTCCGCCAATGTTGGCTTGGGTCTTAGGCACTCCGATAGCCTGGTTACCGTCGTAATCGCCATTGTTGGTGTCGCTCAGCGCGGTATCGAGGAGGGTGACGCCGCCCAGCAGACGGATCCCGGAGGCCGGTTCGCCGAACAGCGACAGTTCGATCCCGCGATTGATCTGATCGCCTCCTTCGCGGAAGACGGAGTCGGTCACTACGCCGATAGGGCGTTCGGTGCGGAACACCGCCAGGCTGCCGCCCAGGTTGATGCCGTCGTACTTCAAGCCGATCTCGGTTTGCTTGGCGATGTGTGGTGCCAGCGTCTGCCCGGCGTTGCTAACTGCCTCGATCGTTCCATCGGGCCGCCTGGTGGTCCATGGGGCGGTGTCACCTTTGGCAAGTCCTTCGATGTAGTTGGCATAGATCGATACGTCATCGGTCAGCTTGTAGAGCACACCACCAACTGGAGTGGTCTCGTAGCGGTTGATCCGTGACGCGCGATCCCCAGTCGCTGCAGCGTAGTTCCTGGTCTCGATCCCTTGTCGACGTGCGCCCAGGGTCACGAGAAGCTGATCATCCATGAACCCAAGCGTGTCGGCGATGGCCAGGCTCTGAGTGGAGGTGCGGCCGATCACATTAGGATCGGAAAACGAACCGTTGATGTTTTTCGGCAGCAAGTCGGGGATAGGGGCGTCATACGGAGTATCGAGGCTGCCGGCAAAGGGGTTGTCATAATCGGATCCACCGAACGCGTTGCGTTCCTCGGCCTGGAAGGTCGCCGCGGACATTACCCATTGGTGGGAGACCTGTCCGGTCAATGCAAGGCCGCGCAGGCCTATTTCACCCGTAGAGATCTCTTCCTTGCGGCGGTTATCGAAGCGGTAAGCTGTCGTGGAGTCGGCGCCGACGTAAGTCGGGTTGGCCAAGCGGTTTTCTTCCTCGCCGCGGCGCGCGCCTACGGCTAGCCAGCCCGTGACCGAGTCAGAAAAGTCGTACTCGCCCCGGACGGTGCCGAACGTCTGCTTTTCCTTGGAGAACGTCCATGGCTGAGCAAAGTTATCTTTGGCGTCTGGTGCGCTTGGTAGCGGTATACCGATGGCGATGCTCACGCTGGGGCGAGGCGCATCTATGAAGTGGTATTGATGACCGATATCAGCAGATAGGCGGAAGTTGTCGCCCTGATAGTCGAGGCCGAGGGCGAACATGTCGAGGGTGCGATCCTCGTCTTCGACGGTAGTCTCGCCGGCATGCTTGGCAGCGTTAAGACGCAAGCCGAAGCGCTCCTCTTCACCGAAGCGGCGGCCCAGATCGACGGCTGCTGAACCTTGACCGCCATTTTCGGCTCCCACTGTCAGTCTCGTGAGCGGCTCATTCGGAGCACGCTTGGGTACGAGGTTGATCATGCCGCCAACACCTGAGCCTCCCGGTGCCGCACCATTAAGAAAGGCGCTGGCGCCACGGAAAACTTCGGCGCGCTCGATGAATTCGGCCGCTACGTACTGACGCGGCAGCAGGCCGTAAAGCCCGTTGTACGAAATGTCGTCGGAAAACAGCGTGAACCCGCGCACGACGTACAGCTCCTGCATGTTGCCGAAGCCACGCGCCACGCGCACCGAAGGATCGTTCTGCACGATGTCGGACACGCTGCGCGCCTGCTGATCCTGGATCAGCTGCGAGGTATAGGACGTCGAGGTGAACGGCGTTTCCATGTAGTCGCGATTGCCGAGAATCCCTACTCGCCCACCACGCGCAACCTGTTCGCCGGCGTAGGGTTGCGTCAGGCCATCGGCCGAGGCGTCGGCGCTGGCGGTGATTTCCACCGATTGCAGTTCGACCGGCTCGGCGGCAGTGCCTTGAGATTGATCTTCGAGTTGCTCCTGAGCCATGAGCGGCGAGCCAGCGAAGCTGGCGGCAAGGCAAACGGGCAGCAGTGCGGTTTTACGCGGGAAGCGAAGAGTGGGCATACGGACCTGACCGGACGTTGAGCTGTGAGGGTGGCGGATGACGGCGCGGCGGGTAGTTGAGAGCCTGTGCCATCTGAGAGCCACTATCATATTTCAATGCTAACAATTCGCAACCGTATTCCGCCCGATGGAGCCGCGGTGTGCTCGCGCGCCGCCGGCGCAGGGCGTCTGGCATGCGGGCCGCGCCTGCGTAGAAAAAACTGATTGGGTCTGTCGATTCTGGAAGTCGCCGAACGACTAGTTGGTGAACCCCGTTCACCCGATCAGAGGAGAAGGACATGAACAGCCAGAACAGCCAGGACGAGAGCGCCATTCGCCAGCTGCACAAAACGTTTGAACAGGCCACCAAGGCCAAGGATCTCGACCGGATCATGGCGCAGTACGCCGACGACGTAGTCGCCTTCGATGCGGTCGGCGCACTGCAATTCAAGGGCGTTGAGGAATACCGGGCGCACTGGCAGCGCTGCTTCGAGTTCTGCCAGGGCGAAGGTTTCTTTGAGACCCATGAACTGCATGTGGATGTCGGCGGCGAGCTGGCCTGCAGCCGCATGCTTACCCACTGTGGCGGACCCAATGCCGAAGGCGAGATGCAAACGGCCTGGATGCGCGGGACGCGGGTCTGGGCGCGGCGCAACGGTGAGTGGAAGGTGATCCACGAGCACTTTTCGATGCCCTTCGACATGCAGACCGGCCAGGTATGCATGGATCAGACACCGTCGCAGCAACAGACCGGTTGAGGCTGGCCCGCGGTCTTCGTCGCGCGATCGGGCGAGGTCGTTCAATGGCTGCTAGCTTTGCTGCGTTGCCGGCAGACGGAGCCCCGCCATGAACTACCTGTGCCTGATTTATTA
>Ga0163199_1002578_pt1 | contig 11056 bp, 6 predicted proteins | sample PL_2010_150m_FD_113537 | JGI IMG/M metagenome (GOLD analysis project Ga0163199, IMG submission 113537) | Freshwater microbial communities from Powell Lake, British Columbia, Canada to study Microbial Dark Matter (Phase II) - PL_2010_150m | ecosystem: Environmental > Aquatic > Freshwater > Lake ...
AGGTTGAATACCCTACTTGCGGAATTCCGGCACATACGACTCACGGCGTATGCACACATGAAGCATGCAGCGCCGGACGTGCTCGAATCGCCGCCAAAATCGCGCACGGTAAGGCAATATGATGGATTTGGCATTAGAGAGAAGCAGTACCTAGCAATCGCCGATACGGCGGCACACGAATTCGATTCCTTAAGAAATGTCCGAGCCGCACTGTCGAATGCATTCAGATGCGCCACCGAGGAACTAAGAACAAGAGATGATGAGCATGCCTTTCCAGACTCTTCCTTGTACTGGTTCATTGCAAAACGTGCCTATGTCGTCGAGGTAACCTTAGCCGACAGTACGAGAGTGCTGTCGCACCTCCATGACAAGATTGCGCAACAGCTCGACACCGCATCGGGATCCATGCCTCATCCGTTATCACTGAGGCGCTGGCAATCAGCAAATCATGAGAAATTCCTTTCAGCGTATTGCCGCGACCTGTGTGTCGACACGGCCAAGGCAATGGCCTTCCTTAATATTCCAGGTTTTGACCCAGATAGTTGCGGAGGGAATGATCGGTCAACATACGAGAAACGATCCACTCAGCGCTGGAAACAAACTGTCGTATCCCACATATGGAACCATAGTGCGACGAGCGAGACGATTCCCCTAATACAGGGTGAAGTTGAAAAAGATAATGGCGCCAAGGCCGGAACGCCCGCCGGATATGCACTAATCCGCAGCCTGTATTTCTACCTTGAACATCCAATTCTGTTCCCGCTGCTATTTCATGAGCTCGGGCATATCCATATGGAATTGGATCAGCAGGAAGAGAGGCGGCTCAAACCGACTTGGGGAACTACACCGAAGGACACAGAATTATTCTCCTTCTTGCGGTCTTCCAGAAAGGCGGCGAGGGATATCAAGATTGGCATGAACAGATTAGGTATTTACACGATTGGGGACGAGGATTTTCACCTAATTTCTACGGAAATTTGGGCGGATGCGCTCGGTGTAGCTCTCGGAGGCGCGTCATTTGTCCACGCTCTTGCATTACAAATATTCGGCCAGCGAGAGCATACGAATATCGCGAAGGGTAGAGGATCATCCGTCGGTCCACGCGCAAGCAAGGATGGCGGAGACTATGGATACGATGTGTGGCATCAGCAACTCAGAATGCTTAACGACAGCGAGGCCGGCGAAAAACCGGCCCAGTACTTTTCCTTTGCTCGAATTCTCGTTGCCGTAAGGCTTGCACGTGCCCTTTATGAAAAGGCCGAGCGAGCGAAGAGTATGAACAACGATCCTGAAGACCTCCCATTCATGGATGGTCTCCGTGATTCTTGTGATGCTATTGAGCAACTCTGGAAACGGTTCAGGTCAAGCGGCGCACATGCCTATCACAAGGATCGCTCATCTGGGGATCACAAACGTTGGTGGGACTTGTATTGCGACGCCAATGAATCCCTTGCGGAGGGTTGCTTCGTGCACCTGGAGGCGCACATCGCACGAATGTGGCAATACTCCAAAGATCATAATCGGCACGCCTACAGATTTGGGAGAGGACGTACGGATACACAATTGCGAAAACGCGTATGGCAATTCTTCGAGGCGTTCGTGAAGGAACGTGCCTTTTGCACTTTTATTATAGGTAAACCCATCCATCAAGACTTGAAAGACCGTGCGCCAACTCGTCTTGAGGATGCCGCACTGGCGATACGTTGGGCGTCGGCAACACTGCTATTCGACCAGGATACAAATTCGCATCAGGCTATTGAGCAGGGTGTTAAGAATAGGTCCATCGAGTTGGACAACTTTATCGACAAGACCCGATGGGATGGGTTGGGTGCCTTCCGATACCTATTGGAATGGTATCAACTTGTCATGGACAAAGGGCATAGTCTTTGCCAGCAGGAACGTTCTGAGTTGGCTAAAAAACTGCTTGGATTGTTTGCTTTGGAGCGCACTCTTGAAGGAATCTCCGCCGAGGATCAGCTCCATCCCTTGATGAACAGCAAGTTCATGATCTTCTTCCTCAACCCACGATATGAATGGTGGGAGAAAGTGGACGAATCCAAAGGTGGTGGCGGACGACTAGGTTGGATCGGGAGCGACGCGAGGAAACGCGAATTGTTTGAGGAGTACACGTCGGAGTTCATAGAGAATCTCAAGAATGACCTATGGACACACGGTTTCGACAAGATTGGTGAGGATGGACGTTTCCCGGTTTCCGTCTTGTGTCTTGGCGTGCTGAGGCCGTCGTCATCTATTGACAGCGACACAGACAAAGTAGAACCGATGACCGCCCTGGAGTCGTTGATGAAACTGTCCACTGCAAACGTGATGGGCACTAAAATGGAACATCCAATATACCCTGTCATCGGGGACTATAGCTATGTTAGGTTGGAACCCGAACGGACGGTGAGCAATCTGGTTAGCCTTGCGGATGAATCCCTGGCATCGATGGCGAAGAATGAACTACTAGAAACAGTTCCACGTCACTTTGAAAAGCCGCGAATGCTGGTCAAGGTTTTCGGAATGAATAATCTTCTCAATGACAAAAAACATGAAAATAACGATGGCTTTGGCAGCGGGCAATTCGTCCGGCTTGCACTGATCAAGTTCAAACATAGATCGAAGTGGCTCGACTTATTGGAACTTCTTACTCATCTAAAGAAACAGGAAGCGGAATCCAAGTGCGGCTTGTTTCTGTCAAGCGGCTGGGAGGATGTTGTTCTCCTGATACTGCATGATGACATGAAGCAGCTTCGCAAAACAAAGAAAAAGAGTGGACAAGAAGAAAAGAGCGATCAGGACCTGTACGATCAGATTGCTGCCTTTCTGGATGTGAGAGCCGATGAATTAGACGTTCAGTCCATGTTGGTTACTCAAATGCCGGTTGAAACAAGCGCTCAGTGCGACAATTCGCAACAATCGAGTATAAAGTCGGCATCTGATATGAAGCTGTCAACTCTTTGTAAGGTCATTGAGGAACATGCGAAAGCGTGTATGGCAAAACGTCATCGTACAGATGACTGGGGCGTGACTGCTGAACTGACGTTCGGCCGATACGACGCTCGCCTTAAATGGACAGGGATAAATCCAGAGGAGTTCCAAGACATCTTTCTCACTTTGCCAGCAGATTGCTACCATAAGCTCCAGCATTTGGCACATGGGGTCGGATGGCCCATTGAACTAAGCGACGAATCTACTGTACCCGAGATTGAGCCGTTCCTCTTCACTAAAATTGACCTGACAATTCATTGATGATCTATGCCGGTTCGCCATCGCCCGAGAAAGATTTCCGTTTCTATCTCACCTCTCTGTGGCATTACCCAAGAATGCCTCAAGTTGCTCTGAGTACCGCTTCCGCAGAACCTTCCCCATCCTCTCCCACCCTCCCCACGTCCCCTCATCCACCCCAAAACGGTGCGCCGCTTCCTTGATTGTCCAACCCTTGGCTCGGCGCAGGGAAATCATGCGTTCGTTTAAGGTCGTTCCTTCTGGGAAGGGGTCGTAGCCCAAAAAAAGTAGAATGGCGGGAAAAGAAGTTACAGGGGGTTCAGTGCGGTTCTTTTCCCAGTTGAGTATGGTAGAGGCATCTACGCCTATGAGGGCGGCTGTCTTGGGTTGCGATAGCCCTCGAAGCATGCGAGTACGCTTGATATGCTCTCCCAGGGTTTGGGGTTCAAATTCGGTTTCCTTTGGTTTCAGTGCCTTAAGCGATATGGGCACCCATGGCAGAAAGACAACGCGGCCATGAAGTTTCGTTGCCAAACAACCACCAGTTAATGAGGGGGTTGAAGGGGGAGAAGTACCACCGCTACTGGAATCTACCGGCCCTCCGCCACCGACAGGGGTTGAAGCTAACGGGGCGTAGAAGAGGTTTATTTCGACCTCGTTGTCGCCGACGATAATGCGCTCGGTGATGACTTCGACGATCTGGCGCTTTTCGTCGCTTGGCAGGTCCGGCCACCGGGTATAGAGGTCGCGGGCATCTGCCACGATCTCTGCTTGCGAGAGATGGGAGATTTTGAGGATATCGATGCTCGCTTGGGCCTGGGGTATTTCCTCGTCAAGCTGTCGCTGCCGTTCGGCGAGCGGGTGATACTTGGCACCAAACCCTTGCTTGTCGATCATCCCCGCTTGGTAGAGGTCATAGAGCTTGTCCGTCTCGGCGACAATCTTTTTGCGTTCTGCTTCAAGAACCCCGAGCAATTCGGTTTTCTCGGTAATCGCGAGGTCTGCCTTTCCCAGGTGTGTGGCTATTTCGGCATCCGAAAATAGGAAGCTCTTGATCTGTTCATGGAACACCGCCTCAAGGTCAGCTACCGGGATCTTGTTCCGGCATTCGTAGCAGGTGTATTTCGGTGAATTTGAGGGCACATACATTTTCTCCCCGCACATACAGTACGTGACGCCGGTAAAAAGGTGGGTTACCTTTTTCGCAGGGGGTTTCCCTTTTGTCTGCGTATCGAGGATCGTATTGCATTCATTCCAGAGATCTTCGGTAACGATTGCCTCGACTTCATGGAGTACCCATTCGCTTTCCGGTTTCAACTCCCATGCTTTCGTGTTGTTCTTCGTCTGGGTGTAGTTTGCTCGGCGGGTACCTTTGGCCGTGGAGTCGCGGAGCAAGCGGACTACGGTTGTGTCAGAAAACAGCGATCCGTTGCGGGTACGGTAGCCGCGTTCGTTCAGTATCCGTGCAACCGTTTTCTTGCGCCGATGTTCCCGGAAGAGTTCATACATGAGCTTCCGTACTGGAGCTTCTGTTGGATCAACAATAAGTGCTTTGTCTTTCCATTGATAGCCGAATGGGGCTTGGCCGCCCAAAGGTTTCCCCATCTTGGCGCGAATGGGGACTGATGCAGAAACGCGAGCGGCAATCTCTTCCCGCTCCCATTGAGCCATTGCTGCAATCATGGTGTAGAAGAGACGGCCGGCGGGGGTCGAGGTGTCGATGGACTCGGCGAGAGATATGAGGTCAGCATCATATTCCCGGAACATATCCGCAAATTCAAGCAGCTCTTTGGTGTTACGAGCGAGGCGAGCGAGCTTTGAGAATATGAGGCCGGTGATGTGCCCGCTCTTGATGTCGGCGAGCATGCGCTTGGCTTCGGGAGTGTCTTTGACGGTTTTGCCTGAAACCGCATCAAGGCGGTATACCTCGATCACATTCCAGCCCTTTGCCTCTGCGTAGAGTCGAGCGCGGCGTTCGTGATGCTCGGGGCTCTCGCCCTTTACCTGGTCTTCGGTGGAAACGCGAATCCAAATTCCGACGCGTTTGGTATGCTCATCGTTGATCATGCTTGATCCCTCCTGGGGTGCTGGCGTATCTAGCCTAAACAGAAACTTCTTGCATTTCCAAATAAGTATGGTTTATTATAGTCACGTGACCTACGTGACGTCAACATGAAACCGACATTAATAATCAAAATCCGCGACCTTTATGGGGAGGCGACCCTAGCAGGTTCAGCCAGTGGGCAAGCGTTTTTCCCCAAGTTGATCGATGCCACAAAGGACCTGCCCTGCGACGCAGTGGTGGCGCTCAACTTCATCAAAGTCGACGTAGTTACAGCCTCATTCTTCCGATCGGCATTCCGAACGCTGCGCGACTATGCCCGATCGACTGCTATGTTCTTCCCAGTATTCGCTAACATTAATACAGTCACCAGAGACGAAATATCGTTCTTTGCAGAAGGGAGCGGAGATGTGTTCGTACTCGGGACCCTTACAAAAGACGGTATTCTGAAGTCTACATTCGTGCAGGGAAAATTGGACGCCAAGCAATCGGAAACGCTCAAGGCGCTTGTCGAACTCGGAGAAGCCGACGCCGGTCAATTGCGCGATACGTACCCTGAGGACCCTGAAGTGTCGTCAGCCGCATGGAGCAACCGCTTGGCAGCGCTCGCCGTAAAGGGTGTCGTTATGGAACGTCTCGTTGGACGTTCGAAGAAGTATCGACCAATTGTCGAGGGCCTGACCTATGGGCGTTGATTTCCTTCGCAAGACAGCTCAATCCCATATCAAAGCATGGAGCAGGGAGTTCCAGCGAGCCGCAGACGATTTGTTTGCGGCGACCCCGACATCTATTCGCCGCTCCTTTCTCGCGTCAGTTCTTGAGGAAGGAACCCTCCATGAAGGTGATCCTGTCACCGTTCGTCTGAGTAGTGACCGCGTCATCGTGCTCAAAGACATCTATCCGCTCGCTGAAATCGAAAAGCCGTCGCTTGACCTTGTCGAGACATTGAGCGCCTGCCACGGGATTTTCTCGCAGGCTTCATCGATGAGACCAACGAGTACGCCGGAGCAGTGTCTGTCTATGTTGGAGAAAGGGACTGATTCATGATTCAGGATTCCGAAGCAATTCCCCGAGTGGCAGCCCTTCAGCACATGCCCGGACACTCATTCCTATTGGGGTGCGGCAAGTGCCTTGATCGCCCGCCCTGCGGCGGACTGCAAATCGGAGCAGCTGTGTTGTCGTGCCTCGACCATTGCACGTGCGCCGACCCTGCGAAATGTAATCTTGTGTGCCCACGAAACCCGAAAGCCTTTGCGGAACGAGTGGGTGAAATCAACGGATTTGATCTGGGTAACATTGAAAAGCGTCCGTCCCTTGCGTTTCCCGATACACCAGATCTCATTCCGTTGATGTACCGGTCTCTCCCTCTCGACCGCCCAGTGAATATCGACCTAGTCGCGATTCCGTTCAGCGAAATATATCGCCGCATAGGAAAGTCTGCTGAACTCTATACGCGGCAAGAAATTGAGGCCAAGTTCCGGCTGGGGAGCAATACCAAGATTATCCTTTCAGGCGTCGAAAATGATCGCCACGTCGAACAGTGGTGGGGATCAATCGGGCGCAACGACATCGTTCGAGGACTTAAGAAACTTGGGGTAATATTCGCGACGACCCCGAACTTCAGCCTCATGGCCGACGTACCACGGCACGACAATCTGCATGCCATGAAACGCATTGCTCTGGTGTGGAGTCAGTTGCACGATGCACAAGTCCCAACCGCTCTCCATGTCAACGGCCGCACTGACCACGATTTCTTCCGGCTCCGAGAATTCCTTCAGGACCATGATGAGATCGAGGCAATTTCGTTCGAATTCACAACCGGTGCGGCGAACAAAGAGCGTGGACAATATTTTGTTGACCGTTTGATTTGGCTTTCGGGCGAAATTACGAGGCCCCTTATTCTCATCCTGCGCGGAGGGCTCTGCTGGGCATCGGTGTTGTCAAAGTATTACGCGCGCACCGTCATTCTGGAAAGCTCTGCGTTTGTTAAGACCGTCAAACGCAAACGTGCGGTCCTAGGAACGAACGGGCGCTTGAACTGGTTTGGGAGTCTGACACCCAAAGGAGCTTCACTTGACGACCTGTTGGCACATAATCTAGACGTCGTCGGCCAATCGGCTACCGAACGCCGCCAGGTGGCCGAGACACAAAAGACTTACCGAACTGCCCAAACGACGCCTAAATACTTAAAGCGCAAGCTTGAGACTCACGATGAATCCCTGCAAATGCGCCTTTTGTGAAATGTGCGGATTGCGCCCGGTGATTTCAAGCGCGTAGTCGCCGCTCCTGAATCTTAGCTGAGCGTCTAAAGTGTTGAGCGCCCGGAAAAGCGTGCCGAAGCCATAACCGCGATCCTGCGCCGGGCCGTAGCGGGAATTCCCATCTTTAAGGGCAAGTGACATCGCTGTTCCCGCATCCTGCAAGAACGCGAATGTTGGATTGCTTCTCAGGCTGGCAAGAATCCCAATTCCCGCATCACCGACGGACACCTCGAAGGAATCCGAAGAACCTAGAAACGCTACTACCCCCGTATTCGGGGCGCCGCTGTGGTCATAGATGTTATCGACCATCTCTCTTATCGCTCCGCAGATCCGCGCTTTCCCATTACTCACCTTCTTGCGAAAATGCAAAGCCTTCTGCGTTTCAAGTTGAAACGAATGGAGCGGATTTGTCATCTCCTGGACAGTTGCATCTCTAAAACGGAGAATGCCCCACTGCTCCAGCCCGTTGCTTCCACAGATCACACGAAGCGGCTGCGCTTGTCCCGCGAGCAATGCATCCGCTACCTGCCTTGTCTCACATAACGGGAAAAGGCTCCCGATAGCTGGGTGCACGCGACATAGAATCGAAGTTTCAATAAGCGGTCCAAGACCATGGATACGGTTGTTCTGTACCTTGGTAAGCACGGATTTATTCCCTCGCTCAAGAGCAAGAGATACTTGATCAAGTAATCGATAGTTCGGCAACTGCACTGATAGTTTCCTTTTGACCGCAGGTACTTGGTCGCTAGGGCCTATCTATACCACATAGAACACGGGTCCCAGTCTAATTGCTTGGAGAAACTTCGCACCGCACATCCGACAGACTGCCCTACTGACCACGTGACCGCGCATCACACGTTATGCCTTGCATTACTTCCCCCACGGGATCGACCGAAGCAGGATTAGTGCGTGAATAGCGAAGAATATCCACGGTATCCATATCTCGATGTGTGTAAAAGGAAGATACAGCTTACGATCCTGCCCGCGCTGGTGAAGTAAAGAACTATTACAGGGCACCTGCGACTCGATTCGGTTTCGCTGCCACCAGTTCTCCAAAGAAACGACATGCCAATGTCGCGTTGCTCGGATGGCAGTGAAGATCGCCGCCCTCTGCTATCGAAGCACGACGAGCCCAGTTGCCGCATAGACCGTACTTCTACTGGATGTTATGATTTATTCATGGATCAAAATATTGGAATAAAAGTCGTTGCTTGGGTTTTCGCTTTAGGAAGTATGTTGGGTACATTACTGGGAATCATTCTGATTTCATTCTGGATTGTTGTGGTCTCATTCGGTCTTGATAGGCCACAATTTGCTTTTGATTCCAGCGTCACTGTCGTCAATCCGGACGCGGTACCCTACATCATAGCAATCGGCATATTGATTCTACTTCTTTCAAGATTTGCTTCTCCGGTATCAAAAGGTTTGCGAAAATTGTTGCACGGAGCCTATAAAGCGGCAATCCTGCTGACAGGCGCGTTTTCATTGATTTCAATATTTTTGTTGTTCACACTTTCCAGCATTATCTACAGCGGTTCTCTAGAAGGTTTTTCTCAACAAGATGGAACAGTATCGTTAGTAACCATGATAGTAATAATTTCCGTCGCTATCTTAATTGTTAGCATAGTGGTCGGCATCACACTCTTCATAAATCGGAATCTTTTTACAAACCGCTAAGCTATGTTTACCTATAAGGTCGGCGCCTTTAGGATCTTGAAAGATATTGCGCCACTGAGCGGATTTTAATGACAACTCGCAGTCGTTAGCCAGGTTGACAGCGCGCCCAAATCGAGGATTGCGTTATTAGAAATTGGGCCGAGGTAGTACAGATGATTATCGGTGGAGGACGTAGCCAGATACGCGCCGGTCTGCGAGTAGTACCGGTAATAATATGGCGCCACGGTAATGGAGGTGGCGGCCGAGGGCGCAAACAGCGTGATATAGCTTCGTTCTGCCCAGTTAAAAAAACAGTCCGCCGGATTGGATGGAAAGCTAATCTGTACTGCGGTTAATGAACAGGGAGTCTTCGTTCCATCAAGGGGGTTCGCACAGGAGGCAGTAGTTGTGTAGCCCAGTTGACCATGGTCGTTCAACCCCCAAGCCAAAAGGCTACCATCGCTCTTAAGGGCAACAGTGCATTCGAATCCCGCTGCCACTGCATTGTAGCCGCTGCCAATCTGCACGGGGGCGTGGCGGTCGGTGGTAGTGCCGTCGCCTAGTTCTCCATAGGAATTTCGCCCCCACGCCCACAGGCTGCCGTCGGTTTTCAAGGCTACTGTATGGCCATCCTCCGTCGCTATCGCACTGAAGCCGGTGCCGATCTGCACAGGTGAATTGCGGTTCGTAGTGGTGCCGTCGCCCAGTTGTCCATAATAATTGTCCCCCCACGCCCACAGGCTACCATCGGCCTTCAGGGCTACCGTTCCTCCTCCCGCCGCCACCGCACTGAAGCCGGTTCCGATCTGCACGGGGATGTGTCGGTCGGTGGTAGTGCCGTCTCCTAGTTGACCAACGTTGTTATAGCCCCACGCCCACAATGTGCCATCGGACTTCACGGCTGCCATATGTTGATCCCCCGCCGCCACCGCACTGAAGCCGGTGCCGATCTGCACAGGTGAATTGCGGTTCGTAGTGGTGCCGTCGCCCAGTTGGCCACGGAGGTTCATCCCCCACGCCCACAGGCTACCGTCGCTCGTAAGGGCAATAGTGCTTGCGCCGAAACCGCCCACTGCCACGGCACTGTAGCCGCTACCGATCTGCACGGGGGTAGCGCGGTTGGTCCAGGTGCCATCACCCAGTTGGCCGGCGCCGTTGTTGCCCCAGGCCCACAAGCTGCCATCGGACTTCACGGCCACTGCGTGGGATTGACCCGCAGCAATGACTGGACTCCTCTGCGTCGTATTGGATGGAAAGTCGATCTGAACGGGTGTGTGGCGGTCTGTGGTGGTGCCATCGCCCAGTTGACCAGAGGAGTTTAACCCCCAAGCCCACAGGCTGCTGTCGGTTTTTAGAGCCAGGGTGAGATACATTCCCGCTGCAACGGCACTGTAGCCCGTGCCGATCTTAACGGGTGAATACCGATCAGTTGTGGTGCCGTCGCCCAGTTGACCAGAGGAGTTTAACCCCCAAGCCCACAAGCTGCCATCGGACTTCAACGCCACCGTGTGAGAATTCCCAGCCGCCACGGCGCTGTAGCCAGTGCCGATCTTAACGGGTGAATAGCGTTTCGTGAAAGTGGAGCCATCACCCAGCGCGCCACAGCAACTCCATCCCCAAGCCCACAAGCTTCCATCAGACTTCACGGCAACAGTGTGTTGATCGCCAGCTGCCACGGCACTGTAGCCAGTGCCGATCTTAACGGGTGAATAGCGATCAGTTGTGGTGCCATCGCCAAGTTGTCCCTTGTTGTTCAGTCCCCAGGCCCATAGACTGCCATCAGACTTCAGTGCCACCGTGTGGCTCGACAACGGCCCGGTCGCTACGGCGCTGTAGCCGCTGCCGACCTGCA
>Ga0163199_1002579_pt1 | contig 11054 bp, 8 predicted proteins | sample PL_2010_150m_FD_113537 | JGI IMG/M metagenome (GOLD analysis project Ga0163199, IMG submission 113537) | Freshwater microbial communities from Powell Lake, British Columbia, Canada to study Microbial Dark Matter (Phase II) - PL_2010_150m | ecosystem: Environmental > Aquatic > Freshwater > Lake ...
GCGGTGTCCACGGCGTTGCCGGCGAGGATGATAACGTCGCCGGGTTGCTTGAACCACTGCGTCGTGATGTGCGCGGCGTCGTCAATGAGGCCGACCATGCCGATGACCGGTGTCGGGTCAATCGCGCCGGTCGGGCTTTCGTTGTAGAAGCTGACGTTGCCGCCGGTGATCGGCGCATTGAAGGTGTTGCAGCCTTCGGTGATGCCTTTCGCGGACTCGCGGACTTGGAAGAAAATCTCCGGCTTCATCGGGTTGCCGAAGTTGAGGTTGTCGGTGGACGCGAGCGGACGGCCACCGGAGCAGACGATGTTGCGCGCCGCCTCGGCCACCGCGATGGCGCCGCCGGTCTTGGGATCGAGGTAGCAGTAGGTGCCGTTGCAGTCGGTGGTGATGGCGAGGTAACGGTCTTTCGCCGGCGGTGAACTGAGCTTGAGCCGCACGACGGCCGCGTCGCTGCCGGGGTAGACAACGGTGCGCGTCTGGACCATGTGGTCGTATTGGCGATAGACCCAGTTCTTCGACGCGATGGTCGGCGAAGCGAGCAGTTCGGGCAGAACCTTCTGCGGGTCGTTGAGCGGCGGCAATTCGCTGAGCTTCCACGCGCGGGTCTTGGCAAAGTAGCTTGGCTCTTTGGATTCGCGGTAATAGACCGGCGCGTCGTTGGCAAGCTTGGCGGCGGGAATCTCAGCGACGACTTTGCCGTGGTTCTTCACGCGCATCAGGCCGGTGTCGGTGACGAAGCCGATCTCGGCCCATGGAAGATCCCACTTGTCGAAAATGCGCTGCACTTCGGCCTCGCGGCCCTTCTGGACGATGACGAGCATCCGCTCCTGGCTCTCGCTGAGCATGATTTCGTAAGGCGTCATGCCCGGCTCGCGCTGCGGAACTTTCGCGAGGTCAATCTCGATGCCCGTGCCGGCGCGCGACGCGGTTTCGCATGTCGAGCAGGTCAGACCCGCCGCGCCCATGTCCTGGATGCCGACGACGGCGTCGGTCTGGAGCAGTTCGAGCACGGCTTCGAGCACGAGCTTTTCCATGAACGGGTCGCCGACCTGCACCGCGGGCCGGTCCGCGTGCGATTCCTCGGTCAGTTCGCGCGACGCGAACGCCGCGCCCGCGAGGCCGTCGCGGCCCGTGGCGGGGCCGACGTAGAAAACCGGGTTGCCCGTGCCCTTGGCCGCGCCACGGGCGATCTGTTTGTGGCGCAGGAGGCCGAGGCAAAGGGCATTGAGCAACGGATTACCCTCGTAGCTCTCGTCGAAATAAACTTCACCGCCGACGGTGGGGACACCGACGCAGTTGCCGTAGTGGGCGATGCCGCCGACGACGCCAGCGAAGAGCCGCTTGTTGCGCGCGATAGTGGCGCAAGCTTCCAGCTTGCGGTCTTCCGATTGGTTCGCAAGCTGGAAGCTTGCGCCACCTTCGTCAATCGGCCCGAACCGCAGCGAGTTCATGTTCAGGATCGGCCGCGCGCCCATCGTGAAGATGTCGCGCAGGATGCCGCCGACGCCCGTAGCCGCGCCCTGGAACGGCTCGACGGCGCTGGGGTGATTGTGGCTCTCGATCTTGAACGAGATGGCCCAGCCGTCGCCGATGTCGGTGACGCCGGCGTTTTCCTCGCCCGCGCCGACGAGAATCTGCGGGCCTTTGGTCGGGAACGTCTTCAGCACCGGCTTGGAGTTTTTGTAGGAGCAATGCTCGCTCCACATCACCGAGAAGATTCCCAGTTCGGTGAAGTTCGGCTCGCGGCCGAGGATGCCTTTGATGCGCTCGAACTCGTCCGGCGTGATGCCGTGCTTGGCGACGAGTTCGGGGGTGATGATAGGATCAGTCATGATTCCTCTAAATGCGGAATGCGGAGTGCGGAATGCGGAAGATGGATGCGGAGCCAGTCATGATTTATGCGTTCGCGCGGTTCGGATTGATGAGACGGTGATCGCGACGAGTTGGTTGGCCTCGTCAAAGAGGTCGGCAATGCGGTCTTTCTTGATGAGGCCGGACTCGGTCAGAAGTTCCATCCAATACATTGTTTCGTCAGATTTTTCTTCGACTATCGCCATCTTGGCGATGAAATCGGCCTGGGACTTCGCGCGGCAGGCGGCGCGGTAATTCGCGCCAACCGAGCAACCGCAGCGTAACAGTTGTTTCCCAATCACGTCGGTGGCGCGATCCTTCGGTAAGGCGTTCACCAGCCGGATGACTCCCAACGCAAACTCGCGCGTTCTTTGTTTGAGGTTGCTCGTTGCCATGCTCTGCTCAATTCCGCATTCCGCACTCCGCATTCCGCATTTACCCTCGCAGGTGGTTGAGGATGCTCTCGAAAACGACGCGTCCGTCGGCGCTGCCAAGGGCGTTTTCGGAGGCGCGCTCCGGATGAGGCATCATGCCGCAGACGTTGCGGGCTTTGTTGCAGATGCCGGCGATGTTCTCGACGGAGCCGTTCGGGCTGGCGGTGTCCACGACCTTGCCAACAGCATCCACGTAGCGGAATAAAATCTGATCGTTCTTCTTCAACTCCTCAATCGTCGCTGGGTCAGCAAAGTAGCAACCCTCGCCGTGTGCGACGGGGATACGCATGATCTGGTTTGCGCGTGCGCCACAAGTGAACGGCGACTTCGGCGTCTCGATGCGGACGAAGACGTGCTCGCAGCGGAATTGGAGGGAGCGGTTGCGCAACAGTGCGCCGGGCAGGAGACCGGCTTCGCAGAGGATCTGGAAGCCGTTGCAGATGCCGATGACGAGCTTGCCCTTTGCGGCGTGGTCGGCAACGGCTTTCATCACGGGCGAGAATCGCGCGATGGAGCCGGTGCGCAGGTAGTCGCCGTAGCTGAAACCGCCGGGCACGACGATGCAGTCGGGGTCGCCGATGTCGGTGTCCTTGTGCCAGAGGTAGCGGGCTTCCTGTTTGAGCACGTCCTGCAAGACCCAGAGCTTGTCGAGGTCGCAGTTGGAGCCGGGGAATTGGATGATGCCGAATTTCATGGGGCGTGAAGCGTGAAACGTAAAACGTGAAACGTGATGGGCGGCAGCTCAGCCCTCCAACTCGAACCTGTAATCCTCAATGACGGGATTGGAGAGGATGCGGTGGCACATCTCGTCGAGCTGCTTCTTTGCGGCGGCCTGGTCGGCGCCGGCCAGTTCGATCTCCATGAACTTGCCGATGCGCACGTCGCCGACAGCAGAGTAACCGAGCGAGTGCAGCGCGTTGGCGACGGCCTTGCCTTGCGGGTCGAGCACGGCCTTCTTCGGGGTGACGTAGATTTTTGCTTTCATAATCAATGGAGTAATGGAGTGCTGGAGCATTGGAGTGTTGGGGCTGCGGAATAATCTATTACTCCACTACTCCAAAACTCCATTACTCCAGTCATCATCATTCGATTCCCAGTTTCTTGAACGTCCAGTTCACGTGCTTAAAATGCTGCTTTAGGTCGCAGGCTTGCTCGATTTCCTTCTTCGAGAGCCGCTTCGAGATCTCCGGGTGTGCCTTCATGTTCGCCTGCAGGCTGTCGGTGCCGCGCCATGTCTTCATCGAGGCATCCTGCACCCACTTGTAGGCATCCTCGCGGGTCGCGCCGCGCTTGACCAACGCCAGCAGCACGCTCTGGCTGAAGAACAAGCCCTTCGACTTCCAGAGGTTGGCTTCCATGTTCTCCGGATAGACCATTAACTCGTCCACGACCTTCGTCAGCAGCGAGAGCATGTAGTCCAGCAGCGTGCACGAGTCGGGGAAAATGACGCGCTCCACCGAGCTGTGCGTGATGTCGCGCTCGTGCCACAGCGCCACGTTCTCCATCGCGGCCAGCGCGTTGCCGCGGAGCACGCGCGAGAGGCCGGCAAGCCGCTCGCAGGTGATCGGGTTGCGCTTGTGCGGCATGGCGCTGCTGCCCTTCTGGCCTTCGCCGAAATACTCCTCCGCCTCCAGCACCTCGGTGCGCTGGAGATGACGGAACTCCGTCGCCCAGCGTTCCACCGAACTGCCGATGATGGCCAGCGCCGCCTGGAACTCCGCGTGCCGGTCGCGCTGGATGATCTGCGTCGAGAGCGTCGCTGCCTTCAGACCCAGCTTTTTGCAGACGTAATCCTCGATCTTCGGGTCGAGGTGCGCGTGCGTGCCGACCGCGCCGCTGATCTTGCCGACGCGGCACATCTCCTTGGCGTTCTCAAGCCGCTGGATGGCGCGGTCAAACTCGTCATACATCAACGCCATCTTCAGCCCGAACGTGATCGGCTCGGCATGGATGCCGTGGCTGCGGCCGATCATCGGCGTCATCTTGTGTTCCTTCGCGCGGCGGGCGATGACCTTTCGCAGTGCGCGCAGGTCGTCGAGCAGGATGTCGGCGCTCTGCTGCATCTGGACGGCCATCGTCGTGTCGAGCAGGTCGCTCGAGGTCATGCCGTAGTGCAGCCAGCGCGACGACGGGCCGATGTTCTCGTTCACGCACGTCAGGAACGCGATGACATCGTGGTTGGTGCTCTTCTCGATCTCGCGGCAGCGCTCGATGTCAAACTTCGCGCGCTCCTTGATGACGGCGAGGTCCTTGGCCGGCACAAGGCCCGCCTTGCAAAGCGCCTCGGCGGCGTAGATCTCGATCTGGAGCCAGATTTCCAGCTTTCGCTGCTCGGTCCAGATTTCCCGCATCGGTTGTCGTGAATATCGCGTTATCATGGAAAGGAGTTTTATACGAGCCGCAGGAAGGAAAGTCAACGCACCCAAACGTAACAATCAGCGTTTCAGCCCGGCGTTGAAAGCCCGGCGGCGCGCGTCTATGCTGCCGCCCATGAAACGGCTCTGGCTTCTATCGGCGCTTACGGTTGCCTGGACGGCGGACGCGCAGGTTCCGAATCCGTCGTTTGAACAAGGATCGGGCAATGCTCCCGACGGCTGGAAGCTGTCCGCGCCGCCGGGCGAGTGGGCCAGCGGCGGCCACACCGGCATCCGCTGCGTTGCCGTGACCGGTTCGGGCGAGGACTCGAACTTCTGGCGGTGCGACGGCGTGAAGTTCGAGCCGTCGCATCTTTACCGGTTCTCGTTCCACGCGCGCTGCGCACCGGGAACGACGGGCAGTGTGATCAGTGGGCCGTCGTTCGCCAACCGCGACCTGCCAGTGGGCGAGACGTGGGAGCGCAAGTCGTTCGTGTTCGCGGCGCCAACCATCGTGTCGCCGGACGCCTATTTGCGGCTCGGCCATTGGCACATGAAAGGCACGGCGATGTTCGACGACGTGGAACTGCGGCCGGTGATGCCGGTCAGCGCGCGCGTGGCGGGCGTCGAACTCGGTGATGGCGAGACGATGCGTGACAGCGTTTATCGGTTCCACACGCAGCTCGGCGGCGACGGCGGCAACTACTCGCATCCGCTCGACGCGCACACGGCTGGTTTCAACAGCAACCGCTGGACGTTCGGCCCCGGCGGTTACGTCATCTACAAGCACCACGTCGGCAGCCACACGCAGCGCAACGGCAAGGTGACGATCAACATCAGTCATTACGTAAGCGGGCGGTGCATGATCGAGATGAGCTTTGACCGGCTGACGTGGTCGTCGGTGGGCGAAGTCTCCGGCTTGGGCGAGAAGACGGTGGAGATGCCGGCGCGAATGTTTCCGTCGGCCGTGGTCTATGTGCGGCTGCGCGCCGAGAGCGCGGAGAAGGGCGGACCGAAGCCGGTGTCGTTTCAGGTCAGCAGCTACGCTTACGAGGCGCAGTTGGCCGGCCGGACCACCGACGGCCGCGGGCGCACGGACTTCGTGGAAATCCAGCAGTCGGACAGGCTGCTGAACGCCGTTTGCGAAACGCTCGGCGACCCGCTGCCCGGCGGCGAGCACAACTCGATGTGGCGTTTGCGGAACGATTCCGACGAGCTGGCCAAGGTGCTCGCCACGCTGGAAGTCTGGCGCGGCAACCAGCGCGTCTCGAAGTCCAGCAAGGGCGTCAAACTTTTCGCCGGCCATTCGGAGGCGGTCGAGCTGGGCTACGACGTGCGCGACGCCGGCGACTACGAGATGCGGTTTGTCGAGCGCGACCTGGTGCGCCAGCGGGATGTGTTCACGGCGCGCGTGCCGTTGAGCGTGCCGTCACTGTTTGCCTCCGACTACGGCTGGCGGCTTAGCGAGGAGAAATCCAAGGTCGGCCTCTGGTGGTGCGAGTCGGCGCGAAAGATCAGCCGCTATCGCCCCATGCCGAAAGGCGACGCGCAGTCGCTGGTCCGCATCAGCGCCGCGCGGAACGAACGGGAAAGTTTCCAGCTCGTGATCAATCCGCTAAAGTCGCTCCCGAAGGCCAGCGTCAGCGTGAGCGACCTGCGCGGGCCGCGCGGCGCGAAGATTCCGCGCGAGAACATCGCCATCCATCGTGTTGGCTACGTGCGCGTGGAGACGCCGACTGACGAGACGGGCTTGGCGGAGGAATGGCCCGACCCGCTGCCGCCGCTGGCGCCGGGCGAGGAGTTCGCGGCGGAGGTGGGCCGCAACACGTCGCTCTGGTTCACGGTTCACGTTCCTGACGGCGTGCCGGCGGGCAACTACGAAGGCATGATCGAGTTGAAAGAGACGCCGCGCACGAAGTTCGACCGCTCGGCGTGGAAGGCGAACGTGCCGTTGCGCGTGCGTGTCTGGAACTTCGCGCTGCCGAAGGAGACGCGGCTGAAGACGGCGCTCGGCGTCAGCGTGGACGCGGTGAAGGCGTATCACAATCTCACCAGCGACGCAGAACTCGCGCCGGTCTGGGACAAATACATGCAGAACTTCGCCGCGCACCGCATCTCGCCGTATTGGCCGATGGGCAAGGCGAACATCGGTGTCCGGTTCAACAAGACCGCCAGCCCGCCGCGCGTGGAGCTAGACTTCACCGCGTTCGACACCGCGGCGACGCGCTATCTCGACGAGTTCGGCTTCAACACATTCCGCCTGCCGCTGTCGGGTCTTGGCTGGGGCGGCCAGGGCAAGCCGTGGCACGATAGCGAGTTCGGCGGGTTCAAACAGGGCACGCCGGAATACGAGGCGCTCTGGGGCGATTACGCGCGCCAGCTCACGGAGCATCTCGAACAGAAAGGCTGGCTGCGCAAGGCGTATCTCTATTGGTATGACGAGCCGGAGCGGAGCGACTACGCGCCCGTCCGCCGCAACAACGAGCAGATCAAGCGCCTCGCGCCGAAGCTGGCGCGGATGCTGACGGAGGAGCCGGGACCGGAGCTGATCGGCGCGGTGGACATCTGGTGCCCGGTGACGCCGAACCACCGGCCGGACATCTGCCGCGAGCGCCAGCGCGCCGGCGAACACGTTTGGTGGTATATCTGCTGCTCGCCGCACGCGCCGTATTGCACGGAGTTCATTGATCATCCGGCGGTCGAGATGCGGACATGGCTTTGGCAGACGTGGGGCTATGGCGTCGAGGGCATCCTCATCTGGGAAACCAACTGGTGGAACCAGCACGCGCGGTTCAAGCCGCCCGCGCGGCAGAATCCGTGGGAAGACCCGATGAGCTACAGCGAGAGCGGCACGTGGGGCAACGGCGACGGCCGCTTCATCTATCCGCCGAACCGGGACAACGACCGGAAACAGAAGTTCCTCGACGGCCCGGTCAGCTCGATCCGCTGGGAAATCCTCCGCGACGGCGTCGAGGACTACGAGTATTTCGCCCTGCTGCGCGAGCTGCTGAAGTCGAAGCCCGACGCGGCGGCCGAGGCGTTGCTGAAAGCGCCGGCATTGGTCTTCACCGACATGACGCACTTCAGCACCGACCCGACGCCGTTGCTGGAACACCGCGAGAAGCTGGCGCGCGCCATCGAGCGGCTGGGGACGAAGTGAGACGTGACGGCCGGGGTTGCTGCCAGTGTCCTGAGCCTCGCGAGCCGGCGCTTGACGTGGCGCGCGGCTTCCCGGAGGGTAATGCCGTCAGCATCGAGAACAACTCATGTCATCGCGCCCATTGCCGATGCGCCCGAACCAATCCAGCACCGTGGAGGTTTCTATGAAACACCGCCCATCCATCGTCTTCGTTCTGTTGAGCGTCCTGTTTTTGGCGTTCTGCGCCGCCGCCTGGAGCCAGAGCCAGCCGACGCCCGCCGGGGAGTTTGGCAAGGCCAAGCTCTACACCAGCCCGAGCACGGGCATCCAGTATACCCTGATCCCGGCGGGCAAGTTCGTCATGGGCAGCAACAAAGGCAACGCTGATGAGGTGCCGGTGCATGAAGAAGTGATCACCACACCGTTCTACCTCGGCATCTACGAGGTGACGCAGGAGCAGTGGCAGAACATCATCGGCGACAAGCTGCCCAACCGCAGCCAACACAAAGACCCAACGAACCTGCGGCTGCCGGTGGAGTTCCTCAGCCTCGCCAAGGCGCGGGCGTTTTGCGAGCAACTGTCGGGCAAGGAAGGCCGGCTCTGCCGTTTGCCGACGGAGGTGGAATGGGAATACGCCTGCCGCGCAGGCTCGACGATGGCGTATTGCTCCGGCGAGAGCAGCGACGATCTGGCGAAGGTGGCGTGGTATGACGGCAACGCCGCCAGCCAGACGCACGAGGTCGGCCAGAAGCTGCCGAACGCCTGGGGCCTCTTCGACATGCACGGCAACGTCTGGGAATGGTGCGAGACGCGTTACTTCAACCGTTACGACCGGCACCTGAACAGTTCGGGAACGTGGGTGGCGCGCGGTGGCGCGGCCAACAGTCCCGCGCAGGATTGCCGCTCCGCGAAACGCAGCGCGCTCCAGAATCTCGCCCAGCGAAAAGACCTCGGCTTCCGCGTGCTGATGGAAATCAAACAGTGATCGGCGCTGCGGCCCTCGTAGCGAGGCCCGGTCGCGGATCCTCACGCGGAGCGTGAGGACTACTTTGCCGGCACAACCACTCGCTTCACATCTTCGCGCCGGGCGTGGTCACTTCGATCTGCCGGCCGCAGCCGGCGCAGCGGATGAAGCGGCCGACAAACGTCGGACTGAGCAGCGCCGTGCGGCCGCAGCCACAACGGAACGATTCCCACCCGCTGCTCCGGCGCGTGTAATGCAACGGCTGCGCGGCGGTCTTCGCCGATGCCGCGGCCGGTTGCGCGGCGGGCACGGGCCAGACGCTGCCGCAGCGGACGCAACGGATATCTTTCCGCTCGTAGCCCGGCGGCACACCGATCTCCAAACCACAAGTGCAGCGGACCTGCACGTAGCCGGCGTTGCGCCGGACGGTGGCGCGCGCTTCGCCGCGGCCGAGGACCGGCCCTTCGTCGGACGCTTCGCGCCTGGCCTGCGCCGGCGCGGCCCGCAGCGACTCCGAGCCGATCAACCCGCCGTCATGTGCGCTGCGGTAGGCGGCCTCGTAATCGCTCAGCGCCGCGCCCGCCATGCTTCGCAGGATGCGGACGCGTTCGCCGGTCGGCGGATGGGTGGAGAAGACATTGCTCGATTCCGCTGTCGCCGCGAGCGGATTGACGATGAACATCGGCGCGTTGGCTTTGTTGACGAACGCGGGCGGCTCGGCGGCCTGCGAGATTTTCTCAAGCGCCGACGCAAGGCCCTCCGGATAGCGCGTGAACTGCGCCGCGCTGGCGTCGGCGAGGAACTCGCGCTTCCGCGAGCAGGCGAAGTAAAGAATCTGCGCCATCAGCGGGCCGAGGATCGCCAGCAGCAGCGCGATGACGAGAAGGACGAGTTGCGCCTGGCCGCCGCCGCGCGAATCGGACCGTGACCGCGCGCGACCGCCGAGGCGCATCGTGCGCCAGATGATCTCCGCGAGCACGGCGATGGAGCCGAGCATGACGGCGGCAAGCATCATGAACTGCACGTCGTGGTTCTTCAGGTGGCCTGTCTCGTGGGCGATGACGCCCTGAAGCTCGTCGCGGTTGAGCCGCTGGAGCAGGCCGCTGGTGACGCCGATGGTGTAGTTCTCCGGCTTGTGGCCGAACGCGAACGCGTTGGGCGACGGATCCTGGATCAACAGCACCTTCGGCGCGACGGGCAGTCCCGACGCCAGTTTCATCTCCTCGACGATGTTGAAGAGCCGCGGGCAGTCCTCGGGTTTCAGTTCAATGCCGCCAGCGCCGCCCAGCACCAGCGATTGCGCGCCGGCGAAATAGATGCCGAGTTGCACCAGCAGCACGATGACCGCCACGATCAAGCCGATGAAGCCGCCGCCTCCACCAAGGATCGCCTCGCCACCGCAGTAGCCAAGCAGCACGAGCACGACGCCCATCAGCGAGATGAGCATCGCCGAGCGGCGACGGTTGGCGCGGATTTGTTCCCACATGGCGGAGGGCGGAGATGGAGTGTTGGAGTGTTGGAGTATTGGGTGGCGGTGGAGAGAAGACTTATTTCCGATCCATTACTCCATTACTCCATTACTCCATTTCCTCAGAACGAAACCTTCGGCGCCTCGCGTTCGGGGCCGGCCTTGACCTCGAAGAAATCGCGACAGGTGAACTGGAACATGCCGGCGATGAGCATCGTCGGGAAGGTCTGGATGCGCGTGTTGTATTCCATCGCGCTGTCGTTGTAGAACTGCCGCGCGAAGGAGACTTTGTTTTCGGTGGACGTCAGTTCCTCCTGCAAGCCGAGGAAGTTCTGGTTCGCCTTCAGTTCCGGGTAAGCCTCGGCGACGGCGAACAGCGACTTCAGCGCGCCCGTCAGCATGTTTTCCGCCTCGGCGCGCTCGCCGACGCCCTTGGCGTTGACGGCCATGTTGCGCGCCTGCGTGACGCGCTCGAACGTTTCGCGCTCGTGCTTGGCGTAGCCCTTGACCGTCTCGACAAGGTTCGGAATGAGGTCAGAGCGGCGTTTCAACTGCACGTCAATTTGCGCCCAGGCGTTGTCGAGCCGGTTGCGAAGCTGGACGAGGCCGTTGTAGGTTGCGATCGCCCACGCGATGACCACTACCACCGCGACGATCAAGGCCAGCAGGATAAGTAAACCGATTTCCATAATTCATTCCTCTATGTTCAGGTTGCGTTGACGGGTTCCAGGATGTCGTTCAGAAAAGCGATCGTATGCGTCGCGCCGCTCGCCGGCGGGAACAGCGCCAGCAACTGCCGCAGTTCGTTCGCGTCGAACCACAGCCCGTGCCCGCGCGGGCA
>Ga0163199_1002580_pt1 | contig 11053 bp, 7 predicted proteins | sample PL_2010_150m_FD_113537 | JGI IMG/M metagenome (GOLD analysis project Ga0163199, IMG submission 113537) | Freshwater microbial communities from Powell Lake, British Columbia, Canada to study Microbial Dark Matter (Phase II) - PL_2010_150m | ecosystem: Environmental > Aquatic > Freshwater > Lake ...
ATCCGGGCGCTGCTATCGGCCCCGTCGGCTTGGCGGTCGTCACTGCCGTGATCGCTTGCGTAGCCACGCTCGGCGGTACCTGTACCTGAATTTCCGGCGGCGGGATATAGGGCGGAGGTGGTGCCGCCAGCTTTGGCGGCGGAGGTGGCGGCGGCTTGTCCGGAGGCAGTTGCTTGACCTCCTCGATGATCTTGGTTTCGAGCGGCTGCGTGACAACTTCCACGATCTTGCGCGCGAGACCGTTCACCAGCGCATAACCCAGGGCGGCGTGAAATACCACGACAATGACCAGCCCGGTAAGCCGGCTGTTTGACGGGGCCTGGGAGTCGACATAACTCACGCGAGGTTCCTCACGCCACGGTCCGATGCTCGTCCAAGCACGCTGCCCTTTCCACGCCCGCTTTACGGTTCTTTGGCCCCGGGGTGCCGGAGTTTTCGAAAAAGTCCTCTACGAGCCCGGCTGTGGCCAGGCCAGCATTTCATCTTTCGGAGACCCATTGGCCAGCAGGCAAGCGGCCAAGGGACGCGAGATTATACTCGAACTTTGACGCAGATTGCACTCCAAGAATGCGAAGTCCGCTGTGGCTCGCCCGACGCTAATGGGGAGCAGCAGAATCAGACGCAGCGAGCAGTCTACCCGCGCCGGGGACACAATGAAAAAGGCCCAAACCCGCAATCCGGGATTGGGCCTTTGGAACTAGGCGTCAAGGCCTTGTTGCTGCCTCGACGCCTGGTCACAGCCTGTCTTAGAACTTATACGAACCACGCAGGAACACCGCACGGCCGGTCGGATCCACGTAACGCGGATCAAAATTTGCCTGGAACGTGTTCGCCTGATTCGAGAATGGCGGATCTTTGTCAAGCAGATTCTTGATCCCGGCAGTCAGCGAAAGGTTCTTGAAGCCGGTATAGGTCGTGGTTATGTCGGTCAGCGTGTAGGATCCGACCTGGTTGCCCTCGTCGCCCAAGTTTTGGTCGGTATAACCAGACTTGTTGCGGATCGTCAAGATAGTGCTCCAGTTCGCCAGCGTGTTGTGCACGTTGACCACATGCTGCCACCTGAATACCGGGCCATTGTCTGCGAACGTGCCAACGTTTTCATGGAACGAATCGTCCGGCGTGTTTTGGTACTTGTAGGAATTGACTTTCGTTCCGCTATACGTCAGGGTGAAACGGCCGAGGCGATCCGTCTTGAATGTGTAGGACGCGCCAAAATCCCAGCCGTCGGTCTTGGTGGCGCCAAGATTGTCCGTCAGCGAGATGATGTAGCCAATTGCCGAGCTCCCGGCGCTCAAGCCAGAGCAGCGCTCGAGCGTAGCCTGCACGGCGGCCGAAAGCGTGTTGCAGCGCACGATCTTGCCAGCATACGTGACCGGATTGGCCATGATCGTCTGTTCCGGCAAACCACCGACCGTGTTCTTCAGATCGATATTCCAGTAATCCACGGAAAACTGCAGATCCCTAGTCGGCTGGAAAACGGCGCCCAAGCTATGCGTCTTCGAGGTCTCCGGTTTCAACTTAGGATTGCCGCCCTGCTGCACCTGTACCTGCTGAAGGCAGTCACGCGACGAAACCCCGCCAGCAGCGACGTTGGCAGTACCGCCAGGACACAGGATCGGGTCGTTATAGTTGGATTGGCTGAAAGTAACGGACTGGGGACCATACAGATCGTCCAGCGTCGGCGCACGGAATCCCTTGTTCCAGGAGCCGCGTACCAGAAAGGATTTCACCGGCTGGAACTTGAATCCGACTTTTGGATTGGTAGTCGAGCCGAAATCGCTGTATCTGTCCATGCGTGCCGCGAGTTGTACTTCCAACATCTTGTGCACCGGCACCAGCGCCTCGAGGGTGAATGCCTTGACATCACGGTCGCCGCGTCCATGGTACGCCGTCTGTCCCGACGAATTCTGGATCTGGTCGGTCACAAAATCGTTGGTATCGATCTGGTATTTTTCCTTGCGCGCTTCCACGCCCGCGGAAACGCCGATCCTGCCGCCCGGGAGATTGCCCACCTCGCCCGAGAGACGGAAATCCACGCCCTGGGTGGTGCCCTTGGCGATTTTTTCGTTGCCGACCACTGCGTCGGAGTTAAGCAATGCCTGTTCCGCGGCCGTCGGTGCGCCGAAGGGGTTTAGCAGACCCGCGGAAGCCTGCGCCTTAACTCGGGGGGCGCTTGCGTACCCGAGGACGTCATCCCGCGCTCGGCTCTGGGTCCAGAAGATTCCCGCCTCGTAATCCCAGTCTTTGACAAGGGAGCCCTTAAGCGTGCCTACGGCCCGGTCCATAAAGGTGTCGTCGAGGTTGTTGCGTTGCCCAATCGGTATCATGCGCCAGCCGACTGAGACCGGCGCCGCCGGATTGAATCCTGCAGGCAGGCCTGTGGTGGGGTAGTACGGCGAACCCGGATTCAGCGTGATTCCGGTCACGGGGTCCGGCGCTACACGGGCGCGATTCGAGTTTGTCCCGTGCAACACTTCGATCGAGGCCAACTGGCTTCCCAGCTTGAAATTACCCCGACCGGTAATGGTCTCTGTCGTAGTAGGCGGTATCAGGTCCACCATATTGGTGTAAAGGAAGCGGCAATTCGCCAGCCCCGGCAATGCAGCCGAGAACGGGTTGATCGCCGTAGCGCAACCCGGTAGGCTCGGATTGCCGCTCGTATTCGTCGAGGGCTGCGACCAGTTGCCCGGCCATGTGGTGCCCGAGGACTTCGTGGATTTGGCGAAGGCCCGCTGGTCGCCTTGGATCGCCGCCTGGTTCCTGTTGTCGTAGGCGGCCCAGAAGTTCCAGCCATCCTTGTCCAGATTGCCAAAGCCTTTGCTCAGCGAAAAGCGCGTCTCTTCGCCGCTGCCGCCGTTGGCGCGTGGATACGTCGTTTCCAGGGCAATCTCACCGGCGCTGTAATCGCGTCGGGTGATGAAGTTAATCACACCGCCGATCGCGTCGGTACCGTAAATCGCGGACGCGCCGTCGCGCAGGACTTCGATGCGCTCAATCGCGGCCAGCGGAATGGCGTTCAGGTCGACCGCAGATGAGTCGAACGCGAACGACGCCAGGCGGCGGCCGTTCAACAGTACCAGGGTCTTGTTCGAACCCAGGGCGCGCAGGTTGGCCGTGGACTTGCCGCCGGTTAGGCTCCCGACACTTGAACTGGTTACTAGACCGGTCTGATTGCCGGTGATCGCGGTCATAGCCTCTTCCACGCTGGTGATGCCTGATTCGCGCAGTGATTTCACATCGAGAATGGTGACGGGCAGAGCCGTCTCACTATTGATGGAACGCTTGATCGCCGAGCCGGTGATCTCTACGCGCTCGATTTTTTCCTGCGCCAATACGAGCGTCGATGTCGTGGCGAGCGCTCCGACTCCCAAGGCATAACCAATTAGTACGTGCATTCGTTTTTGCTGGAACATCATGCTCACACCCCCCTGCAATGTCATTGGAAAGCCTGTGCGTTCTGAATGCAAACCAGCCACGCAGTACGTCACAGCCCTTTGCTGCGAATTGCGTATTGCTAAATGTTTACCGCTTGATAATTTGTTTCAGCACACCGGGAAAGCCCCAATCGGGAAAGCCCACACTGACAATTCCCCGAAAAAACCGTGACCTGCCCCGAAATGATGAAGCGATGCTAGCAGACGTGTAATCTGGACGCCATAAAATAGGTATGCAGTCGCGCATTTGTTGTATTCCTGCAACAGCAATACTTATGGCTATAGCAGCTAGCGGTTACACTACTGTTTTTCATAGGAAAATTATGGTGGATTCGAGAAAGTTTCGATCATTTTCCAAGTCCTTGGTCTTTTACGCATGTCTGCTCGCGGCAATGCAAGCGCAGGCTGCGGAACGCAATCCGCAGGTGGCCGCCATCGTCGCCGCGATTTCACCGCAGCGGATCGAGGCGCGCGTTCGCCGGCTTGCGTCGTTCGGTACCCGCCACACGCTTTCGGAAACCGCGTCGGAAACACGCGGTATCGGCGCCGCGCGCCGTTGGATCAAAGCAGAGCTGGAAACTTGCAGCAAAGCGGGAGGCGGCGCTCTCCAGGTCGCATTCGACAGCTTCATGCAGCCGGCTGCGCGGCGCGTACCCCGCCCCACGGAGGTCGTCAACGTCGTCGCGACGCTGCCGGGCAAGCAAGCGGCAGCGCTGGCGCGCTATTACGTGGTCAGCGGCCATTATGATTCCATGCCATCGAATGTGATGGATCCCGAGGCCGATGCGCCAGGCGCGAACGACGATGCGTCGGGAGTCGCGGCGGTGATGGAAATCGCTTGCGTCATGGCCGCGTACCGCTTCGATGCCACGTTGGTATTCATGGCCGTCGCCGGCGAGGAGCAGGGCTTGCTCGGCGCCGCCCATTGGGCAGAACAGGCCAAAGCGAAGCATCTGGACATCGCGGGCATGATCACTAACGACATCGTCGGCAGTTCGACCGCGCAGGACGGCGCGCGCAACGATCTGGCAGTGCGCCTGTTCGCCAATGGCCTGCCGGCCCTGCTCACGGCGCAGGCGGGCACGGACGCCGCCACCGCCGGGACCGCGCGCGAGCAACTTCAGACTATCGCCCGCTCCGGCGGAGAGGCCGACACGGCCACGCACGAGCTGGGGCGCTATCTCAAGCAGGCGGGCGAGCGTTATCTCCCCGGTTTCAGCGTGGACCTGATCCCCCGGCCCGACCGCTTTCTGCGCGGTGGGGACCATCTGCCGTTTCTGGAACAAGGTTACCCCGCCGTGCGCTTTACCGAACCGGCGGAAGATTACCGCCACCAGCATCAGAACGTGCGCACCGAGCAGGGGGTGCAATACGGCGATCTGCCCGAATTCGTCGATTTCGCCTACGTGGCCCAGGTGGCGCGCATAAATGCCGCCGGCCTTGCGTCGCTGGCGCTAGCGCCCGCGGCACCCCGGGACGTGGGCATAGAGGTGGTCGCGCTGGAAAATGACACTACGCTGCGCTGGAGCGCGAATGACGAACCCGACATCGCCGGCTATCGCATCCTCTGGCGTGCGCCGGGCGACCCGGCCTGGCGTTACGCGCGCGATGCGGGCAACGTCACCCGTTACACGCTTGCGGGCGTTTCCAAGGACAACTACGTATTCGGCGTGTCCGCGCTCGACCGCGACGGCAACGCCAGCCCTGCGAGCTTCGCGCGCCCCTGGCGGCCGCGCTGAAGCCTGGGGGCCCGACTCAAGCCGGGTGCAGTTCGTCGCGCGCAAGCGCAGTTCACCCCCCTGTGGCTGCAGCCGGTCGCACCGCCGTTGCCGGTCGCGGGCACGTCCCTTAATCTGCGCACATCGACTACGCAGGGGAAGTGAATCATGAACAGAATCGAAACCGGGGTGGCGGCGGGACTCGTAGCGGCGGCGATCGGATTTGCGCCGTTTGTCTGCGCGGCGGCAGGCACCAGCAGCAAGGCTGTCCAGCCGAATGCAAAATCGCCCGCTGCGGATGCCCCATTGATCACCCGCATCGTGGTCAAGCCCAGCGCCGCACAGCTGGCCAAACTCCGCGCCGAAAGGCGCGTCGCGGCTTTGGAAACCCGGGCCGGCGTTGGCCCGCAGGCCGCCAGCGGGCAAGGCGCGGCGACGGGCGCGCTGTGATAAAGTCGCTGCCGCTCAATACCCAAGGCCTGCGGGCGGACACCTAATCGTCATGGCCACCGATTCCCGTTTCGACAACGCGCTCGGCACGATGCAGCGCTGGTTCAATCTCGCGGCTGCGCGAATCGCGGCGCTTTCGTTCTGGCAGTTCGTCCTGCTCGCGATCATCCTGCTTATCGCGGCCGGAATCACCGAGAGTTTCTGGGAAAAACCGATCAAGCGCCGAATTCACATTTCGGACGATCTCTCTGCGGCCAAGCGCGGCATCGCCAAAGCCAAGAAGAAGGCAATCGAGTCCGCCGAAATCCAGATCGACGAAAATGGCGTACGCATACGGAGAAAACCCGCCGTCACGGACGCCCCTCCTCCACCCGCCTCTGCGGCCGGGGCCGACAAACCGGCCTCGGCAACACCTGCCCCAGGCGGCGCGCCGGACGCGGCCGGCAATGCCAAGGGAACCGCCGAAATCAGGGTGCAAATCCCCGACATCAAGCTTTCCGAAGGAGATCTGGCGGACCTCGCGGATCTCGAGGATATCAACGTGAACGTGAGCGCGCGGCGCCCGCCGCTGGCGAGCCTCGCCTTCCTGCTGGTGCTGGTGCTGTTCGTGATGCGCATGTTTGCACGCGCCAAACAGAAGACGGATGCCGCGGTTGCAACGGCGGACCGCGAGACACTGCAGCGGCAGGTTGTCGAAGCACGCCTGCAATTGCTTCAGGCCCAGGTTGAACCGCACTTCCTGTTCAACACCCTGGCCGCTGTCGAGTACCTGATCGAGACCGCGCCGGCGCGGGCGGCGCAAATGCAGCGACATCTGATAGAGTACTTACGCGCGGCGCTTCCCCGCATGCGGCAACAATCGGCGACCCTGGGACAGGAAGTCGAACTATGCGCCAGCTATCTCAAGATCATGCAAATGCGCATGGAAGAACGCCTGCAATTCGACGTTGCCGTGCCCGTCGGGCTGTCGAGCGCGTCGTTCCCGCCGATGATGATCCAGTCGTTGGTCGAGAACGCAATACAGCACGGCCTGGAACCGAAACCCGAAGGCGGTTCGGTCCATTTGCGCGCGGAAGTGCGCGACGGCAAGCTTTGCGTCACCGTAGAGGATAGCGGGATGGGGTTTTCCAAGGATGCAGGCGCCGGCATCGGACTCGCCAATATCCGCGAACGGCTGCAACAGCTTTTCGGTGCGACAGGTGCCTTGACCATCGAACCGAACCAGCCCAGCGGAACCCGTGCGACGATCACCGTTCCTTATGCGGTTGCATGAGCGCGTCGCGTGACGGAAGCGCCGGCCATGACATTTTCCGCTAGCTAAGGGAACCCTATGGCCCCCAAAGCCCTGCTCGCCGATGATGAACGCCTGATGCGCGAGCAACTGCGCGGCCGGCTGGCCGCCGCCTGGCCCGAACTGCAGCTGGTTGCCGAAGCGCGCAACGGCGCCGAAGCGCTAAGCCTGTTCGAACAGCATAGCCCCGACCTCGCGTTCCTCGATATCCGCATGCCCGCACCGAACGGCCTGGAGGTGGCCGCTAAAATTGCCGGCCGCTGCCATATCGTATTCGTCACCGCCTACGAGGCGCACGCGGTTGAGGCGTTCGAGCGCGGCGCCGTGGATTACCTGCTCAAACCGGTTGACCCGGAGCGGCTTGCGCTGACCATTCAGCGCTTGAAGCAGCGCATGCAGTCGCCGCCGGATCTGGACCGCATCGCCTCGATACTGTCCGCAATACAGCTCGACGGCGGCAAGCCAGGCAACCGTCTGCGCTGGATCCAGGCCACGGTCAGCAATCAGTTGCGCATCATCGCCATTGACGAAGTCCTGTTCTTCCAGGCCACTGACAAGTACACCCGGGTGGTGATGCAGGGCGCTGAAGCCCTGATTCGCAAGCCCCTGAAGGAGCTGCTCGACGAGCTTGACCCCGGGCAGTTCTGGCAGATTCACCGCGCGACCATCATCAATGTGCGCGCGGTGGCCAATGTGGCGCGTGACATCCAGGGCAGGCTCATCGTAAGCATGAAAGACTGTCCCGAGCGCCTGGAAGTCAGCCGCGGCTATACGCATTTGTTCAAGAGCCTGTAATGCAGCGACGCGTTGATTTCGCAGCATGTTTGCCTTGCCGCTGTGGGAGCGAGCTTGCTCGCGAATCATCGGATTTGCGAGCAAGCTCGCTCCCACGATCCGGTAAGTCGAGACAGGGACCTGCGAACCGTGGATAATCTCGCCGTTTCGCCATAGGGGGCTGGACGCATGACCAAACGCGCAAAATGGCTGACGCTCGTCAGCGTGCTGGGACTGGCGCTGATTCTCGCGCTGTCCGCGTACTCGGCCTACCGGCGCAAGGCCGACGAGAATGCCTCGAAGAAAACCGAACGGCCGCCGCTGGAATTCGCGCAACGCGATGTGGTGCAGTTGCGGCCGCACCGTCTCGCCTATCGGCTCACCCTGCCCGGCACCGTACAGGCCGTTTCGCAGACGACGGTACGAGCCAAACTCGCGGCAGAATTGAAACGCGTGAATCTGCGCGAGGGTGAACGCGTCGCCGCGGGCCAAATTGTCGCGGAATTCGACACGGCGCAGATTCGTGCGCAACTCGCCGAGCGTGCGGCGGCGCTCGCCTCGGCCAGCGCTCAACTGCGCATGACCCAGCGCACGCGCCAGACCAATGCGCAGCTGGTGAAGCAGAATTTCATTTCGCAGAACGCGTTCGACAGCGCCGATACCGCGAACGACGCCCAGGTCGCGGCGGTCGCAGTCGCACAGGCGCAGCTCGAGCAGACGCAGATCATGCTCAACGACGCGGTCGTGCGCGCGCCGATTTCGGGCGTCGTGTCCAAACGCTACGTCCAGCCCGGTGAAAAAGTCGGATTCGACGCACCGCTGCTCGCAATCGTCGATCTGTCGCAGCTCGAGGTGCAGGCGCAGGCGGCCGTGGCCGACGTGTTCCGCATTCGCACCGGCATGCCGGCCGAGCTCCTGGTCGAGGGCGCGGGAGACGGCAAGCTCGAGGGGCGGGTCGAGCGCATCAATCCAAGCGCCGAGACCGGCACCCGCACCATCAACCTGTACGTCTCCATACGCAACGAGGCGGCGCGGCTGCGCACCGGCATGTTTGCGCGTGTTGTGCTTACCATCGCGCCGGAAAACGAGGTGCCGGCCCTGCCGCTTGCGGCAATGCGCGGCGACGAAGGCCAGCAATACGTGTGGGTCATCGCCGACGGCAAGCTGACGCAGCGCACTGTCGGCGCAGGGGCGCGCGACGAACGCGCCCAGCTGGTCGAAATCGTCTCCGGGCTCAAGCCCGACGAATGGGTGCTCGCATCGAAGTTCGACAACCTCAAGGACGGGCTGGCGGCGAAAGTGACGGGCGCGCTCCCCGCGCCAAAACTTTCAAGCGTCGCTGCATCCGGTACCGTCGCGCCAACGAACTGAGTCAGGGACCGACCTGACCGAAACAACTTCGAGGGGCACACCATGTGGATGACCCGCGTTTCCATCAATCACCCGGTTTTCGCCACCATGGTCATGGTGGCGCTGACCGTTCTCGGCGTGTTTTCCTACCAGCGGCTGGGTGTCGAAGCCATGCCCGATGTGCGCCCGCCCTATGTTTCCATCCGAGTCGCGTATCCGGGCGCCTCGCCCGAGCAGGTGGAAAACGACATCGCCAAACCGATCGAGAACGCCGCCAATACAGTCGCGGGCATCAAGCGCCTGCTGTCCGCGTCCTATGAAGGCGTAGGCTACACGTGGATCGAGTTTCGCCTCGATGTTGACCAGGATCGCGTGCTGCAGGACGTGCGCGACAAGGTGGCGCAGATACGCGGGCAATTTCCGCGTGACGTGAAAGACCCGGTGATTCAGCGTGGCGGCGACGAAAACGACCAGCCGGTGGCGTTTTACGCGCTGTTGGCCGATAAACTCACGCCGCGCGAGCTGACTACCCTGGCCGAACAGGTGGTGCAAAAGGGCTTCGAGCGTGTGCGCGGCGTCGGGCGCGTCGCGCTCGGCGGCTCGGTGACGCGGCAGATCCAGGTGCGCATCGACCCGGTGCGGCTGACCGCCATCGGCCTGAGCGTTGACCAGGTGGTCAATGCCCTGCGCGCCGCCAACGTCAGCTTTCCCGTGGGCACGATCTCCAACGAATTGACCGAGTCGATCGTGCGCGTGGACGGGCGCATTACCGCGCCGCAGGATTTCGGCAAGATCATCGTGACGCGCAAGAACGGCGTGCCGATATTGCTGTCGCAAATTGCCGCCGTCGTGGATACGGAAGCCGAGCGCCAGAGCCTGGCGCGGGTCAACGGCAGTCCCGCGATCAGCTTCGATATTTTCAAGGCGCAGGATGCGAATATCGTCGAGGTCGGTGCAAGCCTGAAGACCGCCGCGGAGGGCGTGCGCAAGCAGCTGCCGCCCGGGGTCGAGTTGCGCCTGCTGCGCTCGAGTTCCGATTCGGTCGAGCGCGCGGTCGACAACGTGAAATACACCATCCTCGAGGGCGGCCTGCTGACGGTGCTGATCGTGTTCCTGTTTCTTGGCTCCTGGCGCAGCACCGTGATCACCGGCCTCACGCTGCCGATATCGGTGATCGCGACCTTCATTGTGCTCTATGCCTTCGGCTTCACCCTCAACTATATGACCCTGATGGCGCTGAGCCTGTGCATCGGCCTGCTGATTGATGACGCCATCGTGGTGCGCGAAAACATCGTGCGCCACATCCACATGGGCAAAGATCACTACACGGCGGCGCGCGAAGGCACGGACGAAATCGGCCTCGCCGTGCTCGCGACCACGTTTTCGATCGTGGCGGTATTCGTGCCGATCGCGTTCATGAGCGGCATCGTCGGCAAGTTCTTCTATTCGTTCGGCATCACGGTCGCCGCAGCGGTGATGGTATCGCTGTTCGTAAGCTTCACGCTCGACCCGATGCTGTCGGCGGTGTGGCGCGATCCGCCCGAGGGTGCACGCAACATTCGCCTGGTCGGACCGGTGCTGCGCTGGTTCGAAGTGCTGATCGCTCACGTGCATGCCATCTACGATTCCCTGCTACGCACGGCACTCGCCTACCGCAAGACCGCTATTGCGATTGCGTTCGCCAGTTTGGTCGCCAGCGTTCCCATCGCCGGCCTGGTCGGCGCGGAAATGATGCCCGAAGCCGACGAGAGCTTTACCAGCGTGCGCCTGACCATGCCGGTGGGGTCGAGCCTCGAGTACTCCGATGCGCAGGTGAAGCGCGTCGAGGCCGCGCTGCGCGAATTCAAGGAGATCGAAGTCATCAACACCGGCCTGGGTGTCGGCGCCGATCTGGGCAAGAACAGCGCGCGCATCAGCCTCAAGCTGGTGCCGCGCAACGAACGAAAACGGGCTCTTCTGCAAATCAAATGGGTGTTTTGAAAGGGTGAATCGTCTGAAAGCCGCATGAAATAAGGGTTTGCGGGGTTCGTGAGGAT
>Ga0163199_1002581_pt1 | contig 11052 bp, 10 predicted proteins | sample PL_2010_150m_FD_113537 | JGI IMG/M metagenome (GOLD analysis project Ga0163199, IMG submission 113537) | Freshwater microbial communities from Powell Lake, British Columbia, Canada to study Microbial Dark Matter (Phase II) - PL_2010_150m | ecosystem: Environmental > Aquatic > Freshwater > Lake ...
AGCATTACTGAGAACCAAAATGGATTCTCTTATTAATTGCCACTAGCTTTAGCATTACTGAGAACCAAAATGGATTCTCTTATTAATTGCCACTAGCTTTAGCTAGTGGATATAATTGAACCTCAGAACATTATGGCCTTTAGGCCAAATATTTTCCAAAATTTTTCCATATCGGCAGTAAATCTGAACTGCCATCTCGATCATGTTCATTGTCTGATTTCTCTCGGTATTGATCAGAATATTTCAAAGATCGTTAATCTCATGAAAGGAGAATCTTCTCATTGGATCAATCAGGAAAAACTGGTCCTTGGGAAATTTGCCTGGCAGGATGAGTATTTTGCGGTATCGGTTAGCGAATCAAATGTTCAGCGGGTTCAGGAGTATATTAGGAATCAGGAGGAACATCACAAGAAGAAAACATTTCAGGATGAATACGAAGAATTTATGAGGCAATATGGAATTAAGGATTTGGCCTAAAGGCCATAATTATCTGTGGGCCAATCACATCCACTAGCTTGATCCCCGCCTTCGCGGGGATGACAATAGTGGCAATTAATAAGAGAATCCATTTGTCTACGTGCAAAGCTAGTGGCAATTGATAGGGCTTACTGAAAGTAGATCGGCTTACTGCCTCCTGCATGCAAAGACGCAAATATGAAGACGCAAATATGAAGACGCAAATATGAAGACGCAAATATGAAGACGCAAATATGAAGACGCAAATATGCGTCTCTACAGAACTTTTTTTTTCATTTTCCTGCAAATCCTCTCCTCATCCACATTGACCAGCACCCGGTTGCGCATGATTACTTTACCATCGACAATGACCGATTCCACATCTTCGGAATGCATGGCGTAAGCGATGCTTTTATAGGGATCGTATAATGGGTACCAGTGGGGTTGATCAGGATTGATTATCTGAAAATCAGCTTTTTTGCCACATTCAAGGGAACCGAGATCCTTGTCGAGATGGTAGGCTTTGGCCCCGTTGATGGTGGCGATCCTGATCAACTCACGTGCTGACAGGCAAGTGGGATCAAGATTGGTGACTCTTTCAATCCGGGCTAATTGTTGAATTTCCCGAACAAGGCTTTGATTGTTGTTGCTGGCCGGACCATCAGTACCCAATGCTACTGTTATGCCCAAACGGATCAATTCAGCAACCGAACAGGCACCTGAACCCAGTTTCATGTTACTGTTCGGCAACGTTACTACACTGGTGCCGGTCTCTTTAAGCAAATGCCGGTCATCCTGTGTAAGGTGAATGGAATGGTGAGCAACGGTTCGACCGGATAAAAAACCAAGATCATAAAGATATTGTACCGGTGTTTTACCATAGCGTTCAGCCATAGTTTCAATTTCCGCCATTGTTTCAGCCAGGTGCACATTGGCCGGAATGTTCAGCTCTTCCGACAGTTCACCCGCCTGCCTGATCACGTCAGGTGAACAGGTATATGGAGCATGCACTGCTACAGATATATTTATCAGGGGATGATTGCTGAATCGTCTGTATAATTGGCGTGTAAGCTCCATTGCCTTTTGTGGTGTGGCACAGCAGGGTGTCGGAAAATCGAAAATGGCTTCGCCGATAATTCCCCGGATTCCCACCTCTTCACATACTCTGGCAACCTCATCTTCAAAGAAATACATATCTGAAAAGATCCCGGAACCCGACCGGACCATCTCGATAACAGATAACAGGGTCCCAGAGTAAACAGTGGCGGGATTCATAAGATCGCGTTCGGCAGGCCAGATAAATTCATTCAGCCATTTATCCAGACTTTGATCATTCCCGAGACCGCGGAAAATTGACATCGCAGCATGATTGTGGCTATTGAAAAACGTGGGCAGGATAATCTTTCCGGATACATCAATCTTTTCACGGATCATGCAATTTTCAGGTTGTTGAATATCAGGACCAATCCAATTAATACGATTCCCGGAAATGTAAATTGAACCCCGTTTGTATTCAGTCATATTCTGATCGATCGTCAGTATATGAGCTCCCGTAATCGCCAGGTCAATATGTATCATAAACTGAAGATGCTTTCATCCAATTATTTACCTCCTTAAGGATCATTTCCTCATCCATTGTCAGTATTTTTCTTTTTTCCATGATCAAACGGCCCGCAACTACCAGAGATTCGATGTCGCTGTTCTCCATGCTGTAAACGATTTGAGCATAGGGGTCATGGAGGGGAATCATGTTTGGGGAAGATGGATCAATCAGGATCAGGTCGGCAGAAAATCCCGAAGCCAAATGTCCGGCAACTCCTTTTAAACCAAGTATATCAGCATTAACAGAGGTTGCCATTTTCAGCACCTGCCGTGCCGGGAGAATGGACGGATCCAGGGATGACATCTTGTGCAATTTTGCTGCAGTCTGCAGCTCAAAGAGCATACTGAGGGAATTATTCGATGAGGCGCTGTCTGTTCCAAGGCCAATCCGAATGCCCAGTGCGACCAGTTCCGGAACCGGGCAGATTCCGCTCCCTAACATCATATTGCTGTGAGGATTATGAATAACCCCAACTTTACGCTCTGCCAGGATCTGCTTGTCATGCTCGGTGAGCTGTACAGCATGTATAGCAATAAAATCGGGATTCAGGGCCCCTAATGAATCAAGCCATTCAAAAGGAGTCAGCTGATATCGCTCCCGGGTCTGATTAACTTCTGTAATGGTTTCTGCAACATGACTGCAAACCTTTATGCCCCAGGATTTAGCATGTTCCGTGGCCTCTTTGTAAAGCTGATCGGAGCAGGTAAATGGAGCATGAAGAACAATATATGGATGAATCATTGGATGACCCTGGTACCGGTTCACTAAATCAGCGGTCACATTAAAACCGTCCTGCGGGTCCCGGATACTGGGTGTTGGAGTGCTGAATAATGCTTCTCCGATAAAACCGCGTAACCCGCTTTCATCAATTGCTTTAGCGGCATAATTGGCGAAGAAATTCATGTCGGCAAGAGTGCCGGTTCCGGATTTGATCATTTCGAGCAATGAAAGACAGCTGCCGAGATATACATTGTCGGGAGTGCAAAATTTTTTCTCCAGGGGCCAGATCACCCGGCGCAGCCAATCGTGTAATTTCAGATCAGTACCTAATCCGCGATAGAGTGACAGGCTAAGATGAGTATGTGCATTAATGAGTGCCGGCATAATCAGCTTTCCGGATGCCTGGAGTGTTTTTGCAGCCTGATATCGTCCGCGGTAATCCCGTCTTTCCCCGAGCCAACTGATTTGACCGTTTCGGATCAGAATGAGTGAGTCGGAAAATTCTGAATAATCCGGATCCAGGGTAAGGCATCGTCCGCCGATGATTGCCAGGTCAAAAATCTCGGGTATTTGATCCATCTATCTGCTGAAAAAAGTGGTTTTTTTTCTGAATATCTGTGTTTTATTTCCGATCAGATCCAATGCATTTCTGATGGCCATCACAACCATCACAACCATCACAACCCTCTTAACCCCCTTAACCAATCTGCTTCTCATATCGGTAATATGCTCGATCCCTAATTGCAGGTACATCTGGAAAGTACTCATGTGTTTTACAGTTAGCTTGCGGTAAAAGTATTAATTTTACAAGGTTTTCGAAGTGATTATGAGACTAAAATCTTTGTTTACAGGGATTCTTGTTTGTGTCGCGTTACTGGCTCACAGTCACCCTTTGCACCTCACTTTCACCAACCTGGAATTTAAAACTCAAAATAGCCATTGGGTGCTTACCCTAAAAGTGTTTTCTGACGATTTTGCCACCAATCTTAAGATGGCAACCGGTTCCGAATACATTATCGACAAGAAATCAAAAAACAGTGAAACAGAACAAATCCTGAAACAATGGCTGGAAAACCGGTTACGGATCTGGTTCGACTCCAAACTCATTGAATTCGATACCTGGAAATTTGACGGAATCAAGGTGAAAGAAGATGCATCCTGGCTAACTTATACATTTACAGCACCATTGCCTGTTTCGGAAATCAAAATCAGAAATACACTTCTTTTTGATCTGTATTCCGATCAGAAAAATTTATTCATTGTTTCCATGGGCCAGTTTCAATCTGCCCATGAGTTTAAAAATAAGGATCAGGAAACAATCATCAAGCTGAACAAGTAGGAACGGAATTTGTAGTTTAACAGAATTATTTTTTTGATTTGAAAGAGCGTTATCATATAGCGGGATTGTTGTTTTTATTCGTATTTCTCCCGGTTTACGTTTATGCAACACATAATAGGGCAGGGGAGATTACCTATAAGCAGATCAATGATTTAACTTATCGGATAACGGTTATGACCTATACTTCCACCGGTCCGGAACCGGTTGCCGACCGGCCCAAGTTGGAGGTACAGTTTGGCGATGGAACCAAGGCTGATGTGAACAGGATCGAGGAAGTTTATCTTCCGGATTATTACAAAAGGAACAAATATGTTTGTGATCACACCTATCCCGGGCCAGGCACCTATCAGATTCTGATGGAAGATCCTAACAGAAACCGGTATGTGAAAAACATACCAAATTCAGTTAATGTTGTTTTTTCCATAAAAAGTATCCTGATCATCAATCCGACCATCGGCCGCAACAGTACACCTGAGCTACTCAATCCCCCGATTGATAAGGCTGCCCTGGGCTATACTTTTATCCATAATCCGGCTGCATTTGATCCTGACGGTGACAGCCTCTCTTATAAACTGGCCATCTGCACAGCCGAGTCAGGTAAAGAAATTACAGGTTATACCTTTCCTCCCTTTAGTGATTCGCTGGTCGTTAATGAAAGAACCGGGGATCTGATCTGGGCCGCACCAACCGAAATCGGTAAATACAATGTAGCCATGACTATTGAGGAGTGGCGCAACGGGGTGAGGATCGGCAGGATTCTGAGAGATATGCAGATAGAGGTTTATGAAACAACTAATAAACCACCGGTTATTACCGGGGCCGGCCGGTTTTGTGTTATGGCTGGTGAAACCTTCAATACCGAAATCAGAGCAACAGATCCAAACAACGATTCAATCAAGCTTCAGGCTACCGGTGGACCATTTTCACTGGAAGTTAATCCGGCAGTTTTTAAGCAGGTTGTCTCCACACCAGGTCTTGCAGTGGGCACAATTACCTGGAAAACCGATTGCACTCTGGTACGAAAACAGCCTTACCTGATGATTATTAAGGCTAAGGACATGAATAGCCAACTGCAGCTGATCGACAGTAAAAATATTGAAGTATTTGTCCAGTCGCCACCGGTAAAAAACCTCAAGGCAACACCGGCATCATCATTTGTAACCGTTTCCTGGGATCCCTGTGAGTGCGCCAATGCAACCGGTTATAGAATCTATAGAAGAACCGGATCTGTTTCTTATACCCGCGATACCTGTCGCACAGGATTACCCCCGGAATTGGGATATCAGCTTGCCGGTGAAATCCAGGGACATACAAATACCCTTTTTATCGATTCTAACAACGGTTTGGGTTTGAATCAGGCAACCGATTACTGCTACCGGGTGGTTGCTTTTTTTGCTGACGGGGCCGAATCATGGGTCTCCGACGAAATTTGTACCCGGCTGGTAAGGGGCTTCCCCCTGCTGATTAAAGTCTCGGTGTCAAAAACGGATGCCTCATCCGGAGAAATGGAGCTTGCCTGGTTGAAACCAACAGCTGAACAACTTGGCGGAGCACCCGGGCCTTTTATCTATCGCATTTACCGGTCGGAAGGGTTATATGCTCAAAATCCCGTATTGATCGATTCGGTTATGAATCTGGATAAAACAGTATATACGGATAAGAATATCAATACGTTAAACTCGAAATGGTCGTATCAGGTTGAATTATGGAACACCCAGCCGGGGAACCGGTTCCGGATAGGGGTGCCCCAGATGGCATCATCTGTTTTTCTTCAAGTGGGAGCTTTTCACGAAGCACTAAAATTAACGTACGAAAAAAATGTTCCCTGGGTGAATGACCGGTATGTCATCTATAGAAATTCGGGTACAAAGGAAGACTCTGTTGGTCAGACCACTGAAATGAACTATTTGGATCGTGGTCTCCTTGAAGGAGTATCTTATTGTTACCGGGTGAAAAGCGTTGGCGGATTTCCGGATCTCGGAATATCGGGAATCATGAATTACTCACAAACCGGTTGTGCCATCCCGGTTGATACTATCCCTCCCTGTCCTCCGATTCTGGTGGTTGCAAGCGTTTGCGACAGCCTGGGTAATCATCTTACCTGGAATAATGTCAATGATTCCTGTTGTACGGATGCGGCAAAGTATCGAATTTATTACCGGAATACCGCCGAAGGTGATCTGATCAGGATTGACTCTGTAACTCCCGCTACTAAAACATCCTTCTGGCACTTTCCGGATAAAACGATGGCCGGCTGTTATGGAGTGACAGCGGTTGATTCGGTTGGAAATGAAAGTAAGGTGTCCAATATTATTTGTGTGGACAACTGTATCAATTATTCCATCCCGAATGTTTTTACGCCTAATGGTGACGGTATGAATGACTGGCTTAAGCCGAATCCATACAACCGTGTCGAAAAAATAGATCTTAAAATCTTTTCCCGATGGAATGTTCTGGTTTTTCAGACCGAAGATCCCAACATCAATTGGGATGGTAAAAATATGATCAATGGCAAACAGGTTCCTGCCGGTGTCTATTATTATGTTTGCAGCGTGTATGAGCGGCGCCTGACAGGTACCGAACCGCGCTACCTAACTGGTTTTGTGCATGTTTTATACAGTGAGGTTAAACATTAGTAAAATGATCAGACCTTTACTCATAGGAATCATTTTTCTCGCTGCCACCCTGGCCGGCAACGGACAGAATACCAGGTCGGACTATACACTGATCAAAGCCAGATATCTGGTTTCTGAAAAATGGTATGCTGATGCTGTTACAACCCTTGAAAACGGGCAGACATCAGGATCTGATCTGATGAGGTCCGCATTGACTATGGGGCAGGCTTTATCAGGCCTTGGAAGGTTTGATGAGTCGAATACATGGCTTTTGCAGGTCACTGGCGATGGCACAGCTGAAGCCTTCTATTGCCTCGCAAAAAATTACTTAGCTATGAATGATTTTCGGGCTGCCATTCAATATCTGGGGAAACACCTTGCTGATAAAAACCATTATCCCGAAAAACAGATCCTGCTGGATCCGGCCTTTTTAAAATTGGAGAATAACCGCGACTGGGTTCATTTATGGCAAACGGAATGGTATTCAGCGCTTGAACAACAAGCGGCTGAATGTGAGTACCTGATTTCGCAGGGTCAGTTGGATGAGGCCGGGGTTTTGGTTAATCAGGCGTTGACCGGCTATCCGAATGAACCGCATACCTGGTTTTTACTGGCAAGAATAAATTTTTTACAGAAAGAGGACCGGCAGTTCCGGCAGGCATTGGATAAAGCCTGGCAGCTTGTCCCGGACCACCTTCCTTTAATGGATGAAATGCTTCAGTTTGCCCTGGAGACCAAATATTATGAGAAGGCAAATGATATGGCAAGTGAGTTGATCCGCAAAGATCCGTCTAATCCTGAATACCTCATAACGAGGGCATTGGTGCGGATTCTGGATGGAAAAGAATCACTTGCATTGAAGGAAATTGAAGCCGTTGAGGAAGCCGGCATCGCCCCGGCTGAATTGTATTATCAGGCCGGCCGGAAAATTTCATCTTCAATGCCTCAACAAGCTGAATCATATCTCACCAGAGCAATCGATACCGGCATTATGGATGCCCGGTTTTATTACACCCGGGGTATCGTGCGAAACGCTATGGATAAAACTGACCTGGCCTTGGGAGATTTGGCTATGTCGTTGGATATCAATCCTAATCAGCCGGATTTGTATTTTGAGCGCGCACAGCTTCGCCTGGATCAAGGGGACACAGAAGGCGCTTGTCACGATTGGAAAAAGGCACTCGAAATGGGTAATGCCAAAGCTGCTGATCTGCTTTATAAATACTGCAAACTACCCTGATTTCCCATACATCCTGATTTCCTCAAGTAATTCTTCCATATCCGATTTGGATGTAAACGGATTCATCAGGGATGACCGTAGATAAGTTTTGTTATCTATTTGAGTTTGAACTATATAAAATTTACCAGATTCGATTATTTTTCTTCGGATATCCGCATTGAGCCGATTCAGTTCATGATCCGTTTTCCCTGAACCGATATACCGGTAACACACAATATTGCTTTCCGGTTCATAGGGCAATTCAAAGTCGGCCCCCTGACTGATGATCGCTGCAAATTCCCGGCCCAGATCATAACAGGTGGTAAAATGATCGATGAAAACCTGGGGTCCATAGGTCCTGAGAATAGAGTAAACCTTCACTCCCATCATATTCTTGGTGCATTCCAGAGTTCTTACCGCTGAATTGAACCACTGCTCACGCTCCTCATTATTAAATATATAGCCCGCTTTCTGATTGAACGTCTCATAAGATCGTTTTCCATCCCTGAATAAAACCGCGGTCGTTAGTGCACTAATTCCGAGCATTTTATGAAAGTCGATCACGATTGAATCTGCCCGATCGATACCTTTGGTCAGGTGACGGTACTTCGGTGTAATGGCGGCAGCCCCGCCATGAGCACCATCGATGTGGAACCAGAGACCCTTTTTTTCACTGAAATGGGCTATTTGGTCCAGAGGATCGTACGAGCCGGTGGAAGTGCTGCCGGCATTCCCCACCAGAACCAATACTTTAAGGCCCTGCTTTTCAGCCTTCGCATAAGTTTCTTCGAGCCGGCCGGCATCGAGTTGATGCAGAGGGTTGGTTGGTACTTTAATGACCCCTTTTTCACCCCATCCCATGATTTGAACTGCCCTTGAGACGCTATAATGCGACTCTTCACTGACCATGATTGCCGGATGGAAGCCATCGATTTTTCCTTCGGTCCAATGGTCGTATCCGGATTGATGCTGCCGTGCAGCCAGCAGGGCAGTAAGATTTCCCAGGGATCCGCCGGAAGTCAGCACGCCTGATGCCTCTTTGCCATAACCCATCGCTCCGGCCAGCCAATCTATTACCACACGCTCCATCGCTGTGCTCACCGGCCCCATCTCGTAAATAGCAGAACCATTGTTCAGTACGCCATTAAGCATATCACCCAGTCCGGCCAGCGGCAGCGAAGCACACACCTGATGTCCCAGGTATTTGGGATGGTGAATATGAATAGTCTCATCAATGGTGTCTTTCCAGAACGGTTCAAATTCAAATTTCTGTTCCAGATCGTTCTGCCATTTGAGTAATCGTTGATCGGGATCCATCCAGGGAAGGACAGTCTTATCAGATTGGCTATAGGATGCCTCCAGATGATCTGCAAGAAGATCAACCAAACGATGAGCCTGACCCCTGAAATTCTCAGGATCGTAAGCTTGTTTGAGTAAATCAGTCATAAAAATGAAAGGAAATTACGCGTTTTTGGGTTTCGGTTTCCACAAAACAAAGAATAGTCCGGTCAGAGCCAGGGGAATACTCAGCAACTGTCCCATATTCAGTGCCATGCCGGCTTCAAATGCAGATTGATCCATCTTCAGGAATTCAATGCAAAACCGGAATCCGAAAACCAGTAACATGAACCATCCGAACAACTTGCCTTCTTTTAAACGGATATCTGTTTTCCAATACATATACATCAGGAAAGCAAAAATCATGAGGTAAGCAAGAGCTTCATAGATTTGGGTCGGATGTCGCGGAATATTATCCTCCCTGATAAAAGTAAAGGCCCAGGGCAGCGATGTGGCAGTCCCGTAAATTTCGCTGTTGATCAAATTGCCGGTGCGGATACATACTGCTGCCAGAGCCGCGGGAACCACCACTCTATCCGCTGTCCAAAGTATCGATTTCTTGTACTTCTTCGACCACAACCACCCCATCAGAAAAATTCCGATAGCACCGCCATGACTGGCTAATCCGCCGTGCCATATTTTGATAATTTCTGCAGGATGCTTGCTGTAATATCCCCAATCATAGAAAAATACATGTCCCAGCCGTGCTCCGATGACAGTGCCGATTACGACAAATAAAAAAAGGCTGTCAACCAGATCTTTGTTTACCCCTTCACGCTTGAACATCTTTGTTACGATATAAATCCCCGCTACAAAACCCAGGGCGTAGAGCAAACCATACCAGCGCACAGACCATTCTCCAATATGAAACATTATTGGATCAACATTCCAGACGATTCCATTCTTTGGCTCCATATAATTTCTAATATTAAAATTTAGAACCCAAAGGTAGTCTTTTCGATATGAATCCGGTTTTCCGAAGATGTTTTCACAACGAAGTTGCAGAACTTGAATTAATTCTGAAATAATCTTTTCTTTACATGAAATTGAATACCTATGAATACAAAAAGACTAATCCTGATCCTGATGCTTGGCCTTTTCCCATCATTTATTTTGATGGCGCAAACAGCGGAGAAGACTAAGAAGGGTTTTAGCTTCGGTGCTGTACCGGCCATTGCTTATGATTCAGATCTGGGCTTCCGCTACGGAGCGTTGGCAAACTTTTATGATTACGGCGATGGCACCATTTACCCGTTTTACAAGCACTCCCTGTACATTGAATGGTCCCATACCACCAAAGGCAGTGACACGAAACAGCTGAAGTACGATTCGGAATATCTGATTCCCGGCATTCGGATTACAGCTGATGCCAGGTTGGAGACCGAGCAGGCGATGGACTTTTATGGATTTAACGGTTATGAAACAGCTTATAATCCTGCATTTGTCACGGTAGGCAATACGGATTATAAATCCAGGATGTTTTATAAAATGGACCGCAGCCAGCTCAGGCTCAGGGCAAATTTTCAAGGTAAAATCATAGGCAGGAAACTAAGGTGGTTTGCCGGCCTGTCCTATTATAACATTGGCCTCGATTCGGTTAATATTACCAAACTCAACAAGGGCAAGGAAGGCGAAAAAATTCTTCCCAATGTCGACGGTCTGTATGATTTGTTTGTCAGGCAAGGTGTTATACCGGCAGATCAGACAAAAGGCGGTGGAGTTACCAATTTTTCAGTTGGTATTGTTGCCGATACCCGTGATA
>Ga0163199_1002582_pt1 | contig 11047 bp, 7 predicted proteins | sample PL_2010_150m_FD_113537 | JGI IMG/M metagenome (GOLD analysis project Ga0163199, IMG submission 113537) | Freshwater microbial communities from Powell Lake, British Columbia, Canada to study Microbial Dark Matter (Phase II) - PL_2010_150m | ecosystem: Environmental > Aquatic > Freshwater > Lake ...
CACGTCCTGCGGGCCTGCGGCGTCACGCGGGCGGAGGGCATCACCGGCCACGGCCTGCGCCACGGCTACGCCAACGACCGCTACCAGCAGATCAGCGGCGAAGCCTCGCCGGTGCGCGGCGGGCAGGCCCCCGCGCGGGACGATGACAAGGCCGCCCGCCTGGAAGTCGCAGAGGAGCTTGGACACTCCCGCGAATCCGTCACCACGCACTACCTGGGGCGGTGATCGCCCCGCTCCTAGCCAACGCTCTTGCTCTTCGCTTTTGCCGTTGCGGCGCTTGTCCGTGCTGCGGCCCTGGGGTTTCGGCGGCCTTGCCCGTTGCCACGAACTTCCTAACCAACGCTCTTGCTCTTCGCTTTTGCCCTTGCGGTGCCTGTCCGTGCTGCGGCCTTGGGGGTTTCGATGGCCTTGCCCGTTGCCACGAACCCCCTAGCCAACGCTTTTGCTCTTCCGGCCTGCGGGTCCAGGGGTGCAAGCCCCTGGTGGGGGTTTGGGGGCGAAGCCCCCAATTCAAAGCTCTTGGGTCGTGCCGGCAGGCACTCCTTTTTTCAGCCGCGCCCGCAATTTTTTCGCGCGCGCGTGTTGTTGTCTTTTGTTTATCTTCTACAACGTTTAAGAGCGTTTAGGGCGGTTTCGGCATTTTTCATCGAAAAGCCTTACATGGCAATAGTTAAAGTCAAATACCGTACAAACTTAAAGTGATAGTTTAGGGGACTTAAAGTGATAGTTTAGGGGATCATTTTTAGCTAAAAGTGATAGTTTAGGGGACTTAAAGTGATAGTTTAGGGGATCATTTTTAGCTAAAAGTGATAGTTTAGGGGATTGGATTTTATGATATAAAGTGTTAAAGTATTGCGCTAAAATATGTCACTTTTTAAAGAACTTAAAGATGGCTAAATCCAAAAAGTCACTGCCAAACCCCGCACCATGCGTCAAAAAGCATGTAGCGACCATCCACATCAACGGCGTCCTGTCCCTAGTCGAGCGCAAGCTCGCCAATGTGCTGCTGCTGAACGCCTACGACGATTTGCTTGTGAAGCGGACCCACTCCCTCCCCGTCACCCACCTGCTTGCCATGATGGGATGGGAGGAAAGCAACAAAATCGATGGCCTTCAGGACGCAATCAAAAAACTGGTCGGCACGTCTGTCGAATGCAACTTGATGAAAGACGGTAAGGAATCCTGGCATGCCATGGCGATGATCGCCTACGGCGGCATCAAGGACGGAATCTGCACGTACAGATACGACGACTTCCTCGCCGAACAGCTTTATAACCCGGAGATATACGCGACCATCAACCTGGGTATACAAAGGTTATTTGAATCTTGCTACTCGCTTGCATTGTACGAAAACTGCCTGCGCTACAAGGCGGTCGGATCGACGGGATGGTGGAGTGTCGAGACGTTCAGGGAACTGGTCGGGGCCACGAAAAGCAATTACGATGAATTCAGGTATTTACAGCGGGAAGCCATCAAGAAGCCTGTGGACGAAATCAACCGCGTTTCCGACATCCGCCTGTCCCCCGAATTTCGGCGGCAAGGCCGCAAGATCGCCGAAATACGCTTTCTGGTATCCGAAGCTCCCCAACAGGCGGCGCTAAGGCCAGAGGCCAAGGCCGCACACCCCGATATCCGGGAATCCGAACTATTCAAGCGGCTACGCGGCCACGGCATCGGCGACCGGCTGGCGGTCGCCTGGATACTCCAAGACGAAGCCCGCGCCCGCGCCACCGTCGAATACGTCGAGGCCCGCGCCAAGCGCGGCCAGATCAATGGATCGACGGCGGGCTATCTCCGCACCCTTTTTGAAGACGGGGCGGAAGTCGGCAAGTCAGCCTTTGAAACCGGGCTGGAAGCGCAGGCCCGCGAAACGGAGGCGAAAGCCCGCGAGGCGGCGGACTCGACCAGACGCGCCGAGGCGGAAAAGCGGGCCAAGGACAAGACGGACAGTGAAGCCAAAGACCGGGTGAAAGCCGCCGTCCTGGCGCTTGCGCCCGAGGCCAAGCGGGCTTTGGCCGACGAGTACAAGGCAGGCGGCGCGTCCGTCCGGTCGGCGTGGGACGAGAAGAAGGGCGGGTTCCGCGAGGCCATGGAGAACATCGCGTTCAACCTCTGGCTGCAAAAGCGGGTTGCCGGCTGACGCACCGGCAGGGGCGTCAGCGCGGGCTAACCGTTCCTTTTGTCCCATGTCCTGGGGGTTTTATGCCACCGGAAGCCGCGCCGCGCCAGGGGGGCCGCAGCTTTGAGCGGCTAGACACTTGGGCGCATTTTGTCTAGCCCTCATTCACTCATTCACTCAATCCCTCTAATGCTCAAAAAACTTTACATTGTAAAAAATATTCACAAAAAATAAAACGTGAATATTCACATCGAAATCAAGCGCTAAAACGCTTGATTTCATCAATTTTTATGCTACGTTAAAGCCGCTTGGTTTTTATTAAGCGGACTAAAAACCAAGAAAAATGGAACCGACAGTCTTAGAGATTGGCAGGTATGTCGGCGTGGCGGTGTCCGCTACGGCATCCGTCGCTTGTAGGCGACAAAATAACTTTTCTAGTTCACATCTTAAAAAGATTACTAAGGCGCTTGGTTATATCGCAAGTGTCAAGACATTCATCGGGAGAATGTAATATGTTCGCAGTGGCACGGTCGGCCTTATCCAATTTGTCATTGATTGTTCTCCTTGCTCTATTTTGCGCTCTGTCGCCACAGTCCGCACAGTGCGTACAGGCTGCCAAACGCGTTGTTCCCATCCATGCCGTCAGCAGCGATAGCTCCATCATACAAAATAATTCGACGTCTATTTCTGGCGCAGCTTCTGCCGCCGCGCCGAACGCTGTCTACCCCTCTGATACCATCAGCTTCCAAGCCGTTCCGAACGTTGAAATAGATATTACCGGAGTAGCAGAATACAATTACCGTACGTGCCAAGTGTTTGATACCGGCACGTGGTCGGTGACGGCACCGCCTGCCCATGGCACCCTTCGCTTTGGCATCGATAACTACACTGTCCCCACTGGCATTTGCGCGGGTGCTGTTACGCCAGTCAATAATGCCTATTACACATGGACGGACACAACGGGCACAGCCCTGGAAGATTTTTTCTCTATCCGTTGGCATTCGGCTGACGGCTATTATATATACGCCTACGACTTGCTGGCGCAGTCGGCCACCGCCGAAGGCAAGAATTTAGGATTGAACTGCCCGGCGTGCTATGACGGCAATCCGATCAACGCGGGAACCGGGAACAAGTTCCAGGTCGAGACGGATTTTGTGGGCGGGGCGGCGACCGGGCTGGTGCTGAGGCGCTATTACAATAGCCAGGATCAGACCGTTTCGGAATTCGGCGCCGGCTGGCATAGCGCTTGGCATCGCACCATGGCCGTCTCAGTCAATAAGGTGTGGGTGACGCGGGAGGACGGGCGCCAAGACACGTTCAGCGGCAACAACAGCGCCTCCAACGTCTGGACAGCCGACCCGGATGTGACCAGCGTCCTGACCCCGGTGCCTGCCACGGGGACGCCGACCGGCTGGAAGCTGGTGCGCGACGACGACTCGGTGGAGCTTTACACGCTGGGCGGTTTGTTGAGTTCGGTGACGACGCGCGAAGGCCGGGTGACAACCCTGGCCTATAACGCCAACTTCCAGATGACGTCGGTGACCGGGCCGTTCGGCCATCAACTGGCTTTCGCCTATGACACCGTCGGGCGCGTCCAGCAGATGACGACGCCGGACGGCCTGTCATACACCTACGGCTACGACAGCCTCAACAACCTGACGTCCGTCACCTATCCCGACCAGACGGTTCGCCGGTACACTTACGAAAACACCGCCTTCCCCAACGCGCTGACCGGCATCGTCGACGAGCTGGGCAACCGCTTTGCAACCTACGGCTATGACACGCTGGGCCGCGCCACCACGACGCAACACGCCGGCGGGGCGGAGTTGACGACGGTCGCCTACCATACAGACGGCACCTCAATCGTCACCGACGCGCGCGGCAACGCGCATACCTACGCCTTGCAGACCCAGTTCGGCATGGTCAAGCCCGCCGCCGTCACCGGAGCGCCGGTTCCGAACGCGGGGGCGCAGGCCTACACCTACGACGCCAACGGCTTTGTCAGTAGCCGGACGGACTTTAACGGCAATGTCACCGCCTACACCCGCGACGCGCGTGGGTTGGAGCTTTCGCGCACCGAGGCCCAAGGCACGCCGCAGGCCCGCACCATCACCACCACATGGCATCCGACATTCCACCTGCCGACGCAGATCACCGAGCCTAGCGGCGTCGCCGGCGTCAACCGCGTCACCACGTTTAGCTACGATCCCGCGCAAGGCACCTTGCTGCAAAAGACCGTCGCGGCGGGCAGCCTGAGCCGCGCTTGGGTCTACACCTACACCGCCGCAGGCCAGCCGAAAACCGTCACCGACCCCAACGGCAACGCCACGACGCTGGCCTATGACACCCAAGGCGGGCTGGCCAGCGTCACCAACGCGCTGGGCCAGACGACCACCTACGCCAACGACGCCGACGGGCGTCTGGTCACGAGCACCGACCCCAACGGCCTGGTCACGACGATCACCTACACGGCCAGGGGGCAGGTCGCCTCGCAGACGGTGGGGCAGGAACTGACCAGCTACGCGCATGACTCGGCGGGCAACCTGGCCAAGGTCACGCTGCCGGACGGCTCCTTCCTCGCCTACACCTACAACCCGGCGCACCAGCTCGTGGCGCTCGCCGACGCGCTCGGCAACCACACGGACTACACCTTGGACTTGGCCGGGAACGTCACCGGCGAGAAGGTGTACGACACGAACGGCAACCTGAAGCGCAGCCTGTCCCGCGCCTATGACGCGGTCAACCGGCTGGTGCGGAATGTCGGCTCCGTGGGCCAGACGACCGCGTACGACCGCGACGCCAACGGCAACGTGACCGGCGTCACCGACCCCAACGGCCTCAAGACCGTGAACGGCTTCGACGCGCTGAACCGCCTGGCGTCGCGCATCGACCCCGCCAACGGCCAGACCCGGACCGCCAGCAACCCGGACGACAGCGTGGCGCAGGTCACCGACCCCCGTGGCGTCGCCACCCGCTACGGCTACGACGGCCTCGGCAACCCAGTCTTGGTGGACAGCCCGGACAGCGGCGCGACCACCCGCACCTTCGACGCGGCCGGCAACGTCAAGACCTCGACCGACGCGCGGGGCAAAACGACCACCAGCACCTACGACAAGCTGAACCGGCTCACCAGGCAACAGTTCTCGGACGGGTACGCGGCCTACACCTACGACCAGGGCCTGAACGGCATCGGCCACCTGACCACCCTGGTCGACGGAAGCGGCACGACCACCTGGACGTACGACCAGCGCGGGCACCTCTTGCAGAAAAAGCAGAAGACCGGCGTGGCGACGCTGACGACGACGAACACCTACGACCCCGCCACCGGCAAGCTGGCAACCACCGTCCTGCCGTCCGGCCAGCAGATCGCCTACGGGTACGATCCGGCCAGCGGACTGCCCAGCGAGATCGACATCGGCGGCCAGCCGCTGATCCGCGCCATCCAATACCAGCCCTTCGGCCCCGTGGCCGCGTGGACTCAAGGCTCCGGCGTAGCGCTGCGCCACAGCCGCAGCTTCGACCTGGACGGCTACCTGTCGGGGCTCAGTTTTGCCAACAGCGCCGCGACCGGCGGCGTGGAGACCATCGGCCTGACCCGCGACCCCGGCGGGCGGATCACGCAAATCGCCGACAACACGGTGCCGGCCAAGCTGTTCGACTATGACGCCCTGGGCGAGATCAAGGACTACAACGCCACCGGCACCAGCCAAAGCTACCTCTACGACGCCAACGGCAACCGGACGCAACTCGCCTCCATAACAAGTGTGGCCAGCACGGCGAACTACGCGATTGACACCGCCAGCAACCGGCTGCTGAGCCGCAACGTCAACAACGCGACGACCACCAGCTACACGCTGGACGCGGCGGGCAACCTGATCGGCGACGGTAGCCGCAGCTTCGTCATCAGCGGCAGCGGCCATCTGGGAAATGTAAAAATCGGGAGCGCCCTGACGGCCTATGCCACTAACGGGCTGGGCGAGCGGCTAGTGAAGAAAAGCGTGCCATCCGGCGTGGTGACGCTGTTCGCGCAAGACGCCAACGGCAACGTCACCGGCGAATATGCCGGCGGCACGGGCGCACCGCTCCAGGAAACCGTGTACCTCGGCAAGCTGCCGGTTGGCGTCATCCAATCCGGCGCGGTCTACTACGTCAACCCCGACCACCTCGGCGCGCCGCGCACGATCACAGGCAACACGGGCGCTCCGGTATGGTCATGGGATCACGACCCCTTTGGCAACGGCCAGCCCTCGACCAGCGGCGGGTTCGCCTACAACCTGCGCCTCCCCGGCCAGTACTATGACAGCGAGACCGGCCTGTTCCACAACAACGCCCGCGACTATGACCCAGCCACGGGGCGGTACATACAGCCGGATCCCATCGGCCTGGCGGGTGGAGCGAATATCTATGGATACGTTGCGAATAACCCAATTAATATGGTTGACATGCTTGGATTGACGCAAAACGATATCAATGTGGCAAAAGCCATTGCAAAAGAAACACAACCTGATCTAAATTTCCCAGAAAATTACACAATCATAGATTTACCTAGAAAAATAGATGGACAAACCTGGCCTCAGGTAGAAATACAACTTGATATAAGATATCTTAATGAGCTTACAAATGAAGAAGCGGCACAACTTTTAGATACTATAATTCATGAATCTATCCATTATACATATCCATATGACGATAAAAGACAGGAGGAGAATGATACCACTAGAACAGGCTACCCTTACAAGGAAGCGGCTAGGCGTACAACGAAAAAGCTTATTGATCGTTTCAATAGAGAGAGAAAGATTTTATGCAAATAAACTCAAAGATGGTTATGTTTTTTGTATTCGCTTTGATTTTTACACAAAAACCGACATATGCTTACAAGCTATCTAAAAAAACAATTATTCCAGATGTTAGTTTTGAAGTAGCTACTAGACAAAATGGCATGGAATCAGTGGATAATGGGATTTATATATTTAGTATTCGTTGTGGGCTTGGTGATTGCAGTATATTAAAGTTATCATTAAACGAATGTTTACCTGACTCTGATGGCGAAAAAGGATTTATTCTGTCTTTTGATAGATACTCTAATAAAACTCAGTGGTTAAAAGTTGTGTCAGCAACTAAAGATTCTATGGAAATGGAAATTTATCAATTCACCCATAAAAACCATCCGGCGCATATTAATATTAAATTTATCCCAAAAATACCTTTTTCAACGGAGCTTATATCATTTAAAGCAACAGGTTTTTTTGATAGAAATCTCCGCCCATTATCAAAGCCAAATGTTAGCTATGTTCCAATAATAGGTTCATCACACCTTGAAAAAATTGACTGCCCCCTTAAAGTTCCTGGGTTTAATCAGGAGTAGCCCGCGTAGGGCGGAATAGGCGGTACTCCGCCGTATTCCGCCGCATGATTAGGCGCATTCGGCGCAATACTTAAATATCGGGCGCAAAGAGACGCGCCAGACCTACTCGGCTGCGGCAACCGCACTAGACACATTATTTTGTAATAACATTTTTACGGATTCCCCATGAAACTCAATAAATTTGGTTTTCCATTCTTGTTATTAGTCTCCGCCTCGGCGTTCGCCACGTCCGAACTATTCACCCAAACTTTCGATTTGTCAGGCGTCCATTACACCCTAAGCTTCATCGCCGACGACACTTCCCAAACGGTGGTTACGACGCTGACGAATTCATTTGCTGGCACCGACCCTCTCACGCTTCTGGCCCCAAACAACATAAGCAGCAACGACAACCTTTTCGATCCGACAACAACCGATCCGACATTGGGCGGCGGGTGGAGCCCATTTGGAATCGGTCTCCACGATACCGTCACCAACCTCGATTACGATCTCTTCAGCATTCTCGACACGTCGCCCTATCTTTTCAATTCCGACGCTTCTGTGGGCGGTGTCACCGCCAATTTTTCCACTGCCAAGCAGACCCCTGCCACGGTTGACGAACCCGCCACGCCTGGCTTGTTTGCCATGGCGGCGCTGGCCGCGTCAGGGACGCGGCGGCGCGTTCGCCCGCAACCGGCGTAACGGCGCACCCCAGCCAATAAGCACCTGGCCCGCGTTGGCCGGAACTTCCGACGCCCGCTGACCCAGGCTTTTGCCTCGGGCCTTCGCATGTCTCGGCCTAAACGAGTTCGACGCGCAACGTGCGTCCGACCGCGTTTGCGGCCCGCCGCAGGGTGTCCAGGGTCACGGACGGGACGGCGGGGTCGAACAGCCGGTCAAGCTGGCGGCGGCTGGTCTGCATCCGCTCGGCCATCGCGGTCTTGGTCAGCCCGCGCTCCTTCATCGCGCTAGCGAGCTGGCCGGCGATGATCTCCTTGATCGCGTGGTTCTCGCAGGCTTGCAGCAAGCCTTGCCCGGCAAGGAAGTCGTCGAAGGTCTCTTCGCTCACGCTGCCTTTTTCATGTTGTGCCATCACGTCACCTCTCGTTTGCGTTTCAGGGCCAGTTCAATGTCCGCCCGGGGCGTCTTCTGCGTCTTTTTGATGAAGCCGTGCAGCAAGACCATGTGGCCGTCGCCCATGCAGAAGATCACGCGGCCAATCCGGTTGCTGCCCAGGTCGCTGCGCACCTCCCACAAGCCGTTGCCCAGCGGCGCACAATGCGGGCTGCCGATGGGCCAGCCGAATTCGACTTTCTGAATGTCCTTGCCGACCGTGTGCCGGTCTGCCTCGGGCAATGCCAGAATCCATTCGCGGACGGGGTTGCGGCCCGCCGGGGTCAGGTAGAACCGTGCCGGGAGTTTTTTGGTGCGGTCGATCATGGGTGGATTGTGCCTTAATTGGCACCTTTATACCATAGGCAAGGCCGGCTCCTGGCGGCTAGCACTCTCTTTTGACGCTACCGCGTCAAAAGAGAGTGCTGATAATGTTTGCAATATCTATTGTAAATATTGGCTTAATACGGAAATTTTGCAAAAATCCAACTAATATCAGATAGTGAAAATTTAGTTGAAATGCTATTCTTGGCCCATGGGCCAGAAAATCGCTTGGATCGTCGCTGTCGCGCTTGCCGCCGGGCTTGGCCTGCTGCTATGGCGCGTCATGCCTGGCTACGGCTGGGCCGAGTGGGACGGTCGGCAATGGCAGATGGTGGCTTCGGACTGGCCGGTGCTGTGGCGGGCTTGGCCTGTCGCCCTGGCCGGTTGGCTGGCGGGGTTCGTTGGTGCCGGAGGGCTGCTGTGGTGGATCTGGGACGTCGTCTTGGAAGACGCCATCGAGGCCGAAAAGCAGCGCTTGGGGAAGAAATGGGACGCCGCCCTGGCCGAGGTCGAGAACCGCGTCAAGGATCGGGAGGAGTTCGCCGACCGCCGCGAGGCCGTGGCGCACCAGGCCCAGCAGGCGGCGAATCTGGCCTTGCATGATGCGGAGAAGGCGAAGCGGCGGGCCGACCAGGCCTGGCTGGAGGCGACGGCGCAGGCGGAACAAGCCCGGCAGGACATGGAGGCCGTCCGGCAGGATGCCCAGCGCCGGATCAGAAACGCCGTTTGCGCGGCGGAGCGGGTCAAGCGCAAAACGAATATCAGCGCCCTGGCAGGCGGTCCGAAGCCTGCCCGCAACAGCCCACCGGAGCCGCCGCGTCAAGGCAATCCGAGAACCTCAGAACCCCGACTGCCCAAATAGGGAGACAGGCCATGAGCCTAGCAATAGGCCGTGGCTGACAGTGCCGACTGCCCAAATCGGAACCTTTTGACGTAAACGAGAGAAGAAAATGGGAACGGTGCCAATCTCGGACATGAGGCTGTGGGCATGGCTCCTTGCGGGGGCTGTCCTGCTAGCGTGGCGCCGCCGAACCTTCCGGCTGGTGGCAGGCCGGGGCGCGGGTTCGGTTGTCGTGTGATTGATTTTCGAGTCCTTCGGGACTCGCCGGCGTGCTTCGCACGGTCCGCCCTTTCGGGGGTTTTTGCCTTTGCTGGAAACAGTTTGGCAAAAAGCAAGTAAACGCTCAAGTACGCCATTAACCAGCGCCTGTTTTTCCAGCTTTATCGCATTTTATAGCATCGCGGTTAAAACATCTTAAAACCTCACATAACGCCGAAGCCTCGAAGTATTTAGGCCGAATGAAAACAGACTAATAAAACGCATGGCTAAACCCTTTCCAGGGGGTTTGAAGGCCAGCTTGGCGGCTGTCTTGAAAACCCACAACGGCGCAAAGGCCGACGGCTCGGTGGCGAGCCACGCGACGCAGGACAAACGCGCCGACGTGCTGTATGCCGGGTTTAAGGAGTTGCGGGCCAAGGGGTATAAGCTCGACGACGTGGCCAGTTTCAGGGGCAAGCACATGGAGGTTTTGGCCGCGCTGTGGGAAGAAAAGAAACTGTCGGCCTCGACTATCCAGAACAATATCTCGATCTTCCGCACCTTCGCGGGCTGGATCGGCAAGGCCGGGATGGTCGAGCGGGCCGACAAGTACGTCAGCGCCGGCGCGGCCTCGCGCTCCTCGGTCAGCCGCGAGGACAAGTCCTGGCAGGCCAAAGGCGTGGACATCGAGGCGAAGATCGCCGAAGTCTCCGCCAAGGATGCCCGTGTGGGCCTCCAGCTTGCCCTACAGGCGGCTTTCGGGCTCAGGGCTAGGGAGTCCATGCAGTTGCGCCCGCACGTCGCCGACAAGGGCTCCTACTTGGCCCTGACGGTGGGCACCAAGGGCGGGCGCGACCGGGTGGTGCCGGTCGACACGCCGGAAAAGCGGGAATTGCTCGACCGGGCCAAGACGTTCGCCGCCTCCAAGCTGGCCAGCACCAGCGACCCGGCCAAGACGCTGGCCCAGGCTAAGAACCACTACTACCACGTCCTGCGGGCCTGCGGCGTCACGCGGGCGGAGGGCATCACCGGCCACGGCCTGCGCCACGGCTACGCCAACGACCGCTACCAGCAGATCAGCGGCGAAGCCTCGCCGGTGCGCGGCGGG
>Ga0163199_1002585_pt1 | contig 11038 bp, 9 predicted proteins | sample PL_2010_150m_FD_113537 | JGI IMG/M metagenome (GOLD analysis project Ga0163199, IMG submission 113537) | Freshwater microbial communities from Powell Lake, British Columbia, Canada to study Microbial Dark Matter (Phase II) - PL_2010_150m | ecosystem: Environmental > Aquatic > Freshwater > Lake ...
ATTTTAAGTCAGCATTGGGATAATCAGCATGTTTAACGTCCGCTAATTGCAGACAAAGAAGCATTACGGTTATTAGTACCGCTCGGCTCAAACCATTACTGGCCTTACACCTGCGGCCTATCGACGTAGTAATCTCCTACGAAACCTCGCGCGCGTAGCGCGCAAGTTATAAAAGTTAAAAGTTATAAGGTTCATAAAGTTATAAACGGGATTTAATCCTGATTTAAAAACTTTACAAACTTTTTACTTTACGAACTTTATAAACTGCGTGCTACGCACGCAGATACCTAATCTCGGGGTAGGCTTCGCGCTTAGATGCTTTCAGCGCTTATCCCTTCCGAACATAGCTACCCGGCGCTTCAGTTGGTACCAAAGCCGGTACACCAGAGGTCCGTTCAGCCAAGTCCTCTCGTACTAAGGCCAACTCCCCTCAAGTATCAACGCCTGCAGCAGATAGAGACCGACCTGTCTCACGCAATTAGATTGCAAATGGCAAATTGCCAAGAGCTAATCGTTTTCCACTATTACTAGTGGGTTGGACTATACCACCTTCTCTTATGGAGAAGATTGACGTGTTAGCATCCGCCATGGGCAGACACTCCGATCATTTCTGATCAAGTCTCTACGGGGTTAATGTATGTCGTTTCCGCTTCTTCGAATAGTTAAGATTGCGAAAATTATCTATCAATTCCGCCAACGCCAAAAAGTCACTTCTTTCCTTAACTCTCGCTTTAGCATTGAGAATTCGGATCATAAGATCCGCCTGTTCTCTTTTAAGAATTAAGAAAGGTTTTACGCATTCAAGAAATGTTCGGATTGCTTCCTCTCTACCAATGGTATATTCAAGAATGCCATCTTTGCGTTCGCGAATATATCCAATATTAATCAGAGAACAAATCTTTTCGAATTTCTTTCGATCTTTAGAGGATTGGAAGAGCACTATGTACGGCGCTATCTGAAATCCATAACGGTATCCCGTATTGGGTTTCATGCGCACATAAATACTCCCGTCTCCGTCTAAAAATCCCGCGATATAAGCTTTCTGTGTTGATGAAAGATTTTTCATACACAACTTCCCTCGGTATTATCCTAACATATGACAGGTTGCCATGCTAGGACTTCACCGATATGAGTCAATTTGTTCGATCCGCATCACTGCGGAAAGCCGCCGTGTTTGATGTCCTCGGTTCAGTTATTTTGACGGTCTGAACCCAGCTCACGTGCCCTTTTAATTGGCGAACAGCCAAACGCTTGGGAGCTTCTACACCCCCGCGCTAGGGCGAGCCGACATCGAGGTGCCGAGCTTCGTCGTCGCTATGGACGCTCGGACGAAACTAGCCTGTTATCCCCGGAGTAGCTTTTATCCGATGTCTCCCACCTTTCTATAAAGAATGGTCGGGTCACTAAGCTCTGCTTTCGCATCTGCGCGACTTGTAGGTCTTGCAGTTAAGCCGGCTTTTGCCTTTACGCGTCCAGTCCGGTTTCCATCCGGACTAAGCCGACCTTAATAGACTCCTCCGTTACTCTTTAGGAGGACAACGCCCCATTGAAACTGCCTGCCAAGCACTGTCCCCTATCGTTTTTGCCGATAAGGTTAGAATTTAAAATCTTAAAAATGGGTGTTTCATTGGCGCCTCCACATCTCCCGAAAGAAATGCTTCAAAGGCTCCCCACTACGCTACGTATTAAGACCTTAAAGCCAATACCAAGCTGCAGTAAAGCTTCCGGGGTCTTTTCGTCCCGCTGCAGGTATCCCGCGTCTTCACGGGAATCGCATTTTCACCGAGCTCGCCGTCGAGACAGTTTCCCAGTCGTTACACCTTTCGTGCGCTTCGGAACTTACCCGAAAAGGAATTGCGCTACCTTAGAACGATTATAGTTATCGCTGACATTGACGAGGGCTTGATCCAGTCAGCATGTGCTGCGCACAAGTCACTTAAGTTAAAAGTTTATAAAGTTCGTAAAGGGTTTTTGTACTTTAAGAACTTTCAACTTTATAACTTTATGAACTGTGTGCAACACACACCGCCAGACTTGACCTTCTCGCATCGGTCAGGTGTCACCCCCTATACATCCTCTTGCGAGTTAGCAGGGAGCTGTGTTTTTGGTAAACAGTCGCCAGGAAGACTTTCGCTGCGGCCCTTCGCGCGTAGCGCGCAAGTTACAAAAGTTGAAAGTTTATAAAGTTCATAAAGTTATAAAGCGAGATTTAATCCGGCTTTAAAAACTTTATAAACTTTTTACTTTACAAACTTTATAAACTGCGTGCTACGCACGCAGGGCAGGCCTTATCGCTAACTTACGGCCGCTTTTTTGCCTAGTTCCTTGACGGCGAATCACTCGTTCCCCTTGGGCTTCTCGCCCTATCCACCTGTGTCGGTTTACGGTACGGATTCTATATATTTAACCTTAGAAGTTTTTCTTGAAGGCCCGCTCGATGAACGTTCGCCGGTAAAACCGACAATTGCCTTTTTGCTGGGATTCGCGATTAAACGCAGCGCTCCGGATTTACCAAAAGCACAACCTCGCGCAAGGACGCCAAACCAATAAGGCGCTCCATCTACTGAACCTCGTCCCTCCATCGAAATATATAGAAGTGACGGAATATTAACCGTCTGTCCATCGTCTGCGGTTTTCACCATTGACTTAGGGCCGACTAACCCGTGGTTGATTGCCAGTGCCACGGAAACCTTGGATTTTCGGGGTCCCAATTTCTCATTAGGATTGTGGTTACTCATTCCAACATTCTCTCTTCCCGCCGCTCCACCGCCCCTCACGGGTACAGCTTCGACGCAACGGGAATGCTCTCCTACCGCGTGCGCAACGCGCACGCAAGTTATAAAGTTTTTAAAGTTGAAAGTTATAAAGTTTTTGGACTTTATGAACTTTATGAACTTTTTACTTTATAAACTGCGTGCGTGCTACGCACGCTCATATCTTCGGCAGTATGCTTAGCCCCGATACATTTTCGGCGCCACTCGCCATCGAATAGTGAGTTGTTACACACTCTTTAAAGGATGGCTACCTCTAAGCCAACCTCCTATCTGTCTACGGCGCGAGACTACCTTCTACACTTAGCATACATTTAGGGGCCTTAGATGATGATTTGGGCTGTTTCCCTTTTGACCACGGAGCTTAGCCCCCGCAGTCTAACTGCCGTGATTACACAGACGGTATTCGGAGTTTGATTGAGCGGCTGAGCTTTCGCCCTTTACCGCTCATCCAGTAGCTCTACCCCCATCTGCTACAACACGGCGCTAGTCCTAAAACTATTTCGGAGAGAACCAGCTATTACCAAATTCGATTAGCTTTTCACTCCTTACCTCAGCTCATCCGAAGATTTTGAACAATCAACCGGTTCGGACCTCCTCCCGCATTTCTGCGGGATTCATCCTGGCCAAGGCAAGCTCATCTGGCTTCGGGTCTATAATGCACTGCCTTCCGCGCATAGCGCGCAAGTTACAAGTTTGTAAAGTTATAAAGTTGAAAGTTTTTACTTTACGAACTTTATGAACTTTTTACTTTATAAACTGCGTGCTACGCACGGTACGCCCTATTAAGACTCGGTTTCCCTGTGCGTACACCCCTTTGGGGCTTACACAAGCAATGCACCATAAGTCGTTGGATCATTCTTCAATAGGCACAGCGTCACGCGCGCAGCGCGCAAGTTACAAGTTTGTAAAGTTATAAAGTTGAAAGTTTTTACTTTACGAACTTTATGAACTTTTTACTTTATAAACTGCGTGCTACGCACGCCCCGCTTCCTTGTAGGCGAATGGTTTCAGGTTCTATTTCAACGGCCTCACCGGCCTGCTTTTCACCTTTCCCTCACGGTACTTGTTCACTATCGATCATCAAAAGTATTTAGCCTTGCGAGATAGTACTCGCGAATTCCTTCGAAGTGTTCTGGCCTCGAAGTACTGAAGAAAAGAAACTAAGAAGGTCGTTCGTTTTCGCCTACGGGGCTTTCACCCTCTTTGGCATCACTTTCCAGAAAATTTCGGCTAACAAACAACTTTGTAACTTCTTCACCCGAACCCGTAACAAACGATCCATGACCGAGGCCATCGATCGTAAGTTACAAGTTAAGAGCGTTTCTCCCTTATTACCCTAGGGTGCATTTTTTTATAAATGAATCCTAGTTTCGGCTCTTCCCGTTTCGCTCGCCGCTACTCAGGGAATAACTATTGTTTTTGATTCCTCCGCCTACTGAGATGTTTCACTTCAGCGGGTTTACTTCCCACATTACTGCGGGACAACTTAGGTTTACTAAGTTAGGTTTCCCCATTCGGAAATCTCCGGATCGTCGGTTGCTACGCACCTCCCCGAAGCATATCGCTGCTACGCCGCGTCCTTCATCGTCTTTTGATGTCTAGGCATCCTCCATTCGCCCTTATTATGCTTTCCGTTCGCAAAATGCAAAACGTTAAACATGCCAATTATCCCAATGCTGACTTAACCTCTGCACATCGTTGAAATTGGGTTTTTAATTTTCGGCGGGACGCCAAAAATTAGAAAACTACGATGCAGAGAATCTTATATTTACCCCCACACCAAATAGCAAGTATTAGTTCAGCGCGCTTCGCGCGGCTTGCTGTTTGGTGTGGGGGTGTAAATTTCAAGCGACGGTCATCTCATTCGCTTCTCCGCAAAATTAAAAACCGCTACGGGAGCGGCTCTCAAGCACGACGAAAAATCGGCCTTCAACCGCTTCTTTTTGGGGTAATTTTTTTGCTGATCATTAGGTAGGTATTATGATAATCGTTCCACAAATGGTGTCAATAGCTTAAAACAAACACCCCCGCCAACGGCGAGGGTGTTAAGCTGAAAACGCTTTAAAACGTTTATCTGGAACCGGTTGTTTCCCTGAGTTTGCTGATGAGTGAAGCAGCGTAATCTTTGCCACCCATTCCGAAAGCGAGGCCGCCGGCCAAAGCCAGCATTGCCACGAATCCGGTGATGACGGTGTTGATGACGCTAACCGCGACATTCAGCTGAATCAAGGCGGTAAGAAAGCCGAAGACGACAATCGCCCACCAGGCCATCGAACCCAAGAAATGCGCCGCATGCAACTTCGCGCTCATGACCGAAGCCGATGCCAATCTCCTCACAAAATTGGCGAGGACAACGGTAGCGAGCATTATGAGGACCGCGATCACAACGTTCGGGAGATAGAATAAAACATCCTTAAGGAACGATGAGAAAGCAAAGAGCCCCAAAACATCCGAAGCAGCGAGCAAGAACGCAATCGTCACAAACCAGTAAACGAGTCTTCCGAAAAACCTGGATGCACGAAGGTGCAATCCTCCTCTTTCGAAATAAGGAGAAAGTCCAAGCTTCTGAAGAAGCGTGTCCAGTTTGAGCGCTTCAAGAATCTTTTCGACAACAAGTGTGCCAAGAACGAACGCCACAATCAAGCCGATGATGATGATAACCAGTGCCCCTATCAAACTGGGAACTACGCTGGCTACGCCATCCCACAGCCGCTGCAGCGAAATCACGACAACTTCTGTCCAATTTTGAGCTACCATTTAATAATATTATATATTTTAGGATTTCCGACCTTTCCAGACCCCATCTCTAAAATATATTCAAGCCGCGTTCTTAGATATTTTACTGTTTCCGCGAGGCGCAACGAGGAAGGTGTATTGGACATACTCCGACCGAGTTGCAACGAAGCGAAACTGTAAAATAGCAAGAACCCTTTGGGATGCGTCCAATCTTTGGTAATCGCTGTGTCACTTCGGACTCGGAGTGCATCCAGCACAACCTCGTCCTCGTTCCTTGCGCCACCATAAAATTGGCCAGCATCGCGACTGAAGATACTTTAGAGATGGGGTCTCTAACTGGTTTTATTATACCACCCTATGGCTTTTATGGGAGAAAGCTGTGTGGAAAACTAAAAAGGCGTTTTTAAGCCGATTTTCTAAGCTTAGAACGGTGAAACTCGGAGAGCAGCTCCCCCATACCAAACGCTCAAAATTTCATTTGTGGACCTGGGCGGAATGGTTCGATATTACTCACCACGGGTCGGACCGCCGTCCCTGCCTGCCGGCAGGCAGGTCGTCAACCCCGCGCATAAACATAAATTTGTGGACTCACCGGGAATTGAACCCGGACCTCAGCAATGCGAATGCTGCGTAATGCCGTTTTACTATGAGCCCTCGAAAAGAACGATTTTATATTAACTACTCCTTAGTATTTTGCCAACTACCTGAAAGTGAAAATTGGCCCAATCATACCCAGGACAACGATGAGCGCGAAAATTATTATTAAAATCTTTTTGACCATTTTTATTTTTTGTTTTTAAGCTCTTCGACTGTTTTCGATATTTTTCTTACTTCTTCCCTAATCTCGGCGATGGCGCCGGTTTCGGTGCGCACCTCAGATTCGGTTTTTTCTGTAAGTTTTCTTTCGCCGCGCAAGCCGGAAATAATAATCTCGTTTCCGATGAAGTTCGATACAAAGAGTCCTGTTATCAGGAGAAGTATAGAGCCGAGAGCCAAAGATATGAGTCCATCCAAAATACTACCTAAATCGGTGGTTGAAACAACTCCTGTGTTATTCAGAAAATACAGCGAGATATAATCAGCGGTGTGCCAAACTCCGCGCCAGAAAAGCACTGCGCCGATACCGCCGACAAAACCGTAAAAAATCGGGTAGTGACTGAACCAAAAACGTATTTTATCTTCCAGTTTGTCGAAAAATCCCATAGCTTATTTTATAACTTACCATCGTATTTTTCAAAAAACGCAGGGAGTTGAGAATGAAGTGGTGTAGGCAGCTTGCCGAGAGTGAACCAGCCAAAATCATCGAATTTATGAGGCTCACCGTTTTTCGCTTCGACTGGGTTGACCAAAACTTTGAAATCCAGGGATACCCAATGCGTTTGTTTTCCATTGTGTATCCGGTGTGCATCCCTAAATCCTAGAAAATCATGACTCAATATGTCTGCGCAATATTCTTCCTTGATTTCGGTCCTTAATCGATCTTCCACATTCTCCCCGAACTCAAGGCCGCCTCCCCCTATATCCCATCTGCCGTTTTCATCGCGTGCGCAAGCGCCCCGTTTTGCCATCAAAAAATTACCCTTGCCATCGTGGCAGAAAAACGAAATTGTCACTCCGATAAAATCTTCGCCTTTGTTCATCAATGCCAAATTGTCGGGCTGCCGGGAATCGAACCCGGTCTTTACGCACCCGAAGCGCACGTACTGCCGGTATACTACAGCCCGATTTATAGCGAGTAGGGTCGAACCACTTTCAAACTCCTGCTGCCCAATAAATCTACCGTTTTCTCCGGAAATATTCAATGACTGAAACTATTTAATTTTGAGCTTCTCCTCGATATTCTCCAAATGCTCGTCTAGATGACTTGTAACTTTTTCGAACCTTTTTTCCAGCTCGTCAAGGCGTTCCTCTTCGGTTCTTTCTTCTGATTCTGTTTTTTTCGCTATTTTTTCAATCTTTTTCTCCGTTTTTGCCGCAGTTGATATTATCTGCGAACCAATAAAGTCCGTAACGAAAAGACCTGTTACCAAAAGAAGGGCTAATCCGACAAATAAAGAAATCAGACTATCCCACAAAATTGCATAGTTTATAGAAGATTCGCCATGGTTCCCGAGAAAAAACGTGGGAAGAAAATCAGCGGTGTGCCAAACTCCGCGCCAGAAAAGAATTATGCCTATGGCGCCAAGTATCGCGTAAATAACCGGATAATTACTTAATCCTTCGCGGATTTCTTTAAAAAACTTCTTTGTGGATGAAAATAATTTCATTTTTTATTGTTGGATTTTCGTTTTTATCGTTTATGATTGTTTTTTCCTCTTTTTTTGCAAAGCTTTTTTGACCGCTGGGTCAGGGCAAACAGAGAAAGGACAATTATGTAATCGGCTACCGCCTCCGGAGAAACCGAGTATTTGTCTCCGAGAACAAATGTGGCGGAAAAAAGAAAGAGCATCAGAACAGTCCACATTATTATAAACAATTCCCCGGGGTGGCGGGCTTCGTAAATATCGCACCAGCGCTCGAACTCTTTCGTGCCGACGTAAAGACTCAAAATCGCGGTGTAAATCACGCTGAAAAGCGGGGTCAGGTAATTGTGCTTATTGAACGAGAAAAAATCTATAATCAAAAAAATAATCAGGACTATGGTCCAGAAATTCGCAAGAACCCGCCAGATGCGTTCGTTTCTAAACATTAACATTACTGGATATATCAGGTAGTAGAAATTCGACCATATTAATTTAATCTTTCATTCTTGCATACTTCCATATCAGACAATGAAATAGGACTGCTCTTAAACCCGCAAATCACAGCAGTCGAATTTTCACTACCTGACATAGTACTTTTTCTTTATATCTTCTTCAAGTCCGGCCTGGAATTCTTCTTTTTTGCCTTTTGCCTTTTCCGAAAATGCGCCGAGTTCGGCATCGGTCAGTTTCCCGAGTTCGCGCGCGCGCGATTCAAGCCCTTCCCTGTCGTTTCTCGTCGGGTCGTCCAACACTTCTTCAAGAAGAATTGCGAGTATATGCCCAACGCGCGGCCCTGGTTCGATGTCCAAAATTTTCATTACTTCATCCCCTTTCAGCTTGAGCATCTTCGGCGACACGGGGTCGTGCTTAACTTTTTCTATCATAAAGAGGAGGTGCCGCGTTTTGTATGGCACGGCTTTGGGCACGCCCGAGCCGATACGGTCCGCTTCTCTCAGCTTAAGAAGGTCAGGAATATATTCGGGACCCACGCGCGCGATAAATCTGCGGACACCAGCTTCGCTTACTTCGCCAACGTTGTAATAGAACATATGATAACGGACGAGATGCGCAACGTTCTCGATAACGTCCTTTGAAAATCTCAGCCGCTCCAATGCTTTGACTGCCATTTTTGCGCCGACTATTTCGTGGCCGTAGAAAGTCGAATTGAGCCCTTCCCCCCTTTTTGCTTTTGGTTTGCCGAGGTCGTGCAAAAGAGATGCCAGTCTCACTTCAAGCGAATAATTTTGCCTGGCTGAATAATCAAGCGATTTAATGTTGTGCTCGAAAACCGTATAGATATGATGTTTGTTCTGGCCGACGCCGATTCCGTCGCGAAGCTCCGGCAGAGAATGGACCAGAAGATTCAGTTCTTCCAAAAGTATCACTCCTCCGGCAGCCATATCGGCCATTATTATTTTTTCGAACTCATCGCGGACTCTTTCTTTGGCGATGGCCTCGAGAAGCCCGGATAGTTTTTCAATTGCGCGGCGCGTGTCGAAATCAAGCTGAAAGCCGAGCTCCGTCGCGAACCTTACTGCCCTCATCATACGAAGGGCATCTTCGTTAAACCTTTCTTCGGCGTTTCCGACCGCGCGGATAATCCCGTCACGCATATCTTTCTGTCCGTCGAAAGGGTCTACGATTTTTTGCGCCGGTCCGGTCATATTCAAAGCCAGCGCATTGATTGTAAAATCGCGGCGGCTCAAATCTTCTTCAACGGTTTCGGCGAATTTAACTTCGTCCGGATGGCGCTTGTCGGTGTATTTCCCCTCCAACCTGAATGTCGTTATTTCTATTATTTTCAGTTTCGGGTCGTCCGAATCGGTTTTAACTCCTACGGTTCCGAAAGAGTTTTCGTAAACGCTCTCCGGAAATATTTTCTGTATTTCTTCCGGCTTGGCGTCGGTTGTTATATCCCAGTCTTTAGGTTCGCGGTTTGCCAAAAGGTCGCGGACGCATCCGCCGACAAGGTACACTTTAAAACCCTGCCTGCCGGCAGGCAGGCGGCTTTCTTTGAGCTTGGATGTCACCTCTAATATTTCTTTGGGAAAAGTAAATTTCATCGCTTTTTCATTATACACCGAAAACAAAAAAGCCCTCTAATCGGAGGGCTTTTTGCCTTTATCTAACCTCGGCACCGAATTGTTTCTTCGTTTCCTCTACGATTTTTTCTTGTATTGGTGCTATTTCTTCCACAAGAAGCGTTCTCTCGTTGCTCCTGTAAACAATGCGATATGTATAACTTACTTTACCTGCGCCGAATTTTTCGGCATTTTCATATTTGTCCAAAAGAGATACTTCTTCCACAAAGTCTCCGCCCGCGTCGCGGATAAGGTCGAAATAATTGTTCGGAACGAAATCGGCGCCGACAACGAAAGAAATGTCCCTGGTTATCGGAGGGTATTTGCTGACTTCCTTGTAAGCATTTCCGAGCCGGAGCTGGCGTTTCACGCGTTCGTCCTCGGACCATAAAAGCCGTATGTCCGGAAGGTCCATGCTCAAAATAGCCAGACGCTCAAGTCCGAACCCGAAAGCCCAGCCGTTCCATTCTTTGGAATTAACGCCAAAGTTTTCAAGGACTTTTAAGTGTACGACTCCGCTTCCCAAAACTTCCACCCAGCGTTCGCCTACCTTGATTTCCATTTCCAGGCTCGGGTCCGTATAGGGAAATTTGTCTTCGTTGAATCTGTGCTCGACATCTTTGCCGTAAACCGCCTGAGCTATTTTTACAAGCACATCCTGAAGCTCGGGAATGCCGATCTGCTTTTCTTCTTTCCGTGCAAGATACCATCCGTCTATTTGATGAAAGACATTCATATGCTTACGGTCTATCTCGTCTTTGCGGTACACTTTGCCATGGCACAATGCGCCGACCGGTTCGCCTTTCGCCATTTTTTCCTTTACGTGCGGCAGTGCCAAATGATACGCCCACATAACCGTAGTGTGCGTGCGAAGAATATAGTCGTCATTCACATAATAAGTGTCGGAGTGGCTCCGCGCAGGATGATTGGCAGGAAAATTGAACGGGTCGAAACTTTCCTTTGCCGATACAATCTCTGGTACTTTTAGAATATCGAATTCATTGAAATCGGGAATTGCGATGATTCTTTTTGCAATCTCAGCGATTGGATTGCCATTTGCACGGGAGAGGTCCGGCATATTGAGAAACCTCTTCATGCGCAACGCTTCCGCGTCAGTACGCTTTTCCAACTCCGCCCGCAGGCTTTTTTCCTCGGGGGATGTAATAATAATTTCCAGGTTTGCCATTGCTCTATGGTATCAGAA